>Ga0172375_10001045_pt1 | contig 44833 bp, 47 predicted proteins | sample LakKiv1m_FD_114537 | JGI IMG/M metagenome (GOLD analysis project Ga0172375, IMG submission 114537) | Freshwater microbial communities from Kabuno Bay, South-Kivu, Congo - kab_092012_11.1m | ecosystem: Environmental > Aquatic > Freshwater > Lake | place: Democratic Republic of the Congo... | reverse complement strand
TTGATATCCGATGGGGCAAGGCTTATGGTAATGCGCTCCGCCGGCCAGTCAAATCCCGAATTCTTGATCGCGGCCTTGACCCGCTCCTTGCTTTCGCGTATGGCGGTGTCCGCCATCCCGACTATGGTTACCGCCGGGAGCCCCCTTGCGACATCTACTTCAATTTCAACAGGATACGCCTCTATTCCTAACAAACCGAAGGTAGATACTTTTGCCAGCATGTATAGGCCTCCTTTCATTAACAATAGACGTAAAAGCAGGCCAAATCTAACCATAAAAAAACTTGCAATTTAACCGCCAGGCTATATAATATTAAAATATGAATAAGCCCAAGATAAAGAATATTGTTATCGTCATCCTGGTGAGCATAACGGTTTTTAGCGTTTACAGGTATGTGGTCGCCCTTAGGGAAAAGTACGCGCTTTTAAACGAACTGGCCCAGAAAAAAGAGCAGATTGTTGTTCTGGAGAGCGAAAAACAGAAGCTTACCCAGGAGCTGGAGAAAGAAAAGGCGCTTGGCGTTAAACTTAGCCGGGAGAAAGAGGAACTTAAAGACAATCTAAGGGCAAGCAGGAAACGGCTCTCCAGGCTTTTTATGGATTTATCCGTTATCCAGAAGACCATGGATCAGGTTACTTCGCAGATATCGCTTTTAAAAGCGGAAAACGAAGCCCTCACGGAACGCAAGACTAAATTAGAGCAGGAGAATGAGCGCCTTAAAGTAAAGCTGTCTTCCGCAGCCGAGCTTAGGAAAGCGATAAAGGAATTAAAAAAGCAGGCACGCAAGGTCGGCGTGGATATGATACAAAAATCACAGAGCGAGAAGACCCTGGAAGGTAATCAGGGTTTTGTAATAAAAGACGGACTTGCCACTACTCCCGCTAAGGTAAAAATCGAAGTGACCCCTGCCCCTGCCGCAAAGGAATAATGAAAGACGTATTCGTAGGCATAGCCCATAATAAGATATTGATGACCACGATATCGGCATGGTTTATTACCCAGACCATCAAGCTGGTCATCGGGGTCATCCAGCATAAGAAATTCGATTTCCGCTGGTTTATAGGTTCCGGCGGGATGCCTTCATCGCATGCAGCCGGGGCCTCGTGCCTGGCTACTGCCGTAGGCATTGAACAGGGTTTCTCCAGCGCCTACTTTGCCCTCGCTGCCGCTTTTGCCATAGTAGTAATGTTTGACGCCCAGGGAGTGCGCCGCTCCGCCGGAAAACAAGCCCGCATATTAAATAAGGTCATGGAAGATATTTATTGGCAGGGCAAGATCCAGGAGATGCGCCTGCGCGAGCTCGTGGGACACACCCCTATCGAAGTAATCGTCGGTTTAATACTGGGAATAATCATCGCCGTAGTAGCTTATTAGGATAAGGAGGTAATACTTGAACAGGAAGACCTTGATCATCGTCGCTGTTTCCGTTGCTGTTTTATTGGGGATCTTTGTATTATTAAGGTGCGCTAAGGGCCCTTGCCCGCTATCTAAGGGTAAAAGCGGAGTTTCTTTGTCCGGGCTGCTGAATCAGGCTAAGGACCTGCAGAATAAGGGGGATCTCTTGGCGGCAAGAGACGCCTATGTGCGGCTGCTTAACGAATTCACCGCATCGAATGAGGCGCAAAACTGGCAGAAGAAGGTCGAAGAGCTGAATATTAAACTGCTTTTTTCTTCTACGGTGACCCCCAAGAGCGTGTCGTATGTAATAAGGCCCGGTGATACGCTTACAAAAATTGCGCGGGAATTTAAAACTACTCCGGAATTGATCGCCAAAAGCAACAACCTGGCCGACGCAAAAATAATTCCCGGTAGAAAGATCAAGGTCTGGAGCGCGCCTTTTACCATGCTGGTCGATAAATCGCAGAATACGCTCACCCTGAAATCCGACGAGGAAGTGGTAAAGGTCTACATCGTCTCAACCGGAAAAAATAATTCTACGCCGGTAGGGACTTATAAAATAACCAATAAGCTGGTCAACCCGACCTGGTTTAAGTCCGGGGCGGTTATTCCGGCGGGGAGCGCGGATAATGTGTTGGGCACGCGCTGGATGGGATTTGACCTTGCCGGTTACGGGATACACGGGACCACCGAGCCGCAGAATTTAGGCAAGCAGGTAACCGCGGGGTGCGTAAGGCTGGGTAATCCCGATGTTGAAGAGTTATACACGATCATCCCTACGGGGACGGAAGTTACGATAATCGATTAAATTATGGCCGGATTAGATTTTGAAAAACCCATTGTTGAATTAGAGAAGAAGATCTCGGAGCTGAAGAATTTCATCTCCGATAAGAAGATCGATCTAACTTCTGAAGTCAAAAGGCTGGAGGAGAAGCTCGAGCATTTAAAGCGGGATACCTATAGCAGCCTTAGCGCCTGGCAGAAGGTCCAGCTTGCGCGCCATCCGTTAAGGCCGTACACATTAGATTATATCGGTTTGCTTTTGACCGATTTTATAGAATTGCACGGAGACCGGCTCTTCTCCGACGATAAAGCCATGATCTGCGGCCTGGCTAAGTTGGATAATCAGAAGATCGCGGTGATCGGCCATCAAAAGGGAAGGGATACCAAAGAGAATCTTAAGAGGAACTTCGGCTGCGCCCATCCCGAAGGATACCGTAAGGCCTTAAGGGTGATGCAGCTGGCGCAAGATTGTAATCTTCCGGTAGTAGTCTTTATCGATACCCCGGGAGCGTATCCCGGGATAGGCGCCGAAGAGAGGGGCCAGTCTCAGGCGATCGCCCTTAACTTAAGAGAGATGACACGTATCGCTGTGCCTATTATAGCGGTAGTCATCGGCGAAGGCGGTTCCGGAGGGGCACTGGGAGTAGGTATAGCTGACAGAGTCTGTGTTTTAGAGAATGCTTATTATTCGGTTATTTCTCCCGAGGGGTGTGCTGCGATACTCTGGAAGAACGGGGCAAAGGCTCCGGAGGCAGCCGAGGTATTAAAGCTTACGGCGGAAGGCCTATTAAAGATGGGAATCATCGACGAGGTTGTCCCCGAGCCTCTGGGTGGAGCGCACCGCGATCCTGCTAAGGCCGCAGCCAATATAAAGGAAACCCTGCAAAGAAATTTAAGCGAATTAAAGCAGTTAAGCCCGCAAGACCTGTTAAAAGAGCGCTATAAGAAATTCCGCAAGATGGGGGTGGTGGCAGAGTGATCGAGCAGGAACTTTTATTATTGGGGCTTTTGCGCCAGAGCCCCAAGCACGGCTACGAAATTAAACAAGAGATCAAGAAGATCCTTTCGATCTTTGCCGGGGTAGACCTGAAGTCCATATATTATCCTCTGAATGTATTGGAAAAGAGGGGGTTGGTCGCCAAACACGCCTTGAAACCTACCCGTAGGCCCGAACGCCACGTCTACAGCCTTACTTCAAAAGGAAAACTGCGCTTTGACGAACTCTTAAACAAAAGTTTCCTGAATTTTAAGCGGCCCCAGTTCAGTTTAGACTTGAGCTTATATTTTTTAGATAAGATCGACCCGGAAATAGCCCGGCGCCGGATGCGCGGCCGGATGGTCATCCTTAAAGGCCTCTCCCGCGAGCTTACCCAGATGATCGTTTCTCTGAAAAAGAAGTCTTCTCCCCACACACTTATTCTTGAACATAACCTCCAGATGCTGGAGGCAGAATATCAGTTTCTCTCCCGTCTCATAAAAGCCCTGTAAACTTATCAGATTTTTGCTTGACAAGCCCGTTTTAGGCGGTATAATTAATAAAATTGGAATAGTAAAATTTTACTATATTCCGAAAAAGGGAAGTAACCTTAATTATTATAGAGGGTTAACGCATGAATTGGGATACCAAGACTCAAGAAAAATTAAAGCTGATGATAGCCAAGATCCCGGTCTTTCACCGCAGGATAACCGAACTGGCAGTAACGAAGAAAGCCGAAGAGCTGGCTAAGTCCCGGGGCGCGGATACTGTCGAAGAGCAGGATGTGGTCGCTGCGTTCTTTTCCGATGTCCCTTCCCCGTTTTATAGTATGATGGTCCGCCTATTAGAGCAGACAGGGTTTGATTACAAAAAATACGGTTTTCCTAAAAATTGCAAATGAAGATAGTAGTTATCGGCTCCGGAGCAATCGGTAGCTTAGTCGCGGCTTACTTAAAAGAAAAAGGCGCCGATATTTATTTGGTGGCGCGTAAAGAGGCGGTTGATGCCATAAACTCATCCGGCATTAAGGTCTCCGGAGCGCGCCAAGGGCATAAAGTGATGGTTACGGCGCACAGCCAGCTGATCTCTAAACCGGACCTATTAATACTCGCGGTCAAGACCCAGGATATTGAATGCGCGCTAAAAGATAACGCCGCTTTTTTAAAAGACTCGCTCCTTCTGACTACGCAAAACGGTATTGCTGCCGATGAAATAGCGGCCAGGTATATTCCTAAAGACAGAATAATCTCAAGTATCGTAATGTTCGGCTCTACCTATATCGAGCCGGGCCTGGTCGTGCATAATTTCGAGGGTGCCTGGATAATCGGCAGGCCTTTTGCTAAAGGGGCGGACCAGCAATTAATCGACGTAAGCCTGGCCCTGGATGAGGCCTTTCCGACGACGATCAGCGATGACATCATAGGGATGAAGTATATGAAGATCTTTGTCAATGCCAACAACTGTATCCCCGCGATATTGGGTTTAAGCATGCAGGAGGCGTTTGCTGACCTGGACGTAAGCCGCATCAGCATAGGTATCTGGAAGGAAGGCTTTGATATAATATGCAAGTCCGGAATTAATTTAGTCTCTCTCCCGGGTTTCCCTCTTGAAAATGTCACTAAGATGATCTGCATGCCTGCACAGCAGGCTGCGGGAATATTCTCCGGCATAATGCTTAAATTAAGCAAGGACCCGCTGTATGGGTCTATTTTACAGAGTATAAAGAGAGGGAGGCGTTCGGAGGTTGAGTTTATTAACGGCGCATTTACCGCCTTGGCGGTGAAGAACGGATTAAAGGCCCCCCTGAACACTAAATTGATAGAATTGGTGCATGCAGTCGAAGAGACCGGGCAGTTTTTTACCAAAGAAGAACTCCTAAGTTTTACTAAAGGGCTATATGACTAAAATGAGCGATAAAATCGATTCTCCTTTTCCCAGATTAAAGCTTACCGTAAATAAAGTCGAGGGGCATTGTTATCACGGCTACAAGATGGGCGATGAACTGATCCTGGAGGATTTTACCCACCCGCCGAAATTTTTCTGTTTAGGCCTGGCACACGCATTGTTTCCGGTGATTTACGCGTTATCCTTCGGAGCGAAATTCCCTTTCCGGGATAACCAGCGTTCTTTATTGATCACCTGTCCCGACGGAGGCAAGCTTGAATTCAAGGCCGAGATACTTGATAAAGAAGGTAAGCCGGAATTCGCAGCTAAAGACCCGGCATGGAAAGGGCCTAAACCGAAAAATATGGCCATTGAAGTATTCAAGTCTGACGGTAAGTGTTCTTTCGGTTATAAGGTAGGCGATAAATGGGAGACTACCGGTTTAAAGTGCATCCCGGGTTTTTGCGGAGCGGCTTTTCACTGCGCCTTCCCGGCATTATTCGCATTAAATTTCGGCGCCAAGTTTTTCTTTATGCAGGACCCCGATACCCTGGATACGGTGACCTGCCCGGACGCCGGGCATATTGTATTTAAGGTAAGCAGGGTAAAGGAAGAGGAGAAAAGATAATTCATGCCTAAGCGCAGAGTTGTTATTACGGGTATAGGAGTGGTCTCCCCGAACGGCATCGGTAAAGATAATGCCTGGAAGGGGATGTCCGGAGGCGTATCCGGGATCAAAAGGGTCGACGGATTCGACGTTTCGGTCTTTAATACCAAAATCGCCGCAGAGGTGCGCGATTTTGATCCTTTCAAATTAGGCCTTACGCACGCAGAGGCGATGCGCATGGATAGATATGTGCAATTCGGGGTCGTGGCGGGGAATATGGCGATAAAGGATAGCGGTATCGATTTCGCTAAAGTTGACCCGGAGCGTATCGGGGTCTGCCTTGCTAATGCTATTTGCGGGACAAAATATATGGAAGAGGAATTTGCCCTGGTCACCGACGACGGTAAAAAACCGATCGATCCCTCTTTGGTCAGGCCTGATCTGTATGATGCGGCGATGTTCAATACGCCTTCCATCGAACTTAGTGCCAAATACGGTTTAAAAGGTATCTGCAATACTCTTTCTACGGGATGCACCGCCGGAACCGACTCTATGGGTTTTGGCTTGGAGGCTATACAGGACGGGGAGCAGGATATCATGATCTGCGGCGCGGCAGAAGCGCCCATTACGCCGATCACCTTCGGCGCCTTTGACGTAGTAAACGTCTTATCAGTGCGTAACGATGAGCCGGAGAAGGCAAGCCGTCCGTTTGATAACAAGCGCGACGGTTTTGTCCTTTCCGAGGGCGCGGGGCTTCTGGTTTTAGAGGAATTGAATCACGCCCTTAAACGCAATGCCCATATTTATTGCGAAGTCATGGGTTTCGGGACCAGCTGTAACGCCTTTCATATGACTGACCTGCCCGGCGACGGGGATGCGATGAAGAATTGCATAACTTTGGGTTTGAAAGATGCGAATATTAAGCCGGCGGAAATAGATTATATCAATGCCCATGGTTCTTCTACGCGCATGAATGACATCTTTGAGACCAATGCCTATAAGGCGATCTTCGGAGATTATGCTTATAAATTGCCTATTAGCTCGCTTAAATCGATGATAGGGCATCCGTTGGCCGCGGCAAATGCCGTAGAGTTTACCATCTGCGCCATGATCTTTGAGAAGAATATTCTTCCTCCGACGATAAATCAAGAGGAGAAGGATCCGCAGTGCGACCTCTACTATATACCCAATCAGGCGATTGCCAAAAAGGTGAATATAATCTTAAAGACATCCAGCGGGTTCTCGGGGATTCATTCGGCTCTGGTATTAAAAAGGTTCGGTGGATAATGGAAAAAATAGCGATCACGGGTACAGGTATAGTCGCTCCTTCGGGAATAGGAAAACGGCAGTTCTGGGCAAATATTAAATCCGGGAGATCATTCGTCAAAGAGATAACGCGTTTTGACGCCTCAAGGTATCCTTCGCACATCGCCGGGCAGATCGACGATCTGGAAAAGTACACCCACGTCTCGGAGAGGCTCTTAAAAAAGATCGACGCCTTTTCGCATATGGCGCTTATTGCTTCTGAAATGGCGCTTCAGGACGCAGGCATCGATATAAAGAACGAAGACCCTAATCTCGTGGGGATATTTTTAGGTAATGCCATCGGCGGATGGCTCTATGCTGAAACGGAATTGCGCGATCTTTACATAGAAGGCCGCGAAGGAGTTTCTCCTTATATGGCCTCGGCATGGTTTCCGGCAGCACCCCAGGGCCAGGTCTCAATTTATTACGGCATAAAAGGTTTTAGTAAAACGGTAGTGGCTGACCGGGCAAGTTCACTTATGGCTTTAGGTTATGCGCGCAAGGTCTTATCCAAAAATAAATTAAATATGATCCTTGCCGGCGGCATGGAAGCCCCAGTCACTCCCTACGCTTTATTATGCTGCAATACTTACGGCGCGCTTTCAAAAAATAACGCGCGCCCGTCTGAAGCTTACCGGCCGCATGATTTAAAGCGCGACGGATTTGTCATCGGAGAAGGCTCGGGTATAGTGGTCATGGAGAGCGTTGAGCGGGCAAAGTCGCGTAAAGCGGCTATCCAGGCGCTCATCTCGGGTTACGGGACCAGCTGCGATGCGGTAGACAGGATCAAGCCTGCTTCCGACGGAAAAGAATTAGCGCGCGCCATCAATATGGCGTTAAATGACGCGGGTGTGAGCGCAGATAAGATCGATTACATAAGTTTAGACGGTTTAGCCGTGGATATCTGGGATAACTCGGAGATCGCCGCGATAAAAAGTGTTTTCGGCGCAAGGGCTAAGGATATCCCGGTCAGCTGTCCAAAGTCCATGTTCGGGAATCTTCTGGGCGCGTCGGGCGCAGTGGATATGATTACGACGATTTTGGCTATGGAGCACGGCCTCATTCCTCCGACCGTTAATCTGGATGAGCCGGCGGATAGGTCTTTGAATTATATAGGTAAGGAAAGCAAAGAACAAAGAATAGAGAAGGCATTGATCATCTCGCGCGGCCGCGGCGGGATTAACTCTGCCTTGGTCGTTGAGAAGCCAACATAAATTCAAATATCAAAAATCAAATATCAAAATGACAATTTAAAATTTTAAATTTTGATTTGTAATTTTAATTTTTGCAATTTGATTTTTGGATTAAAAAGGAGGTATTAATGAAAATACTGTTTGTTATGCCTAAGGTCGGCGCGTGGGCGACACACGGGATTCATCGCTCGCCTAACCAGCTTTATGCCCATTGGGCGGCTTACGTCAGAGAAACCAGGGGTTACGCTGATGTCGCGGTTATCGACGGAAAAGCCGATCAGATCCCTATGGATGCGTTAGTTGAAAAAGTCAAGGCAATGAATCCGGATGTCGTGGTCATGGGCGAACAGCTGCACGGCTACGGCGGTTACGGGGTCTTAAGGCATTTTAAAGACGCAGCGGTAAAAATCAAGGAGGCACTTCCTAAGACAAAGATCGTCTTCGGCGGTTTATGGTATTCCGCGATGCCTGTGCACACCCTGGAAGAAAACCCGGCCGTGGATTTTGTAGTTATGGGCGAAGAAGAATCTTTCGGCGATTTAATCGAGGCAATTGATAAAAACAAGCCTCTTAAAGATGTCGGCGGCGTGACTTCGCGCGTCAACGGCGAGATCATAATGGGGCCGCATAAGCCCCTGATGATGGATTTGGATAAACTCCCGCTTCCGGCGTATGATCTGTTCCCTATGGATAAATACGTGGGCCATACTTACTGGAAACCGTTCGTAGATATGGTCACTTCCCGCGGCTGCCCTTCGGCCTGCACATTCTGTTATGAATGGGACCAGTTTGACCCGCGTTCTCCGTCGGATTTCTTAAAATGGCGTGCGAAATCTCCGGAAAGAGTCATGGAAGAGTTGAATCTTTTGCATAGAAAATACGGGGTAAAGGTCGTAGTTATACAGGATGATAATTTTAATGTCGACCCCAAGAGGGTGCAGAAATTCTGTGAACTAAAAAAGGCCTCTAATAATCCGATCAAGTGGGTCTCTTTGGGCCGCGCCATCGATTGGGTCAACTGCGAATCTATTCTGCCGCTTATGAAAGAGAACGGTTTATTCATGGGTGTCTTCGGGATCGAGGTTACCACGCAGTCGGAACTTAAGAAGATCGCCAAAGGCATTACCCTGGACCAGATCAAAAAAACCATCGAGATCTTACGTAAGAACGATATCGCGATTGTCGCAGATATCATGATGGGCTTTGATTATGATACCGAAGAGATCGTTAAACAGCGTTTTGAGTTTACGGATGAAGTTGACCCGGATATTCTCTGGGTCGGTTACGTAACGCCTGCGCCGAATTCGCCGATGTGGAGAATTGCTTTAAAGAAAGGCTGGATCGATCCGAAGAAAGTTGATTTTTCAACCTGGGATTTTCTGCATCCGGTCATTCCTACTGATCATCTCTCAACCGAGGACCTCGGTCGCTTGGGTTCATGGTGCATGCGGGAGTTCTTCTCTAAACCCGGGCGCATAAACCGGATCATGGAGAGCGATTTCGATCCGCTGGCTAAGCTTTGTTTCAAGGACGTTATGGACGGTATCAACAAATGGGAGGCAGCTGCGACAAAAGGCGAGGTACAGATATAGCTAGCCTTGCAAGCAGGGACTGTCCCCGAAGGGGACTGTCCCAAAAGCGAGCGAGATGCGGCTTGAATGGTGCTACGTTTTAAGGAGGCTTAATTATGAAGGATAAGATTAAGAATGTTTTAGTAAAGCTCTTAAGGGTCAAGCCGGAGGAGCTTAAAGACGATGTGTCTCTGCAGGATTCAATAGGTGTTGACTCAACGGAGATGGTGGAGACGGTGATTGCGTTAAGCAAAGAATTCAATATCAAGCTTAGCCCTAAAGATGTCACCAAGTTTTCCACTATCAGCGATATCGCGAAAGTCATTCAGTCTAAACTGGGCCAATGAAGATAATCGACATAAGCCTCCCTATCGACGAGAAGGCTTTTGAGGTGCATAAGGTCGATATCGAGCGTATCTCCCATAAGGCGGGGGTGGAGAAATTCAACCGCGTGATCATGGGTAAAACTTTACTCGGTAGGATAAAATACGCGTTAGGGGTGCGCATCCTTAAAAAGGAAGATCTCCCGGACGAAGAATTCCTGTCTTTGGAAGTGGTGCACGCTCCGGTTCATGTAGGTACGCACCTGGATTACTCTTTCCATTACGGTTCAAAGTCGGAAAACAGGCCATCGAAGACAGCGGAAGAGATCCCGCTGGATTGGTGTTATAGCGATGCCGTAAAACTTGATATGACCCACAAAAAACCCGCAGAGACCATCGGAGCGCAGGATATAGAAGAGGCCTTAAAGAAGATAAGGTATAGCCTTAAGCCCAATGACATAGTTTTGATTCAGACCGGAGCGGATAAATTGCACGGCTCGCCTAAATATTTTACGGATTATCCCGGCATAGACCCTCTGGCCATAGATTACCTCTTAAACCGCGGGGTAAAGATCTTCGGCACCGATACTATGGGTATTGACCAGCCTTACCGATTTATGTTAAAAGAGTTTTTAGAGAAGAAGGATATCAAATATTTATATCCGGCGCATTTTTACGGCCGCAAACGCGAGTTTATACATATAGAGCGGCTGGCGAATTTAGAGCAATTGCCGGACTTTGGTTTCAAGGTTGTGTGTTTCCCGGTTAAAATTAAGCGCACCGGAGCTGCCTGGTCGCGAGTAGTAGCCGTATTGTAATAATTTGTTCTTTTGAATGAACCTGTCGCGCTTCTTGCTCAAAGTCGATTTTGCCCGATAGGTTAAAAATGATTGGCCCGGCAAAGGTCTCTCGTATTTTTGGCGGCTGCAGAACTCGGCCGTCCCGCTCTAGCGGAGACGGCCTCAAACAGCTTCGCCGTCCCGGTGTTGTCTCCGCCTACGGCGGATCCACCGGGGTACCCAAAAATACTCGAGCTGCTTTGCCTAAAATCGACATTCGCTCGAAGTCGCGCCAGGTTCATTCCGCGGATACTTATTAGTTTTAGCGGGTGGCTTGGACTGATTTCGAGCGGGGCGTCCGAGGACCCGAGCGGGCATGGTTCGCCCGCTATAACAACGTAAGCGAGAGCGAGGGCCGCAGGCCGAGCGCAGTTTTGGCACGCTGAGCCAAAACAAGCGTCCCCGCGAGAAACAGCCCAAGACAGGACCCGCTAAAAGGAGAATGAATATGGCAGGACATACTTGTAATTCAATAATTATCAACGCACCATACGAAAAGGTATTCGATATTTCCAATGATATTCCCCGCTGGACGGAATTATTCGGCGGAGAATACCAGAAGGCCGAAGTAGTCGAGAAAATAGACAATAAAATCACCTTCCGCCTTACGGACGACGAAGGCAAGTCCTGGGTCTCCTGGCGCCTGCTTTTTAAAGATAAATATTTCACTTACGCCGAGAGGCAGGAACCGAAGTTCCCTTTTAAATATATGAAGATCGTCTGGCTTTATACGCCTAAGCCGGAGGGGGTAGAGTTAATCTGGATCCAGCATTTTGAGATGGATGAGAAGGCAAAATTTAATGACGAGCAGGTCGAGGGTTTTATCAATAAGCACTCCAAGGATAATTTAAAGATATTTAAAGATTCCATCGAAAAAGCCGCAAATAAATAGAAAGGAAAATGCCATGGATTTAAAAGGAAAGGTTGCTATTGTAACCGGCGCAAGCCGCGGAATAGGCAAGGCCCTGGCTTCAACCGCAGCTAGCTTAGGTATAAATTTGACCATAGCCGCGCGGCAATTTGCCCAGCTTAAGGAGACTGCCGAAGAGATAGCTAAGAAGTATAAGGTAGAGGTCCTTCCTGTGGAGTGCGATGTTACAAAGTTAGAAGACCTTGAAAATCTGGTCAATAAAACAAAGGAAAAATACGGCCGCATCGATATCCTGATCAATAATGCGGGTGTCTCGAGCCAGTATCCTTTCCATGAACAGCCGATAGAAGATTTTGAAAGGCTCGCCCACACCAATTATTTGGGTTATGTGCGCCTGATCCGCCTGGTGATTAATGATATGATTAAACAGAAGTCCGGCGCGATAATTAATATGGTCTCCGGTTCCACTCTTTGCGATCCTCTCCCGCGTACCTTTGTAGTCTATAGCTCTTTAAAGGTAGGCCTGCGCGCATTTTTAAAGGGTCTCTTCTGGGAGATACGCGATTATGGCATTAAAGTTACATCACTGCTTCCCGGTGTGACTGATACTGACCTTACGGGAAAACTGAAAAATGTCACCGAGGATACCTCGCGCTTAATGTCTACGGAGGCGATTGAAAACGCGCTAAAGTTTGCCCTGACTGTTCCGGTTAATGTCTGTCCGCTGGAAATAGCCATTATTAACCAGCAGACGCCGTGGGTTGCACCTGTGATTCCTTTTAAACAGCAACATCCGGGGAAATAAGATGGGAAAGCAAGATATCAAAAACCTGAAAAAACGTTATCTGGTCTGGTTCTATAAAACCACTAAAGAGGCGCTGGATAAGATAGAGCGCAAATTCACCCAGGTAGAGGTGGATAAAATCATTTTAAAAGAACTTAAAAAGCAGAATAAGGCCAGGGGGACGGAAAAACTCCTTGCCGGCTTCGAGGCCTATATGCTGGAAAAAGAGATGGACGGGTTTGCTTTAAAATACGACGGTAAACAAGTAAGGCCCGAATACACTTTTCTGGTTATGAAATTGCAGGCTGTTGAGAAGGCCATACAAAAAGAATTGGGCAATAAGGCCTTGGAGAAAATAAAAGCGCTCTATGAAAGAGAGATGACCGAGCGTATTCTAAAGAGCACGGAGCATTGATGATAATCGACAGCCATAGCCACTGGCTACCGGATGAGATCATAAGCAACGCCCACTTTTTCCATAAAGGTTGGGGGGACATTGAGGCCCAGGCCAGGATAATGGATGAAGCGGGAGTGGATAAGGCGGTCTTGACCTATCCGACCTCTGATGCGCACCTGAAATTAGGAAGTTATTCCGAAACCAGCCGGATATTTAACGAAAATATCGCCAAAATTATCAAGCGTTATCCCGACAAATTTATCGGCGCAGCAAGCCTCCCCATAGATAAGCCTGATAAGATGCTCGATGAATTTAACCGTGCGCTCGATGCGGGATTCAAAGCGCTTACTCTTGCTTCCAGCTATGACGGAAGGTACCTGGACCATAAGGACTTCTTACCTATATATAAGGCTGCAGGAGAGAGAGGTGTACCAATATTTGTCCATGCCCAGATAGTTAACCCTATGGGGTTTGAGCGCGTAAACGATCCGCTCCTTACGCCGGTTATAGAATATGTTTTTGACATCACTATGTGCATAGGAAAACTTCTTATGTCAGATGTTTTACGGGATTACAAAGTGAAGTTTATCTTTGCTAATTTCGGGGGAGCGCTCCCGCTTCTGGCAAACAGATTTGACGCTACTTATCAAATGCTGCGCGGCCTAAATTTTGTTAAAGATTTAAAAGCCCAGCCTACGGAATTACTGAAAAATATTTATGTAGATACCGGCGGAGACCGGCTTAAGTTTAATTTCATGCTTGCGCTGGAGTTATTAGGGCCTAAGCATATTTTATGGGGCAGTGACTGGCCGGCGAAGAAGGATGTCGTAAGTTCAATTCGTGCGGTTCAGGATCTTGATCTTTTGAAAGAAGAGACAGCTGGAATTTTGGGTGGTAATTTAAAAGAGATTCTAGCTATTTAACGAGTAGCAGGCGCAGGGCCTGTCGAGTCGCGTTCTCGCGGGGACGCTCGCTTTGCCCCGGCGTGGCAAAGCTTCGCTCGGCCTGCGGCCCTCGCTCTCGCATACGCTGTGATAGCGGGCGAACCTTGCCCGCTCGGGTCCTCGGACGCCCCGCTCGAATCGCGCCTCGCCACCCGCGCAGATAGTTTTGAGTTTTACGGGAGACGCAGGTGTTGCCTCGAGGAAGCATATAGCTGACGAGAGGCAAACCTGCGGCAGGACCCGTAAAACTCCCTAGCAAGACGGAATCGAGGCTTAATATTAAAAAGGAGAATTAGTTATGCAAATGCAAAAAGAGGTACATTTAACAGGTAAGGATTTGACGGCAATGGTGCAATTAAGGCCGCAGGATGTGGGGAAGTATGCTATTGTGCCGGGGCCGCGCGACAGGCTGGATGCTTTATTGAAGAAAATCGAGAACCCGGTTAAGAATTTTACCTTTATGGAATACTCGATGTATACGGGTTTGCTTGACGGGATAAAGATCACCGGTATAAACGGCGGGAGGTTCTCAACCGATACCTCAATCACTACCGAGGTTATGTGTAATGCAGGCATTCAAAATATTATCCGCATCGGCACCGCGGGCGCGCTGGATGAAAACATAAAGGTCGGGGATTTGTTTGTGGTGGATGAAGTTTTACGCGGTGACGGCGTCACTCCGTATTATGTAGATAAAAGTTTTAAGACTGTGGCGGATAAAAAGATAAGCGACACCCTTTACAATGTAGCAAAAGAAATGGGGCTTGAGGTGCATCGCGGAACTGCCTGGACTACCGATGCGCTTTTACGCGAGACGCGCGAAATCATCGAGGCCAAACGCAAAGAGGGCGCTAAAGCCGTAGACATGGTCTCTTCTACGATACTTACTATTGCCCAAACCTATAATATCAAGGCCGGCTCTATTTTGGCCGTAAGCGACAATGTCATAACCGGAGAGATGGGTTTTATGAACCCGCTTTATTATATGGCGGAAGCGAATCTAATCAAAATTGCACTTGAAACTGTGAAAAAGCTTGAAAAAGGTTAATATTTTAGTTCGTAGTGCGTAGTGGGTAGTTCGTAGTAGAGTTCTCAGTTTTAAGTTTAAAACTCTAAACTACAAACCTAACTACCAACTACGAACAACGAACCACGAACTAGATAAAATCATGGAATATTCTCCGTTATTCTGGCCGATACAGCTAAAAGGCGGCATAATTTACATCCTCGACGAAACACTCTTGCCTCAAAAGGTAAAATATATCCAGGCTAAAAACTATCTTGATGCCTGCAAAGCTATCAAAGATATGAAGACGCGCGCCGTAGGCCAGGTTATCCTGGTATTTTATACTTTCTTGCAGGCTTTAAAACAAAGAAAGGATTTAAGAAAAGTAGCAAAGGCTATCAATGGCGCGCGTCCAACGCTCCCGTTTAAGGTTTTGACGGATATGGTCTTAGGATGGGAACAAAGCAAAGCGCCTTTAGAAAAATGCATTATGGGTTTTCTGGAAACGCTTAAGGTTAAGCGTTTAAAGCAGGCAGAAGATGCGGCAAAACTCCTTAAGGACAAAGACGTTGTCCTTACTCATTGTAATGTCAGCGGCCTGATGCCCTTAATCGCGCAGTTTGCGGCAAAGCAAAACAAAAAGATCGGTTTTTTTGTCACCGAGACGCGTCCGTATCTGCAGGGCGCGCGCTTGACTGCTTGGGAATTAAAAGAAGCAGGGCTTTCGGTAACCTTGATCACCGATAATATGGCAGCGCACGTGATGGCAGAAGGCAAAATTAGTAAAGTTATCGTCGGAGCAGACCATCTGGCGCTTAACGGAGATATTGCGAACAAGATCGGGACTTACCAGATAGCCCTCTTAGCTAAGTATTTTAAAATACCTTTTTATGTGCTTTGCCCGCCTCCTTCGAAGGTCAGAAGCGGAGACGATATAAAGATAGAGATCCGTCCGGAGAAAGAACTGTTGGAATTCCAAGGCAAAAGATTAGCGCCTAAAGGGGTAAAGGGTTATTACCCGGCTTTTGACGTTACACCCGATGCCTTGATCACTAAACATATTTACTTAGAGGTGCGTTAATGCCCGATAATGAGAAAGAACTCAAGGCCGAGATAATCAAAGTAGGCAAGCGCCTCTATCAGGCAGGGCTTGCCGTGGCTAAATCCGGTAATTTAAGCTGTCGTATTGACAGTGATAATATTCTGATTACCGCAACCGGCACATTCTTAGGCGACTTAAAGGAAGACGATATCGTAAAAGTAAATCTTAATACTAATAAAGCCGAAGGCGCAAAGAATCCAAGTTCGGAGCTGCCATTGCATACGTTAGCCTACAAGAATTTTCCGGCTAAAGTAGTCTTGCACTGCCACCCGCCGCTTATAAACGGCTATTTTGCGCTGAATAATCCTCTTAAGGCCCTGACCTTTGAAACAAAGTTTTATTTAGGGGTTGTTCCCGTTATCCCTCAAGAGACCCCGACTGTAACTAACCCCGACGCTGTGATTAACGCCTTAAAAAGCAACAGCCTCGTGGTCTTAAAGAATCACGGGACTGTGGCTATCGGCAATAAGTTTGAAGAGGCGTTGAGCCTTACCGAGGCGCTGGAAGAAGCAGTCAGAAGTGCTGCCATCGGGAGGCTTTTTAATAAAGAGGCCTTTGATGAACTGGATAGCGCGTTAAAAGAAACCCTTACTAAAGACGCGATTGCGTATCCGATGTTCTCCCGCGAACATATCCAGGCAATCGTAGATTTAGTAAATAAAGATGAATTCATCGCCAGCAAAGGCAGAGAGCTTGATCTGACCTTGAAGTTGGCGGTCAAGCTCGACGGAACAGATAAGGCCTTTAAATTTAATTTTGAAAAAGGCAGGATTGTGCGTTTAGATAATGACGCTGATGCCCCCTTTGTAATTTCCGGGCCTAAAGAAGTGTGGGAGCAGGTATTCTTAGGTAAACTTGATTCATTTGTCGCGGTTACGCAGGGTAAAATGAAGCTCGCCGGTCAACTAGGGCAGCTCTCTAAGTGGTACGTGCCTTTTACGCGCCTATTTTCTTTATTCAAGCAGGTGAAATTTAAATGAGCGGACAGAAGAATAAAATAATCAACCCTTGCGACAATACGGTTTTAGCCGAGTTGCAGCTTGCCTCTCTGGATGGGACAGGAGAGGCGATCGCCCGAGCCAGAGAAGCTTTTGATCATGGCCCCTGGCCGAGGATCAGTCTTTCTAAGCGCAAAGAATTTATTCTTGGTATAGCTCAAGGTATTCTGGAAAAGGCCGGAGAGTTGGCAGAGCTGGAATCAAAGAATACGGGAAAGCCGATCAAAGAATCGACTTTTATGGATATCCCGTCCAGTGCCAGGGCCTTTGAATTCATCGCGCAAAACTTTGAAAGGTATTTAAACGAGGATGCGCCGAAATTAGAGATGCCGGCAGAGGCAAAATTGCTGCGCGAACCTCTGGGTGTGGTGGTATTGATCGTACCCTGGAATTATCCTTTGTTGATTGCCTGCTGGAAAGCGGCTTCCGCGTTAGCTGCGGGGAATACCGTGATCTTAAAACCTTCGAGCCTGACTCCTTTAACCGCCTTAGAACTTGAGAAGGTCATTAGGGATGCCGGCCTCCCCGACGGCGTATTCAGTGTTATTAATGCCGCAGGAGATGCAGTAGGCAAAGCGTTAGTCTCGGATAAACGCGTGGATATGGTCTCCTTTACCGGAAGCAATGCCGTAGGAAAAAAGATTTTGGAGTATTCTTCTTGTAATGTCAAAAAGGTAACCATGGAGCTGGGCGGTAAATCCGCTTCTATTGTTTTGGCTGATGCGGATATTGAGACCGCGGCCAACGGCTCCCTGTGTTCGATATTCTTAAATCAGGGGCAGATGTGCACGGCAATGTCGCGTATCTTTGTTCAGGATAAAATTTACGATAAATTCTTGAATGATTTTACGGCCAAGGCTAAAAAGATAAGGCTGGGAGACAGCCTTGACCATGAGACCCAGATGGGGCCGTTGATCTCCGAAGCACAGCGTAAAAGGGTCATTGACTTTGTAACTAAAGCCAAAAGAGAAGGCGCAAGTCTTGTCTGCGGAGGGAAGATCCCGGAAGACGCAAAACTTAAAAGGGGTTTTTTCTTTGAGCCTACGGTTTTTGCCGACGTAAAAAAAGACTCTGTTATTTTTCAAGAAGAGATTTTCGGGCCGGTTGTAATCATCAACAAATTTGCGACATGCGATGAAGCGGTGGAGCTGGCAAATACATCGGATTTTGCCTTAGCTGCCTGCATCTGGAGTAAGGATGAAATAAGGGCGCGGGAACTGGCCAAAGAGATAAACGCCGGGACCGTCTGGATCAATACTTACGGGATGTTTTATAATGAATTACCTTTCGGCGGTTTCAAACAGAGCGGATTCGGCAAAGAATTAGGTAAAGAGGGGTTCTTGGAATATACGCGCCTTAAGAATATTATCGTTGATAAGTCGGAAGACGCCAAACCGCTGGTTAATTACTGGTACGGAGGCTAAATGAAGAGATTAGTCTTGGTCCTATGCGCCATAATATTAGCAGTGCCGGCTTACGCGGACATCGTTTTTTATAAGGACGGAACAAAATCGGTAGGAAGAATAATCAAAGAGAATAGCAGGGTGGTGATCATCAGGGAGATCGATGAGAGCGGAGCAAGTTGTGATACTGAAGCGCCCCAGTCGGAAATTATTAAAATTGTACGGGAGAGCGGAGAGGCCCAGAAGAAGCGGATAGAAAAAATAAAAGAGGCCCGTAAAATAGAAGGAGCGCCAAAGCCCACAAAACCTCCAAAGCCGGCGCCGACACCTGCGCCCGTAGTTAAACCCAAACCCGTAGAAACTAAAAAGCCAGCTCCGAAGACAAAGGCCCCTGTTGTTAAAACTACCCCCAAGCCTAAGGAACCGGAAGTTAAGCCCGCGGTATCCCGGCTCATTCTCTTCCCGGAGAAGGTCTGCCCCTGCCGGATATATAAGCGTTCGGATAGCAATATTTCTATCGGTAATATACGCATGATGAGAAGGCAATTGATTGTCATTGTTCCAAGGAGGACCAGTTTTGAACAATTGAAGAACCTGTTTACCTGTACCGCAGATAAGGAGCGCTTAGAATACGGCGACCTCGACGCTATATGGATCACGGCTTATCCCGAGGGGGCCGATATGGACGGGCTTCCTCTGGCTTACGGTATATGGGCCCCGCTTAACGGCTGGGATGATTTTAATCACATAAAAGACAAGTCGCTTTATCGCTGGTCTTACCGCAGGATTATAAAATGAAGATTAAAGAGCTTTTGGATAATCAGGCCAAGAAGATCCCTCAAAAGAGCGCTTTTATATTTAAAGGAGAGGCAGTAAGTTTTGTTCAACTCAGAGAGAGGGTTGAGAAAATTTACGCAGGGCTCTCGCAGGCAGGGATAAGGAAAGGCGATAAGGTCGCACTCTACCTTCCTAACTGGCCGGAGTATATTTACAGTTACCTGGCGATATGGTCGCTGGGGGCAATTGCCGTGCCGCTGGATTTTATGCTTACCGAAGATGAGATCATCTCTTGTGTTGCGCATTCAGAAGCAAAAATGCTTATCGCCAAACCTAAGGCAAACTTAAATCTGGCCCAGGTTAAACTAATGTGCCCGGATCTAAAGAATATCGTCACCTGCAAAGATAAAATCGAAGGCGGGATACTTTTTGAAGAACTTTCGGATAAAGGCAATGCCCGCGATTTTAATACGAAAATTGACGATACTGATCACTCTATCATTTTTTATACCTCCGGCACTACCGGTAGGCCTAAAGGTGTTTTGATCAATTACGGGCAACTGGGCGCGCCCCCTAAATCCATGGATTTCTTCGTCGGAGGCATAAAGCCTGATGATGTATCGCTTTGCGCGCTCCCCTTTTCACATTTAGGGGGGCTTATCTATATTCAGAATTGCATCGCGCACGGCCTGACCTTTGTTCTGCTGGAGCGCTTTATCCCGGCCGAATTCTTAAAGAACATTGCCCAGCATAAAGTGACCTGTTTCTGGATCGTGCCTTCAATGTATTACGCATTCTTGCAGTTAAAGGAGTTTGAGACCTTTGACCTATCGAGGCTACGCTGGATAGTGACTTTCGGCGCTTCCAATTCTCCCGATGCCTTACGCAGATTCCTTCAGTTTTGTCCTAAGGCGAACCTTTTAAACGGCTGGGGCCTGACGGAAACCAATGCGCCGACCACCGTTCTACCGATGGGCTCAAAAAAATTGGAGAGCGTGGGCAGGCCCGCTCCCTGGATCGAGGTAAAGGTCTTCGACGATAACGATCTTGAGCTTCCTTGCGGCAGCGTAGGCGAAGTAGCGGTAAAAAGCTGGGTAGTTACCGACGGATACTTCAAAGACCCGGAGCTTACCGCTGCGACTTTACGTAAAGGCTGGTTTTTTACCGGCGACCTGGGCAAATTCGATTCCGAAGGGTTTCTCTATATCGTAGGCAGGAAAAAAGAGATGATCAAAGTGGGCGGAGAGATCGTCTTTGAGCCGGAGGTGGAGAGTGTTATACATAAGCATCCCCTGGTCGCTGAAGCCGCGGTGGTGGGGGTTGCCGATAAATTAAGAGGAGAGGTCCCTAAGGCCTTTATAGTCTTAAAAGAAAATTCGGCTTTAAGCGAAGAAGACCTGCGATTTTTCCTGCGTGAGCACCTCGCACATTTTAAAATACCGCATCATTTTGAATTTGCAGCCTCCTTACCCAAGAACCGCGTGGGAAAAGTCGATAAAGAGGCATTGAGGAAGCGCTAAATCATGGAGAGTATAACCGGATTTTCGTTAGGCGAGCTGGAACATGTCCTGATCAGCTGGGGAGAGCAGGCATTCAGGGCCGATCAGATATTCTCCTGGATCTATAAGAAGAAGGCCCTTGATTTTTCCTCCATGAGCGACCTCTCCGCAGGGCTCCGCTCTAAATTAAAAGACAATTTTTCTTTATTCGTTATCAAGCCGGTAAAATCGGTAAAATCCAAAGACGGGACGGAAAAATTCCTCTTTGCCTTAAGCGACGGGGATTTGATCGAGTCGGTAATAATCCCGACGGATGAGCGGGTAACCGCCTGTATATCGACGCAAGTAGGATGTAAATATAAGTGTTCGTTTTGCGCCAGCGGCATAAGCGGCTTCAGGCGTAATTTGACCTGCGCCGAAATAATCCAGCAGATACTTTTCTTGAATAACCGCAAAAAGATAACGCACATCGTGTTTATGGGGACGGGAGAGCCGCTGGATAATTATGACGCTGTATTAAAGGCTATCCGCATTATCAATTCCAAGGAGTCGCTTAATATCGGCGCACGGCGTATCACCATATCGACCAGCGGAGTGGCCCCGGGGATAAGGAAGCTTATCGGGGAAGATCTGCAATTCGAGTTATCCGTTTCGCTGCATAGCGCGGATGACGCGGTGCGCTCGAAGTTAATGCCTATAAATAAGATCTATCCGTTGAATATTTTGATATCCGCGTGCGGTGAATATATCAAAAAAACCGGACGCCAGATAACCTTTGAGTATGTCCTGATCAAGAATTTGAATTCGGACATCCATAGCTGCCAAAAACTCGTGGCCCTGATCCAGGGCTTGAGGCTGGTTAAGGTAAATCTTATCCCGGCAAACATAGTAAAAGAATGCCGTATAGAGCCGCCCGGAAAGATCGAAATCCAGATGTTCAGGAACCATCTTTCCAAGCACAAGATACCCGCAACTTTAAGAAAATCGCGCGGCGAAGATATTGAAGCTGCCTGCGGCCAGTTGAGGTTATCAAATTCAAATATCAAAAATCAAATATCAAAATGACATATCAAAAATTAAATAAATTTTGGATTTTGGTTTGTAATTTTGCATTTTGCTTTTTGATTCTTGCATTACTCTCTGGTTGCGTAAAAAGAGAAATTAAAAATCTTAACTCTAAAGGGAAAACCATTATCTGTTTCGGGGATAGCATAACTTTCGGCTACGGCGCAAATGCCGGCGAGGATTTCCCCACGCAATTAGGAAAACTCCTGGGCAGAGAAGTGATTAATTCCGGGGTCAGCGGGGATACTTCTAACGAAGGGATGCTTAGGCTGGATAAAGAGGTCATAGAGCGCGATCCGCTCCTGGTCTTGATAGAATTCGGCGGGAATGATTTTATAAAAAAGGTCCCCAAAGAAACCACTATTAAGAACACCCGGGAGTTTATCAGAAGAATTCAGGCAAGGGGTGCAATGGTGGCTATCGTGGATATCAGCGCGGGCCTGTTTTTAAGGGATTACCGCCTGCTTTTTGCCAAAATCGCCAGGGAAGAAGGGTGTATTTTTATCCCCGCGGTCCTGACTAAATTGATCACTAATCCCAGTATGAAGAGCGATTTTCTGCATCCTAATGCCGCAGGGTACCGGATCGTAGCCCAGCGCATCGAAAAAGCAATCGAGCCCTACCTAAGAGAAAACGCTGTTTTGAAACTCCCGAATTAGGATTTTATTTTACTACGGAATCATCCTGGAATATAACTTATTGCAGCGCAGGGTGTTAAGCTGCGAAAGCGCTTCCCTTAAATCCGCTGCCCGCCTTGACAAACCCGCTCCTCATAGGTTATACTTACTATAATGTAATCGGCTCTCACAAAAGCCGAATAACAATAAGAAAGCCTCTTATGCCTAAAGCTTCAAAAATAAGCAAAAAAATTTCCGCGCTACTTATATTATTTACCTTTATCTTCCAGCAGCTGGGTTTTGCCCAGGTAGCCGGGCAGATCAATATTTCCGGCTTTATGCAAGGCTTAGGCGCTATGTCCGTAGCGGATAAATTCCGGCCGCTGCATATGCGCTATTTTTCTTACGACACCTCAACCGACCAATTTTCGCTTATTGTAGACAAAGGGGATTTAAAAAACAAAACCGACCAGGAGCTGGAGGGTGACAGCGAAGAGCTCTTGAAGTATTTCCTTGTCGGCATCACCCTTCCGGATTCCGCTTTCTGGGTTAACCTGCGGCCCGATGGCATTCAGCAGATAATCGACCCGGAATTATCCAAAACAGACGTAGGCAAAATATTCCTGGAAGCAGACCTTCAGCTTAAAAAAGACACCGCTCGCCTCACTTCTCCCGAAACCCCCGAAGGACGCGAATACTGGGATAAGCTTTACAAGAAGGCCGGAGAATTATTCGGTACGGAGAATATTACTATACCCACGCTCACCCGGCCGTGGATAGTCCCGGGAGATATAATTATCCGTGAAACCGAAGGTTCTGCGTTTGTCTATAAAGCAAGTCTTAAAGTAATGCTTGAACAGGACCATCTTAAGGATTCGGCGGTATATAATTTTAAGGATGAGCGTTTAAAGCAGCTTAATGAATATTCCTCGCAGGTTATCCGCGAAACCATTCTGCCTAAACTTACCAGAGAAGTAAACCTCTCCAAAAAATACGCGCCTCTGCGCCAGGTATTTTATTCTCTTGCCTTAGCCCGCTGGTTTAAGGCCCGCTTTGCGGGCAAGCCGGGAGTTTATCCCGGACTTATTGATAGCAGAAACCTCGCCGGCCTTACCTCAAAGGAATCCTGGTCGGTAAATACTTATTTTGAGGGCTATAAGAAATCATTTAATGACGGCGAATATAATATCAAGGAGCCGGTATATGCTTTTTCCGGCCAGAGTATCAGGAGTTATTTCAGCGGGGGGATTGCTTTTGGTCCAGAAAACTTAAATGTATCTTCATCTCCGGCGTTAGGCGGATTCAGGGGCCGGGATAATATGCCTTTGGCGCATTCTGCTTTCGGAAGCTTCATGGGTAGGGCGGCGTTTTCGCCATCGCACCTTGAAGTAAGGGCGGAATCTTTAAGGAGGCGCGATAAGCCTGATGAGCGGGGGCTTCCGTATCTTATGCCCCAACTTCGGCGAAATTTGGAAGGTTTTGTCGGCGGAGAGCGTAAAAGCAAAGCATTCGATAAAGAAGGTTTACAAGAAATAGCCAGGACTTTAACGGTCAGTGATTCAAATTTGGCTGTAATCCTCAATGAGGTTGATGATGCCAGTAGTATCCCCGTATCTGTTAAGGTTGAAAATAAGCGGGTAAGAATCACTACGGGAGTCATTAATAAAAAGAAGGTTCAGCATGATCCGGGCTTGGAAGAAGAGTTGCGCAAATTTTTAAGCACAACCGCCTCTTCGCCGGTCATGACTAAAACGCAGGCGCAAATCAAGGATATTCTAATATTTAATGTCCATGGTAAAGGTAAGGTGAAGTTTAATATTGAGCAACTTGCAAAAGACTTCAGCCGTTTAAAGATTCCTGTTAACGATAAACAAGCATGCTTTGACTTGGCTGCCTTAGCTTGCGGCTCTCTTTTTGTGGGAGTGACGCCCGATCCCAATGATAAGTATGTTTATATATCCGATTCGGAATTATTCCGGCTGGACGAAGGCTGGATAACCGGGCTTCACGCCGCAGAACCGCAAAACATGGAGGCATCCCGCAGCAATTTAGAAAACGCCTTGCGTGCTAAATTAGGATTTCCACCCGAAGCCCCGGTTGTCTCGGCAGCGCCATCGGCGAAAGCGCAAGTAACAGCAAGAGTCACTCTGTCAGCATCAAAATTCAGCGCGAGTGAATTTACAGATAGCCAGTGGCGTAAGATTAGCGATCTCCTTGTGGCTAAGCAGGCCACCCTTGAGGAATTCGCTCAATGGCTGGCGTATGTTGATAGGCAGGAGCCTTATTGGCATGTTTTTCTGGATGCCAGCGCAGGAAAATTCCGCATTGTTTCGGTTACCCCTCCGGTCTTGAAAAGAATGAAGGATGTTGTGAAAGTACAAAATGAAACTAACCGCTATCAAGCCCACTTAGCTGTCCTGAAAAACTGGGCGCGGATGAGCCATTTTGTCAACCCTGCAATACAAGCTTCTTCTCCTACTCCGGTACAAGCTCCCGGAGGTATTGATTTCAGGGCTATGAATTTAATCATTCAGCCGATGGGGAGCCTTTCGGGCCTTAATTTCCGGCTTCCTAATTCTCCGGAACTGGCACGTATGGATTTAGACCGCGAAGAGGCGGAATTGAATAAGATGGTCGAAGCCGGAATTGTCCCTTCCGGAGAGCGCCTCAAAGAATACCTGGCGGCCTGTCATTACCGGGATGAAACAGATGAGCGTATGGAAGGCCTTATAAGCTGCCTTATTCAGGCCTGTCGGCTGGAAGAAGAGCAGGTGGTAGAGTCAACCCCGGAATTCAAAGAAGCTCTCGTCATTGCCGATTCCGGCAAATTCTCCTTAAACTAAGTTTAAATACTATAAAATTAAAAAGCGCCGGTTCAAGGACCGACGCTATTTTTATGCCGGGAGAGGGAGTTTCCCGTTTCTCTAAATTAAACCTTTTTGAAACGGGATCCCGCTAGCTATCAGATAGCACAGCGGGAGAACCCACAAATGAGGTTAAGTTATTATTGCCGGGAGAGGGAGTTGAACCCTCATGAGGTTGCCCTCAACAGCTTTTGAGGCTGCCGCGTATGCCATTTCGCCACCCCGGCGATTTTTTTAAGTTGACGCAGGTTATTTTATAGTCTAAAATAGCAAAGGTCAACATAATAATTTCCCCCTCGCGCATTATACGCAATCGATTAGCGCTCGGGGTCAAATTTTATATCGTAAAATTTGAGGGGCTGTAGCTCAGCTGGGATGAGCATTTGCATGGCATGCAAAGGGTCGAGGGTTCGATCCCCTCCAGCTCCACTTTTTATTATTGCCTCGCCGATAGACTGTAATTCAAACTGAAGATCTACGCTATAATAAATCACCCTACAAACTCCCCGGTAATTTTCTCTCAAGGTCGGTTTTCCCTTGGTACGGATATCCGGTTTGCTATTTAAGCATTTTATTGGGGGTATCCCGGTTATTCTGGACCAGAATGCCCTCAATTTATTATAGTCTTGATCCCACCTATAGCAGATATCAAAACGAAGCTTATTTTCATCGATGTTGAAGTGTTTCCTTAGGGAACCTATAAAAAACCGGATAATCTGAGGATCAGAATTACCAAAATATAGATATCTTGAAGCCGGATATTTAGCCCCTTCACAAAGATATAATATCCCGCAGATAAGCTTGGTAATTTTCGGATTTTGCAAAGCCGACTTGACAAGATGTGCCGTATTTTTACGGATTCCTCTTTCCCAACTTCCCATTTTCTCTCTAAGCAGCCTTGCGGCTATTAATCTTCCGGCAGCGCGTGAAAATAGCTCTTTTTCTTTTATACGTTTAATCTGCTCCTGAGTGAGCCGGATATCTTTGACCCAACCGCGTATTGTGTTTTTAGGTATACTTAGTTTTAAGCCCACCTCTCCCAGAGACCAGCCTTTAGCCCGTAAATTCCGTGCCATTTGCTTAGTTTTGTTCGGGTAGTGTTTCAACATAAAAAATCTCCTTTATAACAATAGACGAGATAAGGGCTATTTTCTAACGAAAAAAGTTGTAGATTTTTAAAGTAGCCCGGTATATAATATTTAAGATTAGGGGATAATCTTCCCTATACGTATATACTAATACATATATATTGATAAATCAAGCAAAATGTTGGCGCAAAACATCAGGAAAATCAGGATAAAAAAGGGGTATTCGCAGGAAAAACTAGCCCGTATTGCGGATATTTCTAACGCTACTCTTGTAAAAATAGAAGCCGGTGTAGCTAAGGAGCCAACCATAACCACGGTTTCTAAGATTGCTGGAGCTTTAGGTATTTCTATTGATGAATTAGTAGGCAGAGCAAAATTTAGGGGATAGGTTGGTTTGTTTTTATGCGATTAGGTGTCCATGTTTCGGCGGAAGGGCATATTTATGAGGCGGCAGAGCGCGCGCATAAGCTGGGGTGTAACACCATGCAGGTATTCTCCCGCAACCCGCAGCAGTGGCGCAAGGATTTCTTAAATCCCGCTGACTGCCAGGAGTTTATCCGCCTGCGCAAGAATTTCGATATCGCCCCGCTCTTTATACATGTTTCTTATCTAATTAACCTCGCTTCCCCGAATAAACGCCTCTACGAAGGCTCGATCGAGGCTTATGTCGAGGATATCTTGGAAGCGCATATGCTGGATGCAGATTATATCGTCACGCATATGGGCAGCCACAAAGAGACCTCGGAAGAAGCGGGTATAGAGAGGCTGATTGAGGCCCTGAACCGCATTTTGGATAAGACCAGGGCGACTAAAGTAGGGATATTATTAGAGAATACCGCGGGTTCCGGTTCGTGGCTCGGGTATAAATTCGAGCACCAGAAGAAAATACTTGCCGGGATAGAGCATAAAGAACGCGTAGCCCTTTGCCTGGATACCGCGCATGCGTATGTGGCGGGTTATGATGTCGCCAAGAAGCCGGGCTTAGAGGCGATGCTTAATGAAATTGACAGCCTCGTCGGTTTAAAGCAGATAAAGCTGGTGCATTTAAACGATACTAAAGCCAAACTCGGCTCGCACCACGATATACATTATCATATTGGAAAAGGAAATATAGGCTCAAGCGGGATGAAATTAATCGTAAATCACCCGGGCTTGAAAAATTGCGCTTTTATTCTGGAGACCCCGAAGGATACGCTGAATGCCGATAAAAAGAATTTAGCGGCAGTGCGTAAGCTGAGAAAGGATTGATTTAGCGCACAATGGTTTATAAGATACTGCTGGTTGATGACGATAAGGAGATAACGGAAACGCTTAAGCCGCGCCTGACGCGCGAAGGCTATGATGTGGTGGTAGCCTATGACGGAGAAGAGGCGCTTTTAAAAGTAAAAGCTGACAATCCCGACATTATCCTTTTAGACCTGATGATGCCTAAAATGAACGGTTTCGAAGTTTTAAAAGAGATCCGCACTAATTATAACGACAGATGGCGCCCCGTAATTATCATCAGCGCCTCAATCGACCTGGAGTCGGTAAAAAAAGGCTACGATATGGAAGCGGACCATTATCTGACCAAACCCTGCACGCTGGATAATCTTTTACGCGGCATCCGGACGATGATCTCGCTCATCCCGGCCCACCTCTAATAATCTATGGGTTACCCCTTTAAAGAAATCGAAGAAAAATGGCAGAAGGCTTGGGAAAAGCAGGGGAGTTTTGTTTCTCTGCCTGATCCTGAAAGGAAGAAGTATTATCTTTTGGAGATGTTCCCTTATCCTTCGGGGAAGATCCACATGGGGCATGTGCGCAATTATACTATCGGAGATGTAGCCGCGCGTTTTAAATGTATGCAGGGTTTTAATGTGATGCACCCTATGGGATTTGACGCATTCGGCCAGCCCGCGGAGAACGCGGCGATAAAAAATAAGACCAAGCCCGATACCTGGACGCATAAGTGCATAGACTGGATGCGTGTTGAGCTTAAGAAGATGGGTTTTTCTTATGACTGGGCAAGAGAGGTCTCTACCTGCGACAGCCCTTATTATAAGTGGAATCAGTGGATTTTCCTAAAAATGTTCGAGCGCGGGCTTGCCTATAAAAAGGCGTCAGGTGTCAACTGGTGTCCCTCTTGCGAGACTACTCTAGCTAACGAAGAAGTCATCGACGGGGCCTGCTGGAGATGCCATACTAAGGTTGAGCAAAAAGATTTAGAGCAGTGGTATTTGAAGATCACTGAATACCGGGAGCGCCTGTTAGACGAATTGCAGGGGCTTGACAACTGGCCGGAGCGCGTGGTTAGTATGCAGTCTAACTGGATAGGGAAGAGCTCCGGTGCGCAGATCTATTTTAAATCCAAGGACACGGGTGAAACTATCCCGGTCTTTACCACCCGGCCGGATACGATTTTCGGAGCTACTTACATCGTCCTTGCTCCGGAACACCCTCTGGTCAAAAATTTGATCCAGGGGAACCCCCAGGAAAAAGAAGCGAAAAGGTTTATCGAAAGAGTCAGCCGCGAGAGCAAGGTGGTGCGTTCATCTTCGGATGTAAAGAAAGAGGGGGTCTTTACCGGAAGCCTTGCCATTAATCCGGTAAACAACGAAGAGGTGCCTATTTGGATCGCGGACTATGTCTTGATGGAGTACGGCACCGGCGCAATAATGGCCGTACCCACGCACGACCAGCGCGACTTCTTATTTGCCAAAGAGCATCATTTACCGATGAGAATTGTAATTGAGTCACCAAGTCACCAAGTCACCAAGTCACCAGAAGAACTTGCCGAGGCTTACGAAGGCGGCGGCATACAGGTAAATTCCGGACAATTCAACGGTTTGAATAATGAAGAAGCAAAATCAAAGATAACGCAGTGGATGGAAGAAACAAAAATAGGTAAGGCCGAGACCCATTGGCGTTTGCGCGATTGGCTTATCTCCCGTCAGCGCTACTGGGGCACACCCATCCCTATTATTTATTGCCCTAAATGCGGAGTCGTCCCTGTCCCTTACGAGGATCTGCCCATAGCCTTACCTAAGGATGCGCCTTTTACCGGAGAAGGGGGAAGCCCCTTAGCTAAAGTCAAAGAATTCGTCAACGTCAAATGCCCGAAATGCCGGGGCCCAGCTCGGCGGGAAACCGACACTATGGCAACATTCTTTGATTCCTCATGGTATTTCTTAAGATTCTGTTCCCCTAAGGACGATTCTTTACCTTTTAATAAGAATGACGCCGCGTATTGGATGCCGGTGGACCAGTATATCGGCGGGATTGAGCATGCTATTCTGCATTTGTTGTATGCGCGCTTTTTTACTAAATTTTTCCAGGATTTGGGCCTCATAAGTTTTACGGAGCCATTTAACCGTCTTTTGACGCAGGGTATGGTCTTAAAAGACGGCGAGGTAATGTCCAAGTCGCGCGGGAATATCGTCGACCCGGATTCCATCATCAAGCTCTTCGGCGCGGATACCTTAAGGTTATTCATTCTTTTCGCAGCACCCCCTGAAACGGAATTAGAGTGGGATGACCGCGGGATAGAAGGAGCGAGCAAATTCTTAAACCGCGTCTGGCGCGTCAGGGATAATCTTAAAGATAAAGCCGATGAAACCTTGGTCCGTATGATGCATAAGACTATTAAAAAGGTCTCCGAGGATATCGAGAGCTTTAAATTCAATACCGCCATCGCCGGGTTGATGGAGTTTACCAACGCCATATACCAGTCAGCCGCGGATAAAGAGGTCTTCACCAATCTTTTGCTGATGCTCTCCCCCATTGCCCCGCATTTTTGCGAAGAATTGTGGACCGGGTTAGGGAATAAAGAGAGTATTTTTAAGGCCCAGTGGCCGAAATACGACCCTAAATTATTGATTGAGGATACCGTGACGATAGTCCTGCAAGTCAACGGCAAGATCCGTTCGAAAATAGAGGTACCCGCGGGGATAGCGGAAGAGGCGCTTAAGAAATTAGTTCTTTCCGACGAGAAATTAAAACCCTGGATCACTGACAAATCGATCAAGAGCTTTATTATCGTCCCGAAAAAATTAGTGAATATCGTAGTTTAGCGGGATGGAAGGTGGCGTATGGTTGCCAATAAGTCTTTTGTTTTGATAGCGGCATTCTTCTTGATCATTTTCGCTAAGTCATCCGCCGAAGATTACCAAATTGAAGATACCCCCGCTGTTTCCGTTAGCCCGTCTTTTGATCCATATCCGGACATGGTAATGCCGTCAGGCGGTCCGTTAACCAATGATTATCAGATCCCTTTCAGTTATCAGCCTGTAGTCGGGGTGTATACACCGGAAAATATGGTCAATCCTTACGTACCCCTAACTTCAGGATTTAATCCGAATCTGGCCCAGAATAGCCTTAACCCGGTTTTTAATCCGGAGCTGGCTGGTTTTACAACTAATCCGTTCTTCCCGGGCCAAGGCCTGAATAACCCCAATTACCTTAATAGCCTCAATTCTTTATCTACGAATTTTACCTCTTCGGTACTACCCCCTACCGGGTTGTTAGATAAGCTTCAGATGGAAGAAGAGATTAGGAAGGCCGATCAGATCGCTTCTACCAAGATCGACAATTACCAGGATAAATAGGAACGGGTATTAATTAACCTGATTTATTGCGTTAGATTTGCCCCTTTTTTACGTCTATTGATGTAGAAAGGGGGTATTTTTATGTTTAGCCTGACTCAAGATGAACGCAAGGTGATCTTGTTCTTTGTCGCCGCAGCCTTTATCGGTTTAGGGATAAATTTTACGGCTAAGCGCAATTGCCAGCTTAAAAAAATATTAACTGCTGATGCCGATATAGGTAAAATTGATCTAAATAAAATAACCCGGGAAGATTTGCTGCGCTTACGCCTCTTCAGCGTGAAAATAAGCGAGAAAATTATCGCTTACCGCGATGAAAAAGGGCTCTTAAGCAGCTTTGAAGAGCTAAAAGGGGTCAAGGGGATAACTGATAAGCGCATCGAGGAACTCGAGAAATACTTTTTCCTGCGATGAGGCTATTTATGCCAGCGTTAACCGCGATATTTGCCTGCGGGATATTCGCGGCAGGTTACCTTAAGGCGCGCTTTGAGGTTTTTTATTTCACCGGAGCATTATTCCTTATCTTTCAAGCGGCCTTTTTTAAACGAAAAAATATTTTTATCGCCTGCCTTTGTGTTTCAATATTTGCCCTCGGCGCAGCCGCTTTAAAGAACTCAAAATTCCTTTCCAAAGACCACATATCCAATTTCGCTTATTATAAGAACAATTTGATTTATACCCTAAGCGGAGTGGTCAAGAGCGAACCTGCGCAGACAGGCGCGCAAAGTAGATTTCTGATTGAGGCAGTTTCAGCAGGATACGGCCGCGTTAAATATAATTGCCGGGGTTTAGCCTTGGTTAAGCTTAATTACGCGCATAGGCTCTCTTACGGTGACGAAGTAGTATTGACCGGAACCCTGTACCGGCCGCATAAATCAACGGAGGCTTTCAGCTATCGCGATTACCTTGCCCGCCAGGGCGTTTATTGTTTGATGAACGCAAGGCTGGTAAAGGTTAAAGGCCGCAGGTTTTCTTTAACGAGAGTGTCGTTATTTATAAAAGATAAAATCGGAAAAATAATCTCCGATAATCTCTCCCCGGAGGCTGCGGGGATAATGCTCGCTATGGTCCTGGGAGAAAAAAAGGGGGTGCCTGCTCCGGTAAACAACATAATGGTTAAGACCGGTACCGTGCACATTCTGGTAGTAAGCGGTTTTAATGTCGGTATTGTGGCGTTTATCAGTATGCTTTTTTTAAAAGTGTTAAGGATCACGCGCAGGCCCCGCCAGGCCCTAACGATTTTACTTTTGATACTTTACTGCCTGATGACCGGCTCGTCTAATCCGGTTATGCGCGCGACAGTTATGGGCGTCTTCTTTTTAACGGCCTTTTTGCTGGAGAGAGAGCCGGATATTTATAATGCGCTTTCATTAGCCGCGTTATTTATTCTGGCGATAAATCCCGGCCAGCTCTCGGATATCGGATTCCAACTCTCCTTCGCAAGCGTTATAGCGATCGTTTATATTTATCCTAAGCTTAGCGCGCTCTTTAAGATCGAAAAACTAAAGCTTAAGATGATAAAATTCATTGCCCAAGGCCTTCTTATTTCTTTATCCGCGTGGCTGGGGACCGCCGGATTCATCGCCTACTATTTTAAGATCATTTGCCCGGTAACTGTTTTAGCGAACATCCTCGTAGTCCCCTTAGCCACACTGATTACCTTATGCGGTTTCAGCTTGGCCTTCGCGGGCTTGGTCTTGCCCGGCTTTGCTCCTTATCTGGGGGCTCTTGGAGAATGCGCCATAGCCCTGCTTTTAAGATTCAATGCCTGGGCGGCTTGCCTTCCAGGCGCATATTTTTATTTAGGCGCATGATTTAAATTGCGAAAACCCGTGTTTATTGGTAAAATATAGCTGCAAAAGGCAGATATCAAATATTTATTTTTTTAGTTGAACTGACAGAGAAAGAAAGGAGACAAGATGAAGAAGGTATTGCTGTTCTTAGTATTGGCCTCGATACTTTGTTTTACATTTGTCGCCGCGCAGACCGTTAATGCCCAGAATAATTCAACGCAGGCCCCGGCTGTTCAGAGCCAGGCGCAACCTGCCCCGGCGCAGACTACGGCGCCCGCCGTAACAAGCGCGCCCGCAGCAACACCTATGCCTACGCTTACCCCGGAGCAGAAAAAAGTGGCTGTTGCGGTAGCTGCGGCAGCGGCATTAGTGGTATTGTTCGTGGTGTTTATTCTCTACATTTACTCTTCCCTCTGCATCATGTTTATCGCCAAAAAGACCGCCAAGACTCCGGCGTGGCTTTCATGGATACCCATAGGTAATTTATTTTTACTCTGCAAGATCGCGGGTATAACCTATTGGTGGCTCCTGCTACTCTTGGTCTATATCGTGCCGATAGCCGGCCCGCTCATTTTCTTGGCCTTTTGCGGTTACCTCTGGTATAAAGTTGCCCTGGCAAGAAAAAAGCCCGGTTGGGTAGGGATCCTCTGGGTTATCCCCTTAGTAAACCTGGTCGTCATGGGGTATTTGGCCTTTTCGGAATAGCCGGGTAACCTTAATTAGTTTGACAAGGTTTGCCCCTTGTGTTAGAGTTAAAAGACTATGAAACGCATAATCTTAGTCGCTCTTCTGGTCTTGGGGATCTTTACTACTCCATGCTATCCCTATTGGATCTGGACGCCTAAAACCGGTAAATGGGTAAACCCCAAATATCTGCCTAAACCTACTCCCAAAGAGCAATTCGCTTATGCCAAAGATTTTTATGACGTTAAGAAATACAAAGAAGCGCTCCGGGAGTTTAAGAAGCTGATTACCGTATTTCCTAAATCTTTTGAAGCCTCGGAGAGCCAGTATTATTGCGGTTTGATAGAAGAGGAGCGGGGGAATCTTTACGAGGCCTTTCTTGCGTACCAGAAGGTCATTGATAAGTACCCTTTTTCCGAACGTATTCAGGAGATTAACGAGCGGGAGTATAAAATCGCCGAGCAGTTTATGGCCGGGGCAAAGCGCAAGGCCCTGGGAGTGACTCTGCCGGTGGAGACGCCCGCTGTCGAGATCCTGACTAAGGTAATCGAGAATTCCACTTACGGGCCGCTCGCGCCCAAGGCCCAGTATAAATTGGGGCTGGTTTTAAAGGGCCTCTTGCGTTATTACGAGGCGGAAGACGCTTTTAATAAGGTGATCTCGAATTATCCGAATAGCGAATGGGTCGAGCCTTCCAAGTTCCAGATAGCCAGCTGCCGCGCGGCTGTTTCGCGCGGCCCGGATTACGACCAGGGCGCTATGCAGGAGGCCAAGGAGAAATTCGAAGAATTCGTCAAAGAACACCCTGATGCCGTCCTCTCTATGGAGGCGGAGAAGAATATAGGCATATTAAGAGAGAAAGAAGCAGCCGCAAGCTATAATATCGCAAAGTTCTACGAAAAACAGAAGGCCTACCCTGCGGCCAAGATCTATTATAATGACTGCGTGGATAACTATGCCGATACCGTCTGGGCGGCGAGGGCAGCGGAGAGGCTGCAGATGCTGGAGAAGATGAAAAAATGAAGAAGGCCGGGCTTTTATTAGTTTCTATATTTTTATCGCTGGCCGCTTTCTTATCCGGTTGCGGATACACTACGCGTTCGATGATCGTCGATAAATACCGAACTATCTACGTGCAACCCTTTGTGAACAAGATCGACATCACCAATGAGGCATACACTGCCAATAAATACCGTATCTACAGGCCGTTGTTAGAGTCTGATGTGACCAAGAAGGTCATTAATAAGTACCTTTTCGACGGAAACCTTAAACCGGTAAAAGAAAGCAAGGCGGACCTGATCTTAAAAGGGGAAGTGACGGATTTCCGCAAAGACCCCTTAAGGTATGACCAGAGCGATAATGTCGCGGAGTACCGCATTAATATCGTGGTTAATCTTGCCATGTGGGATAGGGCCGCCGATACCCTGATTTGGGAAGAGAAGGGGTTTACCGGAGACTACTCCTTTTTTACCTCCGGCTCACAGGCGATCTCGGAAGGCGCCGCCGTTACCAAGGCCCTTGATGACCTTGCGCGCAGAGTCGTAGAGCGGACCGTCGAGCAGTGGTAGGCTTATGTTCTATCTATTTATAGGTGAAGACTCTCCCGCCAAAGACCGCCAGCTTCAGAAACTAAAAGACGAATTCGTCAATACCGGCCTGGAACATTTCAATATCGACGTCTTGTATGCGCGCGACCTCGTTTTAAAAGACCTGCAGGAAAAACTTAGCTACCTTCCTTTTAAAGGCTCCAAAAGGCTACTCGTTATCCGCCAGGCCCAAGAGCTCAAAAAAGAAATCAAAGATTTTCTCAGCGCTTATTCCGAAACTCCGGATAAAGGCTCTATCTTGGTGTTGGATTTCGGACCGGCGCAGAAGAGAGACGAATTCTTAAACCGTTTGAAGAGGCGCTCTAAGGCAATATTGTTCAAAAGTACCGTTAAGCCGGATACCTTTGTTTTAAGCCGCTCCATAGAAAACCGCAGGCTGGATGCGTCCCTGAAACTATTGAATCAGCTTTTAAGCGACGGGGAGAAACCCGAGAGGATACTCGGCGGATTAAGGTATGCCTGGGAGAGGGGTATTGCTAATCCGGTTGAGACAAAAAGAAGGCTTAAGCTCCTCCTGGTTTGCGATATCGATATCAAGACCGGAAGGCTTAAGCCTGTTTTTGCCCTTGAAAAATTGATTATCGGCTTATGCGCCGCGGGAAAGCCTGCGCATTAAACGCGACTTCTTGCGGTTGGCTGTCGCCGGATGAATGACTCTTTTTTTCGCTGCCTTATCCAGCTGCGAAAAGGCCTTGTTCAAAAGGGCCTTTGCATCGTTTAAATTCTTGGCAGATAGAAACGCCTGGATCTGCTTAAGCGTCTTCTTAAGCTGCGTTTTTACTTTAAGGTTACGCAAATGTTTTTTCTTATCCGCCCGGTTTCTTTTTAATGATGTCCTGCGTCTTGGCATAACTACTCCTTTTTTATTTGTTATATTAAAGCATAACTAAATTACCATGTCAACCCATAAATCCGTAGCTAAATCAGCAGGCCTGATAAGCCTCGCCACGCTGGTATCGCGTATTTTAGGTTTTATCCGCGATATCGTCATTGCCCGGCTCTTCGGCGTTTATATTTACGCCCAGGCCTTTGTCATCGCCTTTCGCATCCCTAACCTCTTCCGCGACCTGGTAGGGGAGGGAGCGGCTAATGCCGCCTTTGTCCCGGTATTCAGCGAATATCACGTAAAACACACCAAGGAAGAATTCTGGGAGCTGGCGAATGTCGTCCTAAACATCCTCCTGGTAGTCCTCATGACAATCACCGTGCTGGGGATAGTATTTTCTCCGGTAATCGTGCGTATGATCGCCCCGGGTTTTATCGCCTCTCCCGAGAAATTGGAAGCGACTATCCGTTTAAACCGCATAATTTTTCCCTACTTCCTTTTGATAAGCCTCGCGGCTTATTCCATGGGAGTTTTAAACTCTTTGAAACACTTCGCTATACCGGCTTTTGCGCCTTGTTTTTTGAATATCTCTATTATTGTCTTTGCCCTTTTATTCGGAGAAGGTATCAAGGGCCTGGCACTGGGTGTCTTAGTCGGCGGCCTGCTGCAATTGGCGGTGCAGATACCCGTGCTTTATAAAAAAGGTTTCCGTTTCAAATTTACGCGTCGTTTTAAACATCCCGGGGCAATAACTATCGGCAAATTAATGCTTCCGCGCGTGGTTAGCTCCAGTATTTATCAGTTGAATAATTTCGCGGACTCTATTTTCGGGTCGCTCGCCTTTATCGTCGGAGAAGGAGGAGTCGCGGTATTATATTTTTCCTACCGCCTGATACAATTTCCTATCGGGATATTTTCTAACGCGCTTTCGCAGGCGATTTTACCTACATTTTCCATCCAGGCCCTGGAAGATACGCATCACAACCTGAAAAAATCTCTCTCCTGGGGGCTGCGCGCCACATTTTTTGTGATGCTCCCGTCATCGGTAGCCTTTATCGTCTTGGCAAAGCCACTTATTTCAGCTTTATTCGGGGGAGGTAGATTTGACGCATATTCTACGAGTACTACTGCCGGCGCGCTGGCCTATTACAGCATAGGGTTAGTCGCTTACGGCGGGATAAAAATACTGCAGTCATGCTTCTTTGCCCTGAAAGACACTGTTACTCCCACTAAAACTTCCGCGCTTTCTTTAGTTTTGAACGTCATTTTCTGTTTGGCGCTGATGTTTCCTATGAAGATTGCCGGCCTTGCCTTGGCTACTTCTCTATCCGGTTCAATTACGTTTATTGTGCTTTTTAATATTTTGTATAAGCGCCTGAAGGATTTCAACGTAAAGGAAGTCAGGGCATCGTTTGTAAAAATTTTCCTGGCAAGCTTAGGTATGGGCCTGGTTTGTTATTTTGCCGCGCAACTCTCGCTGAATAAATACTTGGGTCTGTGCGTCTCTCTTGCCGCGGGATTTATTTCCTACATCGCGTTCTGTTTTATATTTCGGGTCCATGAAATGAGAGAGCTATTGGATTGGGCACTAAATAGAAATAGGGCTTAGTTTGCGTCTGCCGGGTTTTGGTTTCGCAGCACCGCTCGATGAAGGAGTTTTACGGGTCCTGCCGCCGGTTTACCTCTCGTCGCTTTAAACGCTCCTCGAGGTTTCACCGGCGTCTCCCGTAAAACTCATACCCTGTTATAAAGACTCAAGCCCGGCTCACGAGCGAGCTGCGGAAGCGCAGGGGCGAATATGAAGTCGAGCTTTTTCGTGTCTCTTTAGAGGTGCCCCCTGTAATATAAGAATACTGGGGGATGGGGGGCATAAGGAAAAGGGAGACGAATGCCCCGAGAACCGCGCTCCGGTCTATCAGTAAGTTACGCGAGCGAGGAGACGGGATTGAGGCTAAAGAGGCTATGGATAAGTTGAGAAATAAAATTTTGAGTATGCCCGATACGGCGGGCGTGTATATTATGAAAGATAACGCCGGGCGGGTCATCTACGTCGGGAAGGCGAATTCGCTTAAAAAGCGGCTGCGTTCGTATATCGGCCGGGACCTGTCTTCGAAGACCGTCGCCCTTATGTCGCATGTGGCGGATATCGAATTCGAATTATGCCCCACAGAAAGCCTTGCGCTCTTGCGCGAAGCAAACCTCATCAATAAATATCAACCGAAATACAATATTGTCCTTCCTGACGATAGAAGTTTTCCTATGGTCAAGATTACCAACGAAGATTTTCCCGCGATCTTTGTCACGCGTAAAAAAGAAAACGACGGAGCGTGGTATCTGGGGCCTTACACCAGCGCTAATCTTTTGCGCGAGGCCTTAAAGATTATACGCAGAAGCTTTCCTTTCCGCTCCTGCAGAAAATTACCCAAGAAGGCCTGTATTTATTACCGGCTTAATCTTTCTCCCGCGCCATGTATCGGAAAGATCAGCAAAAAGGCCTACGCTAATATTATCGAAGATATTATCCTGATTTTGGAGGGGAAAGCCGAGTCACTGATCAAGAGGCTTTCTGCTCAAATGCAGAAAAATTCGCGCGAGTTAAAATATGAAAAAGCAGCCCGGCTGCGCGATCAGATCTTGGCCCTGAATGATATAAGCGCAGCGCAGACCAATTACTCCGGGCACGGAGAGTTGGAAGATCTCAAGAGGCTCTTATGTTTAAGCCACCTGCCTGAACGTATCGAGGCTTTTGATATCTCTAACATACAGGGAAAAGAGGCGTGCGGTTCAATGGTGAGTTTTTACAAAGGCTTAGCGGATAAAAATAATTACCGGAGGTTCCGCATCAAAACCGTAAAAGGCATTAATGACTATAAGATGATATCCGAAGTGGTGCGCCGGCGTTATTCGCGCATCATCGAAGAAAAGCTTCCTCTGCCCGACCTGATCCTGATCGACGGCGGGAAGGCGCACTTGTCGGTTGCCCGCAAAGAACTGGCTGCCTTGGGGCTTAACCTGCCTATAGCAAGTATTGCTAAGGAGAGAGAAAATATATATACTAAGGGGAGGCTCGGGCCCATAAAACTTAAGTCCGATACGCCGGCCTTAAACCTTATCCGGCGAGTGCGCGACGAGGCGCACCGGTTCGCGGTCTCATACCACCATTTGCTGCATAGAAAGAAGATCCTCGGCAGATGACCGAATTCGCTATCAAAGTATACCGGGCAGTTTTAAGTATCCCTTTAGGCTCAACGCGCAGCTACAAATGGGTTGCGCTTAAAGCAGGGAGGCCCGGGGCGACCCGCGCCGTGGGGAGTATCTTAAATAAAAATCCTTACCCGCTGATCATCCCCTGCCACCGGGTGATCAAGAATAACAAAGAAATAGGCGGTTTCGCGTTTGGAACTAAAACCAAGAAAGCGCTCCTTGATTCGGAAAGGGAGGTCCTAAAGTGTCTAAAGAACAAAAAATAAGGGCGGTGCTTTTTTTTACTGCCGTTCTGGTCTTCATTATAGGCTTGCCGCTTATCCTCTCTTCGTCATTAGGCTATAAATTTAACCCCCGCACCTTTAAGTTTACCAAGACCGGGCTCATCGGGATCAAGACCGAACCGGAAGGGGCCTTTATTTATTGTGACGGAAAATTGCTTAAAGACAAGTCTCCCGCTTCTATCCGCGAGCTCCTCCCGGGAAGATATAATATCAGAATCGAACTGGAGAATCATTATCCCTGGAAGGGGGATGTTAACGTCTCCGCCGGGCAGGTGGCGCGCCTGGAAAACATCATCCTTTTCCCGGTGCGTCCGGATATCCGCCGGATCAGCAGAGAAAAGGTCACCGGGTTTTGGGTAGATACTGATAGGGCAAAGATCTATTATTTTGACGCGAAAGAAAACATAATTTACACTTCAGATCTGAAAGGAGAAAATTTTCAGGATGTCGGGATGTTGCCCGAGGTATCCCCGGTTGCTAAAAGATGGAAGGTCTCTCCCAACAGGAAGAAGGCCTTATTTTTTAACCCCAATCAAATCGTGATCTCGGATATAGGGCAGGAGGAGGGGCGCGCCCTCCCGGATACGGCGGTGACCCTGAATTTCGCTAACCGCAAGCTCGTCGATGTGTTCTGGCACTCCGATAGTTTTCATCTAGTCGTCGTCACCGACAGGAGTATCGAGGTATTCGAAGCGCGGCCCGATGCCGTTGCCATAAACCTGGTTGAGCTTGCGCGCAGGAATACGCTTTCTTCCTATAACGAAAAAGAAGACGCCTTATATTTTCTCGATAAGGAAGAGGCCCCGGGTGCCAAGCCATTCGATAACCTCTACAAACTCGACCTGAATATCAAATCTTCGCCTTTCCTTAATTTAATGAAGCCTAAATCCGATGATTAACGAAAAAAGATTGAAGCGTTTTTTTGAGATAATGCCGGGCGCGTTCTCCTGGGGGATCATCATTGCATTTATAATCATCGCATTCGTAAATCCGGTCATCTGCGCCGTACTTATTATTATTTTCGATTTCTACTGGATCATCCGCACGTCCTATCTTACTATCCTTCTGGTGATGGCCTACCGCAGCCTGCATAAGGAAAAATTCCGGAACTGGATAGGGGATTGTGAGGCGCTTGCGCCTGCTGCTGACTGGAGAAAGGTCTATCATCTGGTGATCTTCCCGGTTTACAAAGAGCCCCTGGAGACGCTGGTACATTCCCTGGAGTCCCTAAGGTTGTCCGACTATCCCAAAGATAACCTTATTGTAATTATGGCCTATGAGGAGCGGAATTTGCTCGCGCATAAGAATGCCGCGGCCATCGAGGAGGAATTCAAAGACGAGTTCTTTGCCCTTCTCTCTACCTTTCATCCCGATAATATCCCCGGAGAAAAACGCACCAAAGGGGCAAACGCCACCTGGGCGGGTAAGCGGGCGAGAGAATTCCTGGATGCTAAAGGGATTAGTTATGAAAACGTGCTCATTTCTTGTTTTGATTCGGATACCTGCGTGGACCCGGAGTATTTTGCCTGCCTTACCTATCATTTTCTGACCAGCCCGCATCCTCATCAGGCGAGTTATCAACCTATACCGGTTTATAATAATAATATCTGGCAGGCCCCGTCGTTCGCGCGCATCGTCGAGGTAAGCTCTTCCTTCTGCCAATTGATCGAGAGCGTGCGCCTTGAGAAATTCGTGACCTTCTCCAGCCACAGCATGAGCTTTAAGACGCTGGTCGATATCGATTATTGGCCGGTAGATATGATCTCGGATGACTCCGTTATCTACTGGAAAGCCTTTATCCATTTTAACGGCGATTACCGCGTAGTCCCGCTCTATATTACCGTATCCATGGACGCCGCTTATTCCAGCAGTTTCTTTAAGACTCTCGTTATGCAGTATAAACAGAAGAGGAGATGGGCCTGGGGCGTTGAGAATTTTCCGTTTATAGCGGTAGGCTTTATAAAAAATAAACGTATTCCGTTATTTACGAGATTCAAACGCTCGTTCAATCTTCTAGAATCGCATGTGACCTGGGCGGTCTGGGCGGTGATCCTGGTTTTGATCGGCCCGCTCCCTATTTTATTGGGAGGAGTAGCCTTCAATAATATGGCCATAAGTTATAATCTTCCCAAGATTACCGGCATGCTTTTTAATTTTACCGTTGTTACCAGCCTTACCTGGATTATTTTAAGCCGGACGATTCTACCCCCCCGGCCTAAGGGCGTTAGCTGGACAAAGAATATCGTTATGGTGCTGGAGTGGGTTATTGTTCCGGTAGTAATACTGGTTGTGGGCTCCAGCCCGGCGCTGGATGCCCAGACGCGCATGATGCTGGCTAGATACATGGAATTTAATCCTACGCAAAAGCGGCGGCAAGTGGTATAATAGGAAAAAATCGGAGGGAGTTATGGCGATAAAGAAGTTCCTTAAGACACTGGTCGATGCTGACGCCTCGGACCTGTTTTTGCGCGCCGGAGGGACCCCGCGCATAAGAGTCAACGGCAAGGTCATCCCTTTGGATGAGCCGGTATTAAAGGTAGAAGGCGTGATGCAGATGGCGGAGGAGCTTACTACCGCCAAACAGAGAGAGACTTTTAAAGACCGTCTTGACGTAGATTTTGCCATATTCCTTGAGGAATTTAACCGGCGTTTCCGGGTAAGCGTATTTATGCAAAGGAATTGGCCTTCCATAGTCATCAGGAATGTGCGCAGCTCTACCCAGACATTCGAGGATTTAAATCTTCCGTCGGAGGTTTTGAAAAAACTCGCCCTGGAGAGGAACGGATTAGTCCTGCTTACCGGCAGTATGGGCAGCGGTAAATCCACCACTATCGCCAGCATGATCGAATATATCAATTTAAACGCCTCTAAGCATATCCTGACCGTCGAAGAGCCCATAGAGTTTACCTTTAGCGACAAAAAGTCAATTATTAATCAGCGTGAGCTGGGTATCGATGTCGCATCGTATAATACCGCGCTAAGGGCATTTACCCTGCAGAGTCCGGACGTAATTTATATCGCTAATATCCGCGATGCCGAAACAATGAGCGCGGCGATGACCGCAGCCGAGACCGGGGTGCTGGTCTTAAGCACCCTGCACACCGTTAACGCGCCCAAGACCGTGGAGCGCATCGTAAATTTCTTCCCCCCGCACGAGCATCAGGAGATAAAGAACCGGCTCTCGTCGCTCTTAAAGGGAGTAATATCTTTAAGGCTCGTCCCCAGAAAGGATGACGCGGGCAGGGTCCCGGCTTACGAGATTATGCTTCTTACCCCGACTATCAGCCGCCTTATCCGCGAAGGAAAGGCCTGGGAGATCGCCCAGTATATCGATGACGGCGCAATATTCGGGATGCAGTCTTTCAATCAGAGCCTGGCCGGGCTTGTGCGCGAGGGTAAGGTCTCCGAAGAGGATGCCGCAGGATTCTCCGATAGCAAAGAAGAGTTCGATTTGGTTTTGAAGGGAATAAAAAAGACTTAAAGCCAACCAGACAGGAGTAGTCATGTTAGATGATATAAAAGTGAAACTCGCCGCCTTAGATACCCGCCTTCAAGCCTTACGAGGTTATCTTTGACGTTGATAATAAGAAGAAACTTATAGAAGAATTATCCGCGAGTATGTCCGGGGAGGGGTTTTGGGATAATTCGGAGGCCTCCACCAGGACGGTCAAGCAATTAAAGCAGGTCAAGTCCATAGTCGAGCCTTGGGATGCGGCGTCTAAAAAACTGGAAGAACTTACCGATCTATCCGCGATAACTACCCAGAATGACGCGCCTCTTATCTTGCAGATCGGGCGCGAACTTGAGAAGCTCATTAGGGATACCGATGCGCTGGAGTTTAAGACCCTCTTAGGGCAGAAATTTGACGCCAGCAGCGCCATACTTAGTATTAACGCCGGGGCCGGCGGGACAGAGTCATGCGATTGGGTGAATATGCTTTTAAGGATGTATACCCGTTTTGCCGAGAAACACGGGTATGGAACTAAGACCCTTGATATCCTTTACGGCGAAGAGGCGGGGGTAAAAAACGTCACCTTATTGATTACGGGTGACTACGCTTACGGATATTTAAAGGCAGAGCGCGGGGTGCACCGCTTGGTGCGTATCTCGCCTTTTGACGCCAATAAACGCAGGCATACCTCTTTTGCCTCCGTAGATGTCATCCCTGAAATAGAAGAAGACGCGGATATTAAGCTCGAAGAAAAAGACCTGCGCATCGATGTCTATCGTTCTAAAGGCGCGGGAGGGCAGAGCGTCAATACCACGGACTCCGCGGTGCGCATTACCCATATCCCGACGGGCCTTGTGGCGCAGTGCCAGAACGAGCGCTCGCAGCACCAGAATAAACAAATGGCCTTAAAGATACTCAAGGCCCGCCTTTTCGAAGCTCAACAAGATGTAAAGGAAAAAGAGCTTCTGAAGCAATACGGGGCAGAGAAGCAAAAGATCGAATTCGGTTCGCAGATCCGCTCCTATGTGATGCATCCGTATAATATGGTCAAAGACCATCGTACAGATCTGGAAACAGGCGATGTGGATAAGGTGATGGACGGGGCCTTGGATGAGTTTATCGAAGCGTACCTTAAAAAAAACGTTAAAAGAGGAGGATAAATTCAAAAATCAAAATGCAAAAATCAAAATTACAAATCAAAATCCAAAATTTTTAATTTTGAATTGTCGTTTTGATATTTGATTTTTGATATTTGGATTTCTTAAATGTTCGGATTTATTAAAGAAAGTATACTGAAAACAAAGCAGGCGGCGATAAAAAGAAAATATCCCGGGGTTAATATCGTATTGCACCCGGATATGCCGCAGCCTTCGATGAATAAGATGGCCGAGGCCGCCGGACTGGTCAATGCCGTAAATTTATGCGAAGCAAAGATAAGCGCCTTAAGCGACGCTGAACTGAAAGCCAAGACCGCCGGATTTAAGGAGCATATCGCCAAAGAGAGTGCGATTTACGCTAATGATATCCTCGACCTGGAAGAAAGTATGCGTTCGGTTGCCATACCCGAAGAAAAAGAAAAAATAAAAGAAAAAATAAAGATCGTCCGCAACAGAGCCTACGAGAAAATACTCCCTGAGGCATTCGCCGTTGTCCGCGAGGCTAGTAAGCGCGCCATCGGCCTGCGCCATTTTGATACCCAGATCGCCGGCGGGATTATTTTACACGAAGGAAGGATCTCGGAGATGGCTACCGGGGAAGGAAAGACGCTTGTAGCTACCCTCCCGGCGTATTTAAATGCGCTCCTGGGTAAAGGGGTGCATGTGGTTACGGTCAACGATTACCTTGCCCGGCGCGACCGCGAATGGATGGGGCCGGTTTATGAATTTTTGGGGCTTACCGTCGGGGTTATCCAGCATGAGATGTCCGATGAAGAGCGCCAGGCGAATTACGCCTGCGATATTACTTACGGGACCAATAACGAGTTCGGCTTCGATTACCTGCGCGATAATATGAAGTATGACGTGCGCGACCTGGTGCAGAGGCCGTTTTATTACGCCATTGTCGACGAAGTCGACTCCATATTGATAGATGAGGCGCGCACGCCTTT
>Ga0172375_10001040_pt1 | contig 44928 bp, 40 predicted proteins | sample LakKiv1m_FD_114537 | JGI IMG/M metagenome (GOLD analysis project Ga0172375, IMG submission 114537) | Freshwater microbial communities from Kabuno Bay, South-Kivu, Congo - kab_092012_11.1m | ecosystem: Environmental > Aquatic > Freshwater > Lake | place: Democratic Republic of the Congo... | reverse complement strand
GCCCGGAAGCATAATATCCAGAAGGATCACATCCGGTTTTTTGCCAAGATTTCTTAATGCATCTTCTGCATTAGCAAATGTTTCTACCTGATATTTCCATTTATCTTTAGCCCAGTAACTAAGTAGTTTTGAAATGGCTTGTTCATCATCTACTATAAAGATCAGTTTTTCCACTTTTTTTAGTCCTATTATTTTCTAGTCTCTATTACTCTTTAATAATTTTATTAAAACAGAGGTACCTTTATTGGGTTCACTCTGAATATTGATTAAACCTTTGTGCAAATCTACAATTTGTTTTACAAAAACCAATCCCATGCCTGCCCCTGGAATATCAGAATCCGGTCTATTTACTTTATAAAACTTCTGAAACAGAAACGGTATGTCTTTGGCAGGAATACCAATTCCGGTATCCGTGATTACAATTTCAACCTCACGATAAAGATTATTCAATATTACTTTTACTCTTCCACCCTCATTAGTAAACTTAATAGAATTATCCATCAATGAGTCTAAAGCTTGCAGTAATCTTTCTTCATCCACTTCTATTATTATTTCATCTGATGGTAATTCTAACGAAAGACTTAAATTTTTGGCATCAATTAATCCCCGATTATTATTAATCATTCTCTGAATTAACTTAACAATATTAACCTTTGATTTATTTATTACAATTCTTCCAGTTTCCATTCTGGATAGATCAAGAACATCATTAATAAGTTTTGCTAATCTTTTACCCTCATTTAGAATAATAAGATTAAACTCATTTCGCATTTCAACAGGCATATTTGGATCAGATGCAATTGTTTCAGAAAAACCAACTATGGAGGCAAGAGGCGTACGAAGCTCGTGAGATATATTTGAAACAAATTCACTTTTCATTTGATTAACTTCATCAAGCATCATTTTTTGATGAGAGGATCTTGCTCTTTCTAATGCGATAAGTCTTTCAGCTTCAATTAATTTTGGTTTAAGATCAGACAACTCCTTTTCAATTTTTCTTTGCAAGGATACATCTTTTCCCACACCAATCAGACCTATAACTCGCTCTTCTTTTCTAACAGTTCTTATGCTGATTTGATAACGATTTACATTTTCGTATTTATTAATAAGTGAGGCTTCAAAAAATGAACTATCGTTTTTAAGGGCAAGGTTTATTGAGGCACTTACAAGCTGGGCATGAGATGGATCTATAATATCCATAAAATGTTTACCAATTAATTCTTGCAAAGAAAAATCTAAAGCAGAAGCACCAAATTGATTTATAGAAATAATTAAACCATCCTCATCAAGAATAAAAAGTAATTCTCTTGCAACATCAAAAAGTCCTAAAAAAAGTTCTTTCCAATGCCCAAGCTTAAGTAATTTTTCAAGATCAAAGTTGTTATTTGATCCCAAATTTGATGTTTCTTCTATTATCTCTTCCAACATCTAGTGAAATAAAATTAAGTTTAAAATTATGATGAATAATGGTATAGAAAATAGCAGGATTTTGATTGGAAATCAATCATTGCAGAGACTTCGAAATAAAGTGTTAGCTGCTAATTATTAATTCTTTTCTGTTGAAGTGCTTCGTAATATTTTATAATTAACTCTTCGTAATCCTTATTATAACCTTCTTGAACAGCACGATTCAATTCCTCTTTAAGTTTTTCTTTACCCTGCTGATTTTTTAAATTTAATTCTGCTGGACTATTGCGCACAACATTATTTCCACTTTCCGATTTTCTTTCTTTCTCAAAATCTCGTTCGTTTATAGATTTTTGAGCATCTAAAAGTTTAGATAAAATCTTTTCTTGTTTCTGAATTAAGTCATCACTTAACTTTTCAGTATTCATATCGCTAACAACTTCTCGCATTTGATTAACAATATTTTCAAGATCTGCAGGAATTTTTTTAGACTCGCCGCTTTGCTTAGCTTCTTTATTTAATTCCTCAAGAGATTTTTGAATCATTTGCTGCTGCTGTGCTAACTTTTGCATTTGTCCTTGCTGCTCCGGTGATAATTGTCCTTGCTGCATTTGCTGTAACATTTGTGTCATATTATTCAAATCCATTTGCTGCCCGGACATTTTTTGTAACTGCTGCATAAGCGACATCATTCCGCCACTTCCACTTCCGCCTTGCATCATAGATTCCAACGAGCTCTTCATCATATTTGCAGCCTCATTCAAATGCATCATTGCATCACCCTGCGAAAGCGTTGCCATACTTCCATTTCTGTTTTGCATCGATTGCATTGATTGATTCATTTTTTGATTTGCATTTCCAAGTGCTTTCCCCATTTCAGGTGAGATAGCAAAAGTTTTTTGAGATAGCTCTGACATCTGATCCAAAAGTTTATTAAGATTTTTCTTTATCTCATTTTGCTTCTGCAAATTATCTTCAAATTGTGAAGAATTTGGATCAACATTTTGAAGTTTATTTTTTAATTCTTCCTGCTGCTTTGATAAAGATAAAATGTTATCAAGAATACGCATCATATCAGTAAAAGTTTGCATCTGATTTTCCTGTTGCATCTGCTGCTGCATTTGCTCCATGCTTTCCTTCATCTTTTGCATATTTTTAGAAAGTTGCTGCTGATTCTTCTGAGCTTTTTGCTTTTGATTTTGTTTTAAATCCTTTGATGCTTCTTCGGAAAGTTTTTCATTTTCTTGTTTTTCCATTTCATCTTTGAGTTTTTCCATTTCCTCATTAGGCATATCTTTAAGTTCACTCATTTTTTCTGAAAGCTCATCCATCTTTTCCTGTAAACGATCCAATTCTTTTGAAATCTCTTCTTGTTTTTTACTTAATTCTTCTGATTGTTTTTGATCTAATGGATCACTTTTCTTTGTCTGCTCACTAAGTTCATTTTGTTTCTGCTCAAGATTTTCAGTTCGCTTAATCATCTCATCCATTTTCTGTTCAATCTGAATTCGCTTTAACAAATTCATCGTTCGTTCAATACTCTTCTTAAACTTTTCTTCGTCCATTTTCATTTGATTCATTGCGTCTTGAGTCTGGTTGCGATTCATCTTCTCAAGAGCATCCTGCATTTTCTGCATAGCTTTTTTCATCTCATCACTCGTCATCTCATCCATCAACTTCTGGAGTTCCATATATTTTTCAAGCGTTTCTTCAGAAAGTAAATTATTTTGCTGAAGTTCATTCTGCATTTGTTTTAACTGCTCACTAGCACTTTCCAATTTTTCCTGAAGTTTTTCAAACTTGTTCAAAGCTTGTTCAATCTTTTCTTTTTCTTCCCAGGTTAATTGCTGTTTATCTTGCTTCAGATCTTTATCAATTTTTTCAAGTTCTTTCTTAAGTTCTTCAGCCTCTTTTAAAGTTTCCTGCATTTCATCCTGAACATTTTCCTGAGTTTCATCAGCATTGGCCAGTATTTCATCAAGCGAAGGAACACGGATATTAATTATTTGTGTCTTAGCCGATTTTGGTCCGCTTACATTATCGTTATCAAAAATTTCTAAGTAAAAAGAATAAACATCATTTACTGCAGGATTAAGTTGAGTAAGATTCCAGATGTGATCAACAATCTGCTCTTTTATTTTTTTATCTATAGAAACTTCAATGGTTGAAAAATTTTCCTGAGTGGGTTCATATCTTGATGATGTCAGTTTATAATTAAGAATCAGTTTTGAAAATCCATAGTCATCACTAACTTTAACTTCAATTGGAACACGGCTATCGTTAGCAAGACTTACATCTTGCTTAGGATATATCAATTCAATCGCTGGATTTGAATCATACAAGGCTTTGATATAATACCGAACTGGTTGAAGATTGTTATTATCGGAAAGATCATTAAGCACAATAATGTAAGAATTATCTTTTCGAATCCTGAAAGAACCTTTAACTAAATTACCTTGTACTTTTAATTCCACTTTTGTTGTGTCTTCAAATTCAATACGAGCTGACTTCAATTCTTTGTTTGAAAGTAAACTTATCTCAACATTACTTCCGACTAAAGCAGAAACATTTCCATTATCTTTTTGTTCAAGTACTGGAATGTTGGAGTAAGATGGTGAAAAAACTTTCACATCTAACGAACGAATTACCGGGCGATCAATTACTTTTATTTGATATTCTTCGCTCTGAATATCCTCGGCTGAAGCATAATAAAACAAAGACGATCTTAACTGTTGTATCGAAAATTTGTATTCACCCAATGAATCTTTTTGCAGTTCGTGTTCTTCAAAATTTGTCTGGGATTCCTCCCGTGTTAATAAAAACACTTTTTTCGGGATTTCACCTTTTATAACAACCACAAAATCAACATTTTCGCCTTTCGTAATTTCATCGTTACCTGGATAAACTTCAAAATAAAATCTTGCAGGTGGAATAAATTCCTGATTGAAATTAACTAACCGATTTGATGCTGCCTGCAATCCTGGAACAAATACAAACAACGATGCACAAAAAGCAAATAACAAAATAAAATACTTTGCAAGTTTTTTTACTTTACTCAGATCAACAATTGATTCAAACTTAATTGGTTTTGCTCGTTCGTAAACATTTTTAAACGCCGCATCAAGTAAAGCAGGAGAGTAAATCATTTTTGTTTTATCAGATGAAACAAGCTGCATTGCATTGAGAAGATCATCTTTAATTTCAGGAAAATACTTCCCTACCTTATTGGCTGAATAAAAGTAGTTTCTGCCGCCAATTAAATTTAAATATTTTAACAAAGGAAGGACAATTAGATAACTAATTACACCAATTGAAATCAATAAAAAGACAAAAAATAAAACTGTTCTGATTGTTGATTTAAAATAAGAGATCAACTCAACAAGACTGAATACTGTAAAAGTACCAATAGAGATTATTAGAGCCGCAAATAAACCAAACAGTAAAAGCGCGAAATACTCCTTCTTAACAAGTAATTCTAATTTGCTGATTATTTCTTTGTAAAAACTTGTGTTCATTTTTCTTATTTGCTTAAAGCATAAATAATAATATTAGCACCAAACTTAAGCGCTTCTTCCCTTTTATCTTTGGGATCATTGTGGACTTCGGGATCTGCCCAACCATCACTTGGATTTGATTCAAAAGTATAAAGCACTGATAATCTTTCACCTAAAAATATTCCAAATGTCTGCGGAGGATTTTTATCATGCTCGTGTGTTTTGGGTATTCCGTTTTCAAACTTATAAAAGATATTAAATATTTTATGCGAAAAAGGAACTTCAATAAAATCATTTCCCGGAAAAACCTTTTTCATTTCTCTTCTTATTGCTTTATCCATTCCATAATCGTCATCAACATATAAAAATCCGCCATTCTCAAGATATTTTCTTAAACGATTCACTTCATCTGTTGAAAGAATAATATTTCCATGACCGGTTAAAAATAAAAATGGAAAGGAAAATATTTCATCCGAAGAAATATCAACAAATTTATACTCAGCATTAACTTTTATGTTTGTATTTGCCTGAACAAATTTAAGCAAGTTTACTTCTGCAGAAGGATCGTTATACCAATCGCCGCCGCCGCTGTACTTAAGACGTGCAATCTGGAATCCTGTTTCATTCTGTGAATATATGCATACAGAATAAAAAAGAACGGCTAACAGAAATATTGTTTTCTTAATAATCATTAGGATTTAATATATTTACACATAAAGTGAATAGCAATTTAGAAAAATAGCATGAATAATATGGGAAAAATAATTATGAAAAAATATTGGCTTGTAAAATCAGAACCTGAAGTGTTTTCTTTAAATGATCTTAAGAAAAGTAAAAACAAGACAACTTGTTGGGATGGAGTAAGGAATTACCAGGCAAGAAATTATTTGCGTGATGAAATGAAAAAAGGCGATTTGGTTTTGTTCTATCACAGCGGTTCAGATAATCTTGCAGTAATGGGAATTTGTGAAGTTGTAAAAGAAGGTTATCCTGATCATACACAGTTTGATCCTGATAATGACCATTACGATCCAAAAGCTGATCCCAAAAATCCAACATGGATTATGGTTGATGTTAAATTTGTTAAAGAATTTAAAATCCGTGTTACACTTGATGCAATTAAGTCTAATCCAGGACTAAAGAATATGAAACTGATTGCTCGCGGAAACAGGTTATCAGTTATGCCTGTTACAAAAGAAGAATTTGAGGAGATAAATAAAATGGGGAATAAAAAATAATTACTCGGGGCTGTAGCTCTCCGCCATGGCGGATGGGAGAGCGTCCCGATCCAAATCGGGAAGGTCGTCGGTTCTCCCAAAGGGATTCCGATGGAGGATCCCGATCAGCTCCACTTATTTTTTTTAACCTTTTTTAACCGTTGAATCTGTGTCATCGGTGCTCTATTGTCTTTTCCATTAAAAAGTGTGGAATACTTCCAAACAAAGTGTGAGAAGGTTTTACAACTTTGTAACCGTTACTTTCATAAAATTTAACAGCGTAATCTCGTGCTTGCAAAATAATTTTCCTTGCGCCTTTTTCAATTGCAATTTTTTCTAACTCTTTAATTACGATTGCACCAATTCCCTTTCCCCGCCATTCTTCTTCAACTGCCATTGAACGGATTTGCGCTTCTGTCTCAGAATTAAAATGAACTCTGCCAACTCCAACTGGAATTCCATCAACTTCACAAACCATAATTGGAAGAGCTTTAGCTTCAAGTTCATCAACTTCACTTCCGCGAGGTTGATTCCACGGAGCGCGAAGAATTCGCCATCGTAGATCTCTGTATCGTTCAAACTCCTCAGGTGTTTGCGGCGGACGGACAATCATTACTCTTCCAACAAATTACTTTCATCATCAATATCAGCACGATTAAGAATTGCCGGAGGTAAAGTCTTGCTTGCCTTTGCACCTAACTTTTTAATTTTTTCAGAACGACTTATAAGATTTCCTCTCCCCTCTGTAAGCTTGTTCATCGCTTTATCATAATTATCTTTTGCCCCGACTAATCCTTTACCAACAGAAATTAAATCATCAACAAAAGCTGTAAACTTATCAAGCATCTCGCCGCTTTGTCTTGCAATTTCAATTGCATTTTTATTTTGATTTTCCTGCCGCCAGATACTTGAAATTGTTCTTAACGTTGCAAGCAAAGTTGATGGACTTACAATCACAATATTCTGCTCGAATGCATCCGTAAATATTGAAGGATCTGATTGAACAGCAATTGCAAACGCAGGTTCGATCGGCATAAACATCAAAACAAAATCCAGACTCTCAAGCTGATAAAGATTTTGATAATTCTTTCCGCTTAAGTTTTTTAAGTGTGCACGAATAGAATTAATGTGTTCTCTCAATCCAAGCTGTTTCTGATGTTCCTCTTCTTCCGAAACAAATTTTTCATATCCAACAAGTGAAACTTTAGAATCAATGATAATGCTTTTATTTTCTGGTAAATTAATTATCACATCAGGCTGAAATCTTTTACCTGATTCTGTGGTTAAACTTTCCTGAACAACATATTCTCTTCCCTTTACAAGTCCGGATTTTTCAAGAATACTTTCAAGTATAAACTCTCCCCAACTACCTTGAGTTTTACTTTGTCCTTTTAACGCAGTTGTTAAATTCTTCGCTTCCTGAGTTATTTGCTGATTCATTTCCTTCAGCATCTGAAGTTGTGTTTTTAAAGATTCGTGTCCTTTTATACTTTCTTTGTTTGTCTCTTCAACCTTCTTTTCGAAGTCAGATATCTTTTCTTTTAATGGATTTAATATCTCACTCAACTTTTCTTTGTTCTGTTCAGAAAACTTGTTCCCTTTTTCTTCAAAAATTTTGTTTGCAAGATTTTCAAATTCCTTTGTGAATTTTTCCTGAAGTTTTTCTATTTCAGATTTTTGCTCACTTAATTTGTTTTGAAGATTGGTATAATCAGATTTTAGCGATGAATTTTCTGAATTGAGTTTTTCAGATTTTTCTCTTTCGTTTTTTAAATCTGATTGAAGTGAAAGTTTATCTTCCTCAAACAGTTTTATACGTTCAGCAAGTTTCCCAGCATCAACCTTTAATGTGTTGATTTGTTCATTCAGTTTGTTCACTTCATCAATTGAAACTGTTTTCTTACTCTTCAAAAAGAAGTAAGAAATCACAAATCCAATTACTAAACCGATTATGAGATAAATAATTTCCATATTCATTATTCCTCAATAAGTTCTTTCATTTTTTTTAAAAGATATTTTGCACTTTTACAATAAGGATGCTGGGAGGCATTTTCGATTGTAAAACCATTCGACAAAAATCGCTTTGTCATCTTGTTTTTGGATTTTACTTCTTTAATTCCATCCTGAGAAAACAAATCATTTATTTCATCAAAGGGCAATTTCACTGTGTTCTCAGGAAAAAGATATGATCTTTTAGTCTTTAAAATCTTATTTAATGCATCAGATTCAGCCAAAAACAAAGCTTCAAGAGCTTTGGGAATTATGATTACGATTTGATCATTGGAAAACTTAGCGATACTCTGTTTAGCTAAAGAAATACAAGAATAGTTTTCTAAATCCGTAATAATAAAAATTTTTTCGGCACCATTTTTTAGCAAACTTTTTATATGACTATCTACAATTCCATTATTCTTTTCAAAATTACCTCTGCCTCCAGCATCACGTGCACCGACAAATTCAAATCCAAATCTCTCCAAAAATTCTATAAATTTTTCAGACTTTAATATCGTTGCCTCAGTTTCACCCTCCCCAATAAACCCTAATTTACTTACCATGGGAGTCCGCCATCAAACGTATTTAACAACCACGCCTCATCTACCCTTAAACTATATATATCAACATCTTTAAGTTGTTTGATTCTGGTCTTACCCTCAATTTTATCAACAAGAATAGCCTCATTGGTAGTAATCTCTGAAACAAAAGTTTGTGAATGTGTATTAATCCATATATTAAACCCAAACTCTTCTGTCTTCTCTCTTAATAATTTTACTAGTTCTCTCACCACTTTCGGATTCAATCCGTTTTCTGGTTCCTCTATAAGTAAAAATTGCGGTTCTTCTGTCTGAAATAGAGCTGTGAAAATTGATAAAATATTTAGTGTTCCATCAGATAAAAGATGTTTGGGAAAAGGCTTAGTACTATGCTTTTCATATACAAAAAGCTTAGTTTCTCCGCTATATTCATCCATCTGAAAATCAATTTTTGAGAATTCCGGGATTAATAATTCCATCCATTCGATAAACTCATCTCTAATTGTACCATTTTCAAGAATACGTTTTAAAACAGCGTTTAAATTAAAAGCATCAGGGCTTAATCTTTTATCATCTTTTAATTGCAGAGAAGGTTTACGATCTATAAAAATCCTAGAAAAATTATTTCTAAATATATTTCCAATTCCTAAATCATTTCGAATTACGGAGTAAAATCCCTCATTTCTTTTGCCATCACCACTTATCTCACCCAAACTTGTTTTTAAATTAATATTAAAGTTATCAACACTATCATAACTTGCTGTATAGGAAAACATTTCATCAAGGTTTCCAGAAAAAGTAACCGCTTTATCACCAAGAAAAGTTGACATTTGCAATAATTCAATAGCCTTAAAAATATTTGATTTGCCTGCAGCATTTGTTCCAAAAAAAACACAAAATCTCGCCGGATTGACAATATTTATGTCAACCAATGATTTGTAATTTTCGATATGAAGTGAGTTTATAATCATATGATAAATTTTCTTTAGATTAAAATAATTAAAACTAATTCTAATTACTCAAGTATGCCAACTAATTTTTCCACTTCCTCGAGTATCTCACAAGATTTTACAAGTTCTTTCATTTTGTTATGATCTGCGTACAGCGGACGATCAATATCCAAAAATTCAACGTGTCTGCGAATTACTTTTTTAGTTTTTTAATAAGAAATAAGCAATCAACATTCCGATTTTTAAACCAATAATCAGATATATTATTTGCATTTACAGCTTAAGTAATAATTTTATTTTATTATTTACTTCTTCTTTAATTTGCAGAGATATCTTACCTATTGCTCCACTTATAATACTTTCGTGTAATGTTGCTAATTTATCCAACCGGATATATGACTCAACCTTTAATCCGGTTAATATAAAATCTTTTTCCAAAGGAGAAATTTTAACTAAGTATTTATAATGTTCTGGAACTTTAGTCGATGTGATAAAAGCAACTATTAAATCTTCTTCAATATCGCCATTTGCTAAAACTAAACAAGGTCTGCGTTTAGTACTTTCCAAAGAGGTAAACGGAAATTTTGCAATTACAATCTCGCCAGGATTAAATATCATTTGTTGTATGTTTTATTTTTTCGTTCTGCAACTATATCAGCATCGCTGTAAAGATCAGGTTCACTGTACAAAAAAGAAAAACTATCATTTCCTTCAAATACTGATATTTCTTCTTCACCTTTTTTAGTCAGTAGAATTGACAATTGTTTTTCAGGATCAATTTTAAAGTTATCAGGAATTTTTAATACACCATTTTCTACTTTAACAGGAATAATTTTCATCTCTTTCTCCTTTTAACAAAATTAAATAATCAATCAGTCGCAATCAATTGAATGTTTATTCCAAACTTCCTATTACTTTTTCTACTTCCTCAAGTATCTCGCAGGATTTAACAAGTGCTTTCATCTTGTTATGATCAGCATAAAGTGGACGATCAATATCCAAGAACTCCACATGCTTACGAATAACTTCTTTTGCTTTTGCAACACCTTTGCCTGTTTGATGTTCACGAAAATCGAGAGCTTGAGCCGCAGCCATAAATTCGATCCCCAGTATTCCATACGCATTTTCTAAAATCTGTTTGTTTTTAATTGCAGTATTCATTCCCATAGAAACAAAATCTTCCTGGTCAGCCGCAGCAGGGATTGACTGAACTGAAGCTGGAGCAGATAAAATTCTTTGTTCAACAATTAATGTATCCGCAGTGTATTGACTCAACATCAAACCTGAAAACATACCCGCACCCTTTGTTAAGAATGCAGGCAAGCCAACACTTAATGCTGGATTATTTAATCTATTCATTCTTCTTTCGGAAAGAACACTAACCATAGTAACAGCGGCACTAATCATATCCATTGGAAGAGAAACCGGCGTCCCCTGAAAATTTGCACCAGTTAAAGTTATTTTATCTTCAGGAATAAAGATCGGATTATCGCCAACTCCATTAAGCTCTATTTCTATTTGAGATTTTGCATAAGAAACAGCATCGTGTGCAGCACCAATAACCTGTGGAGTTGATCGCATTGAATATGCATCCTGAACTTTTTGTTTTAGTTTTCCAGAAAGAAGATCACTACCTTCAATACACTTTTTTATGGAGTTTGAACTTCGAACTGCACCTGAAAATCCGCGTAGTTTATGCAAGCGAACATCATAAGGTTTCATATTTGCTAACAATGCCTCGAGAGACATTGCAGCAGCAATTTCAGCTTGCTTTAACCAACGATTGATATCATACAATTGCAAAGCACTTATTGCTGTAATAAAATTTGATCCGTTAATTGTTGCAAGTCCATCACGTGCCTGCAAACCGGGAACTTTTATACCGGCTTTTTCAAAAGCAATTTTCCCCGGAAGTCGTTCTCCATTATAAAATGCTTCTCCTTCTCCCATTAACAACAAAGCGATTTGTGACATAGGGGCCAAATCGCCGCAAGCACCAACAGAACCTTTTTCACAAACAACAGGAATACAATCTTTGTTTAACATTTCTGCAAGTGTTAATGTGATTTCCGGTCTGCAGCCAGAATTACCGTGAGCATGAACATTTATTCTTGCAGCAATTGCACCGCGAACATGTTCAATCGGCATTGGATCACCGATTCCTGCCGAATGATTATATATAAGATACTTTTGAAAATCTTTTACCTGCTCATCATTTAAAACCACTTCAGAAAATTCGCCGATGCCTGTGTTAACTCCATACATTATTTCGTGTGCCTGAATTTTTTCTTCGAGCATTGCACGGCAGGTTTTTATTCTTTGTATTGCTTCGTTGCTTACTTCTACTTTTTCTTTATGGCGGGCAATTTTAACTAATTTTTCAACTGTGAGATTTGACCCATCGAGAATGATTGACATTATTCCTCCGAGTGATAAAATTTTTAATGAGTAAATTTAAGAAAGATTAGTTGAAGTTCAGGTTCAAGTTGAAGAAAATTTTGATAGTCATTGCGAGGAGTCCTCGACGAAGCAATCTATTTAATTGTTCAAATTGTCATTGTGATGAGCCTCGACGAAGCAATCTCAAATTTTACAAGACGGCAAATATTTTTACACACTATATAGTATAACAGATTGCTTCACCCGACTAAAGTCGGATTCGCAATGACAATACTTTATTATTCTTCTACAAGTTCAGGATTAAGATGAAGTTCCCATTCATCAACGTGAGATAGAATTAAAACACCGTTTTTTACAAATGGATCATCTTTAAACAGATTTCTTATTGAGCTTTCATTTTTTCCAGTTGCAACTACAATAACTTTGGATTCATCTTTTAATGCTCCGCACATTGTTACTTTATGCTGAAGAAATAGTTTATCAGCAAAACGCGTATGATTTTCATAATTTAGCTGATCGTAAAAACTTTTCTCTGCTTGATAATTTGGTCCGTGTTCAAATGTTAATAAAAATGTTTTCATAAAACTCTTTCCTATACCTAATTAAGTTCTACAACTTTATTAACTGAATATAAAATTTGATTGTCTATTATAATTTTTTTTACAGCTTCAATATCCTTATAAATAATTCTATCCGTTAAAAGTGGAGAAACAACCTTTCTAACAACTTTATAAACGGCTTCAGTTCCTTTTCCATATCTCATCGGTTTATGAAATTCTAAACCCTGGCAAGCAGTTAATATTTCTATCGCTAAAACGGATTGAACATTATTTAAAATCTGAAAACATTTTCTTGCAGAAATTGAACCCATAGAATTATGATCTTCCTGGTTTGCAGAAGTTGGAATTGAATCCACACTTGCAGGATGAGCAAGAACTTTATTTTCCGAAACAAGTGAAGCAGCAGTATATTGTGCAATCATCAAACCGGAATTAAGTCCGCCGTTCTTCGCCAAAAATCTTGGCAAACTACTTAATGAACCATTTAACATTCTTTCCGTTCTTCTTTCAGAAACATTTGCATACTCTGATAGAGCAATCGCCATAAAATCAAGTGCAAGTGCCATTGGCTGTCCGTGAAAATTTCCACCTTCAAGATGTGCTTCATCTTCAGGAAAAATCAATGGATTATCATTTACGGAATTAAGTTCAATCTCAACGCGCGAACAAACATAATCTATCGAATCACGCGAAGCACCGTGAATTTGTGGTATGCACCGTATAGAATATGAATCCTGTACACGCGGATCATTTTCTCTATGCGATTCACGAATCTCACTGCCTTTAATCATTGCAAGAATATTTTTTGCAACTGTAATTTGCCCGGGAAATGGTCTTAACTTATGAATCCTTAAATCAAAAGCATTATCTGTTCCGCGTAAAGTTTCGTGTGAAAGCGATCCAGCAATATCTGCAATAACTTTTAACTTTCTTGCCTCAACACAAATGTAAGATGCAAATGCTGTCATCATTTGAGTACCGTTAATTAGTGCTAAACCTTCTTTAGCAGCAAGCTTAACGGGTTTTAATCCAAACTTTTTAAGAGCAACAGATGATTTTAATATTTTAATTCTATGCTGATCATCTTTCATTACATCATTATAAATCTGTGCTTCACCTTTTCCAATCATTGCAAGTACAAGATGTGAAAGCGGCGCAAGATCACCGCTTGAACCAACTGAACCTTGAGATGGAATAACCGGAATGATGTTGTTGTTAATCATCGCTATTAGGAGTTCAAGAGTTTCCAAACGAATTCCTGAATGTCCGCTTGCAAGCGCATTAACACGAAGCAGCATCATTATCTTAACAATAAATGGAGGAAGCGGATCACCAACTCCTGTTGAGTGTGAGATGATTAAATTTTCCTGCAGCTTCTCAATATCTTTTTTAGAAATTGAAACATTTGCAAACTCACCAAATCCTGTTGTAACGCCATAAATTACTTTACCCTCATTAACCCATTTATCAATAAGTTTTCGTGCTTTAATAACTTTTTTCTTTGAATCGTTTGAAAGAGTTACGATTGGATTTTCGTTTAAGAAAAATTCTATTTTATCTAAAGTAAGTGATCTGCCATCAACTATAAGTTTTTTACTATCCATAAATAATCTTTTTTAATTTATCTGCGTTTTGTTTGCTTGTTTTGTAATGAACTTTTATTCCATCTTCATCGTATTCTGTTTTAAGTACTTCAGCAAGTGAATGAATTTGAGAAACTTTTTTTGAATCAGTTAACTGCAATTTAATTTTTGCCTCAACAAACTGATCTTCAATGATTTCATTCAACAAAGATTTTAATGCAGAAATATTCATTCCACGCATAGCAGAAATCAATAAACTTTCTTTATGAGAATTCCGAATGAAATCAATTTTAGACTTATCTTTAATCAAATCGATTTTGTTAAATATTCGAATTACTTTTTTATCAGCACTTCCAAATTCTTTTAAAGTTTCTTCAACAACTTTTATATGATCCTCATAAAATTTATGCGAAACATCAACAACGTGAAAAATTATATCCGCTTCCCGCACTTCACTAAGTGTACTTTTAAAAGATGCAATAAGCTGCGGCGGAAGTTTGCGGATGAATCCAACTGTATCGCTAATTAATATTTTTTCTGTATCGTGAACTTCAAGTAATCGTGTTGTGGAATCCAATGTGGCGAATAATTTATCTTCAGCAAAAACATCTGAACTTGTTAATAGATTAAATAATGTAGATTTGCCAGCATTAGTATATCCGGCAATTGCAATTCTAGTTGAGTTTTTTCTCCCGGCACTTTGTGTAATCCTGTGATTCTCAATTTCATTTAGTTTTTCTTTGAGATGAGAAATTCGAGTACGAATGATTCTTCTATCAGTTTCAATCTGAGTTTCACCAGGACCTTTAGTTCCAATTCCGCCATATTGCTTTGATAAGTGAGTCCAGGCGCGAGTTAATCTTGGTAAAAGATATTGAAGCTGTGCAAGTTCAACCTGAGTTTTTGCTTCTTTACTTTTTGCGCGAGAAGCAAAAATATCCAGGATCAATCCGCTTCTATCAATTACTTTTCTTTTAAAAAGATCTGAAAGATTTCTTACCTGCACCGGAGTTAAATCATCATCAAATATAATTATGTTGATGTCATTCAATTCAACAAGCTGAGCCAGTTCTTCTGCCTTACCTCTACCAATGTAGTATGCGGAATCCATTCTCGATTTACTTTGAATGATCTTGAAAACTGTTTCGGCTCCGGCAGTATTTGCCAGCTCTTCAAGTTCTGCAAGATGCTCTTCTACAACTTCTTTGCTATAAGTTTTTGTATCAAGTGCAACGAGCATTGCTCGTTCAACTACTTTTTTTGTTATTTCTATCATAATTCTTTTTTAAATGTCATTGCGAACGATTCGCCGCGGCGAATTCGAGTGAAGCAACCTACCAAACTTATTTGACAGATTGCTTCGTCCGATTGGACTCGCAATGACGTCACTGGGTTCCTTCTAAATCTTTTTTTGCACTTTTGGCTATTGTCATTTCTATCAATGCAAGAATTAATGCAACGAGTAAAAAATATCTCCACAATTCTGAACCAAATCTTGCCTGCAGGATTTTTTGCGAGATGTTTTCATCTTTGTCTATCGAAATATGATTGCCGTTAAAGTTTATTGATTTCAGGTAATCATCAAATTCTGATTTATCCGAGTATTCGGTTTTTGATTCTGTTGGGTCACTGTTGATTGAAATATTCTCGATTAAATTTTCACCGGAATAAAATTTATAACTTCCAGCAATCTTTGTGTTTTGATAAGCCAGATAATCTTTATTTATATCCTGATCCAGATTAATAAATTCTTCTGTTCCGCCGGGTTTTAAAACTTTAATTTGAGAAGAATTAAAATTTTTTATATTTACGTTAATATCTTCGCCTGCAAGAAAAATATTTTCCTCTCTCTCTTTTGATGAAAGATAAGCGACTGACTTGTTCATCAAAGGAGCAAAAATACTTTTAATAGGAAAATCGCTCCAGCTTAAAACAGGCGCAGAGTTAAAAACAAATATCTTTCCTTTACCATTCTTAGTTTCACTTAAGAAAGATGATCCATCAACCAAAGAAATTAATTGATTACCGGATGATGTTAATTTATAATAAGCATTAAGTTCAGGTGATTCATATTTTTTCTTATCATCATTCTGAAAAATATTTTGAAAAACGGGATGATTAAAATCAGTTTTATCAAACTTAATTTTCAAATCATTAGCACTGACTTTACCAATAAATGAAGAGCTAATTCTTAATCCCAACTGTGAATAAAGTTGATTTAATCTAACCGCATCTTGAATTGATGAAGGGAACAAGATCATTCCGCCGCCATTTTGCAAAAAGTTTTTTAACTGCTCAATTCCAGATGCGATTGTATTTGCTGAGATAATTATTATTTGGTACTTATTCAATTGTTGAGATGTTAATTGGTTTATGCTCTTTTTTTCAATCTGAATTTTACCCTCTCCTGCTGTTTGTAAAGCAAGATCAACAAAAGTTAAATCATCTTGATTTTCAGCAAATAGTCCGATGGATATTTTTTCAGGTACATATAAACTTGCAAAGCGTTTATTATCCTGCTCAATTTCATCTGTTTCTATTTCTGCAGCAACATCAATAAATCCATTAGATTTTGGGATTGCCTCAATCTCAACAATGGCTGATTGCCCGGCACTTACATCAAAACTTTTTTGTGCTGCTCTTTCATCATTCATAAACAAAGAAACAACCGCACTGCTAACATCCTGTTTTGAGTTATTTGTAATTGTTACCGAAAAACTAACAGGTTTATTTTTTTCAAAAATCTGGTTATTAATCTTTAACTCATCTACAGAAAGATTAAAAACATCTTTGTCAGATAAATCAAAGGAATACAGTCTGATACTTTCATTCATCAATTCGCTCAAATCATTATTAAGATTTTCCTTTATGATTTTATTTTTTTGAAAATCTGATAAAATATAAATCTCTTTATTAAAATTTTTACTTTCGGAAATAAGTTGGGCAGCTTTTGTAATTGATGAATTTAAATCTGCTGATGTATATGACAATTCAACCTGATCAACATTTTTGATAAACTCGGATAAATTAGATGTAAGTTTATTTTCATTCTTTTTATCAGAAACTAAAATAAGTCCAACTTCATCACCTTCTTGTAATTGTGAAAGAACTTGCTTAATAATTTCTTTTGCCTGATTGAAATAAGAGCCTTTCTGATCAACAACAGACATGCTAAAAGTATCATCTATAATAAATATTGCAGTAGTTTTTGCTGCTGATGTTGTTCCACCGATTTGCATTGATTGCAATGCCGGACGTGCAAATGCCATAACAACAAAAAGGATTATTAAAACTCTTAACGCAAGTAAGATCCACTGCTTTAATTTTATTTTACGAATTTTATTTTTCTGCAATTCCTTTAAAAATGTAAGAGTACTAAATTCAATCTTTTTAAGTTTTCTAAGATTGAATAGATGGATAATTACAGGAATTGATGCAGCTAGCAATCCAAATAAAATTGCAGGATTAAGAAAAATCATAAACTCTTTTTAGTTGTCCTTTTTTAATGAACAAAAAATAACAATAATGTCAGGAGAATGCTATGCTGTTTTAGGGTATATGCAATAAGGGGTATAAGGAATAGGGTATGCGGAATATTGAATACAGGCATAAAGGTAAAAGGAGAAATTGAGCTTTTGTGAAGTTTATAGTTTCAAAAATTTATTCTCATTATTCTGTACTCGGTTAGACCCTATACCTTTATACCCTATAACCCACCTACTAATTATGCCCCATACACCTACTATGTGCTTTGAAATACAATTTCATTAGATTAACTTTGGTGTGATAACACATTGAATTATTTAAAAAAGATTTATGGGCGATATACTTAAACAATGGCTTAAGCAAACAAAGTTTGAAAGCTTAGATCAGGAAGTTGCATTAAATGTTTTTGTAACCTCTTATTTTTTACGTACTAAACACGATGAAGTTATGGGCATGTACGGATTGACTTTCCCGCAATATAATGTGCTTCGGATTCTAAAGGGCGTTTATCCAAATGGTCATCCGCGTTGCGATATTATTTCCCGAATGATTGAACCAGCACCGGATGTAACAAGAATAATCGATAGACTGATGAAAGAAAAGTTAGTTGAAAGATTTAATTCTTCAGAAGATAAAAGACTTTCTATGACACGCATTACTGAAAAAGGAATAAAACTTTTGGACAAAGCGCATCCGGATATTCAGGCTCTAGGAAGTTACATATCCTCCACTCTTTCGAATACAGAAAAGAAAACACTTTCTGATTTATTAGAAAAAATTTATGGATCAGAAGTTAAGTAAGCCGTTTTCTTTGCAAATTTGTTTTGATTTTTCCTCTCAGTGAAACTCAGTGCCTTCTCTGTGGCTCTCCGTGTAAGGATTAATCTATTTCACAGAGTAATACAGAGCGTACACTGAGAACCACAGAGGTAAAATAAAAAAGGCGACTCAATCGAATCGCCTCCTAAAGAATTATAAACCATACTCAGGACTGGAGTCCTGAACTACGAAAATTACTTCTGCTTACTTGCGATTAAGTTTAATGCACTGCCTGCTTTAAACCATTCAATCTGTGCTGCATTAAATGTTTGATTCAACATTACTTCATCTTTACTTCCATCTGCATGTTTAAGAATCATCTTAACCTGTTTTTCTGGAGCTAATGATGAAATCAATAAATCAACTTTATCATCTTCCTTAATTTTATCATAATCCTTTGGATCAGCAAAAGTAAGCGGCAGCATTCCTTGTTTCTTTAAGTTCGTTTCGTGGATACGTGCAAAACTTTTTACGATGATTGCTCTGCCGCCAAGAAATCTTGGTTCCATTGCAGCGTGTTCACGTGATGAGCCTTCGCCGTAATTTTCATCGCCAACAACAATCCAGTTTACACCTTTAGCTTTGTACTCGCGTGCAACTTCAGGAACAGATTTGGTCTCGCCGGTAAAAATATTTTTTACTTTTCCTGGTTCTTTAGAGTAAGCATTTATAGCCCCGATAAACATATTGTTGGAAATGTTGTCAAGATGTCCGCGATACTTTAACCAGGGACCAGCCATTGAAATGTGATCGGTTGTACATTTTCCAAATGCTTTCAACAAGACAGGAAGATCAACTAAATCTTTCCTATCCCAGGGAGTGAATGAAGTTAGCAATTGTAATCTATCACTCTTAGGATTGACTTTAACTTCTACCTTACTCCCATCTGCAGCAGGAGTAACAAATCCTGCACTGCCTTCATCAAATCCGCGTGGTGGTAATTCTTCTCCTTTGGGCGGATCTAATTTTACTTTTTCACCTTTTTCATTCACAAGAGTATCGGTAATAGGATTGAAAGATAAACTGCCTGCAATTGCAAGTGCAGTTGTAATTTCTGGTGAGGCAACAAATGCAAGTGTTTCCGGATTTCCATCATTTCGTTTTGCAAAATTTCTATTGAATGAGGTTATGATAGTATTTCTTTCGCCCATCTTCATATCCATACGTTTCCACATTCCAATGCAAGGTCCGCAAGCGTTTGCAAGAATAACTCCGCCAATATCAGTTAAAGTTTTTAACTGTCCGTCTCTTTCTATTGTTGCTCTAACTTGCTCAGAGCCTGGAGTAATTGTGTACTGCCCTTTTGCTTTTATGGATTTTGCTAAGGCTTGCTTTGCTATACTTGCAGAACGATCAATATCTTCATAACTGGAATTTGTACAACTTCCTATCAAACCAACTGAAACTTTATCAGGAAAATTTTCACTCTTAACAGCATCTTTCATTTTAGAAATTGGCCATGCTTTGTCCGGTGTAAATGGTCCATTAAGATGCGGCTCAAGTTCACTAAGATTTATTTCAATAACCTGATCATAATATTTTCCAGGATTTGCAAAAACTTCTTTATCAGCGCAAAGTTCATCGGCTAAACCTTCTGCGAGTGCAGCAACATCAACACGTTTTGTAATGCGTAAGTACGATGCCATTTTTTCATCGAACGGAAATACAGAAGTTGTTGCACCAATTTCTGCACCCATATTACAAATTGTTCCTTTTCCTGTGCAGGAAATTGAGTTTGTTCCATCGCCAAAATATTCTACTATTGCACCTGTGCCGCCTTTAACAGTTAAGATTCCGGCAAGTTTAAGAATTACATCTTTAGCAGAAACCCAGCCGTTTAATTTTCCAGTTAATTTAACTCCGATAAGTTTTGGCCATTTCAATTCCCACGGCATTCCTGCCATTACATCCACAGCATCAGCACCACCAACACCGATTGCAATCATTCCAAGTCCACCAGCATTTGGAGTATGAGAATCTGTTCCGATCATCATTCCGCCAGGGAATGCATAATTTTCTAAAACAACCTGATGAATAATTCCCGCACCCGGCTTCCAGAATCCAACTCCAAACTTTTGAGAAATGCTTTCAAGAAAATCATAAACTTCTTTGTTTTCAGTTGTTGCTCGATTAAGATCTTCTGTTGCACCAATTTGTGCTTGGATTAAGTGATCGCAATGAACTGTTGATGGAACTGCAGTTGTTTTTCTACCTGCAGACATAAATTGCAGAAGCGCCATTTGAGCCGTAGCATCCTGCATTGCAACACGATCTGGAGCTAAATCAACATAGTCTTTTCCGCCAGTGAATTCTTTTGTTGCTTTATCGTAAAGATGAGTGTACAAAACTTTTTCAGCATAAGTTAATGGACGATTAACAACTTTTCGTACTTCGCTAAGTTTGCTTTTATAGTTGGTATAAACTTTTTTGATCATATCATAATTTGCCGTCATAATTTTTCCTTAAGTAAAATTGTATTTGTTTTTTCGTAAACAAAGATAAGAAATTAAGATTTCAATATTAATAACGATTCAAATGTCACAAATTGGCGATTAATTTGACGCCAAGTATTTTTAGTAAATCAAATAGGATAGGTAAAAATTTCCACATCCAAGTAAAGATTGTCCAAGACATATCTCTTAAAATTAAAATTGCTCAAAATTAAAAGATTTGCTGTTTCATAAAGAGAAAATTAATTGTACGATAGTTGATTATGGGACACCAAAATTAAACAGAAGTTTTATGAATACAGGTCAATCACTTTTTAGCATCGGGGCATTATTGATACTTTCTTTAACTGTACTTAAGATGAATAATTTTATTCTTGCTAACGACACAGTTATGATGGATTCCAAACTTGGAATTCTTGCAGTATCATTAGGAACCTCTCTTATTGAAGAAGCAAGTAAAAAAGCATTTGATGCCAACACAGTATCTGCCGAAGTTGCCGCATGCAGTTTATTAACAAACTATCCGTTAGGTCGGGGTACTGGTGAAATTCAAGATTCAAGTCAAACATTTAATGATTTTGATGACTATGATGGATATCATTATCATTACGATTACTTGCCTGCGGCTGAATACGATTTGAACTGTGATGTCTATTATGTTAATCCTTCAAATCCAGAAGTAAAGGTTGGATATAGAACCTGGCATAAAAAGATGGATGTAGTTGTAACAAGCGAATCTATGAGAGATACAATCAGGATGTCTACCATTTATAGTTATTGGCATTTTAGATAAGGAAATACTATGGGTTTTACTACTTTACTTGATATACTTGGTTCTGTAATAATTGGCGGTGTAATGATGACAATCGCTTATCGATTAAGTGACACCATAACTGAAAGAACTTATAATCACAGTGGGGAATTAACTATCCAGCAAAATCTTGCAACATCTGCACAAATTATTGAATATGATTTTAGAAAAATTGGTTATTGTAAAAACTGGAATTTGATTCCTGATCCAACCAAAGCTCTATTATACGCAGATACATCTGCAATAAAATTTTATACTGATATTGATAATGATGGGGATGTAGATTCTATTCATTACTACTTAGGTCCGACCTCAGAACTATCAAGTACAGCAAACCCAAGAGACAGAATGCTATATCGGGTACTAAACGGCGAACAGCACAAAAGTGCAAATCTTGGTATCACGCAATTTAAGTTGGTTTATTTTGATGCTCTTGGTGATACACTTACGCCCCCTATTGGCGTAAATGGTGGAGTTACTTCGATAGAAATAAATCTCACGGTTGAAAACACCGATGCGTATGATCAGAAATTTTCAAAAGCATTCTGGCGACAAATTAGAATGGTTTCCAGAAATTTAAAAAACAGGTAGGTATAAAATGGCAGGTAAAGCAACATTTCTTGTGATTATAGGGTTTACTCTTTTATTTATGGTCGCAATAAAAAATTTCGGACGCATCTCTACTGATGCAGTTGGAAACATGGTTGGATACTACACTGAAATGATAGCACATAACATTGCAGTTAGCGGAGCTAATCTTGCATCAAATCAAATTTTTGTTGATCCAACATGGGATGATGGATACTCCGATGAAAATTTTTCCGGAGGTAAATTAAATGTTGCTGTCCAGGTTGTTGATGCGTATAAAAATATTAGACAAATTGTTTCTACCGGAACTTATCACGGATTAACTAGCACGGTTACTGTAACACTTTCACCAAGTAAATTTTCAAAATTTGCTTATTACTCAGTGAGCGAGGGTGGTACAATATGGTGGACTGGTAATGACACTGTTTGGGGTCCATTCCATACACAAGATTATCTAAGGGCTGCAAAACATCCGGTATTTTTTGGGAAAGCATCAAGTTTAAAAAAACTTGTCTATTATGATAATAAAACAAAAGACAAACCGTACTTTTTAGGTGGTTATGAAACTGGAGTTAGTCTTCCACTGCCAACTAGTGCTGTAGATGATATGGAAACCGCGGCGGATGCTGGAGGATTAGAATTCAGCGGAAAAGATACGGTGCATATGTTTTTTGTAAATGATTCACTCAAATACAAATTTTCTTATGGCGCTTCATACACAACGGTCTATTTACCGGATGCTTCACCAAATGGGATGATCTTTGCAAAGAATGCTGTTGTTAGATTAAAGGGTACTGTAAAAGGACAATATACTGTCGGATGCAACAGTACAACAACATCAACTGGCAAAGGAACTGTTTGGTTAGATGATAATATTGTTTATAACAAAGATCCGCGTTTGTACCCAAACTCTACGGACATGCTAGGAATATGTGCAGAAAATAGTGTATGGATTACAAAAAATACTGCAAACAATTCAAACGTAGAAATTCAGGCTTCTGTGTATTGTGAAAAAGGTGGATTTGGAGCACAGGATTATAGTACAAGACCTATCAGTGGTAATATTAATTTGCTTGGGGGTATTATTCAAAAAACTCGTGCTGCTGTTGGTACTTTTAGTGGATCAGCAATAAATCATGGATTTGCTAAAAGATATAAATATGATGACAGATTTATGACTGCGTCCCCACCTTTTTTCCCTGGTACAGGCGGATTTGAAATTGTTTCCTGGTTAGAATAAGAAAATTAATAAACAATTGGGGGAACAATTTTTATTACATTTCTGGTATATTCATATCATTATTTTTACATTTAGAGTAACAAACAGGTTTTTAGTTTGAAAGAAACAATTTTATTAGTAGATGATGAGTTAACCTATCTGGAATTACTTAAAAATATTCTTCAGCAGGAAGGCTATACCAATGTAATTACAGAATCTAATCCTTTAAATGTACCTCATCTTTTAAAGACACAAAACATAGATCTTATTCTGCTTGATATTTATATGCCGCAGATGAATGGTCTGCAGCTTCTTGAACAAATTACTCCTGAATATCCTAACATTCCCGTAATAATTGTAACTGCAGTTGATGATAAAGATATTGCACTTGAGGCAATTAAATTTGGTGCTTATGAATTTATAATCAAGCCGCCTGATACTGATCGCCTCCTTCTTACAATACGAAGAGCGATTGGCTACAAACTTCTTGAAAAGGAAAGAGATGTTTTAAGAGGTGATTCATCAATGCCCAAAGTTGATGATAATAAATTTTCAAATATTATCACTGACTCAGATACAATGCGTAAAGTATTTAACCTTGTAGAAATCTTTGCCCCAACAAACGAAACAATACTTATCGTCGGTGAAACGGGAACAGGTAAAGATCTTGTGGCAAAAAAAATCCACGATCTATCTTCCAGAAAATACAATCCTTATGTTGCTGTAAATCTTGCATCAATATCCGCTTCCCTTTTTGAAAGTGAGTTGTTTGGAAATATTAAAGGCTCGTTTACAGGTTCTACTGGTGATAAGCAGGGATATTTTGAAGCTGCAAATGGAGGAACAATTTTTCTTGATGAGATTGGTGAACTGCCAAAAGAACTTCAGGGAAAACTTTTACGCGCTATTCAATACAATGAAATCTTTAAGATAGGAAGTTCAAGTCCTATAAAGTTAGATATTAGAATTATCGCCGCTACTAACAGAGATTTAGTTGATGATGTAAATAAAGGAAATTTCCGTGCGGATCTTTATTATAGGTTGAATCGCGGACACATAAGCTTGCCTCCATTAAGAAGAAGAGGAAATGATGTGTTACTTATTTCTAATCATCTTATAAAGGTTGCAAACGCTACATACGGCAAAAATATTTTAGGCTTAACCCGTGAAGCAAGCGCTCAGTTAAGAAATTATCCATTCCCCGGCAATGTTAGAGAGTTAGAAAATATTATTTTTAATTCTGTTGTTCAGGCAGAAGACAATCAGCGGTTAGCTTTTGTGGAAATTCCAAAAGTAACTGAGCGAAGAGAAATTGAAATGCAAAAATCTGAGCTATTAATTTCGTTTGAAGAGATTGAGAAAAAGCACATCATAAATGTAATGGGCGCCCTGAATAATAACGTTAGAAAAGCAGCATCGATTCTTGGCGTAAGCGAACGAACATTGCAAAGGAGACTTAAAAAAATCCGCGAAGACTAAGACAGGCTTTGCTATATACGTAAATTTTAGCGTCTAATTTGTCGCCTCATATTTAAATAATTCCCACACTCCGATAATTCTTTATTTTACTTCAAAAATCAAATCAATTTTTCTCCAATTTTTCTTGCACGCAAATTGCATAATTATGGTAAGCTTTTATCCTAGATAAATAAGTGAAATGGTATAAAAGTATATAGCGATAATAGATAAATGAGAGATGGGCTTATGAAAACAATATCAACGAATGCCAATATCATAACAGACTTCAACTACGGAAAAGTTTTTGCTATCGAAAGAAAAAATGATTTTTCGATTATAATGAAACTGGTGATTGCTTCATCATTTTTGTTTGCAGTTGCTGTGTTAATCTTTTAACTGTCAGATAGTAAAATCATCATTCCTGATTAGCAGTAGAATTGCGGAGTTAGGTACGATCAAAAATTTTTCTTTTTCAAATTCTATTTCAAACGCTTCCTTCCTTAAAAATATTGCAAGATCTCCGTTTTTAGCCTGAAGAGGTATATATTTTACCTGATCATCTTTTCCCTTCCACAATTCATCTTCATTTTGCGCTGATGTTGCATAACCGGGTCCAACTTTTATTACATAACCACTCTGGATTTTTTCTTTTTCGGAAACACCTAAAGGCAGATATAATCCGCTGTTTGTCTTATTTGCATCTTCCTGCGGTCTGATTAATACTCTATCGCCTACGACGATAAACTTCTGGAGGTTTTTAATATTTACATTCATGATTTTTTCAAATTATATAACTTCTTCGGCACAAATATAAAAAAATATTTTAAGCTGTTTTAGAATTTCTTGTGAACTTAATCAGATACGGAAGCAGAGAAGGATAATTTTTCGCCAAGCCAAAACCTAACAGGCGTGATTTTCTATTCAATAATATTCCTTGAATGATTTTTGCAGTTGAAAGTCTTTTACTAAATGTTTTTTCATATCGCTTTTTATATAATGAGTATACTTTTTCACGATTAGTTTCATCGATTCCAAATTCACTAATAATTTCAAAAAGAAGCTTTGCAGATTCCATCGCCATTCCTATTCCATCGCCGGCTACAGGAGAAATTACTCGCGCGGCATCACCAACCATAATAATTCCATTTTCAACCACTTCCCTGTTTCCAAAATAGATATTACCGGTTCCGTAAATATTTGCTGATTTGATGTACTCAATTGCTTCATCAAAAAATACTTTTTGAAAATATTTATTTGATTTAATTACATCAATTAATCTTTCACGTGATGGAATCTTTGATTGTTTGCGATTCTCAAGAAAACATACCGTCATTTCAGTATCACTAACCTGATTCATTCCACAATAAAGTTCTTTATCAGTATAAATTCTAATCTCATTGTTAAATGAATTTTTCAGCAAATTAATTGGCAGATGAAATTTTACTCCATTTAAGTTTGATTTTTTATTAACAAAATCTCTTTCAAGTTTTTTGTCAAAAATGTTTTGTTTACCATAAGCAGCAATCATCAGTTTAGATTTAATTTGAAATTTATTGCCAGATGCATCTTCAATTTCTGAAATAAAATTTGAGTGTGATTTTGTTGTTGAGATAACCTCTGCTGGTTGGATAATATTAACTTTTCTGACTTTTGCTGTCTCAAGTAACAATGAATCAAATATGGATCGCTTCATTGCATATGCTTCAAAATTAAGATGTGATTTTAATTCGACTCCAGAGTCATCTATAGCGCGAAACGATTTAAGTTTATTTGGGTTCAGATAGATGAAATCATCAAAGAGATTTAATTCTTTCAAGATATCAGTTACTTCTTTTGAAAGAAATTCACCGCACAAAGTCTCGCGAGGGAATACCTTTTTTTCTACTAAGGTTATATCCAAACCTAATTGAGACAAGTAAAGAGCTGATGTTGTTCCTGCTGGTCCGCCGCCAATAATTACTATATCTGCTGTTAGTTCAATCATTTCTTTATCACCACCATCCATCTAAATGCCCACTTTTTTTTGATAACAAAATTTTCTATTCCAACATCTTCTAATAGGTTTAGTATTTCTTGCTTTGAGAATCCTCGCTTAACTGAAAGAGGCGCATCGTTCTTAACCATTTCACTTTTTGAAAAAAGAAATGTTAAGATTTTAATTCCCAGCAATGCAAAGTAAGATCGTTGCAGATCGTTAATGATAATTCCCTTGCACGCTATTCTTAAAAATTCTTTTAATAAAAAATGTAATTCTTCTTCAGTAAAATGATGAAGAAATAATGCTGAGTGAACAATATCGCAGCTATTATTTTTAAATGGAAGTTTAAAAGCATCAGAATTTATTTTCTTAGTTTGATTTTTTGAATTACTTAGTGCACGCAGATTTTTGTCGATTGAGATAATTTGGAGATCAGGATATTTATTTTTTGCGGCTAAAAGATTATCCGAAGAACCTGATCCAACATCAACTATGTTCAATTTATCTTTTTTTGATTGAATAAAATAAATTAGCGCTGATTTGGTTGTTGAAATTCCGCCAAGATATTTATTGATAATTTTTAATTCTCTTAAAGCAGCATCAATTCGTTCATCGCGAATTGAAAAATCATCCATTATTTCTGATTCATATGATCGCTTCATTCTAAACAACTTTAAAGAGAACTATCTCCATTGTTAAACCAGGACCAAAAGCTATCGCGCACAAATATCCATCCTTTTTAAGCTCAACATTTTCTAATAAATTTTTAAGTACAAAAAGAATTGAAACAGAAGAAAGGTTACCAAAATTTCTCAATACCTCTCGAGATGGCTTTAATTGCTCATCAGAAAGTTCAAGTCCGCTTTGTAATGAATCTAAAATTGCCCTACCACCGGGATGAAGCGCCCAATGTTGTATCGCTGAAATATCTATCCCCTTTTGAGCTAAAATTTCCTTCGCTCTCGGTGCTGCTGAATTAAGAATAATTTTAGGAAGTTCGGAAGAAAGCATCATTTCAAATCCGTTATTCCCAATTTTCCATCCCATAAACTTAGCTGAATCCTCAAACAAAAATGATTCCGCAAATTGTATTTCAAGTTTCCTTCCAATTGATTTATTTGTTTTAGAAAAGTAAGCAGCGGCAGCACCATCAGCAAAAATCATATTTGCTAAAATATTATCCCGCGTTGGTTCTGTTTGAAGATGCAAACTGCAAAGCTCAACCGAAACCATTAAGATATTTTCATTGCCCTGCTGTTTCATAGCCTCCCAAACTGAACTGACTCCAACTAAAGAAGCCGCACATCCCATAAAACCAATATTAGTTCTTTTAACGCTTGGAGAAATATTAAATTCTTTTATTAATTCGTAATCTAAGCCAGGTGCAAAAAATCCAGTACAAGAGATTGTAATTATTCTGTTAATCGCACCAAAATCTATATTATTCTTTTCAGCTAATTCTTTTACAGCCTTCTTTGTTAAAGCGATTGACCATTTTTCATATTCAATCATTCGGGATTTAGTGTCCGGTGAAAAGTAATTTCCATCTTTGGTAAAAAACTTTTCTGTGGAATTTTCTTCGCCATCTTTTATTACGAAATATCGATGATCAATACCTGATTGATTTGCAGCCATATCTATCATTCTGCTTATAGCTGAAGTTCCGCCCATTCGTTTTTTTAACTCACTTGCCGCAAAACTTTGAGCGACTTTAAAAGGTGGCGAAGCAGTTATAATATCTATTAACATATTTCCTCTATTAGTTTATAGTTTAACATAAAGAATAGAAGATTCGTTTCAAATTCCATTTTACTTGTATAAATTTGAATCCATATTTTAATAGAAAGTAAAATGAGTAAAGATTTCTGGAATAGCCGATATTCCGAGCAAGAGTTTGCATATGGAACTCAGCCAAATGCATTCCTTAAAGAACAATTAGAAAAAATTAAATCAGGAACAGCACTCTTTCTTGGTGAAGGTGAAGGAAGAAATGCAGTTTATGCTGCTAAACTAGGCTGGCAGGTTGATGCTGTTGATTTTAGTTCATCTGCAAAAGTTAAAGCATTAAAGTTAGCAGAAGAGAATATGGTAAAAATAAATTATGAAGTTTGTGATCTTAACTATTATAAGTTTGGAGAAAACCAATATGATTTAATTGTTATGATCTTTCTGCATCTTCCAAGTGAATTGAGAGAAAAAGTTTTTAAGAATTCTATAAATTCATTGAAAGGTAACGGAATACTTTTAGTCGAGGCTTTTAACAAGAATCAAATTAATAATTCGTCCGGCGGACCACAATCACTAGATTTACTCTATTCAGATAATGATGTGTTAAGTTTAGTTAAAGATCTTAGAACTGAAACGATGGAATCTAAGTCAATTGAATTAGATGAGGGCGAGTATCACAAAGGCAAAGCGGATGTTATAAGATATGTTGGAGTAAAAAATTAAAAGATGAAAAAAGTTTTATTCATCACATACTTCTGGCCGCCATCTGGTAAAGCCTCACTTCACTGGCCATTGGATATTATCCGTCATTTGCCAAAAGATGAAATCGAACCGATTATACTTACAGTTGAAGAAGAATCATTTACGCAAAAAGATGAAAGTCTTTTATACAAAGTTGATCCAGACTGGAAGGTAATTAAATCCAAAGCCCTGGAGCCGTTTGATCTTTATAGAATATTTATAGGCAAGAAGAAAAACGAAAAACTTGTATCTTCTGAAACAATATCCACGGAAAATAAAAGCCTGACTCATCGTATTGCCCTCTGGATAAGATTAAATCTTTTTATCCCCGATGCCAGGGTGGGCTGGAATTTTACTGCGATTAAAGCGGCAAGTAGATTTATCCCCAAAGATAAAATTGATGCAATTGTATCTATTGGTCCGCCTCACAGTTCTCATCTTATTGGATTAAAATTAAGTAAGAGATTTAAGATTCCCCACATACCTGTTTTAATTGATCCCTGGGTTGATATTGTTTATTACAAAAATCTTAAACGAAGTACCATCACAAAAATGGTTGATAATCACTTTGAAAAATCTGTACTGCAAAATGCCAGGCAAGTTGTGTTTGTAAATAGATCGACTGAAGAAGATTATGAAAAGAAGTACAGTTTTTTAGAAGGCAAATCCAATGTGTTGTATTGGGGTTATGATGAAGGAGATTTTGAAAGCCTACCCCCCAGCCCCCTTCCTAAAGAAGGGGGAGCCAAGAAAGAATTAGATGAGAAAGTTATTGTGCATGCGGGAAATATGTTTGCATACCAAAATCCAAAAAGTTTTTGGAAGCAGATAAAAATTGAAAACGACAAAGGAAATAAAATTTTAATACGTTTTGTTGGTTCTGTGGATAAAGAGATATTAGATTATTTAGATTCGATAGGCTTAAAAGAAAAGGTTCAGTTAGCGGGGTTTCTTCCATATAAAGAAATGATAAAAGAACTTCTGCAAGCTGATATGCTGTTAGTCTGCTCTACGGAGCCACGCCACGTTCCCGGTAAATTGTTTGAAGCTTTGCGAACAGGGAATCCAATTATAGCTTTTGGTGATAATAATGAAGAAGTAAAAAAGATAATTGATGACACCAATGCAGGAATGATGTTTCGATATGATGAAAGCGGTGAAGAGTTTCTTAGAAACTTTCTCAAAATAAAGACCGATCAAAATTTTGTTAAAAAATATAATCGGGCTGAGATAAGTAAAGAGTTTTATTTAATATTTAAAAAATTATAGAATTAATGACAACAGTATTGAATAAGTTCCATCAAATAATATCCATCCCTTATTTATATGTAAAATGTAATTACTATTGGTGCAAAACTAATAAGACTAATTTACCCGGAAATATTTTCTTTCAATTTGGGAAATCAATTGGACAGCAATTACTTAAAAAGCTCATTCTATCCCCAAAACTATTATTAAACCCTGTTTCCATTGTTAGATATTTTGAGTACGATTTTTCTTTCAGAAATTTTTCTTCAACTATTTTAGCAAGAAATCAAATTTTAGATATTTCATCGCCTTATTTATTTGGGTTTTATTTGGCTTCATCATATGGAGGAGAATACAATTATATAAATCCGGATAAAACCGATTTGTCTCTGGTAAAAAAATATTCTTCTAAATTAAAATTTACGATGAAGTATTCGGCAGACTCTGCTGATGCAACCAGGTTATCATTTCCTGATAATTCATTTTCACATATAATTTCAATCAGTGTTATTGAACATATAAATGGGAACGGTGACAGCAAGGCTATCAAAGAAATGTGGAGAGTTTTAAAACCAAACGGAATTTTAATTCTCACATTCCCAGTAGCAAAAGTTTTTGAAGAAGAGTTTTCGGATAAAGACACATATGGCTTAAATGTTAAACAAATAAAAGAAAAATTTTTCTTCCAACGTGTTTATGATGAGACTTCTATCAAAGAAAGACTATTAGATAAAATCAAAGACTTTACTATTTTGAGTAAGGAAATTTTTGGAGAGAGTGAATCGGGTTTTTACCAATCCTATTCAGAGCGATGGAAGAAAAATGGATTAAGTGAAACCGTTAAAGATCCTTATTACATTTCTAAATTTTTTAAGAAATTAGAAAATTTTGATCAAATAAAAGATTCAGCCGTAATTGGTTTAACACTTAGGAAAGATAAATGAGTTATAAATATCCTGTATATCAACCTTCATTAGGACAAAAAGAAAAAGACAATGTTTTAGAGTGCTTAGATTCTACATGGATTTCTTCCAAGGGAAAATTTATTACACAGTTTGAAAATTCTTTTTCACAATTTATTGGAGTTAAACATTCTGCTGCTGTTTGCAATGGAACAGTTGCAATTCATGCTGCATTATTAGCATTGGGTATTGGTGAAGGAGACGAAGTGATAGTTCCCTCTTTCACTTATATCGCCTCAGTAAATGCAATAAAATACACAGGGGCAAAAGCTGTATTTGTGGATTCTGATTTGCAAACGTGGCAAATTGATCCAGCAAAAATTGAAGCAAAAATAACTAACAGAACTAAGGCTATTATGCCTGTGCATCTCTATGGGCAGCCTTGCGAGATGGATACAATTCTATCAATAGCAAAGAAAAATAATCTATTTATTGTAGAAGATTCCGCAGAGGCGTTTGGCAGTCTTTACAAAGGAAAACACGTTGGAACATTTGGTGATATTTCTACTTTCAGTTTTTTTGGTAACAAAACAATTACAACCGGTGAAGGCGGAATGGTAGTTACAAATGATTCATCGCTTCACGAAAAAGTAGTTCATATAAAGGGTCAAGGTTTAGCAAAAGATCGGGAATATTACCACGATATAATTGGATACAATTATAGGATGACAAACATCTGTGCTGCAATTGGCTGCGCTCAACTTGAAAGAGCAAATGAGTTGATTGAAAAAAAAATCTTAATTGCAAAATGGTATGAAGAAAATTTAAAAAACCTACCGGTAACATTTCACTCACAAATAGGAAATGTTAAACATTCTTTCTGGATGATCTCAATTCTATTAAAAGATTCTGATGAAAGAGAAAAAATAAGATTTCACCTTCAACAAAATGGTATTGAAACAAGACCAACATTTCATCCTGTCCATTTAATGCCAATGTATTTTGAAGAAGGCTTATTACTTCCTGTTGCAGAAGAACTTGGCAGCCGAGGTATCAATCTTCCGAGTTATCCAGAACTTTTAGAAAGTGATATTGATTTTATTTGCAATCAAATTAAAGAGTTTTTTTAATGATTCCTTCAGCATTAGAAATAAAAAGATTAACTATTGAGCAATCAAAAGAGTTAGCTAATTTATTACAAAGTTCAAATAAGGAATATTCAAAATACTTTATTCCCTTCACATTTGATCTTGATACAATTTCAAAAATATTATCTAAAGCAAAAAATGATCAGGTTTATGGCATTTATGTAAAGGATAATTTAGCCGGATTTTACTTGCTTCGCGGATTTGATGAAGGGTATTCGATTCCATCTTATGGCGTCTGGATATCTGAGAAGTATGCGAACAGGGGCTTATCTACTTTTGCACTTCAGCACGCAATATCTTTCTGTAAATTAAATTCGATAAAAAAGATTATGCTTAAAGTTCATCCGGATAATCTTATAGCTAAACATATCTATGAGAAATATGGCTTTAAACAGACAGGTGTTGATCCCAAAATTCACCATTTAATTTATCACAAAGATCTTTAAGAATATTTGTAATGAAGATTGGTTTTTATATACATCATACTATGCTTAAGGCTGGTGGAATTTTTACATACTCAATCGGTATTCTCAGACTCCTTCTCAAGGTAAAAGAAATTGATAAGATTGTTATCATTACAACTCCTGAAGTTAAAAGTGCTTTATCAGAAATAGCAAATAATAATAAAGTTGAGTTTAGTTTACTTGATAGAGAAAGTTTTTCTAATAAAGTCAGGCTATTCCTTTCATTTTTTTTATACGATACTTCAATAATCTATCAGCATTATTTCCCCAAAAGTAAAATATTAGAAAAGCTGAGAAGCATTTCTAATTTTATTAATCCTTATCAAAGAATTATTAAAAATAGTGGTATAAGATTACTTCAGGTACCAATACAATATTCTCCTATTTATAAAACTTCAGTTTCCGTTGTTACAACAATGCATGATGTGCAGGAATTTCATTTCCCTGAGTTTTTTACTGCTTCAGAAAGATTACATCGAGCCATAAACAATTTCAAATCAGTTTCTGAATCAGATCATATAATTGTTTCCTTTGATCATATTAAAAAGGATTTATTAAAATATTATTCGATCCCAGCAAAAAAGATTTCTGTATGTCCCCCGCCTTTTGCAGATGATTGGTTTGCAACAAAGAAAGAGACTGATTGGCAAATCCTTGAGAAAAAATATTCAATCACAAAAAAATATTTACTTTATCCGGCTGCAACCTGGCCGCATAAAAATCATATTAGATTATTAGAAGCCTTTAAAGAAGTCCGAAAAAACATTCCTGATCTAAATTTAATCTGTACCGGAAACAAAACTGATTATTATGATATTATTCATAAAAAAATCTTAGAGTTAGCATTAGAAAATTCAGTTAAGTTTTTAGGAATAGTTCCTGAAGAAGATTTAATTGGTTTGTATAAAAATACAGAGCTTGTGGTAATTCCTACTTTATATGAAGCTGGCAGCGGACCGCTTTATGAGGCAATGAAATACAAGGTCCCGGTTATTTGTGCAAATACAACTTCTTTACCTGAAACAGTCAGTAATGCTAAATATGTTTTTAATCCAAGTAATGTTAATGAGTTGAGTGTTCTAATAATCAAAATGCTTAGTGATGATAACGAAAAAAAATTAAACATTCTAAATTCAGAGAGAAGGATGGAAGAATTAGGAACACAAGATTATTTTAAATCATTTGGCAAAGTTTACACTACAATATCTAATAAATATTAAATAGTCTATACTTTAAATAACTTAATATTCCCGGTCTTACTATTTTTTTAATTTGCTCAATTATTTCTTTATTTAATTTTAAATCTTTAGAAAATTCAAACCGCATCGAATCTGAATCCATCTCAACATCATATTTATTTGTCCTTCTAATAAAATTTGTTCCCGTAGCATCTGCACCTATATTTTTTGTAAGTGATTTTGTGGGAAATACTGAGAAAGATTGAGAGTAAATATGAGTGAAGACCCATTTTACAGCCCAAGAGTTTATCTTTCCTTCAATCGTTTTAAGAAGCATAGGTGAAAGATCTTCTCCTGAAATATCTAAAAACTGGTTAAGTAGCTTACTGTTTACAATATCAAAAACTTGTTCGGGATTCCAAATAGCTTTCTCCCATCTATCCTTCCACGTTGCCCAGCCCCAGGATGAAGGACGCGGTGAAATGTAAACCTTATATTGATATGATTTAGGAATTTTTATTGGAAAGTTATATCCTGAAATTGAATAGATTTTTTTGTCTGCTTCATAAAAGTTTAAAGCCTCATTCATAAATTTCAGAAAGTATTTTGAAGTTACTATATCATCTTCAAGAACAATTGCTTTGCCATTTTTTTCAATCACTTCAGAAACACCGAATATTACCGATTCTGCCAAACCTAAATTTTTTTCTCTTAAGATTATATTGATTTCCTTAAAACCGGAAATAGATGAAATATACTCTCTGACTTCATCAACAGATTTTTTATCATTTTCATTCTTGCTTCCATCAGAAAAGATGAACAGTAGACTGTCTGAAGCTAACTCATTTATTTTAAGAGCCTCAAGAGTTTTTTTTGTATGCTCTGGTCTGTTGTAAACGAATAATATTATTGGAGCTAAGTTCATTTATTAAACATAATTTGTAAATAAAAAACCCTATATAAAATAATGCATAGGGTTTATACAGAAAAGTAGATTAAGTTTAATTACCAAACTTTCGAACCATACCTATTTTAAATTCAATACCGCTAATGAGGCCGCTATAATAAATCCTTGTTTCATTAGGAAGTTTTAACCAATATGGATAAGCTATTTTACCAGAGGCCCAGTTATTTGATGTATTTTGATTTGTAAAAAATGGATTATTATTTGCTTTAGTCCAGTTTAATCCATCTGAAGAAGTTGCCACGCCAAATCCGCTTGCTGATGAATTCATAAAAACCATTTTGAGGATACCATTATCATTAATCACATTTGCATCTAGTACACCATTTGCTTCCCATTGTTGAGTGTTCGAAAGAATAGGATTTCCTGGATATTTTGTAAAATTAATTCCATCTGTAGAAATTGCAACTCCAACCAAATAATTTGGCATATTTCTACCGGTATAATATAGATAATATGTTCCATTTAGCTTAACAATCGATGATGCTACGAGTTGATAATCCCAGTAATTAGAAGGGACTAAAATAGGACTTGGATATTTTTCCCAATTTATTCCATCAATTGAAGTTGCCAATCCAATAGACCAAGTACCATAAACATCAGAGTATCCTGTATAGTACATTTTAAATATCCCATTCTCTTTCAAAACTGCACAAGGCTGAACATTGTAAGAGTCCCAACTTCCATAAATCCCTGGCACCATAACAGGGTTTCCAGAATATGGATTCCAGTTTAAACCATCATTAGAAATCGCATACAAAATATTACCAGTTCCACTACTTAAATAATCCGCACCATAGTACCACATTTTATATAGCCCTTCATCGAACAAAACCACACATTGAGCTATTCCATAATAATCATAATAGTTGTTTGAACTTTCTATTATAGGATTTAAAAGATAATCTTGCCAGGAAGAATTACCAGGGGCACCCCAAGTGACATTTATATAAATAGATCCAGTACCAGAGCCTGTTGGTTGAAGTGTTAAATAAACCTGACTTGTAAAGCCCGCAAATACTTGAACTTCTGTTTCGCCAGTATAAAGGACTAATCCACTATCATCTTCAGCATCAACTTTTAAATGCCAGCTGCCTGCATCAATTTCATTTAGTAACATATCTGCTGTTGAGTCTGAGAGAAGATTTAGGACACCCAAGATAGGCTCAAAGCTTTCCCTAGTAAGATATGCCTTGACATAAACAACACTTTCAGGCGCATTCTGCTTATCAATTTTTAGAAGTAGTTTTCCAGAATTAGCAGAAGGTGGACCGGTAATTTCATTTGTACAGGAAACGATTAAAACAAAAACAAATAAAGCAAAAAGAACAAATAACTTTTTCATAATAGGCCGCCGTATTTAAAAATTTAGAATAATAATTCTTAAAACTTTTTTTTGATTAATTTCCTAATTTTTTCATCATGCCAATTCTGTGTTCTTCACTATTAATTCGGATTCCACTATAATAGATTCTCATTTCATTTGATAGTTTTACCCAGTGTGGGAAAGCAATTTTACCTCTTGCCCAATCGTTAGAAGTTTGTAAATTAGAGAAGAATGGATTGCCACCCGATTTTATCCAATTGAAACCATCAGTTGATACTGCTAAACCGAATCCAGTTCCAGTTGAATTAGTATAAACCATCTTAAATAAAGAGTTCTCCAAAATAACCGAGGGATAAATTACACCTGATTCTTCCCAACTTGCAGTGTTAGTAATTATTGGATTACCAGGATATTTAGTAAAATTAATTCCGTCAGTTGAAGTTGCAACTCCTATTCTGTATAGCGGAGCACTTCTACCAAAATAGTAAAGATAATATATTCCATCTTTTTTTACGATCGAGGAGGAGCCAATCTGATATTCCCAACCCGATGTTGCATAAATGATTGGTTGCGGATATTTTATCCAGTTAATTCCATCAACAGATGTAGCTAAACCTATATGCCATTGATCGTATTGATTCGAATAACCGTAATAATACATTTTATATTGATTGTCATCATCCTTAAAAACAGCTCCGGGATGGACTGCCCAAAAATCCCAACTGCCACTATCTCCTGGATTTAGAATGGGATATTGAAAAGGTTTATTCCAGATAATTCCATCATTTGATTCCGCATAAAGTACATATTTACGAGCTCCGGGTACAATTCCAAAATAATACATTCTATAAAAACCATTCTCAACTATAATCTGTGGTTGAGTTACGCCATAACTATCATAATAACTATTTGAAGTTGTAATTATTGGATTATAAATATAATCCATCCAGGTTTGGTTTTGTGGACTACCCCAAGTGACATTTATATAAATAGATCCAGTACCAGAGCCTGTCGGTTGAAGTGTTAAATAAACCTGACTTGTAAAGCCCGCAAATACTTGAACTTCTGTTTCGCCAGTATAAAGGACTAATCCACTATCATCTTCAGCATCAACTTTTAAATGCCAGGTGCCGGCATAAATTTCATTTAGTAATATATCTGCGGTTGAATCTGAGATAAGATTTAAGGTTCCTGAGATAGGCTCAAAATTTTCCCGAGTAAGATAGGCTTTAACGTAAACAACATTTTCGGGGGCATTCTGCTTATCAATTTTTAATAATAGTTTTCCAGAATTAGCAGTAGGTGGACTGGTAATTTCATTTGTACAGGATACGATTAAAACAAAAACAAATAAAGCAAAAAATGCAAATAACTTTTTCATATTTAAATCCCATTAAATAACAGTCAAATGAAATTCGTAAAGAAATTGTTTAATTACAATTTACAAACAGCATTAGTTGATTACTATAAACTAATATTTTATTATCAACTATAACCTCAATAATTATGCTAAGACAGTCCATAAAAACTAGTATTAAATGTTCTTGCGAACAATTTATACTTGTATGATTCTAAGAAAGTGGAAATTTCTGATCCAACTTTAAAATCAAAGTTGGGATCCTCTATTAGTATTATATTTGGTTTAAATAAATTCCAATCGTTTGATATTAAAACATCAAAATCCAGACCTTCAACATCTATACTCACAAAATCAATATTTTGTTTGGGACTTATATAACGAGCTAAAACTGTATCTAATCTTTGAGTATTGAGTTTAATCTCCTTAATAATTTTGAATTCTCTATGATCTTTTAAATTCTCAACATTTTGAGTAGAAAATCCATTCAAGGCTGGTTCGTTAAACATGTAGTACGTCAACTCTTTTGGTTCAGAACTAATAGCAAATTCTAAGTTAATGTCACGTGGTCTATTTTTATCAAATAAAATTTTACTACCAGGTCTAGCTTCAATATTTATTCCGTTCCAACCTTTTTTGTAAAAGAAATAAGTATTAGAAAATCGTTTGGGGTGATGCGCTCCAATATCAATATAAAACCCATTATTCTTTCTCCCAAATACTTTCCTCAATATCAGGTCCTCACCTTCTTGAGAATACGTTTTTGTTGCATAATCAGTTAGAAGAGAATTATATATATTCAAAAATGATGAATATAACTTTTCAGGTAGAATATTTTTTACTTTTATCATAAGAATTACTTTTTTCTTAAATACTTCAGCACATCAATGAATACTATAGCTTTAATCAGCATTAAAAACTGCTGTCTAGACTTTTTAAAGAATACTATTGAAAAGGTTGATAGCGTATAGGAAATTAATGTAGCAACTGCAGAACCAATAATTCCATACATAGGAATAAGAATTATGTTTAAGATAACATTTGCAATCATACCGATGCTTGTGCGCATTAAGGAAATCTTTGTTAAGTTTTCTGTTACCAGATATTGACTGCTGGCAACTCCAAGAAACACTGCGGCACCCGCCCAGATATAAATTGTTAAAATTGGTGCAGATGATAAATATTTACTTCCATATAAAAGATTGATGATATCTGCTGAAAAAAAACTGACTGGAATTGAGATTCCAATAGCAATCCATGCTAAAACATCATACAGTTTTTGTAAGCGAGTTAGATACAACTCCCGGCTTATATTTTTTGCATTCACAATCGCTGGAAAAAGTGCATTGCTGATTGCCACGGGAATAAAATACCAGGATTCACTTAATCGCACTGCCGCTGCATAATACCCAACCTCTTTTACGTCCAGCATATTCTTTATTAGCACTTGATCAACCTTCATGTAAATTGAAACTACAACTCCTGATAAAATTAATGGCCAGCTATCTTTCAATAAATCGAGTGCTAGTTTTTTATCAAACTTCCATTTAACAACTTTTTGTTTTTGTAAATGATATACAATAAAGTATCCGATTGCATTGAAAACAAATTCAAATGAATATGCAACAATAAAATAGATAAGCGGAGCATTTATGATTATAAGAGTAAATTTTATTACCGATATTAATAAAACAGATGTAAACAACACATATACAGAATATTTAGCTTTAACTGTTGAACGAAAATAATAATCAATTACGTTAAAAGTCTGGAAGAAGGAAGATATCGAAATAATTAATATAAGAGATGATGTAAACAATTCTTCCGAAGTCATAAGAAGAGTTAGTATGATTAGGGATATCGCAATTATCGCTCCTCCAAGTTGAGTATAAAAAACTGAACCCAGAATTTCATCACGCTTTTCAGGATGCTTTACTAATTCCCTTATCGAAATACTTTCAAGACCGAGAGAAACAAATGCAACAAATAAACCATAAAAACTTATTGCATAGCTGTAAAGTCCAAATTCATCTGGACCTAAATATCTTATTACGGCAACAGTAACAAAAAAATTAAGAACAAGCCGGGCAATTTTTTCAAAGAGAAGCCAGGAAGTATTTGAAAAATATTTTTTGAATGAGTTTGATCGAAAATTGATTTTCGTATCTATTTTTTTTTCTTCCTGCAAAGAAATTCTTTACTCGCTTACTTCTTTTTTCTTTCTAAAGTTCAATCCAATTGAAACAAACAAACCCAAAATAACTAACGAACTTAAAACCAATGCTAAGTTTTTAGTTATCACAAATGATTCTGGTAAATACTCAAAATGGATTTTGTGATTACCTTTTGGAACAATGATTCCTCTGAAGTTATGATTTGTTCTATAAATTTTAGTTTCAGTTTCATCGATATATGCTTTCCACCCTTTACCTAAATATGTATCCCCCAGAAACAGAAAATTATTTCCGCTAGCGTTTACATTTAAGTAAATATTTTCATCCTGGTACTTTTCAATCTGAGCAAATGCGGTGCTGTCCGGTTTATCAACTTTAATATCAGCATCTTCAACAAAGGCAATTTCTTTGGGATCAAATTGATTATTCTTTACTTTATTCAGGATTTCCATAGTAGTTGCTTTTTGCACTTCATCAACAAAGTAAGCGCGAGGTAGAGCATTTTGATTTTGATAAACAAAAGTTTTGTTTCCAGAATATACTTGAATCAATCCGGCAAGGTTTACGGGGTTATCGAGAATTATATATTTCGTATTTGTCATTCTCCACAAAGTTTGATTTGCCGGGCTTCCAAGAACATCCATATAATCCTGATAAGCGCGCGGTTTTATTCCAGAGTATCCATATAAATCCTGCAATAAAAAGTATGCATTAAAATTTGAATTTTGAGAAACTGTCCCGAGACCTTCTTTTTTAAGATTCAAAATTCTAAAAACTGATTTATCATTTAATGATTCAATTGCGGAAACGTATTCTGGTTTCTCAAAAAGTCGTTCTATATTCTTTGTTTCTTGATATGTTTCTCCACGATGATTAATTCTAAAAATATCAATCAATGAAAAAACTATAATGGCTGTTATCATCAGATCTCTGCTTACAAAAGATTTTAGATATGCAAACATCACTCCAAAAACCGCCGCAGAAAAGAAAAATGCCAATCTCGCATCGTTTAAAAACATTTCTGACATATAATCATGAATTTGTTGCAGTTGTGTCCCTTTCTCACCCGATTCAATAACTCGTCCAACAAACCAGCTTTTAATTGGTGAAGCAAGTATAAGTGTTAAAACAAAAATTGTACTTAATCCAAGGAAAATATTTCTAACAAGATTATCATACTTTTTATCATTCTCGTTTTTTAATGAAATCAATTTTGCAATTCCTAGTCCCGCAAGAATTGGTAAACTTAATTGCACTAACACCAAAATCATTGAAGGAATTCTGAACTTATCGAAGAACGGAAAATATTGAAACATCAAATCATAGAATATTGGGAAAGTTTTTCCAAAGGAAATGAGGGTAGCGATTGAAGCAAGAATAGTTAAGTATCGTACAACCGGATCCTTCCAATTTATTAGCATCGAAAAGATTGCAAGAAAGAAGACGATAACACCCATATACATTGCAACATCAACAAAAGGCATCTGTCCAAAGTAGGTATTTACTTCTACGTCACGATTTTGCGAAAGCGGACCATTGTAAACTGATTTTCCAAATCCATACCAGGATGGAACTATCCAGGTCAAAACTTCTCCGGGTGAAAATGACCAGCTTGTTGCGTAATCATAAAATGCTGTTTCTGTTTTTTGTGCTGATCCGGATTCTTTATCCAGAATACTTTCTGTGCCGCGGGTAGAGTATGGAGAATATTCCCATACTTGAGTAAGATTATCTGATTGAATTCCTAATCCAACTAATACAGCAAACAAAAAGATTGCGGCAGATTTGAACAATTGCTTGAGCAGTAAATTATCTTTAATCTTAATCGCTCTTGCTAAATAGTAAATAAAATAAATCATTACCGCAAAAAAGATGTAGAAGATTATTTGCACGTGCCATCCTAAAAACATAACTGGCATAAAAAATAAAAGCAGCATCACATCAAGCAACTTTATTTTCTTTTGAAAATTTAAAAGAAGTAAAAGCAAAACCGGAAATACAAAAATTGCCGTCAGTTTTGTTACATGCCCTATATAAAGAAAGACAACAATTCCTGTGCTGAATGAAACTGTCAACGCAGAAAATAAACTTACTAATCTGTTTTGTGTTCTGTTCAGCATAAAAAAGAACATTGTATATGCAAGTGCAAATAAATAGAACGTCCACATTGCATATTCGGTAGAGAAAGGAGCGCTGAATATTTTTCTTACAGTGTTTGTAATAACATAAATAATATTAAACCATTTATAACCAGTAGCAATTGCATAAGCAGGCATTCCGGTAAAGACATATGGATTCCATAATGTGTATCCGCCTTCATGATTTTCTAGATAAGTCTTTACACTATTACTCGTAAGAATATCACCAGATTGGAAAGTCTTTCCACCAAAATAAAGTGGAGAATAAAAAAAGAGGAATATTAACAGTATGATTAAGAGTAAAGATAAAGTTTGATATTTAGCTGGAATAAATTTGTCTAATGAAAAACTTGATAGAAAAGTTTCTTTAGATTTTTTTTCAGTTCTGATAACTTTTTTTTCTTTGGTTGCCATTTGAATTCCAATTAATATTTAAAATTATTTCTGTGCCATAAAAGTTAATCCGGTACCAACTTTATTGTTAGATTTATAATCAAAAAACATAAACAACAAAGTGAACGGAAAAGTAACTAAAAAATAGAATGGAAGAAGTATTAAAAATAGTTTAGAACTATTTACTAATATAATTGGATACTTAATTCCAAGTTTCCAAGCTAATGTCCCCCAGAAACCATAAGTGTAAAATGACTTATTTGTCTTAAATCCTAACGGGTGCAGTTTTGCCTCAAGTTCTTCAATAGAATAACCATTGCGAGCATGCTCACCAACAAAACTTTCATCGTCATCATCGTGAACATCGCTTCCGCCAAAGATTGATGGAGTATTAACAAGCAAAAACCCACCGGGCCTAAGCGCCCTATAGAAATTTTCAAAGACTTTTACATCTTCAACAATGTGTTCCATCACATCAACACTAATTATTAAATCAAACTTTTCCCGATGATTTACATTTGTTAGATCTTCAACTGCAAAACTTACATCATTCTTTCCAATCTTTTTATAAAAATCGCTTATATCTTGTATCCAATCTTCTTTAACATCAACAGCATAAATAGAACAAGGTTTAAGATGATTAAGCATAAAATAAACATACTGGCTGTACCCTGTCCCGGCATCATAAATTTTGATATTCTTATCTTTAAATATGCTTCGGATTCTTTTTAATTCTCGTCTGACATACCATGAACGTAAAAACATCAAATCAAGAATCTTAAAAAATAAAATTCTAAACGAAGGATGGATTTTTATAAATTTTGCAAAAATATTTTTTACTGGATCGTAGTGCATATAATTGAGTTCAAGATTAAGTTAAAGTTCAAGGGGATACTAATTTTTAATTAATTCAAACATTCCTTTTACAAAATTTTGCCAGGAGTATTTATCCATTAGAGATTTCATATTGTCTGAAAATTCTTTTTCTTTATCTTCATTATAAAAACGGATGATTGCCTGTGCAAGTTTTTCCGGATTTTCCTTTTCAACAACATATCCAGTTTTACCATTTTCAATTACTTCACCAATGCCGCCGACATTTGCTGCAATAACAGGCATACAAAAGTTTACTGCAACCTGCACTATACCACTTTGTGTTGCCGATTTATAAGGAAGTACAACTGCATCTGAAGCTGAAAAATAATATTTAACATCCGTAGTTGGAATAAAATCTTTCTTTAAAATAATCGAATCTTCAAGTTTATACTTTGAAATCAAATTAAGGTACTTTTCTTCCGGCTCGTAAAACTCTCCAGCAACAATCAGTTTAACATTCAGATTTTTTCTTAAGATAGCAAAGGCTTCAATCAAAACATCAAGTCCTTTGTAATCTCTAATGAATCCAAAGAATAATAGAATTTTATCATCATTTAATTTGAGATTACTCTTTGCCTCAGCTTTATCAATCTTATCTCCAAATAAAGAAAAAACCGGCAGTGGTAAAAGTTTATATAAAGGATTTTTTACAAATAAAAATAAATCCTGCTTTACCTGATCCGACAATGGAATAAAATAATCAACCTTCCTCAAAAAATATCTGGACAGTACCTTATCACCAATTCTTTTTTCGTGTGGAATAATATTATGACACACAGCAATTAATTTTGCTGATGATATTTTTTTAATCTTTCGTGCCATCCAGCCGTAACAAGGCCCAAAAAAAGGAAGCCAATGTTTGAAGATTACCAGGTCAGGATTGTAAGCTGTTATCCGTTTTGCCGTTTTGCCCCAATTAAATGGATTGATTGAATCCAGAATTACTTCGGTTTTAATATTGTCAATAGTTTCTCCGGATTCAGTTTGTGATTTGCCGGGGAATAAAAAATTTGGGTATTGTCTCTTAAAAGTTATAAGAAGAGCATCGTGTTCTTTTGTGAGTTCTTTATAAAGTAAACCTGCCGAATGTGCTATTCCGCCTCTTAGTGGATAAGCAGGTGAGACAATTACGATTTTCATTTTGCTATATTTACGGCGGGATAAATTTTAGGTAAAATTCTAATTACGATCTTTAACAACATATTCTCTTTCACTCTGGTTTTGATGAACTAACATTTCACCAAGCAAACCAACTGAGAAAAACTGCACACCAACGATTATCAATAACATACCGAGAAACAGCATTGGTCTGTTGCTTAGTGGTTTTCCGCTGATCCAT
>Ga0172375_10001037_pt1 | contig 44981 bp, 51 predicted proteins | sample LakKiv1m_FD_114537 | JGI IMG/M metagenome (GOLD analysis project Ga0172375, IMG submission 114537) | Freshwater microbial communities from Kabuno Bay, South-Kivu, Congo - kab_092012_11.1m | ecosystem: Environmental > Aquatic > Freshwater > Lake | place: Democratic Republic of the Congo... | reverse complement strand
TCTGCACGAAAAACACAGCGTCGTCTGAAACTGCGAAAATTATATGCAGTTTCATCCGCGCTTCTCACTCGCCCCGACAATGCGGGGCTGCGTGAAGGATTTTCTTAGCAGAACGCTCTCGCTAATTAAAAATAAAAAATTATGGCAGTAAAAAAATCATATACAAAGTTGGCATGTAGTGCTTGCAAGAAAGCAAACTATTTTACCAAAAAAACAAAAAAAGGAACGTTAGAGGGTAAAAAGCTTGAGTTTAAGAAGTTTTGTTCGTCATGCAAAAAGCATACATCCCACAAAGAATCAAAAAAATAACGCTAGAAAAGTTAAAAGGAGACGTCAAAAATTCATCTCACAAAGAAAGGGCAAAAAATTTGTCCTGGTTTTTTAAAACCAAAAAAGGGGAGTACGGCGAGGGCGATAAGTTTATTGGTTTAACTATGCCCCAAATTAGGCAACTTGCTAAAAAATACAAGATGCTCAGTATTGCAGATTTAGAAAAGCTTGTAAAATCAAGTGTCCACGAAGAAAGAATGTTGGCCTTAATTATAATGACGTTGAGATACCCAAAAGAGAAAGATAGATTTTATAAACTATATATAAATAGCAGGCAATATATAAATAATTGGGATTTGGTTGACGTAACTTGCCACAAAATTATTGGAGATTATCTTTTGCAAAAGTCACGTAATGTTCTTTATAATTTTGCCAAGTCGAAAAGTTTATGGGAAAAGCGCATTGCCATAATTTCTACAGCCATTTTTATACAAAAAAACGATTTTGCAGATACCTTAAAAATTGCAGAGATTTTACTTTTAGATAAACACGATCTAATTCATAAGGCGGTTGGTTGGATGTTGCGGGAAGTTGGCAAGAGAAATAAAAAAGTTGAAGAAATATTTTTGAAAAAACATTACAAAAAAATGCCTCGCACCATGTTAAGATATGCAATAGAAAAATTTTCAGAACCAGAGCGCAAAGCTTGGTTAGGATGAAAACTTGACACAGGTTTTGGTTGTGCTAATATAAGGTATCGTTGAAAATTTTAAAACCGTTGAAGTGGGTCCCCGAAAGGGGATTGGGCCCACAGAGGTGATTGCTGCATAAGTGGCAATCCGGATTCCTCCGTAATCATAGGATAATTGTTAAAACCCGAAAGGGTGGAGGCAATGAGTATAAAACAAGGTGGTACCACAGGTAAGACTTCCTGTCCTTGATGCGTAACTAGGTTGCGCCGCAAAGACGGGAAGTTTTTTTGTACATTTACAACTAAGAGAAGGGAGCAATACCATGCCAAGGTCTCGTAAAAAAATCGTTGATGATTTTTTGGCTAAAGTTGAAAGAAATTTGTCAGTAGTCCAAAGCAAAAGAATTGAGCAATGGACTAGGAATAAAAAGGCTCTTAAAAGATTTCTTGCTCTGCTTATTCCTGCCGACAGTCTGGAATTTTTTGCCAATCTGAATGCGCCGTTGTTTGCAGTTGCTAAATCGCGCAGAAATCAAAGGAGAAAACATGCCAAAATCAGATGAATCCATACTAGAGTGCGAAGTATGTCACGATAAGTTTCCACTTGTAAACGAAGGTGGCGGATCAAGCTTTGTTCTAATTGGCGGTTTTGGAGAACATCGTAAGAGGGTTTGCCATGCTTGCAACAAAAAGCAAACGGCCGGCAAACCGCGTGCAAAAGGCTGGTGTTCATTATAGGGGCTTTTTAAGCCTCTTTTTTGTTGCCCGCCCGCCGCGGCGGGCGGGCACGCTTGATTTTGTTTTGCCATAGGGGTAGCATTAAGTAAAGAATAATTAAACTAAACATATATGAACGGACAAAAGAAAATTTTAATCTGCGAAGATGACAAGTCGTTTTTGTGGATTTTACAGCAAAGTTTTTCAAACGGAGACTTTCATATTTTTACAGCCGAAAATGGAGAGGCGGGTTTGGCTATTGCTGAAAAAGAAAAACCGGATTTAATTTTGCTCGATATTATGATGCCGAAAATGGACGGTATCACTATGGCAAGAACCTTAAAAGAAAAGGGGATTGAGACCAAAATTATATTTTTGACTAACTTAAAAGACGAAGATCATATTAGCCAGGCAATGGAAACAACCAAAGATACAGAATATATTATAAAATCCGATTTGCATGTGGACCAGGTTGTTGCCCGCGTAAAAGCCAAACTCGGCATGTAGTTATGCATAAGGAAGAACTAAAAAGCGCCCCGGCGTAACCGGGGTGCTTTTGTTTGACAGAAGTGGGTTGTTTTGGTTTTGCGCTTGAATCGAGTCTGTATTATCTAATCACTACAGAATGAAACCATTTTTCTTGGAAGTTCACGGCTTGCAGTATTTCATCGTCGCTTATATTAATTAATTCCGAAGAAACTATTACTAATTTATCGTCATTGTCATCTGTTCTATGTATTATTGCTACGCACTTACCGGTGAATTCATTTACTGCTTTATCAATTCCTAATAAATATGCATCTATTTCTTCTCCATCTGGGGCTTTTGTGTTTGGTATAAAACCGTAATTTGTTTCGTAAATAAAACCATGCTTTGGGTGTTTTGATCCCAATGGGCGGTCTATTTTTATTTCCACCAATTTGCCAAGAAACGATATCGCGTAATTATTTGCGATGTTGTTATTTTTTGTATACATATTATTATCATACCATATTTATGATAAAAAAAGCGAGCCACTAGGGCTCGCGATGTCAGGCAAGAAACGGATTGGGGCTGCCGTCATAGAGCAGACCTTCTCTCGCATAGATGCCATTTATCATTTCGCTTATTCGCATGTGAGCGTTTGATGCGTCACGAATTTCTGACGCCACCATTTCTGCGTCGTCAGAAGGATCGTTTGTGATTTGTGAAATAACTTTCCCGAAGAAATGCACATCGAACTCAAGTAGCTTTGTGCACAGCCCATGAACTTCTCTATAGCCATTATCCGTCATGACTTTCGGAGCAGTTATTGGATCGATAACTTTGTCGTATAACGCGGCGTGAGATTTGTGCCAAGCTTTAAGCATTGCATACGCCCGACGCGTCGCTGGATCGCGTATTTCGTAGGTGAAGTTTTGGCTTAAACCTCCTCCACCCAACATATCCGCGTTTTCTAGCCGCGTGGCAAACGCCGTCCCTTTGGCAGCGAACATTTCAGTAAACACTCCTTTGATGACCACCCAATCGCACCTGAGCAACGCTTGATAATTATCAGCCAATTCTTGAATGGTTGTTAAATCATCAAACATGATCATTCCGATTTGGGTGTAAATGCCATGTTTCCACAGCAATTCAAGTGTTCTGAAGTTATCGGCCGCACGGACTGGCTTTTTCATTCGCGCTAATGCGGAATTCGAAAAATTCTCCGCTCCCACGTTTGTCGCAAACCACCCGCACCTTTTCAGTTCGCATATAAAGCGTTCTGTAAGACGATCGGCTCGTACTTGCGTGCGAAAGCGAATGTTAAGACCGGTATTCGTGATAGCGTCTGCGAATTCACCGGCCCAAATCTCATCTCGTGGCGGTTCAATGAAACTGTCATCAACGAATTTAAAATGGGTAGACCCAAATCTTTCGTTGATGCTCTTAATTTCATCTACGATGTTGCGTATTGTTCGGCCACGCCATCGCGCCATATGCACGCCCTTATTAAAAGCGGCTATAGAGCAGAATGCACAGTTACCATTACATCCACGTGAAGTACATATGTGCACTGGGTTTTTACGCCGAATTACATATTGCATTTCGTCGCGGTCCGGGAACGGTAGCTCGTCGAGATTGGCTACGGGTTCAGCTCTTTCTGTTCTTACTATCTTACCGTCGCGAATAAAGCTTATACCCGGAACACTCAACAAGTTTCCGTCACCCAAAACTACGCTGATTAACTTGGCAAAAATGGCTTCTGCCTCGCCTCGAACAGCAATGTCGAATCCGGCCTTCAAAAACTCTTCGTCGTGGAATGTCGGGCCGTATCCTCCGCAGATAGCAGGCATGTTCTTTGCTCTGCTTTTTGCAAGTCTCACAACTTCACTCGCCTGATCAAGGTTAGAACGGTAGCAAGACATGCAAATTACAGAAGTATCGCGTCCTTTGAACATCGAATCAACGGCTTCCTTGCTCTCAATGCCTCTTAGCCAAGAATCGATGACGGCCGCTTCGTAGCCGGCATTACGTATGACAGTTGCCAAATATTCCAGCGCTAATGTTTCTTCGGCTGTGCGCTGCGAAATAGTCGGCGGTGTTGCCAATGCTATTTTTGTTCTCATTGTTTAATCCTTTCTGCTAACTTGCGCGCATGAAACCAAACTTCCTCTGCCACCCTTGCCACGCTTTTATTTGCGTCGATAGTTATCCAATTAGGAAACTCTCGGCTCAATTGAGCGTAAGCAGCAGCTTCTCGAATGCTTCCATTGCTGACATTGTCGAGTCGGCTTGGGTCTTTTTTCCTTGCAATTCCCCGTGTTGCTCTGATCGATAATAGAAAGGTAATGTCGGCAAATAAATGACTGCCATTCCTGTTTATGGCCGACACGATTTGCTCGAACAGCTTTCTACTAATCGTTCCTTGGCAACGGTGGAGTGCATGAGCATATGCCGAGCCGATACCTCTGTCGGAGACGACACATACGCCTCTTTTCAGTAGTGGCACCAACAATTCGTTTGTTGTCTGACAGAAGCACGAGGCGAAAGCCAAGATCTCTGCTAGCTCGCACGGATGTTGGGCCAGGATAGCGTCCATTACTGATTTGCTGAATGGCGTCCCGTTAGGATTTTTTACATATTCCGCATGGATGCCATAAGTCCGGAGGCGTTCAACTAGCAAGTTGGCTTGGGTGGATTTTCCCGAGCCACTCGTTCCCTCAAAACTTACATGAAATGCTTTCATTTTGTTCTCCTTTCATGGTTAAACACCATGGCGTGGCTTCATAATAGTCGTGCATAGATATCCCTCGTGAACGAGGTTACCTTGCTTATGCATAACCATGTTTTTCCTGGCTTTTTCTACAATGTGCATCTGCCCATATTTAACCGGACAGTAATCATCGATCTCATTGATTCCGCCACTATGCAGAATCGCTCTGGTTATACATCCGCTAGCGCACGAAGTTTTGAATTCGCAAGCGTCGCAGTAAGGAACTATTCTGTTCCTTAACCCGGCAAACGTTCCCGAATTATATACGCTCTGCAGATTAACATCGGGATCTAGAATGTTTCCGGCAGACCACCGTTCTCCTCGCAGAAATGGGTAGGCCGTAACATTCATATCTTGATGTATGCGAGCGGAAAACTTCGCTCCTGGGCACAGTGTAGATTTTACTCCTAATGGACCGGCGAAAACCGAATCCAAGCAGCTAAACACTGCTTTATCCGATAGAAATTCGACGATCTTCCATGCTTTTTCAGCAGAGACTCGCAGACTTTCTGAACCGCGACCCGTGTATCTGTACCAACTTAACCTCAGACAGGCGCCATACTTATCGGCTAATCTTAGCATTTCCAATAAATCACTGTCTGTTGTTCTACTGGTAACGCACATAGCTACAGTTCTTTGCATTCGTACTTCGAACAGAATTTCAAGGGCTCGTATAGCCCATGCCCAAGCTTGCGGATGTCCGCGAAAAGCATTGTGGCGATCTTGATCAGGGAAATCGATGGATATGTCGACATCGCTGAGTCTTCGCTTGATGTCAATTAAATCCATATTGATTATAGTATAACCATTGGACGTTACAGCGATATCAATATGCGGATACGTGTCAGTGATATAGTATATCAACCGGATCACATTTGGATTGCATATTAATTCGCCGGTACCAAAGTTAATATCCCTGATGTGCGGACATATTTTATCCGCAACATCTATGAGTTGCCCGAGCGTGTAACGCGGAATAGAGTCGGCCATGCAAGAACTATTGTAGCAATGCTTGCAATTCATGTTGCATAAGCCAAAACCCCAGCCAATCTTTTTTAGCCTTGAGTTTTCCATGTTTTTCTCCTGGTTATTAGGACCAAGTGTTACTTTCAATGTACTAATTAAACATTATGTATAATTATAAAAAATGTCAATATTTAAAAGATAATTGCCGTAGTAGAAAAAGTAATTTGACAGGAGTGGGTTATTTTGGTTTTGCGCTTGAATCGTATTGTTATCTTGTGTAGAATGAAATTAATATGATGAAAGGAGCTGAACCAATTTTTATTGATAAAAAATCTAAGGTTGGAATATTAATGATCCACGGTTTTTCCAGTACTCCCGGAGAATTGCGAGAGTTGGCTTCTTATCTTGCCTCAAAAGGTTACACTGTTTCTGCTCCATTATTGGCTGGGCACGGATTGAATCCTGAAGAAATGAAGAAAAGCAGTGTTTTTGATTGGGCTAATTCAGTTAAAGAAGCTTATTTACGTCTTAAAGAAAAATCTGAAAAAATACTTTTGATAGGTAATTCTTTTGGATCTGATTTGGCCTTTTGGTTGTCCCAAGAGTTTGCCAATGATCCAATTGGTATAATCAGCCTAGGGGCGCCAATATACCTTAGGGGGCATTATATTATTCTTCTGAGGTTGTATACTTATGGGCTTATACAAAAGTTTTACAAAAAACCCAAAAGAATATTTACCAAAGAATACACCGACATAGCTGAGGTTACTTATACAAAAATACCAACACGCAGTGTGCGCCAGTTTTTGCGTTTTATTCAGAAAAATGTAAGGCCAATTCTAAAAAAGATTAAGGTTCCGGTTCTTGTGGTTCATTCAGATAACGATTGTGTTGTTGATCCTAAAAGCGCAATATATATATTTAGAAACCTTGGTTCTCAAACAAAAAAGCTGTATTGGTTCAAAAGCGTATGCCATACGGCTGTTGAAGATAAAAATAAATCAGAGCTTTTTGATGAAATATCTGATTTTATGCGTGAAATATTAAAGTAAATTATATGGGCGCAACTATACCCGAAACTTTTTTTGAAATTGCAAAAAAATACCCAAATAAGATAGCGCTTGCCTACAAAAAAGAAGGTGTTTATTTTCCTATAACTTATAGCGAGCTTTTGAGTCGAATTTATAACTTTGCGGGTGTATTAAAAAAATTGGGTATCGCAAAAGGAGATCGTGTGGCAATACTGTCTGAGAACAGACCGGAGTGGGTTGTTTCTGATATTGCAATTATGGCACTGGGAGCCATAACCGTTCCTTTGCACGCAACTCTTAGTTCAAAGTCTTTGTTAAATGTTTTAAATCATTGCCAAGCAAAGATTTTAATAGTTTCTACCAAAGAATTATTAAACAAAATATCGGCAAATCAAGAGAACTTAGATTTTATTCAAAAAATAATTTTAGTTGAAAAATCAATTATAGGAGTTAATGAAGAATTTAAAAACCAATTGGTGAGTTGGGATTCTTTGAGTATTGAATTAGAAAACAAGTTTATAGAATCCACATTCAATTCCGATGATCCTTGCAGTATTATATATACTTCCGGCACAACAGGAGAGCCAAAAGGCGTTGTGTTAACGCATAAAAATTTTTTAAGCAATGTTGATTCGGTAGACAAAGCAGTTCCAATAATAAAAGAAGATGTATTTCTTTCATTTTTGCCTTTATCGCATGTTTTAGAAAGAATGGCCGGTAGTTTTACACCACTTTTAAGAGGAGCTTCTATATTTTATTCAGAAGGTATAAAGCACATAACTGAAAATATGAAAGAGGTTAGACCTACGATAATGATTTCTGTACCACGCGTTTTTGAAAAGTTTCATGATGCTGTGTGGGATAAAATAAATGCCTCATCTCCTTTTAAAAAAGCCATATTTAAATGGGCGCTAAAACAAGATAAAAGTAGTTTTTTTGGGATATTAGCCGACATTCTGGTTTATAAAAAAATACGACAATTTATGGGGGGAAACATTAGGCTCGTAGTCTCTGGCGGGGCGTCTTTGAATAAAACTATTGCAAAGTTTTTCCTTAAAATGAAAATCTTGATTCTTGAGGGTTATGGACTTACCGAAACATCGCCCGTTGTTGCTGTGAACCGCATTTCTGACTTTAGATTTGGAAGCGTGGGTAAAGTTGTTTCCGGTGTAAGCGTTAAAATTTCAGAAAGCAAAGAAATTTTAGTAAAGGGCCCGAGTGTTTTTAAAGAATATTTTAATAATCAGGAGGCAACAAAAGTGTGCTTTACAGAAGATGGGTGGTTCAAAACCGGTGATTTAGGGTTTATTGATAAAGATGAATTTTTAACTATAATTGGTCGTGCAAAGGAAATGATCGTAACTTCTGGCGGTAAAAATGTTTGGCCAGAGCAGATAGAAAACTTGTTAAATAACGACAAATATATTTCTCAATCAATGGTGATAGGGAATAAAAGAAAGTTTGTTTCGGCCTTAATTGTGCCAGATTGGCAAGAAATAGAAATATTTTTGAAAGAAAAAGGTTTGCCAATGCAAGATCGGGGCGTTTTGATTAATGATCAAAGTATTGTTTCATTATTCCAGGAAAGATTAGATAAAAAAATAAACCCGGAATTGAATGATTTTGAAAAAGTAAAAGGATTTCGACTTTTAACTCAAGAATTTTCTCAAGAAGCAAATGAGCTCACTCCAACGTTAAAACTACGACGTCATATAATAGAACAACATAACGAAAAATTAATTAGTTCAATTTATTTGTAAAAATGTATTGGGTTCTTAAAACATTGTTTGGTTGGCTAATAAGATTAATTTGGGTAAAAAATGTTGCAGGTTTAGAGAATATTCCTAAAAAAGGAGCATTTATCATTGCAGCTAATCATTGCAGTTATTTTGATTTTTTGTCATTAGTGGCTGTGCTCCCAAGAAAGGTGCATTTTTTGGCTGCTGAAAAATTTTATAAAAGCAAATTTTGGTATCCCTTGGTGGCATGGACCGGGCAAATTAAAGTTGATAGAAAAAGTCAGGATAAAGAAGAAGTTTATAAGGAAGTTTTTAAGGTTCTACAATCTGGTGAGGTTGTAGGAATTTTTCCCGAAGGCACAAGGTCTGCCGATGGTAAAATTGGTAAAACATATACAGGGGTGGCTAAATTTGCTATTACAGCCAAGGTTCCGGTAGTCCCCGTTGGTATTAAAGGAACTTACGAAATATTATCGCGCCACCAAAAATGGCCAAAGATTAAAAAAAGTATTTCTATAAAAATAGGCAACGTTGTTTCTTTAAATGATTATTATTCAAGTAAAGATGATAGCATTGTTCTAAGACAAGTGGCAGATGACGTTGTTGAAAAAATTAAAGAACTTGCAAAATAAAATTTTATGGCAGAACTTGTTATTTTGGATTTAGATGGGGTCATAATAAAAGGGCAGAGCCAAAAACTTTTTTTAAACTATCTGTATAAAAAAAGTAAAATTGGCCTGTTTTTTTATTTAAAAATCTATGTTTGGTTTATATTATATAAATTTGGCATAGCGAAAGGTCCAAAAAAAGTTATGGAATATGCTTATAGTTTTGCCAAGGGCATGGAATTGGAAGTGGTTTCTAAATTGGTTGACGATTTTTTTGAAATAAATCTTAAAAAATTTATCTTTCCTCAAATAATTGATATAATAAATGAACATAAACTGCACGGGAGGAAAATTTTGATTGTATCTAACGCAACCCAAATTATCGTAGACAAAGTAACTTCTTTTTTGGGAATAGAGAATTGTATATGTTCGCGTCTAGAAACAGTTAATGGAAAGTTTACCGGTAGGGTTTTAGGTAATATAGTTTACGGAAAAGAAAAGGTATCTGTTGTAAAGAATTTTTCAAACGAGAACAACATTTCTATGTATAACGCTTATGCATATGCTGATCACATTTCTGATTTAGATTTATTGTCTGCGGTCTTGTATCCTTTTGCCGTTAATCCTGATAGAAAACTTTTTAAAGAAGCTAAAAAGAGAAATTGGCAAATTATAAAATTTTAAGAATAAAATGATAGCTTTAACTTTTTTTCAAGTTTCCGCACTACTTACATCTTTTATAGGTTTATTTTTGGGTATTTTTGTTTATATAGCCGGTGACAGAACAAAACTAAGCCGTTCTTGGTTTTTTCTTTCAATAATGGTTTGTTTGTGGAGCGCCGGATTATTTGGAGTTGTTTATTCTACAAACCAACAAACAGCATGGCTGTGGCAATATGTTTTAGATATTGGGGGTATATGTATTCCGGTCTTGTTTCTTAACTTTTTATTGCACCTAATGAAAAAAGAGAAAAAATTGTTTTACTTACAGATGGTTTGTTTGGTTGCCGGAGCATCGCTTATTGCTCTTAATTTTACGGATTTATTTAAAACCGGAGTTTCTCCAAAATTTGGAATTAATTTTTGGATTGATCCTGGTAAATTGTATGTTTTATTTCCTCTTTATTTTGCTGCAGTAGTGTTTGTGTGCGTGTATGTTACTGTTAAGGATTATTTGGCAACAAGCGACGCCAATTATAAACGGCAATTATTATATGTATTGCTGGCTCAAATATTTGGATTTGGCGGTGGAATGACTGATTTTTTCCCGCAAGTATTTAATATTTATCCTTTTGGAAATTATTTTGTTATTTTGTATGTAATTTTTATAAGTTATGCTGCCCTAAGGCACCATCTTTTTAATGCAAAAGTTATTGCAACAGAATTGCTTACATTTGCAATTTGGGCGTTTTTAATGGCCAGAACTCTTCTTTCTACATCAATAGACGAGCTTTTATTAAATGGAGCGATATTATTTGCAATTATAATCGCCGGAGTATTATTGATTGGCAGTGTATTGAGGGAAGTTAAGCAAAAGGAACAGATTGAAAAAATGGCAAAGGATTTGGAAAGGGCTTATGCGGTGGAAAAGAGGGCCAATGAGGAATTACAAAATTTAGATAAAACAAAAAACCAGTTTTTATTGCAGACTCAGCACGACCTAAGAAGTCCTTTGTCTACAATTAGGGGGTATTGTGATTTACTTTTATCGGGAACTTTGGGTAAACAGCCTAAAAAAACAGCAGAGGTTTTAGAAAGAATTGAAGCTGTTGCTGAAGATAAAATAAGAGATGTAAATAACTTTTTAGATGTGACCCAGTTTAGATTAGGTAAGGGTGCGGTGAATTTGAAGCCCGGAGTAAAAATATTTTCTATAATTTCTGGTATTGCCAAAACCCTTGAACCAAAATGTAAAGAAAAGGGAATTTATCTAAAGTTGGCAAAACCGGTGCAAGATGGAGTCTCTACAATTGAAATTACAGCCGATAAAGAAAAAATAAAGTCTGCGATATTTAATGTGGTTGATAACGCTATAAAATATACAGAAAATGGGGGAGTAAACGTTGATCTTTTTATAGATAATCAAAAAGGCTCTGTGGTTATTGAAATTCAGGATACCGGTATAGGGATTGAAAAAGACAAGGTTTCTTCTTTGTTCGAAGATAAGTTTGAAAGAAGCCACGAAGCTCAAAAAATGGCATCGGGCAAAGGGATTGGGCTTTATCTTTCTGCGCAGATTGTAAAATATCACAATGGTAAAATTTTTGCAGAGTCAGAGGGCCAGGGCAAGGGCACAAAATTTGTTATTGAATTGCCCATAATACAGCCACAAAACGGGCACGACAATTTAAAATTGGCCAGTGTGGAAAAACCGGGTAGTGCATTGTAATTAAAAGTTGTATAATTAATAAAGATGCCCAAGAAAGCGAGTAAAAAAATTCTTATTGTTGAAGACGATAAAGACTTTGCTTCTATACTAAAAATGAAGTTTGAAAGCGAGGGTTTTTGTGTTGTTTTGGCAAAAGACGGCCAAGAGGGCATTGATATGGCAGATTCCGAAAAACCCGATTTAATTTTTTCCGATATGCTTTTACCAAGAGTAAACGGTATTGATATGGCAAAAACTATAAGAGAAGCAAAAAATAAGGCTGAAATTATATTTTTAACCAATTTGGAGGGAGCCAGTTACGCAAAAGAATCCGGGCAATCTGAAAAATTTGAATATTTAATCAAATCGGATGTCAGGATTTCGGATATCGTTAGCAAAGCTAAAGAAAAATTGGCATGAAGGTTGATCCAAGAAAGTTTCAACAATTTGTTTTGGATGCCGGCCTGGTTGACGAAAAGAAGTTTTTGAAAGCAAAACAGGAAAGTGAAAAATCCGGCAAGTCTGTGGGGGAAATTTTGGTTGCGCATGGGTGCATAGCTGAAAAAGAGCTTGCAAAAATAGAAGCATATATTTTGGGCGTTCCTTTTATAAATCTTGAAGACGAAACCATACCCCTTAATATTTTAAAAATAATTCCCGAATCAATTGCCAGAGCGCATAATATAGTTGCTTTTAATAAGAAAGATAATAGCCTTGAAGTTGCCATGCTTGATCCCGACGACTTGGTAACTGTCGACTCTATTAAAAAAACATCTCCCGGTTTTAAAATATTAATAAGACTTACAAATCCGGAGAGCATTAAAAGCGCGTTATCGCAATACCACGAAAGCATGGAGGCTGATTTTGGCGTGCTCATAAAAGATGGTGGAGATATAAAACATATAGAAGAAAAGTCCGGAAGTAATGAGCAAGAAGCAGAAAAAGACCTAAAAAAAGCAGCTCAAGAAGTTTCGGTTATAAGGGTTGTTGATACCTTGTTAAAACATGCAATTTTGCAAAGAGCTTCTGATGTGCATATAGAGCCGTTAGAAAAAGAAGTTATAGTGCGTTATAGAATAGATGGAATTTTGCACGACGTAATGGTGTTGCCCATTTCCACGGCACCGGGAATAGTTGCCAGAATTAAAGTGTTATCTAATCTTAAACTCGACGAACACAGACTTCCGCAAGACGGAAGGTTTAAAATTGAAACAGAGGATTTCAAATATTCTGTTAGAGTTTCTGTTTTACCTGTATTAAACGGCGAGAAAATTGTTATGAGAATGCTTTCTGAAGACAGAAGTTCTCATACCTTAGAAGACTTGGGGTTTGTTGGAGGATCATTGATAAAAGTGCGTGACAATTTGCTCAAAACAACCGGTATGGTGCTGATTACCGGTCCTACAGGATCCGGTAAAACAACAACGCTTTATGCAATGATGGAGATTTTGAATACGCCCAAGGTTAACATATCAACAATAGAAGATCCGGTTGAATATAGAATGCCAAGAATAAACCAAACACAGGTCAATGAAAAAATAGATTTAACTTTTGCTTCCGGGCTTAGGGCGTTGGTTAGACAAGACCCAAATATTATAATGGTGGGAGAAATAAGAGATGGCGAGACGGCTGATTTGGCAATTAACGCCGCTTTAACGGGGCACTTGGTGCTTTCAACTTTGCACACAACATCTGCCGGCGGAGCTATACCAAGAATGATTGATATGGGCTCGGAACCATTTTTACTTTCTTCAACCATAAACGTAATAATAGGGCAAAGGCTTGTCAGAAAATTTTACGGAGGAAAAGAAAAATACAAACTAAAAAAAGAAGACATAAAGAATCTTCAAAAATATTGCGACCTTGATGATATTGCAAAGATGCTTAAAGAAGAAAAGATATTGAGCCCAAAAGACACCATAAGAGATTTGGAGTTGTTTAGACCGAAATCATCAAAAGATGCTCCGTCGGGGTATAAAGGAAGAATAGGAATATTTGAGGTTTTGGTTGTGAATGACGCTATCAAAACACTAATAAATCGCAAAGCTCCCACAACCGAGATAACTGCACAAGCCATAAAAGATGGCATGAGAACTATGATAGAAGATGGGTTTATTAAGGCCGCAAAGGGGCTTACATCAATAGAAGAAGTCCTGCGCGTAATAATGGAATAATTTTAATGCCAGTTTTTTCTTACAAAGCCAAATCTTTAGATGGAATTGTTAAAACAGGTTTAATAGAGGCAAAAGACCTAGATGAGCTCGCCCAGCTTTTACGTGGTGATGGGCTTTTTTTGGCAAAAGCAGATACAAAAGAGGGGAAAAAAAACAGGAATATAAGTTTACATATACTTCCTCAAAAAGTTTCTATTGATGAAAAATTGTTTTTAACCAGAAACCTTTCTGTTATAGTATCAACCGGTCTGCCACTCGTTAAGGGTTTTTCAATTTTGGCTGCTCAATCAAAAAGCAACAGATTAAAGTATGCTCTAAACGATATAGCTAAACAGGTGAGCAAGGGCAAAAGTCTTTCTGAATCTTTTGGCAGATTCCCGGACGTTTTTTCTGAATTGTTTTTAGGCATGATAGAAGCCGGAGAAGAATCGGGCACACTAGAAGACGTTTTAAAAGTTCTATCATTACAACTTGAGAAGGAAAAAGAAATAGGTTCAAAAATTAAAAAAGCTCTTATATATCCCAGTATTCTTGTGGTGGCAATGCTTCTTGTGGCAATTGGACTTTCGGTTTTTGTTCTGCCAAAAATAAACACCTTTTTTTCCGGGTTAAATGCTGATTTGCCAATAACAACTAAAATGATATTGGGGTCAGGAGATTTTGTTTCTACATATTGGCCAATTATTTTGACCTGCTTAACCTCTTTGATTGTCGCTTTTATGTTGGCCAAAAAAACAAAACCCGGTAAACTTGCCATAGATACGGCCCTGGTAAAAACTCCATATGTTTCTTCTTTGGTCAAAAAAAGCAATTCTGCTGCAATGATAAGGTCTTTGAGCTCTCTTTTGGTCGCCGGAGTTCCGCTCATAAGGACGTTAGAAATCACTTCTGGAACGGTAGGCAACTTTCATTTTAAGCAAGCTATTCTAGGGGCTATAAAAGGCGTTGAAAAAGGTAAAAAACTTTTTGTGGCGCTTCAACCTTGGCAGGATCTTTTTCCGTTTGGGGCTTTAGAAATGATTGAAATAGGAGAAGAAACCGGAAAAACATCTGCAATTTTGAAAAAACTTGCTGAATTTTATGAGGAAGAGGTTACAAATGTAGCAGAAAGCTTGTCTTCTATAATAGAACCGGTTTTAATTGTTGTAATTGGTATTGCAGTAGGAGTTTTTGCTGTGTCTATTATTGGGCCTTTGTATTCAGTACTCGGGAGTCTTTAATTTTCTCGAGTTTATTGTTTTTCTAATGTATAAAAAAGGTTTAGGTTTTAGCTTAATTGAAGCTATTGTTGTTATTGCAATAATAGCTATTTTGGCATTGGTTACTATTGTGGGTGTTTTTAGTTTTGGAAAAGTTTCTGATTTAAACAGAAGTGCCAGTGAATTTATAAGTATTTTGAAGCTTGCCCAAAGCAAAACTTTGGCTTCTGAAGGTTCGGGCGGGCAGGCAAAAAATTATGGAGTTTATATAAACACAGGAGTTTTGCCTGTTAAAATTATTCTTTTTAGGGGGCAAAGTTACGCAACACGAGAGCAGGGAGCGGATCAGATTTTTTCTTTGCCGGTTACAATAGAGTTATATGATGTTAATTTTAACAGCGCCAGCGAAGTTGTTTTTAGCAGGCTTACCGGAGTTCCCGAGCAATCCGGAAGCGTTTCTTTTAGGGTAGTTTCAGATTATTCAAAAAATAAAACAGTTTATGTTTCTAGTTCCGGTGCAGTTGGGTTTGTGGCTCCGGTAGCAGATAACTCTTTAGACCAAAGTCGTGTAAAAGATACTCGTCATGTGAGTTTTTATTACGGCAGAGCAGTGGATACGGTGAACGAATTAATAACACTTACTTTTGACGGCTCACAAACAAGAACAATTGCAATAAATATGTATTTGGTCGGTGGAGAGTTGCAATGGAAAGATACCGTATCTGTGTCGGGTTCAGACCAAATAGTAGAAATTAGAACTATTGGGCTAGGAACAGCCGACGCTGTTTTTAATATTTTTCGAGATAGGCGTTACAATAACAAAAGTCTTGTAGTTACAATTTCGGGAGATTCTACCGGAAATCTGGCAAATTATACCGCCAACGGATCAAGTGTAAGTTATTCGTCTGTTTATATTTCTAATTTTGTATCAAATAACTAAATTATGAAACTTTGTAACAAAAAATCCGGGTTTATGCTTTTGGAAGCAATAATATCAATTGCTTTGATTGTGATAGGTTTTGTGGCGGTTATGGGAGTTGCTGTGGTGGCTCTTAATGTTTCACCTTTTGTAAAAAATCAAACTCAGGCCAATTCTTTGGCATTGTCTCAAATAGAAGCTCTTAGAAACTTTCGCGATGGCACAGACTGGGCTGTGAATGGCTTGGGGGTTGTGTCTACAGGAAGCGGGAATCCATATTATTTTGTTGATAACTCAGGAAGTTGGCAGTTGACCCCGGGCACAGAGAGTATTGGTATTTTTACCCGAAAAATTATTTTTGATAAAGTTTCTCGCGATACTTCCGGGAATATTGAACAGTCATACAATCAGGCAAATAATGATCCTGACACAATCAAAGCCTCAATAACAATAACATGGCAGGATAAATCGGTGCAAAATGTTTTGTATTTAACTAATTGGAAAAATGATTAAAAAAAATTGGGTTACTGCAAAAAATGGATTTACTTTGGTTGAGGTAATAGTTTCAATAGCTATTTTTGGAATTATAATGATGGCAATTATTTTGTCTTTTACTGTTTTGAATGTTTCCAGTTCAAAAAGCACAGCAGATAGTTATGTGGTTAATAGCGCTCAAAGAGTTTTAGATAGTATAGCTTTTGAAACGCGCATGGCAAAAGGCATATATACCCCCACAACAACATCTACCCAACTTTCCTTGGAAACTTCCAGATATCTTCCGCAAGAACAAAGCACCACGTACGTTGATTTTTTCTTGTGTGGCCAGGCAATTTGCATGAAAAAGGAGTTTCAAAATGCTTTTGCTTTGACTCCTGATACTGTTAAGGTTACAAATTTATTATTCGCTCAAGTCTCAACCAGTCAGCAACAGTCTGTAAAAATAAGCATGACAATAAGTTATTCTGGCCCATTGCAAAATCAATCTGAAATAACATTATCTTCTGTAGCTTCAATAAGAAATTACCAAGATTAAAATGAAAAATATTTATAAAAACCAAAAAGGATATATTACGCTTACGTTCACATTTTTATTGCTTATGGTAATGCTTGGTATTGCCGTAAGTATGAGCTTTTTGGCAACAAATAGCGTGAAAAATGTGACCAATCAAACAAAATCTGCGCAATCATATTATGCTGCTGAATCAGGAATAAAAGACGCTATGCTGAAGTTAAAGAAAAATCCTCAACTTTCTCCGGTCACATATAATTTGAATGTCGGAAATGCTGTTGCGGTGATTAATATACCGGCAACAATAAGCGCATCAAAAGCCATAACCTCTCAGTCAGACAATGGTGGCGCAGTAAGAGCGTTAAAGATAGACGCAAGCCTTGATAATATGGACAGTGTTTCGTTTTATTATGGAGTAGAAGTGGGCGCGGGCGGATTACAAATGAGCAATGGAAGCAGGGTAATGGGTAATGTTTTTTCCGCAGGAAATGTTTCTGGTTCTGGAACAATAGATAATAATTTGGTTGTTTCGGGTAATGGTCATAGCGTAAATAATGTTTTGGTAAAAGGGAATGTGATGGCTTATAGCTGCTTGTCCGGGGCAACAGTAAATGGAAATCTTACTTATGTTTCCGGAGGTCAGCACACCTGTAAAGTAAAGGGTACAACAAGCGTTCGTCAAGAAGCAATTTCTGAACAACCTCTTCCTATACCTGAACAACAAATAAATGATTGGAAAACAGAAGCCGCCGGTGTTGAAATAATATCAGGAAATGTGACAGTAACAAACGGCGCAAATAGGACCTTGGGACCAGTAAAAATCACAGGGAATCTTAATGTAAGCAACAATGCTACAATTACTTTAGCTGGCACGGTTTATGTGCAAGGGAGTATAAGTTTATCAAATAATGCAAATGTAAGACTTTCTAGCTCATTTGGTTCGGCGGGGGGTATTTTGCTTGCTGGCGGGAACATTAGTATTGCAAACAATGTTAGGTTCTTTGGCTCAGGACAACCCGGAAGTTATATTTTAGTTCTTTCAACAAGTACATCAGATAGCGCAATAAACATTAGCAATAATACAAACGGAGCCGTTTTTTATACAAGCGCGGGTGCTATCAATATATCCAATGGCGTAAGCCTTATCGAAGCAATAGGATATAAAGTTATAATGAATAATAATTCTACAATTCAGTACAGTACGGGAATTGTGAATATATATTTTTCTTCGGGTGTTGGCGGGGGTTGGAAGGTTAACAGTTGGCAGGAACAATAAATGTGTAATATAATTAGTGTATGGGATTCTTAGATTTAAAACACGAGACTGTTGGATTGGATATTGGAGACTCGTCGGTGAAAATTGCAAAGCTCAAAAAAACGAGAAGGGGATTTAAGTTTGAATCATTTAATAGCACCAGAATTGCTCCGGGCATAGTAGAAAATGGAATTATAAAAAATGAAGATTCTTTGGCAAAAATAATAAAGTTTCTTTTGGAGACAGCCAAAGGTAAAAAAATTAAAACAAAATATATAGTAGCTTCTTTGCCGGAAGAAAAATCTTTTTTACACATAATACCTGTTCCCGAGATGTCGTTTCAGGAATTAAAGCTGGCAGTTCCGCTTGAAGCTGAAAACTATATTCCTATGTCAGCTGATGATCTTTATTTGGATTTTGAACCAATATCTCCTGTAAAAAATTATTTGGGGCATACCGAAGTGTTGGCTGCCGCAATTCCTAAAAATATATCAGATTCATATGTTTCTTGTATAATGAAAGCCGGTCTTGTTCCGGCAGTTTTGGAGTTAGAGTCTCAGGCAATTTCTAGGGCTTTGCTGGAAAGCGGAGAAAATCCATCATTGAAAGTTTTTGTAGACTTTGGAGAAAATGATACCATTTTTTTAATTTACTCAGGATATTCTTTGCGTTTTTCGTGCACTATTTCAATATCTTCAAAAATGCTTGACCAGGCGATATCAGATGCGCTTAAGGTAGATATAAAAGAAGCCGAAAGAATTAAAACAGAATATGGGTTGATTCCTAAAAAGAATAGTTCAAAATCTGAGAAATCAGCAAAAGCAATGATGCCTATTATAGAAGATTTAACAAGGCAAATTGAAAAATATTTGGATTTCTACAAAGATCATTCATCTTATGAATATTTATTAAAAGATAAAACCGATGGCCGAGTTTTTGTATGCGGAGGTGGGGCACAACTAAAGGGTCTTGTAGAGTTTATGGCAAATAAAATGGAAATGCCAGTAGAAATGGCCGACCCTTTGGTAAATATTCATTCTAATCGCAAGAGCAACGAAGTTAGGAAAGATGCACTGGGTTTTACTACAGCAATAGGTTTGGCTTTAAGACAGTTAGAAAATAACATAGACCAGGATTTATGATAAATCTTCTTCCACTATCAGAAAAACAAAGGTTAAACTCTGAAAAAAAAGAGAAGCTGGTTGTAATACTCGCCATTGTTGCTTTGGTATGTATTGTATGTTTTTCGCTTATTTTAACTTCAATTAAGTTTTATATGTTGTCTGAAGTTGATTATCAGAATGTTTTATTGGCCAACGTTCAGAGAGAAACACAGACTGCTGATTTTGCAGATTTTAATAAGATTGTGCAAGATTATAACAAAACAATATCACAGCTTGATTCGTTTTATAAAAAACAAGTATATTTCAATAAAGTTTTGGAAACCATATTGCAGTTGCCGGCTCCCAAGGGTTTGTTTATCACAAACCTTACCTTAAATAGATCCGGTAGTGATTCTGTTCAGGTTTCTTTGTCCGGAATGAGCGATACCAGAGAAAATTTGCTTAGTTTTAGAGAAAGTATTGAAAAAGATAATAAAATAAAAAATTTGTATTTTTCACCTGAAAGTTGGGTTAGTCCCGAAAATGCTAATTTTTCACTAACATTTCAAATTAATGAAAATTAGAGAAATCAAAAAAAATTATATTGCAATATTTGTTTTAATCCTGGTTTCTTTGGTGTTGTTGGTTTTTGTTGTATGGCCTCTTTGTAATGATATAAAACAAGGCTCTCAAGAAATGATATCTGCAAAGAATAGTATTGCAACACTGTCTGCTCAACGTAAAGAAACTCAAGATTTTGCTAAAAAGTACCAATCTTATATTGCAAATCTTCAACAAATTGACAATCTGTTTATTGATCCAAACAATCCTGTAAGTTTTATAGAGTTTTTAGAAAATACAGCGGTTGATTTGCAATTTGTGCCAAAAGTTTTGTTGCAATCTTCGGGATCCGGTCAAAGCGCATCTAATCAAAATCATGTAATATTTCAAATTTCTGTTAAGGGAAGTTTTTCAAATATTAACGAATTACTTAAAAACTTAGAATCCGGACCATATTTTATAGAAATACAAAATATAACAGTACAAAATTCTGATAATTTAGCAAACAAAGATATATTCAAGCAATATGCATCTGGAGGGTATTTATCCAGGCAGATTCAGGCTACTTTGAGTATGAAAGCTTTTATTAAAAAATAAACATGGACACATTAACTGATATTGCAAAAAAAATATTGTCTAAAATAAAATGTTTCTTTTGGGTGCTTGGTTTGCATGCTTTTGGATTGATATTGGTTGTAATTTTTATCGAAGTTTTGATTGGTGGGTTTATGTTTTATAGGTATGTTATTGTAGCCCAAGAGCATATACCGCAGGTTGAGGGTACAATAATCCAATTTAACGAAAACGCATATAACAGTTTGCTCTCAAGGCTTTTGAAGTAAGAGGTAAATTAACAAACAAGGCCGGCTGACGACCTTGTTTTTTAGTTGAAAAATAACAACTTTGTGCTATTATTAGTTAATATTAGGGGCGTGGTGAAATGGTATCATAAGGGTCTCCAAAACCCTTGGTCTGGGTTCGATTCCCAGCGCCCCTGCCACTTATTATGCGACAAATTGGTGCTAAAGACCTGAGCAGAACTCGAGTTTTCATTCAGTTAAAATGCAAAAAAACTTGACTAAAATAGATTTAATTGTTAAGCTTATAATAGTACGCCGAGAAAAACTCTCGGCTTTGAAAAGTGAAAACACCCAAATTGGAGAAACAAAATGAAAGATCTAATTACAAAGAAGATCGGAAGTGGCACGTTAAAGGGTTTGCCAGTCCTGGTAATACTGGTCGGTGAATCAGGCTCAGGAAAAACAACTTTTGTTGAGATGATGGACTGTAGAGATGACTGGTTTGAATCGAGTAAGGCAATGGTGGAAGAGTTGGAGAGAATAGGAGAAGTAGTCACTCACGATACCATACATTCGTTTGCTAACAAAGCCTATAAAAAAAATCCTTATTGGCAGGTGCCCAACATCCTTAAGGCATTGACTGGAAAAAAGTTTCTTCTTTTTGACGGTCCTCGTAGAATCGAGGAGGTCAAGGCTGTTCTCGCAAGACACCCTCGCGTTCTTGTGGTTAGAATCGCCATTTCTTCAAATGAGCTGAGATTCAAACGCCTGCACGAAAGGGATGGAATTAACCAGGAAGATTTTTATCGTCTTTTAGTACACGAAGCGGGAGAAACTGAACTGATGCAGATTATTTCTTTAGCAGATCTTACGATTTTTAATGATGGTTCTGTCAGAGAAATCAAAAGACAAGCCGTTGAGCTCAAAGAAACATTGTTGTCTGTCGATGATCATCTATGAGCTTAGGGTTTGTAGTGCCTCGCATTCATTGTGAGGCTTTTTTATAAAAAATACTGCGTTGTAAAAGAGACGCAGTATTTTAAATTAAGGCAAATATGTTATTTTGGCAATGAATTTAGTTCTATGATGCCCTTGTTATCAGGTCTTACGACAACAATTTTTTTGCATTTTCTTCTTTTAAATATCTTAATAGCTTTGTCTTTTTTTTGTGAGTCCAGTGTAAAAGCGACTAAACTCGGCCCAGCTGATGTCATCCATCCGCCTTCTATTCCAGCTTCTTTCAGCTCAAAAAGTATTCCCGCTGCGTCACATCTATATAAAAGCATTTGCATTGCCTTCCCCCCAAAAAGGGTGTAGTTATAGAAGGCTTCGCCAGTTTTTTTGTAATCGCCCTTTACCCAATAGGGCATAATCTCAGTAAGTATCCAAAGGCAGGATTTCGCAGCATTGACTCTTTCATTGTGCCTTTCCCATCCCATTACGTTAACGTCGGTTTCTGACGCCTCTGGGCCAGCTACCTGTACGTCAGGTGTGCCGACGACGAAATAGGCATCTTTTGGTATTGGTTCGTGGAATATTTTTTCGCATTCAGCCGAAGTTATTACAAAACCACCATTTTTTATTGTATTAAAAGATCCACCAGTAGATGCTCCTGGAAATAACTTGTTTTTAGTTTTATCGCTCTCTTCTACGAAGTTGTAGGCTATAAGTTTTCTCAATTTATCGAAAGATAAAGGAGACCCTAATAAGGAGTTTATCGCATAAGCTGTAGTTTCTGCCATAATCGCACTTGATCCAAATCCAACGTGGCGATAAGGGTGAGAAATAGTTTCTATTTCGAAGCCACCCTTATAATTAGTAGCCCCCCTAACGATTATTGCATAATGTTTAATAAACGTCGCCCTTTTTCCTTTAACGATGATGGTGGGAGATTTTGCTAATTTAACTTTTACCCACGTATATGCGTCACAGGCAAAAGATAGTTCTCCAGCCTTATAATCATTTTCATCAGTAAACTTTAAAGCAGAATAATCTATAAGACCCACATCAATCCTGCAAGGAGCACGAAGAATTATTTCTTTTTTCTCGCCAATTTTTACCTCGGCAATTTTTTTAGGTTTGTTAATATACGTGCCCGGTTTTAGTGGTTTTGGGTTCCATTCAACGATATCGTAATGACTTGCTTCAAATTTCATATTTTTTAGTTATTTAAATTCTTTATGATTTGGTTTGTCTAATTTTTTTGATTTAGAATCATATGTTCTACTTTCGCAATAGCCCATTTTTTTTCTGATCACAGAGGTCAAATCCTCAGATCCATGAAACTTTTCAGCAATGTTAGCCATTTTGCAGGCGAATACAATAACATCGGTAACTTCTGCTGGGATTTCTTCCCACTTACCTTCGATAAGTGCTTTAGCTACCTCACCGACTTCCTCGGATAATTTACACAAAGCAATTTTTATAGAATTTTCTTCTACTTCAGAAATACCTTTATTTTTTACAAAAGATTTTTCCCATTCTTGTATTTCTCTAATTGTTATATTTTCCTCCATTTTCTTTATTAGGTGAGTCAGTTATTATTAAAATAATTGACAACACGCTTTTAATAGTATTAATATAAGTATTGTAAACTAAACGTAGCTATTTGACAAGTCTTTTTGAAAAGGAGGTCGACCATGAATAAGCAGAATGTGTTAAGAGTCTATTTGGAGTTTTTAGATAACAAGATTAAGACAACCCAAGAATCTCTTGAGTCTATTCAACAGATAATCAATGATGCGCCCAAGCCCAGTGAATCTCATTCAGACACTACAAGATTTCAGCAAAGCCAACTCGCATCAGATACGCTGAACAGATTGGCTTCTTTAAAGAAGGCAAGGATGTTGGCTGATTCAATTCTTCCTGAACCTTCAAACTGTTTGTCCGCTGGTGCTTTGGTTTTGATTCAAGATAGGGAATCTGGTGAGAGGGATTATTATTTTGTTGTCCCTAGCCAAGGTGGCGGTGAAAGTTTATTAGTTGATGGTTTAGAAATTATGACTGTTTTCTTCCGTGCGCCAATTTTGGCTCCAATCCATGAGATAAAGGTAGGAGATACATTTAAATTCAGGGGGAAGGAGCTTATTCTATTAGAAATATCGTAGGATGTTTATTTATTGGTATTAGTGCAAAATTTGAGCCGGGAGTTAATCTCGGTCTTTTTTTACATATTGATTAAGGTTGATAAAAGATAAAAAATGAGATATTGTTAATTAATAACAGTAGGCTGAGGGTGTAAACTCGTCAAAATACAGGTCCTAACATTGTCCAAAGCCCACTGCCGGGTATAATATGGTAAAGGACATTAATAAAAACTTATCGTTAAGTAAGGCCTCTGTGGAAGACTTAATACTCTTTTGTATACATTCTGTAATTATAAACTCAGAGCAATGCAGTTTTGAAAGACTGGTTAAGGAAAGTTTTACTTTGTTTCCAGATACATTGAAATTTCCGCGTTATCCCATTTGGCCAGATTCTCGCAAGCTCGACAGACCTCTTCGCGCCTTGCGTGACGAAGGATTAATTATTGGCGACCCTAAAACATATTTTATGCTTACAAAAGATGGCCAAGAACGGGTTGCAGTTATAGCAAAAACATTAAGACAAGGAAAATTATTATGATAAACCTTCCTGAAATACCTATAAAAACGTTACTCAAGTTTTTTTATATAACTGGAGGTGTTTTGGTTGTTGCTTTTCTTTTTTTGTGTTTTGAGTTTTATATACCGGTAAATCCAAGCTCTACCGAAACAATAACGTTTACATTAGAAAAAGGATGGTCAAACAAACAAATTGCTTCAGCTTTAGAAGAAGCTGGTCTTATACGAAATGGGTATTTTTTTAAGCTTTATGCTGTGATGTCGTTCAAGCATTTGCAAATGCAGGCCGGAGATTACAGATTTTCTCCCAAAATGTCTTTGCATCAAATTGCCAACAAAATGGCAAAAGGACAAATAATAAGAGACATTATTGTGATACCCGAGGGATGGGATATAAAAGATATAGGAAAATATTTAGAATCTAAAGGGCTTTGTTTACAACAAGATTTTGAAACGCTTGCCAACAAAAATTATTCAAAAGAATATGTGTTCTTAAAACAGAATCCGCAGGGTGCTTCTTTGGAGGGATACCTTTTTCCCGATACTTATCAAATAGAAAAAGATGCCAATTGCCAAGATGTATTAAAACTTATGCTTTCTAATTTTGATAAAAAGCTTACATCGGAAATGAGGCTCGAAATACAAAAGCAAAATAAGTCTTTGTTTGATATAATTACAATGGCTTCAATAATAGAAAAAGAGGCCAGAACTTCTGAAGACAGAGTAATAGTTTCCGGGATTTTTTGGAAGCGCCTTAGTGTTGGCATGGCATTGCAGTCTTGCGCAACCGTAAATTATATTACCGGCAAGAATGATCCGGGAATATCTTTGGCTGATATGCAAATAAACTCTCTTTACAACACTTACAAATACAGGGGATTGCCCAAGGGTCCCATTTCAAACCCCGGGCTTGATTCTATAAATGCATCTATATATCCTACAGAATCTGAGTATTGGTATTTTTTGTCTAACGGTAAAACAATTTTTAGTAAAACCTTAGAAGAACACAATCAGGCAAAGGCTTTATATTTGGGAGGATAATATCTTGACAGGATTTAAAATATAGATTAAGATATAGGTACAATAAAAAATCCGCAGACAGCAGGTGGCGAAAGCATAATTCCTGCCGAGGGTAAAAACGTTAGGTCGATTTATCTTTTTGTCTGCATTAAAGCAGATTTTTATTTTTATGGCACTAACAAAAGAGCAAAAAGTAAAACAAATAAAATCAATCAAAGACAAACTTTCAAATCAGAAAGCAATGGTTTTTGTTGATTTTAGCAAAGTTCCTTCAAAGGATATGTTTGTTTTGAGAAAGACCCTAAAGGAATCCGGCTGTAACATGAAGATAACTAAAAAGACATTGGCAAGAGTTGCCTTTGGCCAATCGGGTATATCTTTTTGGAACAAAATCAATGCCGTTATTCCCGGACAGCTTGCTTTGATCTTTGGTATAGAAGATGAAATTGCCCCATCAAGAATTTCAAATAAATTCGCAAAAGATCACGAGACTTTTAAGATCTTGGGCGGAATATTTGAAAAGAAATTTATTGATAGGGAAAAAGTATTGGTTTTGGCAGAAATACCGCCAAGAAATGAATTGCTTTCAAGGTTGGTTGGGTCAATTCAAAGTCCTATTGCAGGCTTTGTAAGAGTATTAAATAAAGTAGCAACAAAATAAATTAAAAATAAAAAAACATGGCAGAAGAAGTACAAGTACCAGAAAAATTCCAAAAATTGGTAGCCGAAATCGAAAAAATGCCGGTTGTAGAATTGGCAGAATTGGTGAAAGTTTTGGAAGCAAAATTTGGCGTTTCAGCAGCCGCCCCAGTGGCAGTTGCCGTAGCAGCCGGACCAGTTGAAGAAAAAACAGCTTTCAACGTTGAGTTGAAAGAGGTTGGAGCAAATAAAATTGAGGTTATTAAAGTTGTTAGAGACGTTACAGCCAAGGGATTAAAAGAATCTAAAGACTTGGTTGACGCAGCTGCAACCGGAAAAGCTCAATTGGTGAAAGAGGGAGTTAAGAAAGAAGAGGCCGAAGAAATTGTAAAGAAATTTACAGCCGCCGGAGCCAAAGCAGAAGTAAAATAAAACATAAATCAAAAAAACAGAGGGGATTGACCCCTCTGCTTTTTTGTTGTAATGTGACATTAGTCGAGTGTATGGTGCACTTTGACAACAAGGAGGGGCAAATGGCTAAGTTTGCGAGCAATTTTACCGCATGGGTTCTTGTGTTGGTGGTAAAGCCAGAGTTCTTTGCTCCAACAGTTAAGTACATCAAGGAACTCATGTCAGTCAGTCCGCGTTGGCTTGGATATGATGAAAAATGCAATCTTTTGTTGGTAGTCGAAGTGCCTTGTTGCACTTGTCGTGAGCCGGACCGCGATTTTCTCGACCGAAGGCTCAAAGCTCTTGGTGTGAGAATCAAGAGCCAAGCGAAAAAGAAATCAATTTGCCCACCGGGAAACGTTTTGCAGGTTTCGATTGGGAAAACAGCGCCACTCGACGTTAATAAGCAACAGTACGGGATTTGTCCAAATTGCGGCGAGCAACGTCCGTTGATTGCGCGGCCTCCATTTGTTATGGCAGATCATGGAGACGGCCAAGGTCGTTGTAGGGGTTCTGGCTTGGCGCCAAAACCCAAAGAAGGCTGAAAAGCTTTTCAATAGCGCTCCGAACATTCGGGGCTTTTTTTTGTATAAAATTATGATAGTATTATTGAATGGGCAGTTAGTTCACTGGTAGAACGTTCCGTTCACATCGGAAAGGCAATAGGTCCGATTCCTATACTGCCCACATGTTAGTTGGATATAAAAAAATTGTTTGGACGGAGCATTCAAAGATAAAAATGCGACAGTATGGATTGTCGATGCAAAAATTATTGGGAATACTTCATAAACCAGAAAGGAAAGAAAAGGGGATTGTGCCGGGGACAACAGCGGTAATGCGCACGAACAAAAAATTGGTAAAAATGCCGGTTTTATCTGGCAAAGAAAAACGTTGGAGGGTCGGACCCTCCAATAGCTGGCAGAAACAAAGCCGAGCCCCCGGGGAGATCTGGCTTATGTATAAAGAGGTAAAAGCTGGGGGAGTGCAATCAAGGAAAATAATTAGTGCTTGGCGGTATCCGGGAATTTCAAAACCGGGCGAATCAATACCAATACCCGAAGATATAAAATTAGAAATATTAAACAACTATGACAAATAAAATTATTGGTTATATAATGCTGGCAGTAGGCGCTTTACTAATAATTATACCCTTGTGGCATACAGCAAATATTTTTACCGGTAAAACGTCTCCTGCTCAAGTCTTTATGCGACCCGAGGCGTTAAAAATAAATCCAAATGTGAGTGCTCTAGATATACAAGGTCAGATTCAAAATGCTTTAATAAGGGTCTTGCCAATAGATTTTATAAACAATACGCTAAATCTTGCCTGTTGGCTGGTTTTAATGTGGATCTTGATATATGGCGGTGGTAAGATTGCTGATATTGGTGTAAAATTAATTAAATGATGTTAAAGGATAACATTTTATACGAATGGATATCGTGGCATTTAATTGATGTGCCAAAGTTTTTAATTTCTGTGTGGAAAAACTATATCGTGTTCGCTCTGAATTATTTTTCGTTGCCGGTTTTAATAAAATCTCTTTTTTCTCCGTGGAGAAAATATCGATGGAAATATCCAAAAATAATTGATGTTGGAGAGTTTGCCAGCGCTTTTATTTCTAATGTTTTTTCAAGATTTATAGGAGCGTTGGTAAGATTGGTTTTGATTATTGTTGGCGCTATATTCCAAATATTTGTTATTTTGGTTGGATTGGTGGCTATACTAACTTGGATTATTCTTATACCGCTTGTTATTGCGGGAATTTTATTTGTTATATTTTACTAAAATGGCATCTGAATTCAAACTCAATAAGGCGCCAGGATTTGTTGCTGTTAAAAAAGCAAATTGCATCTGCTTAAGATTTGCATCTTTTTTTAAGAATGTTTTTTTGGGATTGTTTTTTGTATTTTTAATTGTTATAGGACTTTCTTTCATAAATGCCGCCCCGGGGTATCTTTCGTTAAAACTGCTGGTCTTGTTTTTCTCTCTTTATATTATATTTTGGGAATTGGACTCATTTTTGGAAACAAAAATAAAAAATCCTATAATTTCTGTAAATATTAAAGACGTTGTTACAGATCCACAAAACTATAATTTGGCTGAATTGCTTAACTTTGATGCAACAAAAACAATAGAAGATGCAATTGGTTTTTGCAAAAAGAAAAAACTTTATATAAATTCCACCGCGCTACTGCATTCTGTTATACAAGATAAATATGTAAGCATTGTTTGTTTCAGATTGGGGTTAGATCCAAAGAAGTTAAAAGATGACGTAAAAAACTACTTAGAAAAATCGGGCAGAAATTTAGAAAAGCAAGTATCGTTTTCTGAAGATTTTTTTAAGATTTTGGGCGATGCTGTTAGTATTTCTGTAAATCGACAAAAGAATAGTATTGGGCCCGAAGAAATTTTTTGCGCATTAGCAAGGAATGATGATTTTTTCAAAAAAGTTCTTGTAGAGTGTGATTTAAAGCCGGAAGATATTGAAAATCTTACTTTGTGGCTTGACTCTGCAAAAAAAATAGATAAAAAGAGACGAGAGTTTTGGAGTTACGAAAATTTACAGAGGCTTGGTTCATTTGGTAAAGACTTTTCTTTTGGATACACTGTGACTCTAGACCAGTTTTCAATAGATTGGCGTAAAATTGTTTCTAATTGGCGTTTTAGAGAAATAATAGGGCACGCCAAAGAAATAGAGAGAACAGAGCTGGTTTTGGCAAAATCAAATCTTTCTAATGTTTTGTTGGTAGGAGAGCCCGGCACCGGTAGAAAGAGCATAATTGAAGCCTTGGCTCAAAGGTGCTATTTGGGCACTTCTATGCCGGAATTGAATAATAAAAGGGTTGTTGAGTTAGATACTATGAGATTGGCTGCTCAAATATCTGATTTTGAAAAACTTGAAGTTGTTTTGGACCAGATTTTTTCTGAAGCGGTTGTCTCTGGGAATATTATTTTGTTTATAAACGATATAGAAAACCTTGTAAGTCATAGAGGCCAACAAAAAGCCGGCACTTTTGATATATCGGGTGTTCTTGCAAAATATCTGCCTATACCCGAGTTTAAATTTGTTGCGATAACTTCTTATGAAGGTTTACACAGTAGAATTGAAAAAGAGTCGTCTTTTGCCGGGATGTTTGAAAAGGTTGAGGTTCCAGAAGTTACAGAATCAGAAACAATAAATATTTTGCAATCAGCCGCCTTAGAAGAAGAATATCGTCATAAAGTTTTTGTTTTATACCCAAGTATAAGGGAAATAGTCAATTTAACTGCCAGATATATGCCATCGTTGTCATTTCCCAGGAAGGCTTTAGACGTATTAGACGAGTCTGTGGTTTATGTGCAAAAATTGAAAGAAAAGGTTGTTTTGCCTCATCATATAGCCGATATTATATCCAAAAAAACAGAAATACCGGTTGGTAAAATGGATGTTAAAGAAAAAGAGGTTTTGTTGAATTTGGAAAAATTAATCCACGAAAGAATTGTTAATCAAGCAGAAGCCGTAAATGAAATATCGATTGCCATGAGAAGGGCAAGAATTGGCATAGCCTCAAAAACAAGGCCAATGGGATCATTTTTATTCTTGGGGCCAACTGGTGTAGGAAAAACTGAAACCGCAAAGGCTTTGGCTAAGATTTATTTTGGTTCAGAAAAAAAGATGATAAGAATTGATATGTCGGAGTTCCAGGCAATTCCAGATATACAAAGATTGATAGGTTCAGCTGATGGTCAAATACAGGGGTTATTTACAACTCAAGTGAGAGAAACGCCATTTTCACTTATTTTATTAGACGAAATAGAAAAAGCACACCCAAACATTTTGAATCTGTTTTTACAGGTTTTGGACGAAGGTCATATTACAGACGGTCAGGGGCGCAAGGTTGTGTTTTCCAGCACTATTATTATATGCACATCAAATGCTGGCGCAGACATAATTTTTAAGCAAGTTGGATCTGGCGAAAAGCTCGAAAAGGACAAATTATTGAGCTCACTTTTTGAAAAAAATATCTTTAGGCCAGAATTTGTGAACCGTTTTGATGCTACAGTAATATTTCATCCTCTTACAAAAGATAATTTGATGCAAATAGCCCAGCTTTCATTAAAAGGTCTTCAGAAAAACCTAAAAGAAAAAGATATTGATTTTGTAATTACTGATGATTTAAAATCAAAGATTGTAGATTTATCATATAAGCCCGAGTTTGGAGCCAGAGAAATGCGTAGGGTAATACAAGACAAGGTTGAAAATGCCGTTGCTTCGGCGATGCTTTCTGAAAAATTAAAAAAGGGAGATAAATTTGAGATAGACCCGGAAACATTTGACATAAAAACAGGTAAGGAGTAGTATGAAATTATAAGGTAAATATATGAATAAAAACCTCGCTTTATTGCTAAACTTGCTTTTATTGGCACACGCCAAGGAGGTTTTTGATAAACGATAAGAAAAACAAAAAGAAAATATCAAAAATCCTCCAGGCGGAGGATTTTTCAGTTCATTAACAACTAGCTATAGGAGGGATACTCTATGAAGAAAAGAGTAAAGAGAGTTAAAAAGGTAAAACGTTTCAAGAAGTTTCGTGTTGTATCATCGATTGGTTCTTCAGATAGTATGTTTCAAGCAATGCTTGATGGCGAACTGGCTCATGGTGCCCGGGAAACCAGTGTACCTCTCGGTCGTATTTAGCTGCCTATGGCAGCTTTTTTGTTTTCTGTGAAGGTGGGTGAGGCTGTGGATAAGTGGGGTGTTGACCCGGTGCTATGAAATGGGATATAAATATAATATAGTGGGTAGATGTGGATAAATGTGGGAAAACCCATAGAATAAGTGTATATGTTGATAGGTCAATACGAACACACCATAGATACTAAAAAACGCCTGGCATTGCCTGCAAAATTCAGGGGCGAGCTTGGAGACAAAGTAATAATCACAAGAGGAATTGATGGTTGCTTATTTGTGTATACACAAGAGGGTTGGAGCAAAGAAGCTGAAAAGTGGCAAAACCTTACTATAAGCCAAGCAGAGGCAAGATCTTTTGCCAGAATGATGTTGGCAGGGGCAATGGAAGTTATTTTAGATAAACTTGGCAGGATATTAGTGCCAGATTACTTGAAAGATTATGCGGGATTAAAAAAAGAGGTTGTAATTTGCGGATTATCTAACAGACTGGAAATTTGGGATTCTGCAAAGTGGGAAACATATAAAAAGGCCGCCGAAAAAGGAGTTGATGAAATTGTCTCAAAATTAGGTGGAATGGGAATTTAAATATGATACATACAGCAGTTTTAAAAAAAGAAGTAATTGAGCATTTAGACCCAAAGCCTAACGAAAATTTTATTGATGGCACGGTTGGTGAGGGTGGACATGCAGAAGAGATTTTGAAAAAAAACGGACCGGAGGGTAAGCTTTTGGGCATTGATCTTGATCCGCATCAGGTTTCTGCCAGTCAATGGCTTCAGGTTCAGTTTAAGGACAGGGCAATTCTTGCCAACGATTCTTATACAAACCTTAGGGAAATTGCTGAAAGAAAATGTTTTGGAGTTGTTAATGGAATTTTGCTTGATTTGGGCATGTCATCAGCCCAGTTAGAAAGAGCGCAAAAAGGGTTTTCTTTCCAGATAGATCAGGGTCTTGATATGAGATATAACGACCAGGCGCAATATTTAACAGCAGAAAAAATTGTGAATGAATGGCCAGAACAGGAGATTGAAAGAATTTTGAGAGAAAATGGAGAAGAAAAGTTTTCAAAAAAAATTGCCAAAGATATTGTAGAACAGCGTAAGTTAGGACGCATAAGAACTACATTTGGACTTATAGAGTTGATAAAAAAAGCTACGCCACCGGCATATCACAGGGCTAAAATTCATTATGCAACAAGAACGTTTCAAGCTTTGCGCATTGCGGTTAACGATGAATTGGAAAATATAAAAAAAGTTTTGCCTGAGTCTATTTCGGTTTTAGCTCCGGGTGGAAGGTTGGCAGTGATAGCGTTTCATTCATTAGAAGACAGAATAGTTAAAAACTTTTTAGCCGAAGCTTCAAAAAAGGGAATTTTAAAAGTAATAACCAAGAAACCAATAGTTGCAAGCAGAGAAGAGAGATCAAAAAATCCTCGTTCTCGCTCTGCTAAACTAAGGGTTGCTATAAAAATATGACAACATTAGCACTAACTTATACAAAGTTGCAAAAAAAGGTCCAGTCCGGTATAGATGCAATAGAAGTTCCTTCGGTAAATTGGAAAATGATATGCTATTTAGGATTTTTTGCATGTTTAGCTATGCTTGTTTTTTATGCTTTTCAGATAAATAGTTTAACAAAAGGGTCATTTTTGGTAAATAAATATGAAAAGCAATTAGCTTCTTTAGAGCAGGAAAATAAGAAATTGCAAATCTCTTTTGCTGAAAGCAGTTTTTTGGGTCAGGCGCTGGCTAAAGTGCAAAATATGAATTTTCAAAGGGTTGTTTCGGTAAAATACATTCATATTTTAAATAACGCGACCCAGTTGTCGCGCGCAGGAGAGTGAAGAAAAATTTTAATTGGCAACCAAATTTAATTTTAGTTTTGGTGATTATTGTAGCGACAATAATAATGGGTCGCTTATTTTATTTACAAGTTTTGCAAAGAAAGCTTTTCCAAGCTCAAGCTTTAGGTCAGCAAGTTGATTTTAATAAAGTTGTCGGATCGCGTGGACAAGTTTTTTGCCAAAATAGTCAGCAGAGCAAAGGTGGTCAATCGCTTGGAGAAATAAAAAGTTTAGCAATAAATAAAGATAGTTGGATTATTTCAGCCTCAATAAAAGAAATACCTGATAAAAATTTATTTGCAGAAAATATAAGTTCAATTATTGGAATAGAAAAAGAACAAATTGTTTCAAAACTTTCCGGAGAAACAAATTATGTTGTTTTGGCAAAAAATATTTCCTCGGATCAGCTAGATAAATTAAAAGAACTTAAATTGGCCGGTTTGTCGTGGCAAAACGAACCTGACAGATTTTATCCTCAAGGGAAAATGGCTTCTCATATATTGGGTTTTTTGGGTGGAGCCGGAGCAGGGCAATACGGAGTTGAGGGATATTACGACGATATTTTGCAGGGAAAGTCCGGGATGCTTGAAGAAAAATCAGGCATTGATGCTATTTTTTCTTCAGTTAATATAAACTCATTAGATGGGGCTGATGTTTATTTAACCATAGATTATAACATACAGTTTCAGGCTGAAAATCTTTTGAAACAAGAACAAATAAAAAACGATATTGACTCTGGCCAAATTATTGTAATTAAACCAGATACCGGTAAAATTTTGGCCTTGGCCAACTTTCCGGAGTTTGACCCAAACTCTTATTCAAAAGAAAAAGATTTAATTGTTTTTCAAAATTCAGCCACTCAAAAACTTTTTGAGCCAGGATCTATTTTAAAACCCTTTACTATGGCAGCAGCTCTCAATGAGGGCAAAATAACGCCGGATACAACCTATATTGATACGGGAGTTGTTTATTTTGGAGTAAAATCTATACATAATTTTGCCAATGAAGTTTATGGCAAAAAAACTATGACTGAAGTGCTTGAAAACTCCATAAACACCGGAGTTGTTTTTGCCGAACAACAAATAGACCACAAAACGTTTTATAACTATTTAGATAAGTTCGGATTTTTTAAAAAAACCGGAGTTGATTTGCAGGGCGAGACCTATTCGCAAAATTTGGCGTTAAAAAATGGTCCAGATATGAATTATGCCACAGCTTCTTTTGGTCAGGGAATTGAACTAACTCCAATACAAATTGTACGTGGATTTTGCGCTATTGCTAACGGTGGAAAATTGGTAAAACCCTATATTGTAGAAAAAATTGTCAGCAGTGCAAACGGCGCGCCATTTGAAACATACACAAAACCAGAAGTATCTAAGCCCATTATTTCTCAGCAAACAGTTTCGCAATTAAATACTATGTTGATTAGCGTTGTAGATAATGGGTTTAATAAAGTGGCAAAAATTCCCGGATATTATTTTGCGGGAAAAACAGGCACTGCTCAAGTTCCCCTTTTAACGCAAAAGGGTTACTATGAAGACCGCACAATTCAAAGTTTTATTGGATATGGTCCGGCATTAAATCCGCAGTTTTTGATAATGGTAAAGCTTGATAACCCCAAGGTTTCAATGTCTTCATTATCAGCTGTACCAGTTTTTAAACAGCTTGCTCAATATATCATAAACTACTGGCAAATACCGCCAGATTATGATATAAATGCAGAATAAAGGCTCCCATCGTCTAGCCCGGTCTAGGACATTTCCTTCTCAAGGAAGTAACGCCAGTTCAAATCTGGCTGGGAGCACACTTCGCTACAGCTCAGTGCAGGCACGGGTTACTCACAATACCCGTTTTTTGTTGCTTAGATTTATAGTATAATAAAGCAATGCTAAAAGATTTCCTAAAAGACAACATTTACCCTTTGGCCGTGGCTTGTGGTGGGATAATTGGCGTAGGTTTTTTATCTTTACCATATATTGCGCTAAAGTCAGGCATTTGGACGTTGTTTTTTTATTTTGTTGTTTTAGGCTTTGCAGTGATTGTTTTAAACAGAATTTTTGCTCAAATTAGCTTGAATGCCCCGGATTTTAAGCGTTTCCCCGGGTTTGCTAAGCATTATTTAGGCAAAAAGTGGGAATTTATCGCTTTTATTTGCACAATAGTTTCTTTTTTTGGAGTTTTGTTGGTTTATATTTTAGTGGGAAGTTCCTTTTTGGGAAATATTTTTCAACCAATATTTGGTGGCGATATTATTATATATCAACTGATTTATTTTGCTTTGGCGGGAGTAGTTGTGTTTTTTGGAATAAATGTAATTTCTAAATTAGAGCCATTGGTTTTGTCATTTTTGTTTTTATCAATAATTTGTGTTTTTGTTGCCGGATTTGGGAAAATAGAGTTGGTAAATTTATTCAGTTTTCCAAAAATAGATTTAAGAAACTTTTTTTTACCATATGGCCCGGTACTCTTTTCTTTGTGGGGCATAGGTCTAATACCCGAAGTAGAAGAAATGATAAGAAACAAAAAACATCTTTTGGGAAGAATTGTGTCTTTGTCGGTTGTTATTGTGGCAGTGTTTTATATACTTTTTACTGTTTTGGTTTTTGGTATTACCGGTAGCAGTACCACGCAAACAGCCCTTTTGGGGATTAAAAATATTTTAGGTAACTGGGCTTCTGTAGCGCTTATTTTTGCCGGATTTTTGGCAACATTTAGCGCATTTATTATGCAGGGCACTGTTTTGAAAGAAGTTTTTCAGTATGATATGGGCATAAAACATTGGCAAGCTTTTGTTCTGGCATGTTTTATTCCACTGGTGCTTCTTTTGCTTGGGCTTGATTCATTTATAGGGTTGATATCTTTTTTGGGTGGAGTTGTATTCGGTATATTTGGGTTTATGATTCTGCTAATGTATAAAAAAATTCCGGCATATAAAACTGCCAGCGTTTTTAAAAAAGTGGGCATTAATTTTTTGTCTTTAATATTTATTTTAGGAGTTATATACGAGATTATTTATTCTATAAGATAAAATCATGATTCTACAAATTTTACTTTTTATAACTTCAATATTTGTTTTGGCATGGTTGAGTTCCAAACTTATATCAACTCTTGTTGAAATTGCCAGATACCTAAGGTGGAGAGAGTTTATTGTAGGATTTTTTATAATGGCATTCGCAACCTCTTTGCCAAATATGTTTGTTGATATCAACGCGGCGTTGCAGGGTTTCCCTCAATTGTCATTTGGAGATGTTTTGGGGGGGAATTTGGCTGACCTTACAATTGTAATGGCATTGGCAGTATTGTTTAGTAAAAAAGGAATATCTACAAAAAGTAAGATGGTGCAAAAAAGCGCAATTTTTACCATTATAATAGCCATTTTGCCTTTAGTATTAATACTAGATGGCGCAGTAAATAGAGTAGACGGCATAATTTTGCTTGCCACATTTTTTATATATTTTTTTTGGATTTTCTCAAAAGAAGATAATTTTCAAAAAACATATAGCGATAAAAAAAGTTCAGCTGATATCAAAAGTCCGTTTTGGCTTTTGAAAAACTTTTTTAAGTTTATTTTTCTTTTAGGGTTATTGTTATTTGCTTCATATATTATTATTGATATAGCGAAGTTTTTTTCTGCTGCACTTGGAGCGTCAATGGCCTTGGTTGGGGTTGCTATTGTGGGATTGGGTAATTCATTCCCGGAAACATATTTCTCAATAATTTCTGCCAGAAAGGGTGGCGGATGGATGATTTTGGGGAACCTTATGGGCGCTGTAATAGTTTGCTCAACACTTGTTTTAGGAATTGTTGCACTCATATCTCCTTTTACAATAGCAGATTTTTCTCCATATTTTATTGCAAGGATTTTTCTGTTGATTGCTGTGGCATTTTATCTTTTTGCAATACGATCTGACAAAAAAATAAGCAAAGTAGAAGGATTGTGTTTATTAATTATATACATAGCATTTCTTTTGGCTGAAATATTTTTGCCAAAAGTTGGTTAAAGGTTTTTATGAGTTTTTCGCAATACACAACAAAAACTATACCCGAAGTATTAGATACACTTAATGGGTCTCTTAAAGGTTTGTCGGAAAAAGAGGCCTTATTAAGAAACGAAAAGCATGGGTTGAATGAAATTCGCATAAAAAACGTGGCCGTTTTGGCTATTTTGCGAAAACAGATAGGGTCTCCGTTTTTTTATTTACTTTTGTTGGCATCTTTAATTTCTTTGGCAATAGGGGAGTTCTTTGATTTTTTTGTTATTTTGTTTGTAGTTTTTGCAAATGTTATTATAGGTTTTTTGCATGAATATAAGGCCGAGAAAGCCGTGCATTTGTTAAAAAAATTTATATTTGCAAGAGTAAAAGTTTTGAGGGGCAGAAAAGAACAGCTTATAGATAAAAAGTATCTTGCGGTTGGGGATATTGTTTATTTGGAATATGGAGATACGGTGCCTGCGGACATAAGAATTATCAAAACACATAATTTATCAATAAATGAGTCTGTTTTGTCTGGAGAATCTGTTCCGGTATATAAAAGTTCCGATGCCCTTGAAAAAGAAGAATCAGAGATTTTTAATGCTAAAAATGTAGCTTTTTCCGGAACATCGGTTGTTTCGGGTCGTGGCGAGGGTGTTGTTATTGCAATCGGTAAAGAAACTCTTTTTGGTCAAATTGCCGAAAGCGTTATGAAAGAAGAATACAAGATGTCTTCCTATGAAAAAGATATTTTTTATTTTAGCAAGCTTGTTTTAAAAATTGTTACATCCACAGTTTTGCTGATAATGGTTTTGGGTATAATTATCAAAGGTTATGACAGCTTTTTTAACATTTTGCTTTTTTCTGTAGCTTTGATTATAAGCATCCTCCCCGAAGGCCTTCCTGCTGTTGTTTCTTTCGCGTTGGCTCGTGGCAGTGTGCAAATGGCTAAACAAAATGTGATAGTGAGGCGTTTGTCTGCGGTAGAGAGGCTTGGTAATATAGATATTCTTTGCACCGATAAAACAGGAACTCTTACGTATAATAAACTTTCTTTAGAAAAAGTTGTTTCATTTGATAAAGATAAATGTCTTTTGTTCGGAATATTGGGCCCCGGGCTTGATAATGTGGAAAATAAAATTTTGAACCCATTTGATGCCGCACTATATAAAAGAATATCAGAAAAGAATTTATCTCAAATAAAAAAATTTGATATAATTTCTGAACTTCCTTTTGATTCTCATCGCATGAAGTCGGCTTTTCTTGCGTATAACAAATCTAGAGAAGAAAAAATATTGATTGTTAAAGGAGCAGCAGAGTCTATTCTTGAAAATTGCACTAAATTCGGAGGGAACTTTTCAAAAAAAGAAGTTTATGAAGATATTGGTAAAGAAGGTCATGAAGGGAAAAGAGTGCTTGTAATAGCCTATAAAAATATAAATAAAGATAAGTTTGAGATAATCAAGGAAGACGAAAAACAGCTTACATTTCTTGGGTATCTTGTGTTTGAGGACCCGGTAAAAGAAACCGCGGAAGATGCCATAAAACAAGCCAAAAAGCTTGGGGTTGGTATTAAGGTGGTTACAGGGGACAGCAAAGAAGCTGCAGTGTATTTGGCCAAGAAAATAAAGCTTATATCAAATTATGGTGAAGCATTTTCCGGTGATGATTTAAAAAATCTTCCTCCTGAAGAATTTGATGAAGCTTGTGAAATAGGGAGTGTATTTGCAAGGGTTTCTCCCGATCTAAAATATAGAATAGTTAAATCGTTGCAAAAACATCATGATGTGGGCTTTTTGGGAGATGGAGTCAATGATGCTCCGGCCTTGAGAATTGCCGATGTTGGAATTGCAGTTGATGGATCTGCCGACATATCAAGAGAGGTTTCAGATGTAGTTTTATTAAAGCGTGATTTAAGGGTAATAATTGAAGGCATAAAAAACGGTAGGAAAATTTTTGCTAATATAAATAAATATATTAAGTGTATGATAGCCAGCAATTTTGGCAATTTTTATTCTATTGCTGCTATTTTTTTGTTTATTGATTTTTTACCAATGCTTCCGGTTCAAATATTATTAAGCAATTTGCTATCAGATCTTCCATTAGTTTCAATTGTAACCGACAAAGTTGATCAAGACGATTTAAATAGGCCAAAAGCTTATGGCCTTAGAGTAGTATTGCCACTAGTTATAAGTTTGGCTTTTGTGATAACCACCTTTGATTTTATATTTTTTAGCATATTTTTTTCAGAAAGTCCGGCTATAATACAAACACTTTGGTTCATTGAAAGCGTATTTTGCGAACTGCTTTTGGTGTTTATAATAAGAACTAAGCATGTTTTTTGGCGCGGAGAAAGACTAAGTCTTACTCTTTTGCTTTCAATATTATTTGTGTTTATTGTAAGTATAATTTTACCATTTTCTGAGTTTGGTAAGTCGGTTTTACATTTTACGTCTCCGGGAATTTGGCAGCTTTTGACTTTGGCAGTAATTTTATCGTGTTTTGTTGCGATTAGCGAAGTTATAAAAGTTTCTTATTTTAGAAGAGCTAATTTTGCACAAAACAAAGACTTGGGTTAAAATAAATCAACTATGGATATCACTCTTATATTTTTAATTATAATTGCTGTGGGTATTTTTTTGGCTGTATTCCTTTTGATAACAAACAAACCAAAAGATGCCAAGAAAGATGAGGGGTCGCTTTTAATGTTGCAACAGCAAATAAATCAGATTGCCAACGCTGTAGATTCAAAACTTTCTGAATCAAACAAAAATGTGCAGGAGCAGTTTAGACATTCTGCAGATATTATACGTAACGTAACTGAAAAGCTTACCAAGCTTGATGAAACAAACAGACAAGTTGTTTCGTTTGCTGACCAGTTAAAGAATTTGCAGGATATTTTAAAAAATCCCAAACAAAGAGGTATTCTGGGGGAATATTATTTAGAAACAGTATTAAAAAATGTTTTGCCTCCGTCTTCTTTCCAAATGCAATATCCATTTTCAAATGGAGAAATCGTGGACGCGGTTGTTTTTGTAGATAAAAGAATTATTCCCATAGATTCAAAGTTTTCGCTTGAAAATTATAACCGCATGCTTCAGACCGTTGATGCCACAGAAAAAAAGCGTTTTGAAACCGCCTTTGTAAATGATTTAAAGCTTAGAATAGAGGAGACATCAAAATATGTAAGACCCGAAGAGAAAACAATGGATTTTGCTTTTATGTTTATACCTTCGGAAGCTGTTTATTATGATTTGTTAATAAATAAAGTTGGAGTTATTTCTGATGACACAAATAATTTAATATACTATGCCGGTAAGAAAAAGGTTGTGGTTGTGTCGCCAACTTCTTTTTTGGCTTATTTACAAACTGTTTTGCAAGGGCTTAGAAATCAAAAAATTTCAGAGCAAGCTCAGACTATTATCAAAGAAGTTGAGCGCTTGGGTAAGCATTTGTATGCTTATTCAGAGCATTTTAACCGCGTGGGCCAGCATTTAGAGGCAACAACCAGCAGTTTTGAGAAGGCTAAAGCAGAGTTCGGCAAGATTGATAAAGATGTTGTAAAACTGACTAGCGGCCCCAAAACCCTTGACTCTGAGTAGATTTTTTGCTAATATATATTCATATTCAAACTATCATGTTAGCTATTATAAGAACCGGAAATAAGCAATATATTGTTAAACCGGGCGACAAAATAAAAGTAGAAAAATTAGATCAAAAAGAAGGGGAAACAGTTTCTCTTTCTGATGTTTTGTTGATTGAAAAAGACGGAAAGATTGAAATTGGCAAGCCATTGGTCAAGGCCGAAGTTCAGGCTAAAATTTTAAGCCACGGCAAAAGAGACAAGATAATAATACTAAAATACAAGCCTAAAAAAAGAGAGAATAAAAAAATAGGTCACAGACAGTTATATACCGAAATAGAAATTACAACTATCAAATAATAAAAGCCCCCTTGCCGGGGCTTTTATTTTGCCGTAACGTTGTGTTAGAATATAACTAATGAATACTATAAAGAAATTATATATTTTAATTTTAGTGGCCGTTGTTGCGTCTCCCGGCCTTGTAATTGCGTCTGAACCGGCCTTGCTGGAAATAAAAGTTCAGCCAGCCAGTATAACCAGTGTTGATTTTTCTTTATCTCAGCAACCAGTTTTGCTTGTAAAAAATGCAAACGGAGATCCTGTGCCCGGAATTGTTGTCACAGTTTTTAAGGCTTCGGGTTCTGGTTTATTAAAAGGCAACTTAACTGCGAATACTGATCAAAACGGTTTAGCTAAGTTTGCAAACCTACAATACACAAAAACAGACGATTTTTCGTTGGTCTTTATATACAGCGGGGGGTCTCCTGTTTTTTCAAGCAATTTAAGATTGTCTGCCGGAGCCGTAAGCGTATCCAATTCATCTGTCTTGCTGGGTTCTATAAACGCAATAGCCGATGGCCAATCTTCAATTGCAGTGAATATAGCTCTTGTAGATAAATATGGAAACAAAATATCGGGGTTAAGCCCAACGCTTTCTGCAACCGGCAGTAATAATAACTTTGTGCAACCGCAGGCTACAGATGTGAACGGGCAAACAATTGGAACAGTATATTCAACCAAAGCTGAACAAAAAACAATTTCTGTTTTGGCAGGCGGAGTTTTGTTAAGTTCTGGCGCAACAGTAAGTTTTGCTCCCGGTGAAATAGCAAAATTAATTGTTTTGGTTGATAGCCCCATAACAACTGTTCAGCAAAGTCAGATTGATATAACAGCTCAAGACCAATATGGCAACGTAGCAACAAACGATAGCTCTACTGATATGGTTTTATCGGTAGATAATGGGGGATCATTAAGTTCAGCTCTTGTGACACTAAAAAATGGGTTGGCTTCTTCGTCGGTGAGCAAAACAACGCCAGGGTCAGTGAATCTTACAGTTACCGGTGCCGGAATAAGCGTTGCGGGGCATGTTATTTTTGAGGCAGTTCCTGCTCCTATAGAGCAGACAGTGCAAATAGTTCAAAATACAAATTCAAATCCTGAAATTAAACCATTGCAAGAAAATCAACAAACAGAGGTAACTGTTGTTCAAGGGGGTGTAGAAAGCCAGCCCAAGGGGAGTGTGCCCTCAAATCAAATTCAAGTAAAAGATAATAATTCGGGTACACTAATATTTACCGCCCAGAAAAACGAAACCAAACAGACAAGCGATTTATTTTCTTTTGGACAGGCAGGGCTTTTGGGAGCTTTTAAGAATTTATCGTGGATTAAGGACTGGGTTATTGAAAATTATATATGGATAATTTTGGCAATTGCTTTATTTGCTCTTGTATATCTATTGTGGTTTTTGTTGTGGCGTGACAATAGATAATGCAACTATTGACATAAAAAATATTTGTAGTAAGTTTAAATAAAATTAAATAATAAATTATGAATCCAGAAAACATTTTTGAACCGGCTATAGGAGCTGCATCTTTGCAGACAGCAGTTGGTAATTTTATAAAAAATCCAATTGTTATTGCGATTATAGTAGTAATTGCGGTTATATTGGTTGGCATGTGGGTTGCAGATAAAGTTTCGAAGAAGAATGCAAAACCAAATTAGGTGGCTTTTACAAGAAAAATACAAAAACAAGCCAAGTAGAAAATTTAAATTAGACGTTGAACGGCTCATTAAAGGTGAGCCGTTTGATTATGTTTTGGGATTTAAAGAGTTTTGTGGAGTAAAAATTGATTTAACAAAAAAACCCTTAATTCCTAGGCCGGAAACTGAATTCTGGGTCTCTTTGGTGATTGAAGAAATTAGTCGCGTTTTTGGCGTACGCCAAAAACGCGACCTAAAAGTTTTAGACATTTTTTGTGGGTCGGGTTGTATTGGGTTGGCTATTGTGCGACATATTAAGAAATGCCTGCCTGCCGGCAGGCAGGCGCAAGTGACGTTTGCAGATAAAGAGAATTTTTGTATAGAACAAACAAAACGAAACCTAAAACTAAATTCATCTCTAATTCGAGCGAATAAGAGTAGGGTGATAAAGTCGGATATCTTTGAAAGAGTGGTGGGGAAATTTGATTATATTTTTGCTAATCCGCCATATGTTGCTTTGGAAAAAAAATCTAAAGTCCAAAAAGAGGTTTTAAAATACGAGCCAAAAACAGCTTTATTTGCCGGCAAAGACGGGCTTTTTATAATAAAAAAATTTCTTAAGCAAGCCAAATCTCACCTAAATCCCGGCGGGCATATTTTTATGGAGTTTTCTCCGGAACAGAAAAGGGGGATAGAAAAATTATTGGCCCGACAAAAGCGTTTGGCGCATTTTGACGGGTATAAATTTCACAAAGATCAGTTTGACAGATGGCGCTGGGTTGAAATCGAGTAGTCTCAGTAACAAAAAAAGGTTTTTGAGACCGGCTCAATGGCCATTGAGCCGATTATTTGTTTATGTTATTATTTAATAATATGGCTTTTGAGAAAAAAATTCAGTTGTCACCCAACTCGCTGAACCTGTTTTTGGAATGTCCGCATTGTTTTTGGCTTGATAAAAGTTTGGGAATTAAAAGACCTCCGCCATATCCTTATGCGCTCAATTCTGCAGTTGATACTTTGTTAAAAGAAGAATTTGATACTTATAGGGCAAAAAATTTGCCGCATCCTTTGCTCAAAGAACACAATATTAATGCAAGATTATTTTCAAATCAGAGATTATTAAACCAGTGGAGAGATAACTTTGCCGGAATAAGATATTATGACAGAGATCTTGATGCAACTTTGTTTGGCGCAGTTGATGACGTATTGCAATTTGACTCTTCGGCGGGCTCAGAGCAAGCTATGATAGCTCCATTGGACTATAAATCAACTGGAAGTTCGGCGGCAAATGTTTACGACAGGTTTCAGCTTCAGTTAGACACATATACGTTTTTGATGGAAAAAAACGGTTATAAAACTCCGCGAAAAGGATATTTGGCATTTTATATTGTAGACAAAACTCGCGGGTTTATAGACAGGTTGCCATTTAGAAAAGAAGTCATAGAAATAGAAACAAATCCCGGCGATATTTATGAAATTTTCAAAGACGCGGTTGCATGCTTGCGCGAGTCACAACCGCCAAAACACAGCTCTGATTGCCAGTTCTCAAAATGGCTACAAGGAGCTAAACCTTTTGCAAACTAATATAAAATAAAAATATGTTTAAGCTAAAAATAAAAAAAGGATGGGCGATTGTTATAATAATAATTGTCATTATTATAGGTTATTCTGTAATAAAATCTGCTTTCAAAAGTCCTGTTGAGGGATATTTAACTGAAGCTGTTTTGAAGGGAGAGGTTCTGCAGAATATTTCTGAAACCGGACAAATAAAAGCAACCGATGATTTTAGTCTTGGATTCAAAGCAACCGGTAAGGTGGCGAGGTTAAATGTGGCAGTAGGAAATAGGGTTAAAAAGGGTGATGTTTTAGCCGAGCTTGAATCTGGTCAAATTTTTGCTCAACTTCAGGCAGCTCAAGCTTCTTTGACATATACAACTAATCAATATGACAGTGGAGTATCGGCGGCCAAAGATAATTTGCAATCGTCATACAATAGCGCCCAAAATACATTAAGTGATTCATATACCAAAATCTATAATGCTTATAATTCTGTAATTGATTTAGAGGCCGAATATTTTGGCAGGAACGACCAAGAAAGCATTAAGGTTCAAGATAGCAGAAGTAGTATACAGCAAAGCATGCAAGATGCCAAAACATTTATTGACAAGGCTATTGCCAGCCAGTCTGCTGTTGATGCAGATTCGGCAATAAGCCAAGTTTTGGCTGATTTGGATATTATTTATAACAATCTCAAAACTATCAGGGAGCAGTGTGATATTGGTATTTATTATTTTAACGTTACATCAACATATAAAACATCAATTGATACGCAAAAGACCAATATAAATACAGCCAGAACCAATTTGATTTCTGCGCAAACAAGCGTAAGCGCTTATAAAATAGCACTGCAAAAGGCAGAAGACAGAGCGATAAATTCGCAAGAAGAAACAATTACCAGTTCTCAAATAGAGCAGGCCCAAGCCAACGTGAATGCATTGCAAAGTCAGCTTAATGATAATTATTTACGAGCGCCAATGGCAGGTACAATTACACAGGTCAATATAAAAAAAGG
>Ga0172375_10001034_pt1 | contig 45047 bp, 33 predicted proteins | sample LakKiv1m_FD_114537 | JGI IMG/M metagenome (GOLD analysis project Ga0172375, IMG submission 114537) | Freshwater microbial communities from Kabuno Bay, South-Kivu, Congo - kab_092012_11.1m | ecosystem: Environmental > Aquatic > Freshwater > Lake | place: Democratic Republic of the Congo... | reverse complement strand
GCTCGGCCTGCAGGGCGTCGTCCGCCAGCTTCGCTTCCCCGTCCTCGGTGACGGCCGCCTCGCGGACGGCCTGCACGTCCTGCTGCCCGCAGCCCGCGATCAGGGCCAGGGCCGTCAGCGCCAGCGTGATCAGGATCTTCATGCCCCTCCTTGGGACTGCCGGGCGTCGGCGACCCGACCGCCATATCATTTCAACAACATCATCTTGCGCGCCACCGTCGCGCCGTCCGCCGTCAGCCTGTAGACGTACAGGCCGGAGGACGCGCGCGCGCCCGCATCGTCGTCGCCGCGCCAGACGGCCGAGTGCTCGCCGCCCTCCAGCTCGCCCGCGACCAGCGTGCGCACGACGCGGCCGGCCAGGTCGTAGACCTTCAGGCTGACCGCGGTCCGGCGCGGCACCGAGAAGCGGATCTCGGTCGACGGGTTGAACGGGTTGGGACGGTTCTGGTCCATGACCAGCCGCGACGGCAGGTCGCCGTCGTCGGCGCCGGTCGGGAAGTCCAGCACGAAGGTGCCGTTCATGGCGTCCTGGCCGCTGTTGAGCGTGGTGTCGAAGCAGACGACCTTGACCAGCGCCTGGTCGCTGACCGGCACCGCGCTCCAGTTCGGCCAGAGCGGGGAGGTCAGCGCACCGAGGCCCAGCATGTACGGCCAGGTCGCGCCGCCGTCGGCCGAGTAGAGCACGACGGTGGCGTACAGGCCGGTCTCGTCGTAGGGCGTCCAGGTCACCGCGAAGGGCTGCCCGTCGTTGTGGACCGAGCCCGGCAGCGGCGCGGTGACCGTGACCGTCGGGGCCAGTTCGTCGACCGTGCCCTGGTGGCCGTTGAGGGAGAAGTCGTCGACGCCCGCCTCGATCACCGAGCCGCTGCCGAGATCCGAGGCGATGAACCGGAAACGCACGTCGGCGGTCATGTCGATGACGCCGGTAAGCGGCACCGAGACCTCCAGCCAGGTGCGGTCGCTGGTCATGGTGTTCTCGAGGTCCACCCAGGTCGTGCCGTCGTCGGTCACCTGCACGGTCCAGGTGTCCGAGTTGGGGTTCAGGCCGGTCTCGTTCGTGTACCAGCGGAAGTAGGTGACCGTGACGTCGTTCCAGCCGGTCAGGTTGTAGACGGGGCTCAGCAGCGTGGTCGCGCCGCCGTCCACGTCGGCGCCGCCCTGGGCGCCGCCCACGGGGTCCTGGCCGGTGATCCAGCACATCGTGCCCGCGGCGGTGTGGTCGTCCTCGGGCGTGACGGGCGAATCGTTGATGTAGATGCCGTTCGGGTCGACCAGCGTCCAGATGCCGGAAGTGGCGGTGTCGCCGGCCATGCCCGCGGTCCAGCTGCCGGCGGACTCCATGTCCGACGACGTGATCAGGGTGTTCTCGATCCAGAAGCTGGTGGCGGCGGCGGGCGCGTCCGCGGGTTCGGTGCCGCCGAAGCCGAGCGCGTCCAGGGCCGAGAACCAGTAGCGGACGCGGCTGCCCAGGGGCTGGCCGGGGATCTCGCCCCGGTAGCGGCCCGTCGCGGGATCCACCAGCGTCAGCGGCAGTTCCTGCAGGCCGCCGCCGGCGCTGGTCAGGTACCAGCAGTGCAGTTCCGCCAGGCCGCTGTAGTCGTAGACCTCGGTCTCGACGACATAGGGGCCGGCCGTGTCGGTCGAGCCGGTCAGGACCGTCGTGTTCGCGAAGACGGGGCCGGCCACGTCGACCAGCGAGAAGTCGACCGTCGTGATCTGGTCCTCGAGGATCACGACGTTGCGGGTCGTGTCCGGCGCGAAACTGGGGTGCGAAGCCACGATGTCGTACGTGCCGACCGGCACCGAGCCCAGGTAGGAGCCGAGGGCCGAGGAGGTGAAGGCGCGGCCGTTGTCCAGGACGGTGACCTGCACGTCCTTGGCGGGCGCGCCGCCCGCCGAGGCGTTGGTGACCGTGCCTTGGAGCATGCCCGACGGCAGCACCGCGAGGGCCTCGTAGCGGATCGCCCGCCCGGTGGTCAGGCTCGCCGCGGCGGTGGGGTAGGCGTTCCAGTAGGTGTAGAGCAGGCCGCCGGTGTGGTCCAGGTTCTGCAGGCCCGCCGTGGCGTAGCCGTTGGTGAGGTCGACCTGCGACACGGCGTTGTACTGCACCTCGATGATCCCGTCGCCGGTGTCGGTGTCGTGGTGGGCCGGGTCGTAGAGGATGACCTCGAAGGTCTCGTTGCCGCCGCCGCTGTCGTTGCGCAGGCGGCTCCACTCGATGATCAGGCGGTGGTTGGCCGTGTCGTGCCACCAGAACACGCCGCCGACGCCCGGCTCCACGTACAGGTTGTCCCAGAAGGCGCAGATCATGGCGTCGGGCGAGCCGGCGCAGGGCAACGTCCAGTTGCGGTAGTTGCGCAGGGAGGTCGCGCCCATCGTCAGCCAGCCGTTCGAGCAGACGGAGATCTTGTCGAATTCCTCGCCGTAGTAGGTGAACGGGAACGGCAGGGCCAGGATCTCGGTGTCGTCCTGCTCCCAGCCGAAGTCCGTCAGGGGGATCGCCGTGCCCGAGCCGCCCAGGGTCGGGTCGATCTCGATCCAGCTGTAGGTCGGGTGGTAGGGGTACGCGGTGTCGGTGTTGTCGAAGGCGTAGTAGCCGTGGGCGTCGGGGCCCAGCGGCTGGTTCGAGGCCACGGTGCCGACCGGCGCCGTGAACTCCAGGGTGTCGCGCGCCCCGGCCGCCGTCAGCAGCGCGATCTGGAACGTGGCCAGGTGGCCGCGGAAGCAGTCGGCGGTCACCGACACGGCGAACGTGTCGCCGGCGTTGCTGCCCGTGGCGTTGACGGCCAGGGGGCCGTAGGCGCCCTGGTCGTCGGTGATGTCGACCCAGGGGCTGTTCGACAGCAGGGTCGCCGCGGCGGCGGTGACCCCGACGTTGCCGGTGTTGCGCAGCGTGACGGTCAGGCTGCCGGTCTCGCCCGGGTCCAGGCTGCCGCCGGGGCCGCCGTAGACGAGGCCGAGGTAGGAGAAGGCGCCGGCGTTGACCGTGAGCTGCAGCAGGGAGGTCCAGGTCGCGGCGCCGCTGGCGACCGCGAGGTCGAGCTGGCACTTGTGGGCGGCGGGGGCGCCGGGCGCTAGCTGGATGGTGAACGGGACATCGCCCGGCCCGTCCGCGCCGGCCGCGATCGTGCCGTAGGACGCGGCGCCGGAGACGACGCTCACCCAGGGATCGTCGGAGGTCAGGACGGCCGTGACGCCCGTCGCCGCCGAGGCGCCGAAGTTGTGCAGCACGGCGGCCAGGTCCACGGTCTCGCCGGGGCCGGCCAGGCCGTCGCCGTTGCCGGCGGCGTCGTCGACGGCGAAGGAGCCGAGTCCGACCAGGTCGACGGCGGCGCCCACCGTCACGGTGCCCTTGTAGGGCAGGTGGTCGTGCTGGGTGACGGTGACCAGCAGGCTGCCGGCGGTGAGGCCGCTCAGCGGCAGGTCGACCCGGCCGTCGGCGCCGGTCAGGCCGCTGACGCGCACCTCGGCGCCCTTGTAGAGGGACACGCGCGCGCCCGCGGCCGGCAGGCCCGACACGCCGTCGTTCACGGTGGCCTGGAAGGAGTTGGCACCGGTCGAGATCGACGGGGCGTGCACGACGGAGAACGCGGCGGGCAGCGAGGTCCAGATCTCGGTGGCGGGGTCGCCCATCAGGCTGTTCCAGACCATCCAGATCTCGACGTGGTCGGCCTCGGCGTCGTTGTAGCTGTTGTACATGGCCAGCTTGCCGGAATTCAGGGCCGGCCCTACGCGGAAGTCGCCCGAGTTTAGCACGCCGTCGATGACGCCGGCGAACATGCAGTTGTTGTAGCGGGTATGGGTGCCGGTGGTGGCGGTGCCGACGCTGGCCACGGCGCCGCCGTTGGGGGCGCGGAAGACGGCCTCGGAGCGGCAGGTCGTGTCGGGCAGGAAGGAACCGGTGTCGCAGGTCATGATCACGGCGAAGGCCAGCTCGCCCGCGTTGGTCAGGTTCTGCAGGTTCGTGGACTGCATGCCGCTCATGCCGTACCAGCCGCGGTAGGTGAACAGGGTGCCGCCCTTGTTGTAGTTCGTGGTCATCAGCGAGACGTAGTTGCCGCCGTAGATCGAGTCGATCTGGGTGTAGTGCAGGCCCAGCAGCTGGTCGCGCACCCACTGGTTGACGAAGATCGTCGTGATGCCCGAGGACGAGGGGTCGCCGACCAGCGACCCGCGCGAGAACCAGCCCGGATCGGGCGTCAGGGGCGGGTTGGTCTCGTAGTTGACGATCTTGTTCACGACCGTGGTGAGCTCCGTCGTCGAGGTCACCGACAGGCGGCCCAGGTTGATGTCGGGCAGCAGGTCGAGGCCGTCGAGCATCGAGTAGTAGTGGTCGCCGCCGCCGCCGTAGCCGCTGAGGTCCTCGGTCCAGGTGGGCAGCATCACGGTCCCGTTGGCGTCGCCCACCAGGGTCACGAACTCCAGCTGCGGTTTCATGGTGTTGTAGGCGTCGGTCAGGTAGGTCTTGATCGCGGCGCTGGTGCCGCCGGCCTCGGCCGTCGTCGCCAGCACGACGTTGTAGCCCTGGCGCCGACGCCAGTCCAGCAGCGGCGCGAGGTTGGCGATCACCGTGGCGTTGTCGGGGCAGATCACCAGGTAGCTGCCCATCTCGGTGACGGCGCTCTTGTCGGCGCCGCCGTAGTTCAGGACCCGGGAGCGGAAGAACTCGTCGTAGGCGGCGGTCTCGGCCCGCCGCGCGGCCTTGCCGGCGCCGCCCGCGATCGTCACCTCGACGGTCAGGCTCACGGCGGCCGTCACGCGGCCGGTCGCCGGATCGTAGCCGAGCGGGGAGAAGACCACCGGCGCCACGGTCAGCCCGTGCATGACGCCGGGCTTGCCGACCTCGACGGTCGGGGCGACGGCGGCGCCGCCGGCGGCGTAGGCGTCCTTGTCGAACACGAACGGCTCGCCCTCGCGGCCCTGGACCGGCAGCAGCCGGTAGCCCGCGAGGTCGACCGTCTCGCTGGCGACGATCCGCGCCTTGGCGGTGGCGCCCGCCGGCAACGCGATCAGCCGGCTGAAGACCGGCAGCCCGGGCGCGCCCTCGACGCCGCGCTGGGCCGCGTCGGGGAACGACAGCACCTGCCAGGCGCCGCCGCCGGCCGTGACCTCCTCGACCGACAGGCGCGGCAGGGTCAGCTCGAGGGTCAGGACGTCTCCGGCGTCCCCGAGCAGGGCGAGGGCCGGCTGGGCGCCGGCGGCCGGGTCCAGGACGACCTCGCGGGCGGCGGGTGCGGCGAGGGCGGTCGCCGCGATCAGCAGCAGCGACAGCGAGACGGCTGTGGACAAACGCATGAAGGCCTCCAGGGCGCAGTTGGGCCGGGATGGTTGCGGGAGCCATCGTGGGGGAATTCGAAAAAACCGGTTGCGGGACCGGCCGGACGTCATCATAACACAAGCCCCAGCATGGAAACTAATGGATATTTCCCCGCTGGGTCTTCGGGTGGCGTCCCCCGGGGCCCTATGCTATGATCCTGTCGTTCGGACGACCCCGCCTGCACCCGCACCATCCGTCCACCTCGGGAGGACACCCATGCCCAGGTTCCTGCGCTTTGCGGCCGGGTTCGCCCTGTTGGTCGCCGCCGCCACCGCGACCGCCGCCGTCATCCACGTGCCCGGCGACTACGCCCAGATCAACGCCGCGGTCCAGGCCGCCGTCGCCGGGGACGTCGTCGAGGTCGCGGCCGGCACGTACGGCGACTGCACCCACCCGACCGAGGGTCCCGGCACGACCCCGGCCTGCGTCATCATGAAGTCCGGGGTCACCCTGCGGGGCGCGGGCACGGCGGCGACGATCATCGACGCGCAGCTGCTCGGCCGCGGCATCTTCGTCGAGAACGTCGTCGACTGCCGCATCGAGAACCTCCAGGTCCGACGCGCGTACGCGGCGGCCTACGGCGCCGGCATCCTGCTGCGGCAGGTCGGGGCGGACGTGCGCGTGACCGACGTCCTGGTGACCCAGTGCACCGACGGCGGCGTGATCTGCTACAACCAGGCCAGCCCGGTCCTGACCCGGGTCGATTGCGTGGCGAACTCGGCCAAGCAGGGGGGCGGCCTCGCCATCGAGGAGCAGAGCAGCCCCCGCGTCGACGACTGCGACATCCTGGACAACCACGCCCCCAGCGGCGCCGGCGTGTTCATCCGCAACGGCAGCGACCCGCACCTGACCGGCTGCACCGTGAGCGGCAACGCGATCAACGCGGCCTACGGGCAGGGCGCCGGCATCTTCGTCGCGGCCAGTTCCCCCGTGATCGAGCGCTGCGCGATCAGCGGCAACACCACCCTGGGCAACGGCGGCGGCGTCGCCTACCAGCTGGGTTCCGCGGGCGTGCTGCGCGCCTGCACGATCACGGGCAACGTCGCGACGCAGAGCTACGTCTCGGGCGCCGGCATCGCCGTCGACTCGGCCACGCCGCTGATCGAGGGCTGCCTGATCGCCGGCAACGTCTGCTCGGGCGCCTTCAGCGACGCCGCAGGCGTGCACACCCTCTTCAGCCCGTCCCCGACCCTGCGCAACTGCACGATCGCCGACAACCAGACCAGCGCCGGCGGGCTGGCCGGCGGCGTCATGGTCCAGTGGGGCAGCGCGCCGACCATCGAACGCTGCATCATCGCCGGGTCGACCGCGGGCGCGGGGCTCTACTGCGACGGCGGCAATCCGACGGTCGAATGCACCGACCTTTTTGGCAACGCCGGCGGCGACATGCTCTGCGACATCGACGACAGCCACTACTTCTCGCTCGACCCCCTCTTCTGCGCGCCGGGCGACTACCGCCTGCAGGAGGGCAGTCCCTGCTTCACCGGCTGCGGCGGGGAACTGGTGGGCGCGCCCCTGGGCGGGTGCGACGCCACCGCGGTCGGCGAGACGACCGCGCGCTCGCGCCTGCTGGGCAACCATCCGAACCCGTTCAACCCCAGCACGGCCATCGTTTTCGCGCTTGACGCGCCCGGCACCGCCCTCGTACGTATCAGCGACGTCTCCGGCAGAACGGTGGCGACTCTCACCTTGGGCGATCTCCCCGCCGGTCGCCACGAGGCGGTCTGGGACGGACGCGATGATGCGGGCCGGCCCGCGCCGAGTGGTGTCTACCTGTACGAACTGCAGGCCCTGGGCCTGCAGCACACGAGGCGGATGATCCTGATCAAATGAAACGGGCAGCGCTCACGCTCGCTCTCGGAATCGGCCTGTCGGCGGCGGTCTGCGGGACCGCCGTCGCGGCCGACCAGCGGGCGCAAGATCCTCATGCGATCCAGGATCCCTACGTGGTCCGAGTCGTCGGCGACCGCACCCTGGTGACGCGGCTCCCCGCCGCCGCCGGTGCGACCGCCGCGCCGGCCCTGCTGATCCCCCTGCCCCCCGACGCCACGACCTGGTCGGTGCGCCTGACCGCAGGCGCCGGCAGCGTGTCCGGCGACGGCCGGCTGCCCCGGTTGCGCGGCTTGCCGATGGCCGTGGTGAACACGGCCGGCCTGGACGACGGCGCCAGCTTCGAGATCGTGCACGACGGCGACTGGGCCGCGGCGGCGGACGGCCGCCTGCGGTCGCGCGCCTTCGACGCGGCGCTGGGTTCGACGACTGGCCTGCCGGATGCCGCCGCCGGGAAGTCCCTCGCGCCGTCGCGCGGCACCTACGTCGTGATCACGACCCCGGCGTACGCCGCCGCCGCCGCGCCCCTGCTGGACTGGAAGCGCGCCAAGGGCCTCGCGGTCCGCCTGGCGACCACCGAGGAGACCGGCGCCACCAACGTCGCGGTGCGCGACTGGCTGCGCGCGGCGTACGCGTCCTGGGACGCGCCGCCCGAGTACGTGCTCATCCTGGGCGACGTCGACGACGTGCCCGCCTGGAGCATCAGCCAGAACGTGACCGACCTGCCCTACGCCCTGATGGACGAGGGGGACTGGCTGCCCGACCTGATGCTCGGCCGCATGCCGGTTTCGTCGCTCGCCGAGGCGCAGACGGTGGTCAACAAGAGCGTGGCCTACGAGCGCGACCCCTACCGTACGGACGAGGGCTGGCTGACGCGCCAGCTCATGGTCGCCGGCAACTACGGGTCCGACACCCCGGTCAGCACCGTGGCCTGGTGCGGCCGGCAGCTGATGTCCCTGGGCTTCCAGGCCGCCACGCACGTCTCGTTCCCGCCGCTGTTCAACGGCGTCTTCCCGATCACGCAGGCGCTGCAGGCCGGCGCGTCGATGGTGGTCTACCGCGGCTGGGCCTACGGCACGGCGGGCTGGGAGCCGCCGCACTTCACGGTCACCGAGATCCCCAACGTGAACAACGGGGCGATGACCCCGGTGGTGATGAGCTTCGTCTGCCTGAACGGGGACTTCGCCGCCGACGCGCCCTGCTTCGGCGAGGTGTTCCTGCGCCAGGGCACGCCCGAGACGCGCAAGGGCGCGGTCGCCTTCATCGGCAACGGCGAGCACTGGTCCCACACGCGCTACAACGACGCGATGGCCATCTCGTTCTTCGAGCGCATCACCGACCCGGCCGTCGCCGACCTGGGGTCGCTGATGCTCGCCGGGAAGCTGCGCTTCCTCGCCTACTTCCCCCACGAGCTGGAATACGAGGCCACCGGCGAGGAGTCCGTCGAGTTCTACTTCCACATCTACAACCTGCTCGGCGACCCCGAACTGAACTTCTGGAAGGGCCCCGTCTCCGAGCCCGTGGTCACGCACGACGCCGCCTGCCCGCCCGGGTCGGGCCGCTTCGACGTGACCGTCGCGCAGCAGGACGGGACGACCCCCCTGGCCGGCGCGCGCGTGGGCCTGACGCAGTCCGGCGAGCCGGTCGGCTCCGGCTGGACCGGCGTCGACGGCGTGGCGCAGTTGAGCCTGGCGGCCCTCGTCGAGGGCGCGTCGCTGACGGTCACGGTCACCGCCCCGAACCGCTTCGCGGTGCAGCACGAGGTCGCGGTCGCGCAGCCCGCCGCCCGCCTCGCTCTGACGGGCCTGACCTGGGAGAACCCCGTCGGCTTCGGCAACGGCGACGGCGTGATCAACGCCGCCGAGGTCCTTCACGTCTTCCCGGTGGTGACCAACACCGGGACGGCGACCGCGACGGGCGTCACGCTCTCGCTGACCGTCGACGGCCCCGCCGGCGTCGAGCACGGGACCTTCGCCCTGCCGGACCTGGCCGGCGGCGCCGTGCACGCCTGCGCGGGCGACGAGTACTTCCGCGTCGGCCTGCTGACCACGGCCGACGACGGCGCGCAGCTGAACCTGTTCCTGGACGCGGCCCACGACGGCGCGGTCGACCGCGACGGGCGCACGCTCGTGGTGGGCGGGCCGACGCTCAGGCTCGAGAGCCTGCTCGTCGGCGGCGACGGGATCCTGCGCCAGGGCCTGGAGAACGCCCTCACCGCGGTCCTGCGCAACGAGGGGAGCCTCCCGTTCCCCGGGGGCCAGGCGCGCCTGAACCTGCTCGGCGCGGGGATCGGCGCCGTCGGCGTCCAGTACGCGGACGTGCCGGCCATCGCCGCGGGAGCGACCGTTTCCCTGCCGACGGCGGTGACGCTGGTCGTGGAGGCGACGGTGCCGGCCGGCCGGGCTGCGACGCTCGAACTCGTCGTTTCCGACACCGCGCCGGCCGACTACCAGGCCGTGCTGCCCGCGACGCTGCTGGTGGGCGACATCGACGCCGGCGCCCCGAGCGGCCCCGACGCGCACGGCTACTGGGCGCTGGACAGCGCCGACGCCGTCGACTACCCCGCCCTGGCGCCCGTCTACCGCTGGACCCACCTGGATCCCGCCCTGGGCGGCGCCGGCGTGCCGGTGGCCTTCACCGTCGACAACGAGGTGAAGCTGGTCGACCTGCCCTTCGCCTTCACCTACTACGGCCAGGTCTTCGACGGGCAGATCCGCGTCAGCGAGAACGGCTGGATCAGCTTCGACACCGACGGCGAGCTGGAGTTCTACAACTGGCCGCTGCCCAGCAGCCACGGCAACCACTCGGTGGTGGCGCCGTTCTGGGACAACTTCGATCCCGCGCTCGCGGGCACCGGCGGCGTCTTCACGCGCTACGATGCGGTCGCGGGCACGTTCACGATCGAGTGGAGCCGCATGCGGCACTACCTGCCCGAGATCGACGACGCGCAGACCTTCCAGCTGGTGCTGCGCGACCCGGCGGTCCACCCCGCGCCGGGCGGCGACGGCGAGATGCTGTTCCTCTACCGCCAGGTCCACAACCGCGACGCGCTGCGGCAGTTCGCGACCGTGGGCTGGGAGAGCCCGAGCGAAGCCGACGGCCTGCAGCTGAGTTATTCCGACGTCTACGCCCCGGGCGCCGCCCCGATCGGCCCCGGGTTGGCGGTGCTGATGACGACGCGGACGCCCGTCTGCGAGCCCTACACCGCCGAGCTGCTGGCCGAGCGGGCGCCGGGCGGGGTCGCGCTCGCCTGGCGGCCCGCTGACGACCGGCCCGTGGCGGGCTGGCTCGTGGTGCGCGCGGATGACGACGGCGAGGTCGCCCTGACGGCGGCGCCGCTGCCGGCGGCCGCCCGCGAATTCGTCGATGCCGCGCCGCCCGCGAGCGAGGCGACCTACCGCCTGGTCGCCCTGCACGCCTACGGGCACCGTTCGGCGGCGGCGACCGCGAAGGCGGCCGCCACCGAGAGCTTCGACGGCGGTGCGCTGTTCCTGTCGCCCGGCCAGCCGAACCCCGCGCGCGGCGACGCGACCATGGCCTTCGGCGTGCCGCGCAACGGTACGGCGACGCTGCGCGTCTACGACCTCGCGGGCCGGCTCGTGCGCACGCTGGTCGCGGGCGACCGTCCGGCCGGTCCGGGCGCGGCGGTCTGGGACGGGCGCGACGAGGGCGGGCGCGACGCGCCCGCCGGCGTCTACTTCTGCCGGCTCGAGAGCGCGGGCGCTGCGGTGACCCGCAAGCTTGTGCTCGTCAGGTAGGTGGAGGCGTGCGGTTCATCGTCCTGCTGCTCGCGGCGGTCACGCTGCTGGGTGTCTGGGAGACGGCGCGTCACCGCCTGACGCGCCGGCGCATCCCGTTGCGCATCCACGTCAACGGCAGCCGCGGCAAATCGTCGGTGACCCGCCTCATCGCCGCGGGCCTGCAGGCGGGCGGCATCCGCACCTGCGCCAAGACGACCGGCTCGGCGGCGCGCTTCCTGCACGCCGACGGCACCGAGACGCCGGTGGTGCGGCACGGCTCGCCGAACATCCGCGAGCAGCTGGCCGTCTTCCGGCAGGCCGCGGCCGAGGGCGCGCAGGCGCTGGTGCTGGAGTGCATGGCCGTGCGGCCCGACCTGCAGCGGACCTGCGAGCGCGACATCGTGGACAGCACGCTCGGGGTGATCACCAACGTGCGCTCCGACCACCTCGAGGTGCAGGGGCCGCGCCTGGAGGACGTGGCGCGCAGCCTGTCGCAGACCGCGCCGGCGCGCGCGACCCTGTTCACGGCGGAGGACGTGTTCGCCGGCGACCTGGCCGAGGCGGCCCGGCGCCGCGGCAGCGACTGCCGGGTGGCCGACCCCGCGACGGTCACGCCGGCGGACCTGGCGCCTTTCCGCTACGTGGAGTTCGCGGAGAACGTCGCCCTGGCCCTGGACGTGTGCGTGGCCGCGGGCGTCGACCGCCGCCGCGCGCTGGAGGGCATGTGGGGGGTGCGGCCGGACGTGGGCGCCCTGGAGCGCCTGCGCGTCGCCGATCCCGGCGGCGAACTCGTGTTCGCCAACGCGTTCGCGGCCAACGACCCGGAGTCCACGGCGCGGATCTGGCGCACGCTCGGCCTCGACGCGCCCGGCGCGCGCTCGGTGGTCCTGTTCAACAACCGCGCCGACCGCATGCGGCGGGCGCGCGACCTGGCGCCGCTGCTGGGGACCAGCATCAGGGCCGGCCACTACGTCCTGATCGGCCAGGGCACGTCCCAGCTGGCCGACATGATGCGCGCGGTCCCGCGCGAGCTCGTCGTCGACCTGGGCGGCGCCGGCGCCGCCGAGATCTGGACGCGCACGTCTGCCCTCTGCGGGCCCGGCGCCACGGTGGTGGGCATCGGCAACATCGGCGGCATCGGCATGGACGTGCTGGCGCTGCTGCGCGAGCGGGAGGTGCGCCCTTGATCTACCAGGCGATCGGCCTGGGGCTGGTGATCAGCCTCGTCTTCTCGGAGATCATGGGCCTGGCGGCGGGCGGGCTCATCGTCCCGGGCTACATCGCGATCTACCTCGACCAGCCGCTGCGCATCGCGGGTACGGTCGTCGCCGCGCTCTGCACCTACGGCACCGTGCGCCTGGTCGGCCGCGTGGTGCTGCTCTACGGGCGCCGCACGCTGGTCTTCTGCGTGCTGGCCGGGTTCGTGTTCGGCTTCCTGACGCGCTACGTGCTGGTGTTCAACGCCGCGCTGGGCACGGGCGTCGACGCGTCGCTCTTCCAGTCCGTGGGGTACATCATCCCCGGGCTGATCGCCTACTGGATGCACCGGCAGGGGATCGTCGAGACCCTGAGCTCCATGCTCATGGCGGCGTTCCTGGTCCGCCTGGTGCTGGTGCTGGCCCACGGAGGCATGCTCATTGATGTCGCGATCGGGTAGGAGGCGGCCGCTGATCCTGTTCGGGTTGGCGGTGCTGGCGGTGCTGCTGCAGGGGGCGCTCGAGCTGACGCGCCGCCCCGTGCGCCAGCGCGACTACGCCGAGAAGCTGGCCGCGGCGCAGAAGGCCGACGAGGCGTTCACCACGCTGCGCCGACACCTGCGCATGGAGGGCGCCGAGATCGACAAGGTCAACGATCCCGCCGGCACCGGCCTGGTGGGGCCGGAGTTCAGCCTCGTCACCAACGCCCGCGGCGACCTCGAGGCCAAGCTCACCAGCCTGAACCCGAACTGGGCGGCGGTGATGGTGGAGCTGTTCCACCGCGCCGGCCTGCGTCCCGGCGATCCGGTGGCGGTGGCGCTGACCGGCTCGTTCCCGGGCTTGAACGTGGCCGTGTACGCCGCGCTCGAGACCATGGAGCTGGCGCCGGTGGTGGTCACCTCGGTCGGCGCCTCGATGTGGGGCGCCAACGACCCCTCGTTCACCTGGCTGGACATGGAACGGATCCTGCGCGAGGAGCGGGTCCTGCACGTGCGCAGCGCGGCCGCCACCCTGGGCGGCGGCGACGACATGGGCCAGGGCCTCAGCCCCGAGGGGCGGCGCCTGCTGGAGGCGTCCATCGCCCGCAACGAGGTGCCGCTGCTCGGTTCGCAGAACATCGAGGAGGCCATCGCCAAGCGCATGTCCTTCTTCGACGAGGCCCTGCGCGGCCGTGTGCCGAAGTGCTTCGTGAACGTGGGCGGCGGCGTGGCCAGCCTCGGCAGCAGCCAGAACCGCATCCTGATCCCGCGCGGCTTCGCCGAGACGCTGGAGGCGAAGAACTGGCCGCGCAAGGGCACGCTGACGCTGATGTCCGACCGGGGCGTGCCGGTCATCCACCTGCTGGAGGTCGCCTCGCTGGCCCGCGAGTACGGGCTGCCCGTGGCTCCGGACTACCTGCCGGAACCGGGCGAGGGCGAGATCTTCGTGCGGGACGGCTACCGCCTCGAGTTGGTGGCGATCTTCCTGGTGTTGTACGGCGCCCTCTGCGCCGTGGTCCTGGCGCCCGAAGTGCGGCGCAACCTGCTGGGAGCGGTCCGCTTCCGGCGGCGAGCGGGAGGTGCGGCTTGACGATCCATCACCGGCGCGGGGCGGCGGCCGCCGCCTGTTTCGCGCTAATTTCGCTGACGGCCGCGGGCGCATCGGCCGCGGTGCGCTGGCGGGCGGTCGCGCCCCAGGGCGCCCGCGAGCAGGTCTGCCTGCGCATCGACGGCGTCGAGGCGGCCTACGACAAGCTGCGCGCCGAGACGCCGACCTCGTACCGCGTGCGCGGACCGCGCCGCGTCAAGGTTCTGTCGCGCTACGTGTTCGCGCCCGGCGAGGCCGGGCCGGTCGCCGGCACGCTGCGCTTCGCGATCGACGGCAGACGGCCCTCGCGGACGCCCAGCGCCTGCAGCCGCGCGCGGGCGCGGCGACCTGCGCCGGCGCGCCCGCCAGCCCCCTGCACCACACCTACCTGACGATCCCCGAGGGCTGGCACGAGGTGACGGTCACCCCGGCGTCCGCCGGCGCCGGTTTCACCGCGATGCGCCTCTTCCGCGAGACGAGCCGGGTCAGCGAGGAGTACGTCAACCTGTCGCCGGAGCGCTACGCCGGCGTCGCGACCCTGCAGTACGACAGCGGCGTGCGCTCCACCCTCTACCGCTTCGACGCGGAGCGGCCGCTGTCCTTCGAGGTCGCGGGCCCGACGACGGCCGTGGTGTGGACGCGCCTGGACTTCGACCACCGCATGAGCGGCCGCCAGTCCTACGCCCTGGAGGTGAGCGTCGACGGCCAGGTCAGTCGCATCCATCACTACGACGCCGACAAGCTGGACGCCGCGTCCTACATCGAACGGCCGGACGTGATGCCCGGGGAACGCAAGTCCCTGCGCATCCAGATCCCGCGCGGCCGCCACCGCGTGGCGATCCGCTGCCTGCAGCCCGAGGTCTGCGGCGTGACGGCCGTCGTCCGCATCCCGGCCGCGGATCTGCGATGAGCCGCCGCCGGGACATCGTGATGGCGTGCAGCGCCATCGCCGCCCTGCTGTGCGCGTGCGCCGCGACGGCGGCGCCGACCCGCAAGGCGTCCGCCTGGAAGACGAGCGCGACCTTCGGCCTCGAGACGATCTACGACGACAACTTCCTGCGCTACTCCGACGACTACCTCGACGTGTTCCACGCCGGCACGGATCCCTACAAGTTCAAGATCGAGCGGCAGGACTGCCACATCCTGGCCCCGAGCCTCGAGGTCGAGGCGCGCCGCGACCTGACCGCGCTGGGAGAGACGCGGCTGCGTTTCCGCTGGAAGCGCTGGCAGTACGTGCAGGAGTCGATCAAGACCAACTCCGGGTACTCGTGGTACGTGCGCCAGTTCCTGCCCGGCGGCCGCAGCTGCGAGCTGTCCTACAGCTACGCCCCCGAGCAGTACATCCGGCAGCTGTCCGACGAGCCGCCCTGGGAGGCCCCGAGCCACCCCCTGGTCTGGGACGAGTTCCGCTACACGCGCAACGAGTTCGCCCTGATCTACCGCGACCGCTTCAGCCGCAACCTGACCTGGAAGCTGGATCTCAGCCGCACGTTGCGCTACTACAACCAGCCGTTCATGGAGAACGACATCTTCTCCTGGGGCGCCCGCGGCACGCTCTACTGGCGCGCCCGTGCCGACTGGCGCGTGACCCTCGACTACGGCTTCGAGCACGGGCCCGCGCGCGGCTACGACGAGGCGGGGGAGACCCTCGAGTCGAGCGACAACTCGGACCCCTCGTACGACCAGGACCTCTACCAGGTCGAGGTGGCCTGGTCGCCGAAGTGGGCCCGCCCGGTGTTCACGAGCCTGGCCCTGAGCGGCCAGTACCAGGCCTACTGGTACACCTCGCAGAAGAGCCTCGACGCCGACCCCTACCACGTGGGCCGCAAGGACAACGTCTACGCGCTCGAGCTGACCCTGGACCGGCCGCTGGCTGGCGGGGTCGACGCCGTCTTCGGCTTCAAGTTCTCCCAGCGCACGGTGGACTCGCCGTGGCAGGGCGACATCGCCGAGGACAAGGACTATGACCAGCGCCGGTACTGGATCGGGCTGATCTACAAACTCTAGCCCGGAAACTCTAGCACGGACCCCGACAGGAGCCCTGACGATGCGCATCACCGGTAAGACGATACGGCGGCAGGCGTCCACGGCGGCCGCCTGCACCCTGGCGGCCCTGCTGGCCGGCTGCGGCGCCGCCGACCTCTACGAGTCGCCCGAGTCCCCCTTCCATGTGATCGGCCGCGTGCCGCTGCCCAGCGCCAACGAGGGGGTCGCCGCGCTGGGGGATTTCGCGTACGTGGCCGGCGGCGAGGCGGGCATCCACGTCGTCGACATCTCCGCGCCGGGAGCGCCCGTCCTGGTCACGACCCTCAACACCACCAAGTACGCCGGCAGCATCGAGGTCGTGCGCACCTTCGCCAACGCGACCCTGACCGATCTGGCGCTGGTGGTGGAGGGCACCGAGGGCATCACCACCTACGACATCACCGACCCCGCCGGCATCGTCTCCTTCGAGCAGGGCACGACCGCCGTGGACGGCCAGCGCGTGTTCATCGAGGAGCCGCAGGATCCCGACGACCCCTGCGTCGTCTACCTCGCCGAGAGCTGGAAGGGCCTGCGCATCTTCGAGACCAACCCCGACTTCCCGGGCGTGCTCGAGTACGGCGGCGTCTTCACCGGCACGCAGGGCTTCGCCAAGGGCGTGGCCGTGAAGGACGGCTTCGCCTACGTCGCCGACGACGAGATGGGCCTGGCGGTGGTCGACGCGCGCGTGCGCATCCTCGGGCAGGTCCGGCAGGTGAGCTGGGCCGACACGCCCGGCAACGCCCTGGACGTCGCCGTCGACGGCGACTACGCCTACCTGGCCGACGGCGTGCAGGGGCTGGCGGTCTTCCGCATCGACGGCGGCGCGACGCCGGTCAAGGTCGCCCAACTGGACCTCTCGGCTTACAGCCGCTCGCTGGTCGTGGCGCGCGGCTGGGCGCTGCTCTGCGCCGCCGACGGCGGCGTGCACGTCGTGGACGTCCGCGACCCCGAGCACCCCGTCTACGCCGGCCTCGTCCAGACCGGCTACGCCTCGGACCTCTGCGTCACGGCCGACGGGCACGTCCTGGTGGCCGACCGCACCGACGGCCTGCTGGTGCTGGCGGGGCCGTCCCTGGCCGCCGACACCGTGCCGCCCGCGAGCGTCACGACGCTGGCGGCGACGCCGCTGACGGCCACCCGCGTCGAGCTTTCCTGGCTGGCCGTGGGCGACGACGGCTTCTACGGCACGGCCGCCTCCTACCTGGTCAAGCGCGCCGAGGCGCCGATCGCCGACGAGGCCGACTGGGAGAACGCCGTCGCGATCGTCGGGGCGCCGGCGCCGGCGCCGGCCGGCACGCGCCAGGCGCTCGAGGTCGCGGGCCTCGCGCCCGGCACGACCTACCACTTCGCCCTGCGGGCGCTGGACGACGAGGGGCACCTCGCGGGCTTCTCGAACGACGCCGCGGCGACCACGATCGAGGGCGCCTTCCTGCGGCAGGGCGGGGTCGCGCCCGCCCTGGGCGACCTGGCGACGGTCTTCGCCTTTCGCGTCACCTTCGTCGACGACGGCGACGCCGTGCCCCAGACCCACGACGTGACGATCGACGGCGCGACGCACGCCATGACCCTCGAGTCGGGCAGCCCCGCCGCCGGCGCGGTCTACGTCTACGAGACGACGCTGCCCGCCGGCGCCCACGCGCACGCCTTCGCCTTCGTCGACGCGCTCGGCCTGCCCGTGACGCTGGCGCCGGCCGACGGCCCCTACGTGGGCAGCGCGGCCTTCGCGATGGGCAGCCCCGCCGCCGAGGTCGGACGCCTCCCGGACGAGACCCTGCACGACGTGCTGCTGTCGGCGGCGCCGGTCGCCGGCGCGCGCGAGGTGACCCAGGCCGACTGGAACCTGCGCATGCCCGCGAACCCCTCGACCTTCGTCGGCGACGGCCTGCCCGTCCACAACGTGACCTGGTTCGAGGCCGTCGACTACTGCAACCGCCTCTCCCTGGCCGAGGGCCGCACGCCGGCCTACGCGATCGACGGGCCGCTGGTGACGTGGAACCGCGCGGCCGACGGCTGGCGCTTGCCGACGGAGTCCGAGTGGGAGTACCTCTGCCGCGCCGGCACGACCACGTCACTGTTCAACGGGGAGCTCGTCGAGCCGGCCTGCGGCCCCGATCCCCTGCTCGAGGCGGCCGGCTGGTACTGCTACAACGCGGCCGCCGGCCCGCAGGCCGTGGGCCTCAAGGCGGCCAACGCCCTGGGCCTGTTCGACGTCCACGGCAACGTGCGCGAGTGGTGCTGGGACCGGTACGGCCACTACCCGGCGGGCCCCGTGTTCGATCCCGCGGGGCCGGATACGGGCGACCGGCGCGTGGTGCGCGGCGGCAGCTGGCACTACTTCGCCCGCGAGTGCCGGTCCGCGGCGCGCGGCGCCACCTACCCGACCTCGGCGGACGACTTCCTGGGGTTCCGCGTGGTCCGCAACGGCGAGTGACGGGAGCGAGCATGGCCGGCAAGCAGCGATTCGAGTTCATCGACCAGTTCCGCGGGCTCATCGGCGTGATGATGGCCCTCGGTCACAGCAACTACTACTTCAACGCGGCCTGGCTGAGCCTCGACCCCCTGGACCCGTTCTTCGACAACTTCGGGCAGTTCGCGCTGCGCTACATGGGCTACCTCTGCGCGCCGGGCTTCCTGATGATGAACGGGGCCATGATGTACCACTCCTACTGGCGGCGCGTCGCCGGCGGGGAGTCGCCGGGGCGCGCCCGCTGGGACTTCATCCAGCGCGGCCTGTTCCTGATCGCGGTGCAGCTGGTCTGGGTCAACGCCAGCTGGAGCGGCTTCGAGCGCCTGCGTCTGGAGCACTTCGGGATCATCGCGACGATCGGCACCTCGATGCTGCTGCTGGCGATCATGGTGCGCTGGCGCTGGCAGTGGCGGCTGGCGGTCGCGGTCGTCGTCAGCCTGGTCCACCCGCTGCTGCTGCGGATCCCCTGCGACGCCGAGGCCTGGACCTACGTCCCGATGCAGCTGTTCATCGACGCGGGGGACTTCAACAAGTACCCCGTGCTGCCCTGGTTCGCGCTGGCGGCGCTGGGCAGCGTGATGGCCCACTTCTGGTTCGAGGCCTGGCGCGACGGCGCGCAGCGGGCGCGCCGCAGCCTGGCCCTCGGCGCCTCGCTGATCGTGGCGGCCTGGGGCCTGCGCCTGTGGGGCGGCTCCTACGCCAACATCTTCCCGGCCGGGAAGTTCTTCGAGTGGTCGTTCTTCCTGGAGCAGAAGTACCCGCCCAGCCTGAGCCACCAGGTGTGGTTCGCCGGCGCGGTGATCTTCATGGTGGGCCTGTTCTGCCTGATCGGGCTGCGCACGCGCGTGCTGCGGCCCTTCGCCATCGTCGGGCGGGTGCCGCTGTTCTTCTACGCGGTGCACATCCCGCTGCTGGCGATCTTCACGCGGCTGCTGCCCGACCTGTACCGCAAGGGCGCGGTGCTGGAGTCGTTCGTCGGACTCGCCGGCCTGCTGGCGGTCATGCTGCCGCTGGCCTGGTGGTTCGGGGGCGTGAAGCGGAAGTCGCGCAGCTGGTTCGTGCGGATGATCTAACGGACCGATCTATCGGACCGATCTATCGGACCAGGGTGACCCGCGAGACGGCGGTCGCGCCCGCGAGGTCCTGCAGCCTCACCAGGTAGACGCCGGCGGCCGCGGCCCGGCCGGCGTCGTCCCTCCCGTCCCAGACCGCCTCGCCCCGCGCCGCGTCGCCGCCGCCGGCCAGCGTCCTGACGCGTCGTCCCCTGGCGTCGAACACCTCGAGCGCGCGCAGCCCGGCCGATGCCGCTTCCCAGCGCACGGTCGTGCGCGGGTTGAAGGGGTTGGGGTGCGCCGCCAGGCGCGGCGCCGCGGGCGCGTCGCCTTCGACGGCCACGAAGGTGTTGCCGGCGTCGAAGGTCACGTCGTCGAAGAAGAAGCCGTGGTAGTGGACCGAGCCGTCGGCCCGGAACAGCAGCCGGAAGCGGAACGACGACAGGTCGCGGCCCGTCAGGTCGAACACGACGCCGCGCCAGTCGCCCTGCCTGCCGGACCAGCCCGGGCCCCCGCCCAGCGCGGCGACGCTCGCGTAGTCGTAGCCGCCGAACGGCTCGATCACGAGCCACGTCTCGCCCTGCAGGAGTTCCAGACGCACGCCGTCGTAGCCGGGCTCGGTGTCGCACCAGATGTGGAAGCTAAGGTGGAGCTCGTCCGCGCCGGGGAACGCGTACGTGGGCGAGGTCAGCGTCGAGTACTGGTTGTCGTTGTATTCCCCGTAGTAGCCGACCCCCCAGCAGCCGGGCATGCTGAAGCACGAGTCCGGGCCCGTGGGCGCGATCCCCCACATCCAGGCGGTGCTCATCGGCGAGAAGTCGCCTGCCGAGGTGAACGTCTCGTCGGCGGCCGGCAGCTCGGCGAACTGCGGCATGATGTTGCCGGGCATGACCTCGGGCAGCAGGCCGACCACGCGCGCCCCGTGGCCCGGCTTGCGGTGGAACAGCAGGTTGCCGGCGCGTCCGGTCGCCACGCCGGGCAGGCTGTAGACGCCGTCGGCTAAGGTCTCGATGGGGGAGAGGGGCGAGTCGAGCAGCTCGACGCGGACCGCGCCGAGCTGCTGGCCGCCCTCGCCGAGGACCCGGCCGGACACCGTCACCTGGGGCAGCTTCTGCAGCACCACGTCGCGGATCTGGGCCACGCCCGGCGACAGGACCGCCGAGTAGCTCTCCGGCGCGTGGTAGTAGCTGTCGAACAGGAAGGTCGCCGGGCCCGGCTCCGACGTGTAGCTGTAGCGGCCCAGCGAATCGGTGATCAGGCCGGTCGCGTCGCCCTGGACGGCGATCCCGATCCCGGCGATCGGCAGCATCGTCTGGGAATCGAGGACGCGCCCGTTCACGTTGCCCACGCTGGTGGAGACGCGTTCCCAGGCGGCGACGAGGTCCGGGCGCGGCCCGACCAGGTCCGGGTCGGCGGCCTGCGGCGTGCCGGTCGCCACCAGGATGTCGCGCAGGTGGCGCGGGTCGAGCGAGTAGCCGTATTGGGCGCGGGTCATCCCCTGCAGCACCGCGGCGGCGCCCGCCACGATGGCAGACGCGCTCGAGGTGCCGTTGAAGACCTGCGTGTACCAGGCGCTCTCCGCGAAGCCGGTTCCCTGCAGGTCGCCGTAGCCGCAGCTCACCACCTGATCGCCCCAGGCCTGGACGTCGACCCGCGCGCCGTGGTTGGTGAACCATGTGGGTTCGAGGGTGGCCGGTTCCCCGGCGCCCACCATGACGGCGCCGGAGTGCCGGATCTCGGGATCGAACAGGCCGGCGTAGACGGGGTCGTCGAGGTCCTGCAGGCCGTTGCCGGCCCCTTCCACGACCGTGCGGCCGAGGGCCGTCGCGATGCTGATCGCGTCGAACGTGTCCTGCCAGTACTCCATGGGAATGTAGCCGTATTGGCCGGCCCCGTTGGCGTTGGGCCCCGCCCCCTGCAGTTCGATCAGGATGATGTCCCCGTAGGCGGTCGCGCCGGTGGCGTTGCTCACCGCTTCGGAGGTGAGCAGGCTGTGGATCGAGACGCCGCCGACCAGGCAGGACGGGGCCACGCCGCGGATGCCCTGGCCGTTGTCGGCGCCCCGGATCACGCCCATCACGGCGGTGCCGTGGTTGCGCCAATCCAGGTCGGCGACGACCCCGCCTGCGGTGTGGACCGGGGCCGTCAGGTCCTCGTGGGTCCACAGCCAGGCGCCTTCGATGTCCAGCACGCGCACGCCGGAGCCGCGGCCGCCGGGCAGCGAGGCCACGGCCAACGCGTTGATGCCGAGGGGCGGCGCGCCGAGGTAGCCCTGCAGGGTGGAGAAATCCGCGGTCGTCAGCAGGTCCGGGGCGGGGGGCGTCGCGACGACGGTGAGGCTGCCTGCCGGCCGCACCGACGGCTCGAGGTAGGCGTGCGCGACGTCCGGTTCGGCGCGCAGGGCGGCGACGACCCGCAGCAGCTCGCCGCGGTCCGCCGGCCGCGCGGGCTCCAGCACGGCGTAGGTGTTCAGGTCGGGGAGGTCGCGGCCGCTGCGGGCGCGGGCCTCGGCCCGCTCGGCCGCGAGCTCCGCCGCGTCGCGGGGGAACAGGCGCTTCGCGGCGAACCCGGGGGCGGCGCGCCCGAGCAGGTCCGCGACGCGGGCGGCGGCGGCGGGCGTCGTGGACTTCAGCCCCTCGTCGGTGAAGACCACGCCCGCCGTCTCCTGCAGCTTGACGATGATGCGGCCGGTGGGCAGCGCCGTCTGGCCGTCGTCCCCGATGCCGGGCCCCGCCCTGGCCGCGAGGATCGGGACGACGAGCGTCAGGACGAGGGCGAGGCAGAGGCGGCTCAAGGACGTCTCCGGTGGTTGCGGGCACGGAGGCCGGGCGGAGTCCTCCGAGCTTGTGGGATCCTCCCGGAAGGTGCTATCACTATACAGATGCGGCGCGGGCCCGCGCAACAGACCCCGGCCGGATCCTCCAGGGAGGTCGTGACATGTCCCGATACGCGTTGGCGGTGCCGTTGTTGCTGATCGCGGCGGTCGTGTCACCCGTCGCCGCCCCTGCCACGGTCTTGGCCGCCGACGAGGCGCCGGCGCCGGCGATCGCCGACTCCGCCCGCATCGAGCACGAGAAGGGCCCCTACCTGATCGGCCCGCTCACGCGCGAGGCCTGGAGCGCGTTCGCGCCGGAACTGGCGCCGGAGGCCGCATCCTACCAGCCCTCGCCCGACGTCGTCGAGGCGCTCGCCGCCCAGGACCGCGACCTGCGGGTCGTCTGCGTGCTGGGCACCTGGTGCTCCGACTCGCGCCGCGAGGTGCCCCGCTTCTGGAAGGTCATGGCAGCCTGCGGCCTGGCGGCGGAGTCCCTGGAGATGCTCGCCGTCGGGCGCGCCGACGACCCCGCCGCGAAGGCCTGGGAGGAGAACCGCGGCATCGCGCCCGGCTACCGGGCCCGCTACGGCGTGGAACTCGTCCCGACCTTCATCGTCTACGAGGGCGGCCTGGAACTGGGCCGCATCGTCGAGACGCCCGCGGTCTCGCACGAGGCCGACCTGGCCGCGATCCTCGGGGTCCGCGCGACCCCGGCCTGGCACTGACGACCCTGCAACGATCCCCAACCGGAGGCGACGTCCGATGACCAACCGCGAAAAGATCGCCGCGCTGCGCGCCCTGATGCGCCAGGAGAAGATCGACGCCTACTACGTGCCCAGCGTCGACCCCCACCAGAGCGAGTACGTGCCGGCCTGCTGGCAGCGCCGCGCCTGGCTCAGCGGCTTCACCGGCTCGGTCGCCGACGTCCTGGTCACCGCCCGCGCCGCCGGCCTCTGGACCGACGCGCGCTACTGGCTGCAGGCGGAAATGCAGCTGCAGGGCAGCGGCGTCGCGCTGATGAAGCTGGGTGAGCCTGGTACGCCCTCGCTCGTGGAGTGGGCCGGCCGGACCCTGAAGCAGGGCCAGGTCCTGGGCGTCGACCCGCAGGTCATGTCCATGTCCGCGGCCGACGACTTCGAGCGGTCCCTGGGCGAGAAGGGCATCGAGGTGCGCTACGTGCCGCGCAACCTGGTCGACCGGCTGTGGGCCGACCGGCCCGCGCCGTCGGCCGCCCCGGTGCGCCTGCACGGGCCGCAGTACGCAGGCGAGAAGGCGGTCTCGAAGCTGGCGCGGGTGCGTGCGGCGATGAAGGACCAAGGCGTCGAGGCCCACGTCCTGGGCGCCCTGGATGCCATCGCCTGGCTGTGCAACATCCGCAGCCGCGACATCGAATCCACGCCGGTGGTCATCAGCTACCTGGTGGTCACGGGGCGCGAAGCCGTGCTCTACGTCGACGAGGCCAAGCTCACCGACGCCGTGCGCCGGGGCCTGAAGGGGATCGTCAAGATCCGCCCGTACGATAAGGTGGCGACGGACCTGCGTGCGCTCGGTCGCCGCCGCACCGCCGGCAAGCGCCGGCTGCGCGTGCTCGTCGACCCCGCGACCACCAGCCGCTGGGTCGCCGACCTGCTCGGCGGGGCCCTGCTGATCCGCGGCGCGACGCCGGTCACCGACCTGCGCTCGATCAAGAACCCGGTGCAGATCCGCGGCATCGCCGCCGCCCACGTCCGCGACGGCGCGGCGATGGTGAAGTTCCTGCGCTGGCTCGAGAAGGCCGTGCCCCGCGGCGGCCAGACCGAGATCAGCGCCTCGGACCGGCTGCGCGCCTTCCGCGAGGAGCAGCCCCTGTTCCAGGACCTGAGCTTCAGCACCATCAGCGGCTACGCGGCCCACGGCGCCATCGTCCACTACAGCGCCACGCCGCAGACCGACGTGCCGCTGAAGCCGAAGGGCGTCTACCTGATCGACTCGGGCGCCCAGTACCTCGACGGCACCACCGACATCACCCGTACCATCGCCCTGGGCCCGCCGACCCCGCGCGCCAAGCGCATGTTCACGCGCGTGCTGCAGGGCAACATCAACCTGACGCGCACGCCCTTCCCGCGCGGCATGTCCGGCCAGCGCCTCGAGATCCTGGCCCGCCAGCCGCTGATGCTCGACGGCGCCAACTACGGCCACGGCACCGGCCACGGCGTGGGCCACTACCTCGGCGTCCACGAGGGTCCGATGGGCCTCACGCCCCGCGACGTGAAGAACGTGCCCCTGCTGCCCGGTCAGCTGCTGTCGATCGAGCCCGGCCACTACGAGGCGGGCAAGTTCGGCATCCGCATCGAGAACCTCTGCTTCGTGGTGCGCGACGAGAAGCTCTCGACCCCCGACCAGGAATGGCTGCGCTGGCGGCCGGTCACGCTCTGCCCGATCGACCGCCGGATGATCGACAAGTCGCTGATGACTCGCGACGAGATCGGCTGGCTCAACGAGTACCACAAGCGCGTCCTGAAGGAGCTTTCGCCGCTGCTCGATCGGGATCACCGGGAGTGGCTCTCGAAGGCGACTCGTCCGTTGTGAGCGCCGGCCGCAGGAGAGATGGGGGGGCCATCCCCGCTGTCGAAAGGCATTCACGCCTGCGGGGATGGCCCCCCCATCTCTCCTGCGGCCTCTGCTGCAGGGGGGAGTCGTGTTGAGCCATCTCGGGGAGTTGCTGGCGCTCTCGACGGCGTTGATGTGGGGGTTCGGGGCGACGTTGTTCGGGCTGGCTAGCAGCCGGAGCAGTGCGATCCTGGTCAACGCGTTTCGGCTGCCGGCGGGCGCGACGCTGCTCTGGCTGACCTGGGTCATCACGACGGGCACGGTTTGGCCCGAGGGGATTTCCTGGCGGCAGCACATGTGGCTGGGGTTGAGCGGGACGCTGGGGCTCGCGATCGGGGATTCGTTCTATTACAAGGGGATCATGTTGGCGGGGCCGCGGCGGGCCTCGTTGATGCTGGCGGCGACGCCGGTCGTGGCGGCGCTGACGGCTTGGCCCGTGCTGGGGGAGCGGCTGGGGACGATGGCGGTGACGGGGATCGCCGTGGTCATCGGGGGGATCCTGCTGGCCGTGCTCGGGCGCGACGACGGCACCGGCGACCACCGCGGGGTGCCGCGGGAGGTGTTGGTCCGGGGGCTGGGGGCCGCCCTGGTGTGCGCGGTCTGCTCGGCGGTGGGCAACGTGCTGGCGAAGCTCGGCATGCCGGGCGAGACGCCGCCGCTGGCGGCCGCCCTGGTGCGCGGCTTGTGGGCCACCCTGGCGATGGGCCTGTTCCTGCTCGGGCGGCGCGACATCGTGTCCCAGCTGCCGCGCCTGCGCGACCCGCGGGTGCTGAAGCCAGCGGGCGTGGCCGTGGTGCTGGGGCCGTTCCTGGGCATGTGGGCCGCCATCGCCGCGCTCAAGCTCACCGAGACCGGCGTGGCCTCGGCGCTGCTGAACACCGTGCCGATCACCGTGCTGCTGCCCGCCTGGCTCATCCACCGCGACCGGCCCTCGCCGACCGCGCTGCTGGGCGTCGCGGTCGCGGTGGGCGGCGGGGCGCTGCTGTTCCTGAGGTAGGCGGCGTGTCGGATCGCAACTGGCATCGAGACGGAGGAAGGAGCCGCGCATGGCGATGCAGGATCTGGTGATCTACGGGGCGGGGGGCTTCGCGCGCGAGGTGGCCTGGCTGGCGCGCTCGATCGAGGGACGCTGGCGGGTGGCGGCGCTGGTCGACGACGACCCGGCTGCGCACGGCCGCACGATCAACGGGTTCCCGGTCATGGCGCTGGACGCAGCCCGTGCCGCCTTCCCGCAGGCCGCGCTGACGGCGGCGGTGGGCGATCCCGCCCTGCGCGAGAAGCTGGTCGGGCGGGCCGCCGCGGCCGGCTTCGCGTGCGCGACGCTGGTCCATCCGCGCGTCGAGATGTCGGAGTGGGTGGAGATCGGCGAGGGGACCGTCGTCTGCGCCGGCAACCTGCTGACCACGAACATCGTGCTGGGCCGCCACGTCCAGATCAACCTGGACTGCACGGTCGGGCACGACGTCGTCATGGACGACTTCACCACCCTGGCGCCCGGCGCGCACATCTCCGGCTGGGTCCACTTCGGCCGGGGAGTCTACGTGGGGACCGGCGCGGTCATCATCAACGGGCACGAGGGCGTGCCGCTGACGCTTGGCGACGGCGCGGTCGTCGGCGCGGGCGCTTGCGTGACCAGGTCCGTCGCGGCGGGCACGACCGTCGTCGGGGTGCCGGCGAAGTCGCGCGGCTGAGCCGGGAACGACTAGGAGCCGGCGCCGCTGCGCGCCAGCAGATCGCGCGCGGCCCCCGCCAGGGCCGCGCGTTCCGTCGGCGGCAGGTCCGCGCCGTCGATGGCCGCCAGGAACGCGGGCGCGCCGGCGCGCACCGCGTCGAGCGTCACGGGCAGCTGGCCGGCGTCGAACTGGAAGGGCAGCGTGGGCGGGGAACGCCGCAGGCCGCGCTCGAAGACGTCCGCCGCCTCGGCCGCGCGGCCCAGACCGATCTCGGTCAGGGCGAGGTAGAGGAAGGCCTGCGGCGCCGGTCCCCAGTAGAGCAGGCGCGCGCCGGCGTCCAGCAGCACGGTCGCGTCCAGTTGGACGCGGTCCAGGTCGGAGGCCCAGCGGACGGACGCGCCGCCGGGGCCCAGCAGCGCGGGTCCCAGGTCCCCGGCCAGGGCCTCGAGCACGAGCGTCGGCCGGAACCCGCTCTCCGCCGGGTCTTCGCCCGCGGCCGCCCGCAGCACCGCCGGCTGGAGGATCACGAGGCGGGGCGACGGCCCGGCGGGCACCGAGCGCAGCGTCCGCATCGCTTCGTGGCTGACCGCCGTGCGGCACACCACCGGGTCGGCCGGCAGCCCGTCGGTGCCGCGCCGCGAGAGGCGCCATTCGCACGCACCCCAGGACAGCGCGGTCGCCGCGGCGGCGAACAGCAGGGCGACGGCCGGGCGCGGGGTCTCCCGCCGTCGCGCCAGCGCCGGTCCCAGGACGATCGCCGCGACGGCCCAGGCGGCGTAGGCCAGGTGGGGCTGCGCGGGGGACCGCAGCGTCAGGGCGGGAGCGAGGGCGAGCACGGCCCCGAGCAGCGCCGACGCCGCCGCGCGGTCGCCGGACCGCCAACCGGCCCGCGCCCGGAAACCCCAAGCCAGCCAGGCCAGCAGCCCCGCGACGCCCGTGAGGAGCGTGAAGCGGGCGGTCGGCACCGGCCACGGCGAGATCATCCACCAGCCGTACTGCATCAGGTCGAGCGGCACCTTGGCTGCGGACCACAGCTCGCGGGCGTGACCGGTCGCGGGCGCGCCCTGCCGCAGCAGCAGCGCGATCTCGAACCCGGACGCGATCGCCAGGCCGGCGGCCACCGCCAGCCTCTCGCGCCGCCGCGCGCGGTCGCCGCCGAAGGCCAGCGCAGCGGCCCAGACCGGCAGCCCCAGCGCGCTTTCCCGGCTCGACACCGCCAGCAGGCCGGCCAGCGCGGCCGTCGTCGCGGCGCGTGGCCCCCCCGCGAGCAGCCTCTCGACGCAGAACAGCGCCAGCGCCGCGCCTAGCAGATCCTGCACGCCGGCGGCCTGGTAGAGGGGGACGAAGGCGAGGCTGGTGATCGCCGTCAGCAGGGCCGCGGCGAACGCGCCCGCGCGGGAGGCGCCGGCCCGCAGGGCGAGCCGGTGGACCAGCACCGTCACGGCCCCGTGCAGCAGCAGGCGGGTCACGGCCCACGGACCGGGCGTCGTGCCCAGCAACGGCCCCAGGAGCCGCCAGTAGGCGACCTGGCTGAACCAGCGGACCGGCGCCTCGCCGCTCCCGGCCACGCCCGCGGCACGGCCGAGCAGCTCCCAGTCGGCGCCGTGCCACCAGGCGCCCAGCGTCGGCAGGCGGCCGAACACCGCGACGAGGAACAGCATCAGTTCCGTCTGCGGGACGGGGAGCGGGCGGCGTTCGGCGTTCACGATCCGGCACTCCTGTGCGTCGGCGAGAGGTCGGGGCTGCCGTGGACGGCGCGATATGCTATCCTGGCCGGGCGACGCCGTCGGCAGCGGCGCCGCTTTCGTGCCCGCAGGCCGGGGCACGCCTTGGTGACATTGCCACTCTTGGCACACTTGGCAACATTAACGAGGGTTCCGCCGGCGGGCAACAGCGCAACGCCGACGGGACGAACCGACGGGAGAGCAGGGGATGACGAGCAGGACGATGCTGACGCTGGGCGCGTTGACGATCCTGGCCGCGGTCGGACCGGCGGGGTGCGTGTCGGAGGCCCCCGGCCCGCTGGCCATGAACGATCAGGAGCTGGAGGCCTGGGAGATCCGCCTGGTCGAGTTCCGCATCGACAAGAACGAAGCCTTCATGGACTCGACGCAGACCGCCCTGCGCGTGGAGGACCTGCCCGGTTTCGAGGGGCTCAACTACTACTTCCCCGAGAAGGGCCTGCGCTACCGGCTGCCCCTGGAACCCGTGACCGGCGGTCGGACCGTCGAGCTGACCAAGCGCAAGGGCAGCACCGTGCCCTACGTGCTCAAGGGCAAGGTCACCTTCGCCCACGAGGGCAAGAACCACACGCTCTCGGTCCTGGGACCGGCCGACCCCAAGGACGGCGACTACCTGTGGCTGCCGTTCTACGACGCGACCTCGGGCGAGGAGACCTACGGCGGCGGCCGCTACCTCGACCTCGAGCTCGCCGCGGACGGCACCGTGGAGGTGGACTTCAACTTCGCCTACAACCCGCTCTGCGACTACAACCCGGAGAAGTACAACTGCACGCTCCCGCCGGCGGAGAACCGGCTGCCGTTCGCCGTGCGGGCGGGCGAGAAGCTCTTCCACGCGCACGAGTGACGGGAGGGGCGTCCGATGCCGGCCGTGGCTGACCTCGCGGCGGAGTCCGGGCGCCTGCTGCTGCTGGGACTCTGGATCCTGGCGCTGCTCGCGACGCCGCTGCTGACGGTCCTGGGGCTGAGCGGCAACTTCGTCATCGTCGGGCTGGCGCTCCTGCACGCCCTGGTCACCGGCTTCACCCCGCTCACCTGGCCCTTCCTGCTGCTCCTACTCGGCCTCGCCCTGCTGGGCGAGGCCGTGGAGGCGGTCGTCGGCACGCTTTACGTCGCCCGCAAGGGCGCGACCCGCCTCGGGGTCCTGGGCGCTTTCGTGGGGGGGCTGGCCGGGGCCGTGGCCGGCGGCGCCGTGGTGCCCGTGGTCGGAGCCGTGGCCGGTGGGTTCGTCGGTTCCTTCCTCGGCGCGGTCGTCGGCCAGTACCGGCGCGAGCGGCGCCTCGAACCCAGCCTGCGCATCGGCTGGCACGCCTTCGCCGGCAAGACCCTGGCCAGCCTCTTCAAGGTCGCCGTGTCGGCCGTGATGATCGTCCTGATCCTGCTGCGGGTCTTCCCGCGGGCCTGAACACGGGCTGGCGCCGGGGCGCGCCGGCTCGCATGATGGTGGCATGACGGCCCGCTCCGACACCCTCGATGCGATCGCCCTGGAACGCCTGACCATGCGCCGCTACCTGCTGGGCATGGTCTGCCAGGGCGTGTGGTGGTCGGGCTACATCCTGTTCCCGTTCGTGCTGGCGAAGTCGCTGCTCGCACCCGGCTGGCTGGTGACCTTCACGGTCATCCTGGAGTCGGCCAGCATGGTGCTGGCCATCTACTGGGGACGGATGCTCGAGCGCGGCGGGCGCCGCCGCTGGCTGTTCTGGGGCGGGCTCGGCGGCCGCGCGATCATGGTGCTGATGCTCCTGGTGCGGGGCCCGCTGGCGTTCACGTCCCTGCTCGCGGTGGTCTACTTCTTCTCCTCGCTGGTCTATCCCGCCCAGAACGGGATCCTGCAGGAGAACATCCGCGCCGATCGCCGCGGCGAGGCCTACGGTCGCGGCGCCCTGGCCCAGCACCTGACCGCCGCGGCGATGAGCCTGCTGCTGGGCGCGCTGCTGGACCGCGATCCGATGTGCTTCCGCTGGCTCTACCCGCTGCTCGGCCTGGTCGGCTTCGTCCACCTGCTGATCCTGGCCCGGCTGCCGCGGCCCGCGGGCGGCCGGGACCCCGACGTCGTCGTGACGCCGCGCCGGGCGCGCGAATGGCCGAGCCTCCGCCGGCTCGCGGATGCGGCCACCTCGCCCTTCCACGAAGCGGCGGCGACCTTCCGCGAGGACCGCGACTTCTACTGGTTCGAGATCAACTTCATGATCTACGGCATCGCCTACATGATGCTCATGCCCGTCGTCCCGCTGTATTTCACCGAGGAGCTGGACCTCAGCTACCAGCAGATCTCCCACGCCCGCGTGCTGATCGCCTCGCTCGGGGTGGCGCTGCTGGGGCCGCTCATGGGGCGTCTCATGGACCGCCACCACCCGGTGCGGCTGTCCAGCGTGAGCTACGCGGCGCTCGCCCTGTACCCCCTGACGCTGGCCGCGGGGACCCTGCTGCCGTCGGTCTCGCCGGCCCTGATCGCCTACGCGGCCTTCGGCGTCTACGCCCTGGCCATGGCCGGCGTCAACGTCACCTGGAACGTCGGCTCGATCAGCTTCGCGCCGCCGGGCCGGGGGGGCTACTACCAGGGCGTCCACGTGGCGATGGTGGGGGGGCGCGGCCTGATCGGGCCGCTGATCGGCTTCGCGGTGCTGCGGCTGCTCGGCTACCGCGAGGTGTTCGTCGTCGCGGCGGCGATCTTCGTCGGGGCGGCGGTCAGCTCGGCGCTGCTCGGCCGTCGGCTCGGCCGGCGCGGGCTCCCGCCGGCCGCCTGACCCGCAACGGCTTGCCCGACGCGGGCTCTCGTGCGAACCTATGCCCGTCCCGACACCGACCACACCGGAACCGGAGGAGGCGGCCGTGTCTGCACGCCTGAAGGCCTTCCGCGAGTACCGCGAACGCATGAACGCGCAGATCCTCGACGAGGCCACCCTGACCACGAAGCGCTTCTTCAACCTCGACACCCGCTGCTACGAGGACGGGGCGCTGAGCGCGCGCACCAAGGAGATGCTGGGCCTGAGCGCCTCGCTGGTGCTGCGCTGCGACGACTGCATCGCCTACCACACGATCCGCTGCGTCGAGCTGGGCGTGAGCAAGGCCGAGATCCTGGAGATCTTCGACGTGGGCCTGATCGTGGGCGGGTCGATCGTCGTCCCGCACCTGCGCCGCGCCCACGAGCTGCTGGCGGAGCTGCTGGACGCGGACGCGACGGACGCCTGAACCTGTTGATTTTCAGTTAATTGCCGGATCGTGACGATTTCGGGAACATTTTGAGTGTATCCTGATCCCGATCCGATCCCTGAAGGGGCCCGGTCCCGGCGGGCGCGCCGCGCGCGCCCCCGGGAGCGTTCGCCCCTGCACCCCTGTCAGGAGGCTGCCATGTCCCGGAAGCTCACGCTCATCGCCCTCTGCGGCGGTCTGCTGTTCACCCTGGCCGGTGCGGCGAACGCAGGCGACGGCACGCCGCAGTTCGCCCGTATCGACGCCGCCCTCGATGCCGGCGCCCTCGACGCCGAGCAGGCCCTGCTCTATAAATTCTTCTACGTCTTCGACCAGGAGAAGCTGCCGGCGGACTACCGGCCCGAGACGGCGAGCCCGATCAAGTGCGCCACGCCGCTGATCATCGAGTTCGAGAGCCTGCGCGGCCGCCTGTCCGCGCGCACCGTCACGGCCATCGACGCCATGCTGGAACAGCCGGCCGGCGACAAGGCCCTCTACGTCAGCCCCTCGGGTCGCTTCCAGTTCACGTACCTCACGACCGGCCTCGACGCCGTGCCGACGACCGACACGACCCCGGCCAACGGCATCCCCGACTACGTCGAACGCTGCGCGACCTACATGGACACGTCGTGGACCACCGAGATCACCAACCTCGGCTTCACGGCGCCGCCGCTGGCGCCCTATTACGCGGTCAGCTTCGAGGACATGTCGGCCTACGGCTACACCACCGTGGTGTCCGGCACGCGCACGCGCATCGTCCTGGAGAACAACTTCGTCGGCTTCCCGGCGAACGACGACCCCGACGGCGACGCGCTCGGCGCCGCGAAGGTGACCTGCGCCCACGAGTTCAAGCACGCCTCGCAGCGCGCCACCTCGTCCTGGACCGAGGGCGGCTGGGTCGAGCTGGACGCCACCTGGGCCGAGGACGTCGTGTACGACGCCACGAACGACTTCTACAACTACCTGCCGGCCGGCAGCGGCATCACCGCCCCGACCAGCCCGCTGGACACCGGCGGCACCGGCTCCTACGAGGACTGCATCTGGCAGACCGTGATGAGCGAGACCTGGGGCAACCAGATCATCGTCGATTTCTGGGCCTGGCGCGCCCTGAACACGTCCCAGTCGGTGATGGACTCCTACAGCGCCATCCTGTCGATGAACGGCTCGTCGCTGGGTGCGTTCTTCGCCAAGTACGCGGCCTGGAACTTCGCGACGCGGGTCAAGGCCATCCCCGGCATCGGCTACAGCGAGGCGGCCTCGTTCCCCAACCGCGTGGTCACCGCCGGCAGCGCCTACCCGTACGTCGCCGCCGGCACGATCCCCCATCTGTCGGCCAAGCCGTGCTACTTCACCGGCTTCACGGCCGGCGAGGCCGGGCAGCTGCGCGTCCAGTTCGACGGCGGGAACCTGGTCGAGTTCGGCCTGGTCGCCGTGATCAAGAAGAACGACGGCTCGGGCGTGATCGAGACCATCCCCCTGAACCCGGCGAGCCAGTCGGCGGACTACCTGCTGAGCGTGCCCCTGGCCCAGATCGCCTCGGTCGGCCTGGTCTTCTCCAACACCGACATCGGTGCCGACAACGTGACCTGGAACCTCACGGTCAGCAAGCAGCTGCCCGCCGCGGCGCTGCAGGTCAGCCCCACGAGCGTCGCGATCACCCTCGCCCCCGACGTCCTGGACACCGACGCCGTCCAGCTCACGAACGTCGGTCTGGCCGGTTCCGTCCTGGACTACACGGTCCACGTCATGGACCAGGCGCCGGTGCTCAAGTCGGCGCGGCCGGTCCGCGCCGTCGCCGCCGCGGGCCGCAGCCTGCCCGAGCTGAGCCGGGCCGACCTGATCAGCGCCTCGCGCTACGCGGGCGACTGCGTCCTGGGCAACAACGACGAAGCCGGCATCCAGGGCCACTACAGCAGCTGGTGGGCGGGCGTGGAGACCTACGCCACCCGCATCGACCCGGCCGACTATGCCTGCGCCTGCAACCCCGGCTTCAACGTGCGGGCCGTCCACATGATGCTCTACCTGGAGACGACCTCCGCGCCCCAGGTCCAGGTGCACCTGGCCGCGGCGGGCGCCGACTGCACGGTTCCCGGCGGCATCCTGGCCAGCAGCGGCGTGATGTCCATCTCCGGCATCGCCGCCAACGGCTACTACGACGTCGAAGTGGCCTGCGATTTCGAATGCCAGGACATGTCGGGCTCGTACTTCCTGCTGTTCGAGTTCCTGGACACCGCGGGTCCCGTGGGCATCGTCGTGGACTCCACGCCCCAGGCCTGCGTGAACTACAACGACTGGGGCTCCGGCTACGTCGACGTGGTCAGCGATTACTCCTTCGCCGGCGACTGGCTGATCTGGGCCGACGTCGACTGCTGCGGCGTGCCGACGCCCGAGGTCTCGGTACTGTCGCCGAACGGCGGCGAGATCCTGCAGATCGGCGACAGCGCCACGATCACCTGGGCCGCGACGGTGATGACCGAGGTCAAGCTCGAGGTCAGCCGCGACGGCGGCGGCGCCTGGGACGTCCTGCTGGCCAGCACGCCCAACGACGGCAGCGAGACGGTGACCGTCGTCGGCCCCGCCACCCAGAACGCGCTGATCCGCGTCAGCAGCCTCGACGCTCTGTACAGCGACGTCAGCGACGCCGCGTTCTGGATCTACCAGACGGCGCCCTGGCTGACGGTGATGCCGGAGACCGGCTCGCTCGTCCAGAACGGGTCCGACCAGCTGAACCTGCTGTTCGACACCGCGGGCCTGGTCGACGGCGACCACCACGCCTACCTCGTGATCGCCAGCAACGCCGCCTCGTCGCCGGACGTGGTGCCCGTCGTGCTGACGGTGTTCGATCCGAACACGGGCGCCGGCGACGCGCCGCGCGTCTTCCGCCTGGACGGCAACGTGCCCAACCCCTTCAACCCCATGACCACGGTCTCCTTCAGCCTGGCGGCGGCCGGCCGCGCGACGGTCGACGTGCTGGACCTGCAGGGCCGCGTGATCCGCACCCTGTTCGCGGGCGACCTGCCCGAAGGCGTGCGGACCCTGGTCTGGGACGGCCGCGACGACGCGGGCCGCGAGCTGGCCTCGGGCGCCTACCTGGCCCGCCTGCAGTCGGGCGGCCGGACGGCGACCCACAAGATGATCCTGGCCCGATAAGGCGACGGCCGAGTCGGGGATCGACGAGGGAGGGCCCCGGGCTGTAGCCTGGGGCCCTCCGCTCGATCCCGAGGAGACCGCACATGGACGACATCCGCGTGAACACCGGCCTGCTGGTGCTGGACCTGCAGCTGCCCCACGCCACCTCGCTCAAGGAACGCCGGCAGGAGCTGCGCTCCCTGCTCGACCGCCTGCGCCGCCTGGAATTCGCCGCCGCCCAGGTGGGGCCCGCCGACCTGCAGCAGCGGGCGTTCGTGGCGGTGTCGGCCGTGGCCGGCGCCCCGGCCCGGCTGGAGGAGCGGCTGGACCAGGCCGAGGCCCTGGCCTTCGGCACAGTCTTCGAAGTGGCGGTCCTGAGGCGGGAGACGGGGGTCTGGTCGGGGAGCTCGGTCTGGTAGGCCGGCCGCAGGGCTGGTCATTTCGCGGCGTTTGTGCCACATTGCTCCGACCCGTACCGCCCGACGAGGAGACGCCCGATGACCCTGATCGACCTCAGCCACCCGCTGGCGACCGGCATGGCGGTCTACCCCGGCGACGAGACGGCGCCCGTCATCAGCCGCCTCAGCGCGCACGGCGAGGGGCGGCACCAGTCCTCGGCCTTCACGAGCGGCTGCCACGCCGGCACCCACATCGACCTGCCGCTGCACTTCCGCGCCGGCGAGCCGGCGCTGGAGGACTTCCCGGTCGGGCGGTGCGAGGGGACGGCCGTGGCGCTCGACGCGCCCGAGGGCGCCATCCCGCCCGCGGTGCTGGCCGGGGTCGACCTCGCGGCGGTGGACTTCGTGCTGCTGCGCACCGGCTGGGCCCGCCACTGGGGCGCGCCGCAGTACTACCGGGACTGGCCCTGGCTGACCGAAGGCACGGCGCTGCTGCTGGCCGAGGCCGGGCTCAAGGGCGTGGGCCTGGACGGCCCGAGCATCGACCCCTTCGGCGTCGAGACCGCGCACCACATCCTGGCTGCGGCCGGCCTGATCAACATCGAGAACCTGGCGGCGCTGGACCGTCTGCCCGCGGTCCCGTTCCGTTTCGCCGCCCTGCCGCTGCGGCTGGCCGGCGCCGAGGCGTCGCCGGTGCGCGCCGTGGCCTGGGTGGGGGACGGGGGAGGCCGCCGTGTCGGATGAGAAGCGATACGGCGACGAGCCCGGCGGTCCGGAGGGCGGCCTGCACGGCGACGCGCCCCGCCGCGGGCTGGCGCGCACCATCGCCAAGGTAGGCTACGCCACGCGGCGCCAGGCGGAGGAGATGGTCCGCAGCGGCCGGGTCACCGTCGACGGGCGCCGCGAGCTGGACCCCGGCGCCACCGTCACGCCCGAATCTCTGATCGCCATCGACGACCACCAGCTCATCGACGTCATCCGCACCTACCTGGCGCTGCACAAGCCCGAGGACATCGCCGTCGCGCCGATCATGGGCCGCCGCATCCGCCTGGTCGCCGAGCTGCTGCCCCGCGACACGCCCGGACTGCGGGCCGCCGGCCGCCTCGACGCCACCACCAGCGGGCTGCTGCTGGTCTCCAACGACAGCGCCTGGAACGCGGACGCCGCCGGCAACGACGAGCTGGAGAAGGAGTACCTGATCAAGGTCGCCGGCCCGGTCACCGACGCCCTGATCGACGTGATCGGCGCCGGGGTGACGGCCCCGAAGCTGGGCCTGCTCAAGCCCGAGCTGGTGGCCCTGGAGAGCCGCGAGGACAACGCCTCGACCATCCGCATCGCGCTGCGCGGCGGCAAGGTCCGCCAGCTGCGCAGCCTGTGCACCGTCCTGCGCCTGGACCTGCAGGCCGTCCACCGCGTGCGGGTGGGGCCGGTGCTGCTGGGCGGGCTGAAGGCCGGCCGCTACCGCCACCTCTCGCGGGACGAGGTGGAGGGGATCCGCAGGGGGCCGGCGTGAGGTGCGTCGGTTGCGACGGCCAGGCGTCGTCGCCGCTGCCGTTCCGTTACGAGTGGGAGGCGCGGCGCTTCGTCCTCTGCCGCTGCCCCCGCTGCGGCATGATCTCCCTGGACCCGCAGCCGACGTCCGCCGAGATCGTCGCCTTCTACTCCGAGGAGTACTTCGCTTCGGGGCTGCACGGCCTCGACCGGCTCGGCACCGACTACGAGTCGGCCGCCGACACCGGCCTCGCGGCGGCGGCGCGGTTCCTCGAGCGCGACGTCCTGTCGGCGCACCCCCACCCGCATTCCTTCTTCGAGATCGGCGCGGCGATGGGGCACCTGCTGGCCGCGGGCGCCTCGCTGGGGCTGGAGTGCGGCGGCATCGAGATCTCGCCGGCAGCCGCGGCGCGGGCGCGGGACAAGTTCGGCCTCGAGCTGGAAGGCGGGCGGATCGAGGATCTCGACGTCTGCGCGCACCGGAAGCGGTGGGATGTGATCTACGCCGGCGACGTGCTCGAACACCTGCAGGACCCGGCGGCCGCCGTCGCCAAGGTCGTCGACATGCTGGCGCCGGAGGGCGTGTTCGTCGCGCGGCTGCCGTCGTCGTTCGATCTGCTGTCGAGCCGGCTGGCGATCCGGGTGCTCCCGCTCCTGGGCCGGACCATGAGGCTGCCGGACAAGCCTTACCATCTCCACGAATACACGCGCCGTTCGGCGCTGCATTTCTTCCGGCGGTTCTTCGACGAGGTCGAGGTGGATTCGAGCCTGATCCCGCCCTGGAAGCTGAACCTGAAGTCCGGGAGCGCCGCGTACAGGCTCAAGGGAATCCTGCATTGGGCGAACCTGCCGGTCACCTATCTGACCGGCCGGTGCGGCGACCGCCTGGTCGTGCGGGCCAGGACCCCCGCGCCGCCCGGGACCGCGGCGACCGTCACATCGTCGCGACCAGCTCGTTGAACGCCCGGATCCCGTCGTCCCACGCATCCGCCTCGGCGAACATCTCCGGCCAGAAGTCGCGGTCCCAGAGCCGGCGCAGGTCGGCCACGTCGCGCTGCTGCTGCTCCACCCAGGTGAAGTACTTGAAGTTGTGCAGCTGCTTGCGGTCCTGGTAGTCCAGCTCGCGCACGTAGTCAGGCGTGACGCCGCGCAGCCAGCGCTCGAGGTGGCGCAGCGCGTCTTCGCGGCGGTACTCGCCGTGGGCGGCGCGAAGCTCGACCAGGCGCGAGGCGTACAGCTCGGAGGAGTCGGTCAGCGGGGTGAACAGCACGTCGCGGCCGTCGAGGTCGTAGTGGCGGGCGGTCTTGATCGCCGACACGAGGTTGCTCAGGCCCGAGATGCCCAGCAGCGGCAGCTGCGAGACCAGCGCCGCCGGCACGCCCTCGCGCTCCAGGGTCTCGCGGCCGGCCGGCTCGTTGCACAGGCGCAGCAGGTCCATGCACTGCTGGTCGTCCACGGCGGCGACGAAGTCGGTGTTGCGCACGTTGTGGATCCAGGGCACGTGCTTGTCGCCGATGCCCTCGATGCGGTGCCCGCCGAAGCCGCAGCGCAGCAGCGTGGGGCACTGCAGGGCCTCCGAGGCGGTGATCAGGGCGCCCGGGTGCTCGGCCTTGAGGCGGTCGCCGGCGGCCAGGGTGCCGGCCGAGCCCGTGGCCGAGATCCAGGCGGCGAGGCGGTCGCCGGGCCGCGCGATCTTCGCGAAGATCTCCAGCACGATGCCGCCGGTCAGGCGGTAGTGCCACTGGGCGTTGCCCCACTCCTCGAACTGGTTGAAGATCACGCACTCGGGGCGGGTGCGCTTGATCTCCCAGCACTTGTCGTAGATCTCCTTGACGTTCGACTCGCAGCCGGGCGTGGCGATGACCTCGGTGGCCACGCCGCTCAGCCACTCGAAGCGCTCGCGGCTCATCTCCTCGGGCAGGATGGCGACGGACTCGCAGGCCAGCAGCTTGGAGTCGAAGGCGCCGCCGCGGCAGTAGTTGCCGGTGCTGGGCCAGACCGCCTTCTGGCGCGTGGGGTCGAAGGCGCCGGTGATCAGGCGCGGCACCAGGCAGCCGAAGGCCGCGCCCACCTTGTGGGCGCCGGTCGGGAACCACTTGCCGACCAGGCCGACGATCCGGGCCGGCACGCCGGTCAGCTCGGGCGGGAATTCGATCCAGTTGCCCTCGTTGTAGAGCCCGGTCGCGGGGTCGTTCTTCCAGGTGATGCGGAACAGGTTCACCGGGTCGATGTCCCACAGCCCCACCTCCGACAGGCGCTTGCGGACCGCGTCCGGGACCTGGGCCGGGTCCTGCATCTGCGCCAGGGTGGGGATGACGATGCCGCGCTCGCGGCAGCGGCGGGCGGCCAGGCGCAGGACCTCGCGGTCGGCGATCTTCAAAGACTGGCTCATGGGGGTTGTCCTTCGGCGTTCCAGGGACTTTATTATCCGTTCAGCAACTGCTAGACTGTTACGATTCCGGTCCCCCAAGAATGCGATTTCCCGGCGCGCCGGTCAACCCCGGCCGTCCGGACGATGGTGCCCACGCTCGCCCCCGGAAGGATGCAGGCCATGGCGATCGAGACCACTCCGCGGATGGTGCAGGCAGTCTACGACGCGAGCCGCGAGCGCCTCGCAGTCGTGCGCAAGCGGCTGGGACGCCCGCTGACCCTGGCCGAAAAGGTGTTCCTCGGGCACCTGGACGACCCGGCGGGGCAGGAGCTGGTCCGCGGCGAGGCCACCCTGGCCCTGCGGCCCGACCGCGTGGCCATGCAGGACGCCACGGCCCAGATGGCCATCCTGCAGTTCATGCAGGCCGGGCGCGACGAGGCGGCCGTGCCCACGACCATCCACTGCGACCACCTGCTGCTGGCCTACAAGGGCGCCGTGGCGGATAAGGCCCAGGCCCTGGACAGCAACCGCGAGGTCTACGACTTCCTCAGCTCGTCGGCCGCCCGCTACGGCATGGGCTTCTGGAAGCCGGGCTCGGGCATCATCCACCAGATCGTGCTGGAGAACTACGCGTTCCCGGGCGGGCTGATCATCGGCACCGACAGCCACACCCCCAACGGCGGCGGCCTGGCGATGGCGGCCTGCGGCGTGGGCGGGGCCGACGCCGTCGACGTCATGGTGGGCATGCCCTGGGAGGTCAAGCACCCGAAGATCATCGGCGTGAAGCTGACCGGCGCGCCCGACGGCTGGACCGCCCCGAAGGACGTCATCCTGAAGCTCTGCGGCATCCTGACCGTCAAGGGCGGCACCAACGCCGTCATCGAGTACTTCGGGCCGGGCTGCGCGGCGCTCAGCTGCACCGGCAAGGCCACGATCACGAACATGGGCGCCGAGCTGGGCGCCACCACCAGCATCTTCCCCTACGACGCGCGCATGGCCTCCTACCTCGCGGCCACCGGCCGCGCGGAGCTGGCCGCCCTGGCGGACGCGAACCGCGACCTGCTGACGGCCGACCCCGAGATCGCCGCCTCGCCGGCCGACTTCTACGACCAGATCGTGGAGATCGACCTCTCGACCCTCGAGCCCCACCTGGTGGGGCCGCACTCGCCCGACCTGGCGCGGCCCGTCGGCGACCTGGCCGCGGACGTGGCGCGCGAGGGCTACCCCGCGCGGATCTCCGCGTCCCTGATCGGCAGCTGCACCAACTCCTCCTACGAGGACATCTGCCGCGCGGCGGACGTGGCGCGGCAGGCGGTCGCCAAGGGCCTCCAGATGAAGACGACGCTGTGGGTCTCGCCCGGCTCGGACCAGATCTACGAGACCATCGCGCGCGACGGCCAGCTGGCGGCGCTCGAGGCCGTGGGCGCCACGGTGCTGACCAATGCCTGCGGGCCCTGCATCGGGCAGTGGCAGCGCGACGACGTGGCGTCGGGCGAACCGAACTCCATCGTCACCTCGTTCAACCGCAACTTCCGCAAGCGCAACGACGGCAACCCGGAGACCTGCGCCTTCATCGGCAGCCCCGAGATCGTCATGGCCTACGGCCTGGCCGGCACCCTGTGCTTCGACCCGCGGCGCGACGCGCTGACCAATGCCCGCGGCGAACAGGTCCGCCTCGACGCGCCCGCCGTCGCCGACGAGCTGCCGCCCCGCGGCTTCGTGGCCGCCACCGGCGGCTACCAGGCGCCGCCCGCCGACGCGCGCGGCGTCGAGGTGCTGGTCGATCCGCAGAGCGACCGCCTGGCCCTGCTGGAGCCCTTCGCCCCCTGGGACGGCCGCGACTTCGCGGACCTGCCGGTCCTGATCAAGGCGCAGGGCAAGTGCACGACCGACCACATCTCGATGGCCGGGCCCTGGCTCAAGTACCGCGGCCACCTCGACCACATCAGCGACAACATGCTGATCGGCGCGGTCAACGCCTTCAGCGGCGAGACCAACCGCGTCAAGAACCAGCTCGACGGCAGCCTGGGCGAGGTGCCGCAGGTGGCGCGCGCCTACAAGGCCGCGGGACGGCGCTGGCTCGTCGTCGGCGACGAGAACTACGGCGAGGGCTCGAGCCGCGAGCACGCGGCCATGGAGCCGCGCCACCTGGGCTGCGCCGCGGTCCTGGTGCGCAGCTTCGCCCGCATCCACGAGACCAACCTCAAGAAGCAGGGCATCCTGCCGCTGACCTTCACCGACCCGGCCGACTACGACCGGGTGCAGCAGGACGACCGCGTCGCCATCGGCCCGCTGGCCGGGTTGGCGCCGGGCCGGCCCCTGCGCGTCACCCTGACGCATGCGGGCGGGGCCACCGAGTCCATCGAGGTCCGGCATACCTTCACCGCGGAGCAGATCGACTGGTTCCGGGCCGGCTCGGCCCTGAACCGGATCAAGGCCGCGCGGGGCTGAGCGGACCCGCCATTTTCCCCCATGGCAACTGGGAGTGAGATCTCCCGTCGCGTGGCTTGCCCGCCGCGCGTCTTGTCGCTAGACTGCGTGCGACACGCCTGCTGACCGCGGCTCCCCACCGGAAAGGTCGGCTCCCCGCATGAGATCGTACCACCGCATCTCGCTCACCTACCTGGCCGCGGGCGTACTGTGGATCCTGCTGTCGGACCGGTTCCTGGACCTGGCCGCGCCCGAGGCGGTCTCGCGGCTGCAGACCTACAAGGGCTGGTTCTTCGTTTCGATGACCACGCTGCTGCTGTACGGCGCCCTGCGCCGCCGCGAGCTGCACCTGCAGCGCACGCTGGACGAACTGGCGGCCGCGCGGGCGCGCTCCCGCGAGACCGTGCAGTTCGTGGCCTCGACGTCGCACGAGCTGCGCACGCCGCTGGGCGCGATCCTGGGCTTCTCCAGCTTCCTGCTGCAGGAGAAGCCGGGCGCCCTGAACCAGGACCAGCGCGAGCAGCTGGGCCACGTGCGCGACGCCGCCCGGCACCTGCAGGCCCTCACCAACGACATCACCGACCTGGCGCGTCTCGACGACGGCCGCGTCGCGCCCGCGATCGACGACTTCCCGCTCGACGCCCTGCTGGAGGAGGCGGCCGCCAACGTGAGGGAGCAGGCCGCGGCCAAGGGGCTCGCCCTGTCCGTCGCGGGCGTGCCGGGCCTCGCCCTGCGCCAGGACCGCCGCCGCCTGCTGCAGTGCCTGCTGAACCTGCTGTCCAACGCCGTGAAGTTCACCGACGAGGGGGAGGTCGCGCTGCGGGCCGCGGTCGAGGGGGGCACCCTCAGGCTCGAGGTCCGCGACACCGGCCCCGGCATCCGGCCCGCCGAGCGCGAACTCCTGTTCCGGCCCTACAGCCGCCTCGACACGCCCGCCACGCAGCGCGCCCACGGCACCGGTCTGGGCCTGTTCATCACCGGCCGCCTGGTCGAGGGGTTGCTGGCCGGACGGATCGGGCTGAGCGATGCGCCGGGCCGCGGCAGCGTCTTCAGCCTGGAGATCCCGGTCCGCCACCCCGCGGGCTGACCGCCGACATCCCCGCTCCAGGACCGCCCCCGCCCGCCGATGCAGCATTGCGTGCTGGACGCCGCATCCCTGCAGGCGCATGCTGACGGGGTCCGGCTGCCGTGAACCTGGGAGGCTTCCTTGACGCCGCCGCGACGACATCCCGCCCTCTGCGATCCGCGCCCCTTCGTCTGGCTGCTGGCGCTGCCGCTGGCCGCCGGCTGCGCGCGGGCGCCGGACGCCGCCGACTCGATGACGGCCGCGGCAGCGGCGGCGACGGCCGGGCCGGTCGAGATCGTCGCCTGGCTCGACGACGACCCGGGCGGGCCCGCCATGCTGCCCGTCGCCGCCCACATGATCGCCTCCGCGCGCGACGACACCACCCGCTCCTGGCTCTGGGTGCAGGTGGAGCTCCACGAGAACCAGGACGTGCGCCTGCTCGGACCCGGCGCGCTGAGGTTCCGTCTGGAGCTGGCGGACGGGACGATCCGCGAGGTCCTCGACGAAGGGGTGCGCGTGCCGCTCGACGCCGGGGCCAACACGTTCCTGAATTCGGCCACCGGGCCGATCACCATCCGGGCCAGCCACGCCCACGGCTCGGCGACCTGCGTCCCGCTGCTGGTGCGGCTGCCGTTGCAGGACGGGCCATTGCCCGCGGTGCGCGGTGTCGCGGCCGTGCCCGCGCGCTGGCTGCGCCACTGACCTTCCCGCCGTTTCCCGGAGGACTCCCGTGACCTTCTACGCCGACTGGGTGCGCGCCCAACCGCTCGTCTCGGCCGCCCTGCAGTTCGCCGTGCTCGGCACCCTGGGGGAGATCGTCGCCGCGTGCCTGCGCGTGCGCCGCCCCGCCCTGCCCTGCACGCCCGCGCAGCTGGCGGCCAAGGCCGCGGCCTGGGCCGTGCTGGGCCTGGTGATCAAGTTCGGTTTCACCGGCATGAAGGGCTTCGTCGCGGGGCTGCTCGAGCACGGCATGCTGCCCGCCTGGTGCGGCGCGGGCGTGGGGCGCGCGCTGGCCGTCTCGGTGCTCACCAACGTCTTCTTCGGGCCGCAGATGATGGCCTTCCACCGCTGGGAGGACAACCTCATCCTGCGCCGCCGCGGCTACGCCGGGATCGCGACCGCGTGGTGGACGCTGGTCTGGTTCTGGATCCCGGCCCACACCGTCACCTTCAGCCTGCCCCCCGATTATCAGATCGGACTGGCCGCGCTGTGGGGGCTGGTGCTGGGGATCATCCTCGGCTTGAGCAAGAAGTAATCTCGCCGGCTAGTCTTCGTCGCGTTGGGTGCGCGCGCGTTTGACCGCGGCGCGCCGGCGCTTGTCGTCCACGCGCTTGAGGCGGGAGGCCCGGGTCGGCTTGGTCGACGTGCGGGTCTTCGGGAGTTCGGCGGCTCGCTGGAGCAGGGCCACGAGGCGGTCGATCGCGTCCTGGCGGTTGCGTTCCTGGGTGCGGTGGCGGCGGGCGTCCAGGACGATGACGCCCTCGTTGGTGGCGCGGCGGCCGGCCAGGCGCAAGGCGCGCGCCCGCACCGCGTCGGGCAGGTTCGGGGAGTTCGCGGCGTCGAAGCGCAGCTGCACCGCGGTGGAGACCTTGTTGACGTTCTGGCCGCCGGGGCCGGACGCGCGCACGAAGCTGAACGACAGTTCGTCGTCGGCGAGGCGGATGTCCGGCGTGATCTCGATCATCATGCTCTCCGGGACGAAGCGAAGGCCGGGCCCGCGCCCGGCCTTCGCATGGTAGCAGGACCGCCGACGGCGCGCTAGGCCGCGAACGCCACGTACTTGTCGGCCGGCACGTTGCAGACGGGGCAGCGCTCGTGCGCGTCGCCGAAGACGGTGTGGCCGCAGACGGGGCAGATCGACACCTTCGTGACGTCGATGTCCTTGCCCGCCTTGACCGCCGCGAGCGCCGCGCGGTACATGTCGGCGTGGATCTTCTCGGCCTCGACGGCGAAGCGGATGCTGCGCTGGGCGCCCTTCTCCTGCTGGAGCTGGGCCACCGCCATGTAGGCGGGGTACATCTCGTCCACCTCGAAGGTCTCGCCGCCGAGGGCGCCCTGCAGGTTCGCCGCGGTGTCGCCCACGCCGGAGAGCTCCTTCAGGTGGTTCACGGCGTGCACCTGCTCGGCGTAGCTGATGGCCTTGAACAGCAGGGCCACCTGGGGGAAGCCGTCCTGGGCGGCCTTGTCGGCGAAGGCCAGGTACTTCAGGTGCGCCTGGCTCTCGCCGGCGAACGCGTCCTTCAGGTTGTGCTCGGTCATCGCGCGCATGGGGCCTCCTCGGGTTGGTCGGGATCGGTGGACCGAAACATGGTACGATCCGCCGTCGATTTCAACCGATCGTCAGCAGCACGATCCCGCCCACGGTCAGCGCCATCCCGAGCAGCGTCTTGAGCGTGACGGGCTCGCCGCCCAGAGTCAGCGCCAGCAGCGCCCCGAACAGGGGCGAGGTGAAGGCGATGGGCATGACGCGCGTCAAGGGCGCGCCCTTGATGGCCGTGTAGAAGCAGAGCATGCCGATCGATCCCGCCACCACGCCGCCGCCGATGGTCATGTAGAGCAGAGACCGCGGCCCCGCGGTCGCCAGCGCCTTCCAGTGGGGCGCGCTGACCGCGCCCAGGATCACCAGCGCCACGGCCGTGCGGATCGTGATGCCCAGCTGCGGGGGCAGGTTGCCCAGGTGCAGGCCGCGCTTCTCGAAGTAGCCGCCGAAGCCCCAGGCCGCGGCGGTCAGCAAGGCGAACAGGTACGGTTTCATCGTCGCGCGCTCCTCTGGCGGAGCGCCTCGTAGGCGAGCAGCGCCGCCGCCACGCTGACGTTCAGGGAGTCGGCCGTCCCCAGCATGGGGATGCGGCAGCGGCGGTCGGCCGCCGCGAGCATCTCGTTCGACAGCCCCGTGTCCTCGGCGCCCAGCAGCACCGCCACCGGGCCGGTCAGGTCGCAGGCGGTGTGCAGGTCGGGCGC
>Ga0172375_10001033_pt1 | contig 45063 bp, 46 predicted proteins | sample LakKiv1m_FD_114537 | JGI IMG/M metagenome (GOLD analysis project Ga0172375, IMG submission 114537) | Freshwater microbial communities from Kabuno Bay, South-Kivu, Congo - kab_092012_11.1m | ecosystem: Environmental > Aquatic > Freshwater > Lake | place: Democratic Republic of the Congo... | reverse complement strand
TTTACCATAATTTATCATTTAAACTTGTTTCATAATCTCTTGTTATTTAGTAATATATTTTTTCATAGAGACCCTGAAACAAGTTCAGGGTGACAACTTTGGTGGACTTTTGCAAGTCCCTCCTATGAAAGAACTTTTCAACAGCTTTAGTCATATTTTACCAAAGACTGACGCCTAATTGTGTGGTCTTTTTATTTTGTATTACATTAATGTGTCATTGCGAAAGCGTGAATTCTCCCACCTAAGCGGGAGAATGAAGGCTTGTGGCAATCCCCTGTTTTTACGATTGAGGGGATTGCTTCAAGGCGTTCATCCTTTCGCAATGACGCTTCGGGTGTGATATAACCTAAAGAACCGGTACACTTAATAACCAATACCCATGATATTTCCTGCTATAAAAAATAACTTTCCCTATTTGAAAAATAACTTTATCCAGTTTCGCTTTCGCGCCGGTTTGTACTTATCGCTGGCACTGTTGTTTTCTTTCACCGTTTCCGCCGAAGCCTACATCGGGCCCGGCGCCGGTTTCGCCTTCCTCTATTCCTTCTTTGTCATCTTTCTCATCATCTTCATCGCCCCGCTGTTCCTGCTGATTTGGCCGGTCTGGTATGTGATACATCAGCTTAAAATCGGCGGCGGCCCTAAAAATCCCCGCGCTAAGCGTGTGGTGGTACTTGGTCTGGACGGTCTCGACCCCCAGCTCAGCGAAAAATATCTGCGCGAAGGCAGACTGCCCAATTTCCGGAAACTTGCCGAATCCGGCAGCTTCCACAAATTAGCCACTACCCATCCATCCGTTTCCCCCGTCGCCTGGTCGACTTTCCAAACCGGCGTCAATCCCTGCAAACACAATATTTTCGACTTCCTCGACCGGGATCTGAATAATTATACTCCCAAACTTTCCTCCGCCTATATCGGCGGTGCATCCGGTGTCCGAAAAATTGGACCTTTCAAACTGCCCAAAGGCAAATCCGTTGTCCGCTTACTGCGTAAATCCCAGCCCTTTTGGACGATTTTAGGTAAATCCGGCGTATTTTCCACTGTCCTGCGAGTTCCCATCACCTTCCCCCCGGAAAAATTCTACGGATTGTCCTTGTCCGCTATGTGCGTCCCGGATTTGAAAGGGACTCAAGGGACATTTACCTATTACCACACCGCTTCCGGCGGACACCCTGAAGAAGCCGCCGGCGGCTTCCGCATACCGGTAAAATGGGAAAATGACCGCATCGATACCTACATCCCCGGGCCGACTAATGCCCTCGCCGAACCGCCTCAGGAAATGCGCCTCCCGCTGAAGATCGTTAGGAAAAACGGCGGTGTCGACTTGAAACTTAACGGTAATACGCACCACCTTGCCCTTGGCGAATACACTCCTTGGATTAAAGTGGAATTCCGCGCCGGAGCTATGATGAAAGCCGCCGGTATCTGCCGCTTCTGCCTATCGCAAGTCGAGCCGGAACTGGGATTATACCTTTCCCCACTCAATATCGATCCGGAAAAACCCGCCCTGCCTATATCTCACCCCGTCTATTATTCCGTCTATCTGGCTAAACTGCAAGGCGCTTATGCTACTCTGGGCTTAGCCGAAGATACCTGGGCGCTGAACGAAGGCGCTATTTCCGACCAAGCCTTCTTGGAACAAGCTTGGAATAATCACCGGGAACGCGAACAGATGTTCTTCCATGCTTTACAGATGAACCGGCAAGGTCTGGTCGTCTGCGTCTTCGATACTTCCGACCGCATCCAGCATATGTTCTGGCGGCATCTGGAAAAAAACCATCCTGCCAACCTCGGTCAAACTGTCCCCTCCGGTGAAACCGCCATCGAAACAATGTACCGCAGAATGGATGAGTTAGTCGGTAAAACAATGGAAAAAATCGGTAAGGACGATGTCCTGATGGTGATTTCCGACCACGGCTTCAAATCCTTCCGCCGCTGTTTCAGCATCAACGCCTGGCTGAAAGCCAACGGCTATTTGACACTTAAACCCGGCGCTGCCGGCGGAGACTATTTCGCCGAAGTGGATTGGACTAAAACCCGCGCTTACGGGGTGGGATTGGGCGGGTTCTATATCAATCTCAGAGGACGGGAAAAACAAGGTATTGTGGAAAAAGGCGCGGATTACGATAGTTTAATCCGGGAATTGAAAGCGAAACTAATCGGATTGAAAGACCCGGTCACCGGCGAAGAAGCCATTCATAAACTATTACATATCTCTGAGACTGGTTCCGGGCCTTATATGCAAAACGCCCCTGACCTGCTCTTCGGCTTCAATCCCGGCTGCCGCATCGCCTGGAATTCCGTTACCGGCGATACCACCGGGGAAATCTTTACTGACAATATCAAAAAATGGAGCGGCGATCATTGCATCGACCCGGAACAAGCTCCCGGAATCTTTTTCTCCAATGGGAAAATCACTTTAAACGATCCCCATCTGAAAGATATTTCCGCCGCCACTTTGGATTTGCTGGGAGTGCCGATCCCCGCTTACATCGAAGGCCGCCCGCTGTTTCGCTGATTTGGTGATTTTTGTAAAAATCCCCCCTTCCCCCCATTAAAAAAAGGGGGGAAAAGCAAACGGCCGTCCTACCCCACTTTCCCCCTTTCCTGAAACAAGTTCAGGACAAGCCTTAAAGGGGGAATTAATGGGGAATTTTTAGACAATAATAAATATTCACACATTCAATTATTACTAATTAACTAAGTAGAGTTTGTTACCTAACGCTTGGCACTTGCTGCTTTTTTTGACTTGCAGACTTTCTCAAAATAAACCAACCTCCGTGCTAAAATGTATAACAATGTCGATTACTATAAACTTGACGAATTGTTCTCCGAAGACGAACTTATAGTCCGGGATACCATTCAAGCCTGGGTGGGGGAAAAAGTCATTCCCCATATCGAAGAACACTTCCGCGAAGCGCGCTTCCCGCTGGAACTCATCCCGCAAATGGCGGAATTGGGCTTGTTCGGCCCCACTTTACCGGAAAAATACGGCGGCGCCGGCTTGACCGATGTCGCCTACGGCCTGATGATGCAGGAACTGGAAAAAGGCGATTCCGGCCTGCGTAGTTTCGCTTCCGTGCAATCCGCTTTAGTCATCTACCCCATCTATTCCTGGGGCAGCGATGAACAGAAAAATTACTGGCTGCCTCAATTGATCAAAGGTGAAAAAATCGGCGCCTTCGGTTTGACCGAACCGGATTACGGCTCCAATCCCGGCGGAATGGTTACCAGCGCGAAAAAAGTCGAGGGCGGTTTTATCCTGCACGGCGCTAAAATGTGGATTACCAACAGCGCCATCGCCGATGTGCTGGTGGTCTGGGCGAAACTGGACGGTGTGGTCAATGGCTTCCTGGTGGAAACCGGCTGGAAAGGCGTGTCCTGCCCGGAAATCAAAGGCAAATGGAGTCTGCGGGCTTCCGTCACCGGCGAAATCATCCTCGATGAGGTCTTTGTCCCCGACAGTCATATCTTACCGCTGGCGCAGGGATTGAAATGCCCGCTGGGGTGTCTATCCCAGGCGCGCTATGGCATCGCTTGGGGCGTCTTAGGCGCAGCGATGGTCTGTTATAAATCCGCTTTGAATTACGCCAAATCCCGCATCCAATGGGGCAAACCCATCGCCGGTTTCCAACTGGTGCAGGAAAAATTAGTAGAAATGCTCACAGAAATCACTAAAGCTCAGCTTCTGGTCTACCGCCTGGGCAAATTGAAAGAGCGGAAAAAAGCCACTTTCAGCCAAATCAGTTTAGCCAAACGCAACAATTGCCAAATCGCTTTGGACATCGCCCGCGCCGCCCGCGATCTTCACGGCGCTAACGGCATTTCCGACGAATACCCCATTATGCGTCATATGATGAACCTGGAATCGGTCTACACCTACGAAGGTACGCACAATATGCACACCCTCATCGTCGGCGCGGATATTACCGGAATGGAAGCTTATTCTTAAAAGTTGCAAGTAACAAGTAGCAAGTAGCAAGTGCCTAACACCCAGCACCCAATGCCCATTGCCTAATGCCTACAGACAATTTCAACACAAAAAATTAGCAAATGAAAAAAACTATACTTATAATTTCTCTTTTCTCCCTCCTCGCCGCTATAATGCTTTCCTGCGGCGGAGGGACTAAATTCCGCCACACCGGCAAACGCGTCATCGTCCTCGGCATCGACGGTATGGACCCCGATTTCCTGAGGGAATTCATCGACCGGGGAATGATGCCCAACTGCGCTAAACTCGCGGCAGAGGGTTCTTTCAAACCTCTGCTTTCCAGTCAGCCTCCGCAAAGCCCGGTAGCTTGGTCCAACTTCATCACCGGAATGGACCCCGGCGGACACGGCATCTTCGATTTTATCCACCGCGAACCGGCTTCCCGCATCCCCTACCTTTCCACCTCGAAGATGGAAGACGCTTCCAGCATATTAAAAATCGGCAAATACCGCATCCCTCTGAAAAGCGGAAAAGCGCTGCTTTTGCGTAAAGGCGACGCCTTCTGGCAGATTTTGGAAAGACAGGGCATTGAATCTATTATCTACCGCGTCCCTTCCAATTTCCCTCCGGCGGAAACTTCCTGCAGAACTTTTTCCGGGATGGGAACGCCGGATATTCTGGGAACTTACGGTATCTTCACCTTCTTCACCGATGATTCTACGATGTATAACGATGATGTCGCCGGCGGCAAAATTGTCATGGTAAAACCGGCGGATGGAATGGTCTCCGGCGAAATCGCCGGCCCTAATAATACGCTGGTGAAAGACAATCCTCCCACTTCAGTCTCCTTCACCGCCTACCTCGACCCGGTGGAAGACAACCTGCGCATCGAAATCGGAGACAGCGATTTCCTGCTCCGCCCCGGAGAATGGTCGGATTGGGCGGAAATTGAATTTCCCCTGCTGGGCTCTTTTGCTAAAGCCGGCGGGATTGTCAGATTCTACCTCAAAGAACTGCGCCCGCATTTCAAATTATATGTTTCACCGGTCAACTTAGCCCCGGGCAATCCCGCCTTGCCGCTTTCCACCCCGGCGGATTATTCTAAAGAACTCTATGAGAATATCGGCAACTTCTATACTTTAGGGATGCCGGAAGATACCAAAGCGCTGTCCGCCGGAGTTTTCGACTTTACCGATTTCTTATCTCAGGATAAATTAGTTCTGCAAGACCGCCTGCGCGAATTCGATTATACCTGGAAATCCTTTAAAGACGGCGTCTATTTCTTCTATTTCGGCACTTTGGACCAAAGCAGTCACGCTTTGTATTCCACCTTCGACAAGGAAAGCCCCATCTTTAATACCGAAATCGGGGAAAAATTCGGCGGCGAATTGATGAAGCTCTATATGGAAATCGATCAAGTCATCGGCCGAGTGCTGAAAGAAATGCAGCCTAACGATTTATTGATTGTAATGTCCGATCACGGTTTCGCGCCCTTCAGGTATTGTTTCGACCTTAATACCTGGCTCTTGGAAAACGGTTATATTACTCTTAGAGACACGACTAAGCGGAATGAAGAGTTCTTCCCCGGCGTCGATTGGCGCAAAACCAAAGCCTACGGTCTGGGCATCAACAGCCTTTACCTCAACCTTCGCGGCCGGGAACAAAACGGCGTCATCGCTCCCGGCGAGGAAGAAAAAGCCTTGAAAAATGAACTCAAAGCCAAACTGGAAGCATTAATCGACCCTAAAACCGGGCAGAAAATTATCAGCGTAGCGGATATTCGCGAAACCATATATCACGGCCCGGAAACTGAAAACGCCCCTGATTTGATTATCGGCTATAACCGAGGCTACCGCGCCTCCTGGGATACAATTTTGGGTAAATTCCCCCCGCACATCCTGTCGGAAAATCCCGATAAATGGGCCGGCGATCATTGTATGGACTGCAAACTGGTCCCCGGCGTCATCCTTTCCAACCGCAAAATTGAGATGGAAGCCCCCGCGCTCTACGACCTCGCTCCCACCGTCCTGACCGAATTCGGCCTGCCCGTTCCCCCCGATATGGTAGGAAAACCGATCTTCTCTAATTGAATCATCGCAAGTGTGTGTTGTCAGGTGCCTTCACCTGACGCTTTTTTGCTTTTTTCTTAGCTTTTCCCAAAGCCCAGAGCCCAAAGTCTAAAGTCCGCTTTTTATCTGTGGTGAACGCTTTTATGTTTGCTTTTGCTTTTCCTAATTCCTAACTCCGAACTCCCAATTCCCATTTTGAAAAAATGCCCAAACTAAAAATCAAACTCGACGACGACATCTATCAAAAGCTGTTAAAGCTTTCCCGCCAAGCTGGTTATTCCGCCCCGGAAGAATTCATTCAGCATTTGATCGAAAAAGAAATCGCCCATTTGGACGAAGCGGGTAACGAAGATGAATTGAAAAAACGGCTGCAAGGACTTGGCTACATTTCCTAAATCAATGTTTGCTTTTTACTTGACGCTTGATACTTGTATCTCGCATCTCGTAACTAATTTCAAGGTAATTCGCATAAATGAACTTAGTCTGGAATGTCAATCTGGCTTTAGGCAGGCTTTTCGAACAAATCCTCGCCCCATTTTCCTCAGTTTCACCGATTTGGGGGCTGGCGCTGGTCTCCATCGTTACCGGCGCCATTATGGTGTTTATCTTCAAATTTGTGTCCAATCAAAGCGGTATCCGCCTTACCAAAGCGCGTATCCGCGGCTATTTTCTGGAAGTCTGGCTCTATAAACACGATTTCAAAACCGTCATCGCCACCATCGGCCGCATCCTGAAAGCCAATTTCACCTATATGAGATACGCCGTATCCCCGCTGCTGGCGCTGATGCCGCCGGTGATATTGATTATGGCGCATCTGAATCTATTTTACGGTTACTCCCCACTGCGTCCGGGAGCTTCAGTTTTAATGACTGTCAAATTCCGCGATTCCCGCCTCCTCGCCGACACCACGCTTTCCGCTCACGGCGGATTCCACATCGCCATCGATGGTTCCCCTGTCCGGGCGATGGGAAAAAACGAAGTCACCTGGCGCTTGAAAGCGCTGACCGCCGGGGATGATAAAATCATCGTTTCCTGGGACGGAAAAATCATAGAAAAAACCGTTTCCGCCGGCCGCCATAAGGTAGTGAAATTATCCCCTCTGCGCAGTCATACCGCCTCAATCACCAATGCCCTTTTCAGCCCGGGCGAAAAACCAATCGACCGCGAAAATGAAGTTGAATGGATTATGCTTGAATATCCTGAAAGAGAAATTAACTTCCTTGGAATGAAAACTCATTGGATCATTGTTTTCTTCATACTGTCCCTCGCCGCCGGATTCGCCTTGAAAGGTGTTTTTAAAGTGGAAATTTAACAGAAGTTACAAGCAGTAAGTAACAAGTATCAAGTATACTTCTTCCCAAAAGTCTTTTCGCTTGTTTGGTAGGGATAGAACAGTCAGCTTGTCCCAAAACGCCCAAAGGGCGTTATACTGGCGCTGCGCAGTAGTCCCTGCGGGAAAAGCCAGTGTCCATATCTTCATATTTTACAAATATCTGGATTCCCGCTTTCGCGGGAATGACGCTCCCGGGTCGCATTGTGGGACAGGCTCAGTGTTCTGTCCCTACAATCGGTAAGCAATAATTGGAAACAGTACAAAGTCCCAAGCATTATTTTTCCCCTAAAAACTTGACTATACAGTCTTCTGAGTATATGTTTAACTCAAAGCAAATTTCAATTGGGGAAAAACTATGAAAGAAACCCGTTTGTCGACCCTATTTTTGGGATTTATCGTCGCTGTCTTGCTGGTAATCATCCTGAAAACCCTCAAAACAATTTTCATCCCCCTGATTTTCGCCGCCCTCCTGTCGGTCATTCTGAAACCCGTCATCACCTATTTGCAGCGCTGGAAAATCCCCGCCGGTCTCTCGGTCGCCTTGGTCATTCTGGCGATGTTTTTCACTATCTATCTTTTAGGATCGGTCATCTACGCCGGCGCCGCTTCTTTCAGCCGCGATTTCCCCCATTACGAAGCCAGCCTCCGCGCCTCGCTGGAAACTACTTTAAAGAGTTTCCATCTGGAGCAGGATGAATTCGAACAATATTTCCTTAATGTCGACTGGCAAACACGGCTGGAAGAATTTTCCGTAGAAGATATTATCACCAATACGCTGGGTTCGTTTTTCACCTTCCTTGGCTATACTTTGTTAGTCCTGGTCTTCACGGTTTTTTTATTGTCCGGGCAGCTCCATTTGAGCGATAAAATCCGGGAAGCTTTCTCCCGCGAAAAAGCGCAAGTCATTCTCAAAGTGATAGGTAACATTCAGAACCGCGTTCGCGTCTATTTAGTGGTAAAAGTTCTGTCGAGCTTTCTGACCGCTCTGGTCAGCGCGGTCTTCCTGCTCATCTTCGGAGTAGATTTTCTGGTCATATCGGCGCTGCTGATCTTTGTCTTGAATTTCATTCCCAGCATCGGTTCCGTCATCGCCACACTTTTTCCCATAGTCATCTGTTTTGTGGAATTCGGCTATTCCTGGCAATTAATCGCCGTAGCGGCTTCTTTGATAGGCACGCAGATGGTCTTCGACCATTTCCTGGAACCGCTGCTGATGGGCCGGGGGCTTAACTTGCAGCCTATTGTGGTAATCTTAAGCCTGATTTTCTGGGGATGGGTGTGGGGAATTGTGGGGATGGTGTTAGCGATCCCGCTCACTTCGACTTTCGTCCTCGTCTGCGAAAACATCGATACTTTAAAGCCGGTGGCGGTGCTGATGAGCGGCAGGAAAACCGCGAATAATTAAACCACCCCGGTAACATACTATGAACCTCGTCAATCATCTTTACAAAAGAATACTAATTCTGACCTGCGTTGTCGGACTAGCTTGTTCCGTCTTCTGCTATGACCATTTGCCGGACCGTGTCGCTTTGCATTTTTCCGTCAGCGGCTTCCCGGATTCTTACGGCAGTAGATTGGTAAACTTATTGATGACCACCGGACTGCATATCTTTCTCACCACACTTTTTCTTGCCCTTCCGATACTGGTGAAAAAGCTTCCCCTCAACTTGGTCAATCTGCCGCATAAGGATTTCTGGCTGGCGCCGGAAAGAATGGATGAAACTATTGATGCCCTGACTTTACGGTTCTATCATTTCGGTATCCTAGTCAATCTGTTTTTGATCGCCCTGAACTATTTAACTTATTTAGCTAACCATAGCGAACCGGTCAGATTGAATATGCTGCTCTTCCTCGCTGTATTAGCGATATTCTTTATCATTACCGCCTATTGGCTGATCCGATTTTACCGCCGCTTTTCCCGGAAGGAAATAGATAGGAGGCAGATACCGGATTAATAATTCGCTTGAGGGATCATATACCGTTTCTAAGAGTCTTTTTGCATGTATTGGTAGAGACAGAACAGTGTTCTGTCCCTACCAATACTTGTGACCTGAGACATGAGACCTGAGACATGAGACACGAGACACGAGACACGAGACACGAGACTCTAAGTATATTTTCCTTGACCGCTTTGCAAAATAGGACAAGATTATTTATATTATTGTTTCGATGCGAAATAGGAATCTACTAAATATGGCGTTTGCCGCCGGCTGGCTGCTACTCTTTCCGTTAAGCGGAATGGGTCAGATATTTTCCATTTTAGGCGGCGAACGGGTGGGCACATCCAGCGCAACTTTCCTGAAGATCGGAATCGGGGCGCGGGCGGAAGGGATGGGCGGGGCTTTTACGGCAGTGGCGGACGACCCGTCCTGTTTATATTGGAATCCGGCAGGGGCGGCACAGCTGAAAAATAGTGCGGTGATGGTCAATCATAATGAATGGCCGGCGGACATCAAACACGAATATATCGGAGTGGTGTATAAGCTGAACCGCAATCAAGCTTTGGGATGGTCCGCGATAGCTTTGCATATGGACGATATGGAGGAAACGACGGAATATTTCCCGGCGGGGACGGGGAATTATTTTACATTCGGAGATATGGCTTTAGCGCTGACTTGGGCGATGAAGATGACGGTAAATTTTTCTTACGGAGTGACCGGACGGTATGTGAGGGAAGATTTGGCGGGACAGGTGATGGACGGTTATATGGTGGATTTGGGGACTTATTATAAGACCGGATTCCGGGATATGACTTTCACCGTGGCTTTGTGTAATTTCGGGCCTAATATGCGCCCCGGCGGAACTTATATGAAACCTATTGAAAGCGGCGAGGAAATCGAAGCGCAGTATCAGGCGTTCCCCCCGCCGACTATATTCCGGCTGGGTTCGGCGGTGACGGTGTTCAAAAACCGGATGAGCAGTATGCTGGTATCATTACAGTTAAATCATCCGGTGGACAATGCGGAAAACATCATCATCGGCGGTGAAGCAAGGGTATTGAAACTATTATTTTTACGCGGCGGATATAAAATCAATTACGATGAGGAAAAGTTTGCTTACGGCTGGGGATTGGATATCCCGCTGAATAAATATATTTTGAAGCTGGATTATTCTTACAGCGATTTTGGTGTGTTGGGCGAGGCGCAGAGGTTTACTTTTACCTTCTGGCTTTGAAAGCAGGATTTGGGATTTGGGGAAAAGCAAAGATTTGAACCGCAGATAAAAACCGATAAAAAAACTGATAAAAGCCGATAAAAGCAAGGCAAAAGCGCCGCCGCAGAGGCACAGAGAACACAGAGTCTCTCAGAGAAAAGCAAAGTAGATTGATTAAATCCAATAAAAATATAAGAGCGAATATTTCTTTTGCCGGGTTATTATTCCCCTTGATGTCAGCGGTAATTATCGCTATGGGATGCCAGGATACGATGAAATTGCCGGTGGATCAGGGTTCTATCACCGGTTCCGGGGATACGGTGTTCATCAAGTTGAATCCGGTATGGGATGCGGCTTTTGGCGTGGATTTGTCTCAGCCGGCGGATGTAATTATCGGGCCTGACGGATTAGTCTATATCGCGGATATGGGGAACGACCGTATCGTGGTGTTGAACCGCAGCGGAGAGCAGCAGGATTTCGGCAATTTGAATACATTGAACGATATCGACCATCCCACCGGGATTTGTTTCGATCAAGCGCTCAATTTGTATATCTGCGGCAATGGGGAAACGGTATATATCTGGAGCCGGTATTTGAATGATAGCGGTGTGGAAGCTGTGGCGGCGGGATTTTTGCTCAGCGATACCATATCCGGGGATACGATGACGGTGACGGAAGCTGAAGATATGATAGAATACACTTACGGGCAGCCGGATTCGGGGAGGTACTGGGTGGTTATCGATGTGGCTTGGGATTCTTCGACACTTGCGGTGGAAGAAGCGCTATTTGTGCGGGAATTTTACACTTCGCCGACTTCGCAGTTTTATGCGGCGGCGGTAGATCCTGTCGAAGGCAATGTGGTGTATTTGACGGACCCGGCGAAACAGCGGATTTACCGGGTGAGGTCGGTGATCGACAAAATGGTGATGTGCGGCAATGGCACTTACAGTTTCACTTACCAAGCCGAACCTTTAGGCGTGGCGATAAGCTACGGCAGCGGGATAATGACTTGCGACCAGCCGAGGGGGATAACTTTCGATCCGCAGGGGTATATGTTATTCGCGCAGACCGGCGGCAATTTCCAGGTGCAGAAGATTACTCAGGACAATTTCGCCGCTTTCAATATCTACGGTTTCGCGGATAATTCGGATATAATGATAGAAAACCGTTTCGCCAATCCCTGCGATGTATGTATCGGCGGGGGAGTGGGCGGAGGAGTGGGATGGATTTATGCGGCGGATACGGATTCCAATCGGATTCAGGTGTTCGATACCGAGGGGAATTTCCTGATGAATGCGGGATTTACTCCGCTGCCGATGGATACTGTTCTGGTGGATACGGTGATTACTCAAATAGACAGCGTTACTTTCGACACCAGCTATGTCTATACCGATACGACTTTGATTTTGGAAATCAACGATGAATTGGCGCTGCCTGCGGGAGCGGCGGCTTTCGACGGAGTATTATACATCGCCGACACCGAGAACGACCGCATTATCAGGTATGGATTGTCGTCTTCGACGGGAGATTTGCCGGGGATAGGATTTTAAATCAGGCTTCAGGCATTGGGCATCAGGCATTAGTACTGCTTTGTTAAGTAGTTTTCATGTGTTTGTTCAAACTGTTAATTGTATTGTATTTAGATAAAATCCCTCCCACCCCTCTTTTAAAAAAAGGGGGGAGACAAGCAAACATCCGCCGAATAGCGGATTTCCCTCTTTGTTCTGAATCAAGTTCAGGACAAGCTTAAAGGAGGAATTAAAGGGGGATTTTTCAGAAACAAAATACTGAATCATTTCGATTATAGTATTTAACTAAGTAGTGTTGGTGTCGACTGTGTAGAGTCGAGACCACAAGTTTATGAATGATAAAGGATAGAGGACAAAAATTGATCAATATCGAGTCGATATTAGCCAGGATTGCCCAGCGGGATTACACGGTGGGAGTGGTGGGATTGGGCTATGTGGGATTGCCTTTAGCGCTGGTATTTGCGGAAAAAGGTTTCGACGCGCTGGGATTCGATATAGATGAGATGAAGATTGAAAAATTACATTCGGGGAAATCGTATATTAAATATATTTCCGGCGAGCGGATCAAAAAAGCGGTCTACAGCGGGAATTTTTCAGCGACCACAGATTTTTCCCGCATCGGAGAAACGGATGCGGTGATCATCTGCGTGCCCACGCCTTTGGACAAACATTGGCAGCCGGATTTGAATTACATTATCAAGACTACGGAGAGCATCGCGCCTTATGTGCGGAAAAATCAGTTGATTTCTTTGGAATCCACCACTTACCCCGGCACGACGGAAGAAGTGATGATTCCGATTATCGAAAAAGCTTCGGGATTGACAGCCGGACAAGATTTTATGGCGGCTTTTTCCCCGGAACGGGAAGACCCTAATAATCCCAATTTCAGCACGGCGACTATCCCAAAAGTAGTGGGCGGATTGGACGAAAACAGTTCCAGAGCCGCTTGCGCGCTCTACGGCGAAATCATCGTGCGCACAGTGCCGGTATCATCTTGCCGGGCGGCGGAAGCGACTAAACTCTTGGAAAACATATTCCGCAGTGTGAATATCGCTCTGGTCAATGAACTGAAGATAATTTTCACCCGGATGGACATCGACATTTGGGAAGTAATCGAAGCGGCGAAGACTAAGCCGTTCGGCTATATGCCGTTTTACCCCGGGCCGGGATTGGGCGGGCATTGCATCCCTATCGATCCGTTCTATTTAACTTGGAAAGCCAAAGAATTCGGTCAATCCACCAGATTCATCGAATTGGCGGGGGAAATCAACACTTTTATGCCGGATTATGTGATGCAGCAGACGATCGCCGCTTTGAACGACCGGGGAAAAGCTTTGAGAGGATGCAGAGTTTTAATCGTGGGATTAGCTTACAAAAGCGATATCGACGATATGCGGGAAAGCCCATCGCTGCGGCTGATGGAATTGTTTAAGGAAAAAGGCGCGTCAGTGGATTATTACGATCCGTACATTCCGGTCGTCCCCAAAATCCGGGAATACGACGAATTCATCGGCAAACATTCGATTACATTGGAACAGGTGAGCGGATACGATGTGGCGGTGATCAGCACGAAGCATACGGAAGTCGATCATACGATATTCGCCAAGAATTGCCCGCTGGTCATCGATACCAGGAATGCGCTGGGAAAAGGGTATGAGAATGTGTTGCGGGCGTGATTAGGCATCAGGCATCAGGCACTTGGCATTAGTACCTAAGTAATTTTTTTGATGCTTTTTTGGCAAAAGTTTTTAATAACTATATGTATTAAATGGACTTTGGCGATTCGGAAATTTGGTAATTTGGTAATTCGGGAAACTCGCTTTACACAAAGTCCAAAATCTTGAGACCTGAGACCTGAGACCAACGACTAACGACTAACGACTAACGACTCGAACCTTTTTGGTTCCGGCTTGTCCGGGTTAGGCATTGGTAATTGTCTAAACAGTATGAAGGAACTATAAGCGATAAAACGAGTTTAATGCTTTATCTATGCCGGTTTCTTAAAATTCTTTTCGCTTGTTTGAAACAGTAAATCTAATAAAAACAATGGATTCTGGCTTTTCCCGCAGGGACTACTTCGTAGCGCCAGAATGACGCATCGGAAAAGATTTTCGGAAAATGGTATAGAATCCGGATAGTCGTCATTGAGGCGTATTGGCTGGCGGCGTCAGCGCCGCAGCTTTCAGATACGGTATAGTGAGATTCAGCCAGCAATCGATGAGCGCTATTATCAAGAAAATTCCGCTGTAAGCGGGAAAATGAATCCTGAACTAACATTAGAGGTTTAAAATGGCTGATTTAACAGTAGTAACCGATGCGACATTTGAAGCGGAAGTATTGAAATCGGAACTTCCCGTATTAGTCGATTTTTGGGCGGTATGGTGCGGCCCTTGCCGGGCGGTAGCTCCGGCAGTGGAAGAACTGGCTAAGGAGTATCAGGGCAAGTTGAAGGTATGCAAGGTCGATGTGGATAACAACCGGGCGGCGGCGCAGGCGTTAGGCATAAATTCCATTCCGACATTATATCTTTTCAAGGGCGGCATAGCGGTGGACAAAGTCATCGGTGCAGTGCCGAAAAGTATGTTGAAGCAGATGGTGGAAAAAAATCTGTAGGATATTAAGTCTACAAGTCCACAAGTCGGCAAGTTGGCAAGTTAAAAGCCGCATTGTTGGATGGTTTATCTGACAGGCGGCGGTTTCTTCCTGCAATGTTACTGATTTTATGGTTTTTGTTCAACTTCAAATTTGGAGAAGGCAAATGGAAGACAGCGAATTGAAGAAATTATTCGATTCGGTAAAGACGATCGCCGTCATTGGTCTATCCAATAATAAAGAGAAGGCGGCTTACGGCGTCGCTTCGTATTTACAGCGGGTCGGTTATAAGATAGTGCCGATCAATCCGGGCTGCAGCGAGGCTTTGGGGGAAAAGTGCTACGCTACTTTGGAAGAAGCGCCTTTCCAGGTGGATTTGGTCGATGTATTCCGCCGCAGTGAATTTGCGCCGGAAATCGCTAAAAGCGCGGTAAAGATCGGCGCTAAAGCGTTATGGCTGCAGGATGAAGTGATCAGCGGGGAAGCGGAAAAAATCGCAAAGGACGCCGGGATGTTTTTCCACCAGAACGATTGTATATTCCGGCGGCGGACAAGGATTTACGGGATGGCGTAAAGACATCGGGCATTAGGCATCAGGCATTGGGAGTACTGACATTCGAGGTTATAGCCTAGCGAGAGCGTCATTGCGAAAGCGTGAATTCTCCCGCTTAAGCGGGAGAATGAGAGCTTGTGGCAATCTCCTGTTTCAACAATTGGGGGGATTGCTTCAAGACTTTCAGCCTTTCGCAATGACTAAATTGAATTAATGTCGAAGAACCGTTGAATTATTACATAGATTCACACTGCTGCCAATGGTATCTGCCATTAAGCATGGGTTTCGACAAAAAGCCGGGTAATACCCGGCTTTTTTTATGTCAAGCTATTTGATAAACACAATTTTAGTTTGAGCGATGCGCTGATTCCGCTGAACATAACAAACGGCGAAATAGATGCCGGAGGCGAGGTCGCTGCCCGGCTTCCAATCGAGGAGGAAGTGGTTGTTGGGCGAGTCGGCGGCAGACTGCAGATCGGCGACTTTTTCACCGCGAATGTTATAAATCTTAATTTGCGGATAATACTGATAATCGGAACTGGGAAAAGCAATATCGAAGCGGATTTTTTCCGAGAAGGGATTGGGATAGGCTAAGAAGGAGGTACGGGTGTAAACCCGGGGATTAGCATCAAACATAAAAGGCAGGTGGTGGAAGCCTAAATCGGGGGGATCGGTGTCGATAGTTTGGTCGGCGGCGGCGGTCAAGCCGGTGAGGTTCAATTCGGCGAGAGTTTTCATTCCGGTGTCGAAGGCGGGGCTGCCGGGATTGAGGTCGAAATCCAGGAGGTAAGGATAGCTGAACCAAGGGTCGGCTTCCATCGAACCTAAGCCGCTTTGCGGATTAAGCTGAGATTCGACGGCGATTAATTCTGTAAAAGTCAGATATTGCCCGCCCAGACCGAGGTTGTTATTACCCCAGATGGCGATGGGGGTGCCGGGAAAACCGTTATACCACAAATTATGGGAATAGACATTGGAAGGCTCATTGATCATCTTATTCTGGACATTGAAAACAATCCCTCCATCCTGACGAACGGAAATATTATTGGCGACGACGGCATATACGGTGACCGGCGTGGTGACGGAATCGGTGCCATTGTAATTATCGATGGCGGGACCGGCGTTATTCCACAGGGTATTATTCAGGATTTCGATATGATTAGCGCCGTAATAGATGATGGCCCCGGCCGCTTCTCCGTAAAAACCGTTATTATACAGCAGATTGCTGATGATCTTATTATAATCGGAGCGTTTGATCCTGATCCCCGCTTCCCAGCTGTCGGAGATGATGTTTCCCATCACCAGATTGTCGTGGTTCGATAGAAGGGTATCTTCTTCCGAGGTTTCAATGAACACACCGATGTCGTTATCGAAGATATGATTGTTTCTGATAGTACAATAATCACCCAGGACTCTAATCCCGGCGCCATGCGCAGTAAGCGACCAGTGAGCGTTGGTGATTTTAAATCCTTCGATTTCGATATAATCTATATCTCGTAAAACAAGAATGCCCCAATCGACTTGCGCCTTCAAAGTAACATCTTCATTTTCCGGGACACGGAAGACGATAGGCTGGAGGGGTAGTCCGCTGTTGTGGACGGTAATGCTTTCATAGTAAATGCCCGATAGGACATTGACAGTATCGCCGGGGGCTGTCATACTTTCCGCTTTACCGATAGTGCGGAAAGGAAGTTCGGCGCTGCCATTATTCGCATCATCACCCGCCGGAGAAACATAGTAAACCGCGCTGAAACTAAGCCGCCAACAGAATAACAGGCTTGATAACAGCAGAGTTCTTAACATAATTATTTAATCAAATTAAGAATTCGTTCGAAGCGGATTTTTTTATGCAGCCGGTACAGCGGGGCGTATTTATCCCAGGAAAAGTAGATTATCAGCGCTTTGCCGACTATATTTTTCTTAGGCATAAAACCCCAGTAGCGGCTGTCCTGAGAATTATCGCGGTTATCGCCCATCATAAAATAATTTCCCGGCGGCACGGTGACGGGACCGTAATTATCCCGATTGCCCGCCCCTGGGGGATAAATTCCTCTTTCCATCATATTGGGAGGGATAGTGCGGTAATCAGCGAAACGGGAATGCGGCGGATTGAGGAAAGGTTCACCGTCGACCAGCAGCTGTTTATTCCGTATTTCCACGGTTTGACCTTCGACCGCTACGCACCTTTTGATGTAGTTGACCCTTTCGTCTTTGGGATAGCGGAAGACAATGATGTCGCCTTGTTTGGGTTCCGTCAGCCCGGGCAGTCTGGTGTAGGGAACGCTGAAGCCGATTTTTGTGAAAGGTACGCCCACCCAATCAGGCGTGCGGATACCATAGACAAATTTGTTGACGAGGAGAAAATCGCCGATAAGCAAAGTCTCTTCCATCGAACCGGTGGGGATGCGGTAAGCTTCCACCACGGTGACGCGGATGATAAACACCATCACCAGCACGGAAACGATAGTTTCCACCCAATCGCGGAGGGGGCCGATAGCTTCACGCCGGCGACGGATGCGTTCTTTGCGTTTTTTCCGCCAGTTCCAATAGGGCAGGATGACCGAACGCCAAATCCAGAGGAAGGCTGATTTGATTATATTCATAGATAACTCGCTATTATATATATAGTTGAACTTAGTTGTAGTCTTTCCTGTTGCTATTCTTTTTATTATACATCTTGATTAGTTTGTTTGTTCCGTAAAGGGGAAGTCTTTGGTCTGATTAATTCATAAATTATACCGGTTCTGATTAATATTTACCTATTGTAGGGACAGAACACTGTTCTGTCCCTACATTGTATTAGTGGTGTCAGGTGTCCTCACCTGACACCATTTCATATTAGCCTAATTTTGAAAAGTGTGGTGTCGACTCTCCGTAGTCGACACTATATCTTTGTTAATTATCGAAATGCTGTAGACCGCAGAGGGTCGACGGCACAAAAACATAGAGATTCCCGCTTTCGCGGGAATGACAGTTTTCGGGAGTTTTTAGACAGTCTGGTATGGCGCATGAGGATTTGCTTTTACTTGCTACTTGTTACTTGCTACTTGCTACTTGTATTTTTAATTAAACCTTTTTTACTGCGGCGGCCTCCAATTATCGAGGAAACCGAATGATCGAGGAAAAAGAAATAATCGCTTTAGCAAAGACGGGTAGCGAAGCGGCTTTCACCGAATTGGTCAAACTGCATCAGAAGGAGGTGCATATGCTGGCTTTAAGGCTGATGTTCGACCGGGAAGAAGCTTTGGAAGTGTCGCAGCTGGCGTTTATACAAGCTTATAAGAACCTGAGAAATTTCCGCGGGGAATCGAGTTTTGCCACCTGGCTATACCGCATCACCTACAATATTGCGATGCGTAAGCTGAAATGGGCGAAACTGCGGCGTTATCTGCCGGGGGGTACGGAAGTATTGGAGAATTTGCCGGCGGCGGATAATCCGGCGAAAGAAGCTGAAAAGGAAGCATTCCGGCGAAATCTGGCAGAAGCATTGGAAAAACTGCCTCCGCAAATGCGGGCGGTATTCACGATGCATCAGATACAGGGATTGAAGCTGGCGGAAGTGGCGGAAATTATGGGAAAAAGTCTGGGGAATGTTAAAGCGCTGCATTACCACGCGGTGCGGAAATTACGGGAAGCTTTAAAAGAATGGCAGTATGCGGAATTTTCAACTTAATCAGATGCGAGTTGCGAGTTAATGAAGTAAGTTACAAGTTGCAAGTTGCAAGTAAAAAAAATTGTGGTGTCAGGTGAGGACACCTGACACTACAAGCGAAAAATTGCAGGTAGATAAAATGAAACATTTAAGCGAAGACCTGATGATCGATTACGCCGGCGGCGAATTAAATCCGGGGGAAGCGGCGGAATTTAAACGGCATTTAGCGGAATGCGCGGCGTGCCGGGAAGAATTAGCCGAACTGCAGGCGGATTTGTCCGCGGTCCGCGAGGTTTTCCCGGCGGAACCGGACAAGGTTTTCTGGGCGGTTTATCCGGTCAAGCTGCGCGAGCGGATGACCGGACGCAGTAAGAAATCTGCGCCGGTGTTTCTGCCGGAATGGATTACCGCGCTGGCGGGAGTGTCTTTCGCGGTGACGCTGGCGTTTATGCTGGCGACGGGAAAAATGTATCTAAGCGAAGCGCCGATGTCTTACAGTGAATGGAGCCAATCGTATCTCTATCAGCCGGTGGAGGCGGCGGAAAGCGAAGATATCGTCGACGCCGCTTTAGCGGAAGTGGTGGAAGCTTCGGAATTGGATTTTATGCCGGTAAGCGAAGAAGATATTTACCAGCTGTTGGGTAATATGTCGGAAGAAGAACTCGCCGCGCTGTTTAAGGATATGGAAAAGTATAGTTATAATTAGGCATCAGGCATTGGGCATTAGGCATTGGTAAAAGCAAATAGGCGCAGTGGTGTCAGGTGTGAACATTTGACACCACGGTTTTGACTCGCAACTCGCATCTCGCAACTATTTTCAAGATTAGTTAAACCTTTCCAGCTAGGAAATACTCAAAATACCAGAAAGTCAATTAATTCAACCATAATAAATAATGAGGTTAGAAGTGAAAAAGTTACTGATTATAGCGGCAATATTAGGATTGCTGCTGCCACTCGGAATGGTGATGGCTCAGCCAGCGCCGATGGCGCCTGCGGGGGAAAAAGCGTTAGGTGAGGGGGAATCAGCGCCTCCGGACGCACCGCCTCCACCGCCGCGGGAAAGATTCCACACGATGCAGATGTGGAAATTGACAGAGATTTTGGATTTATCGGAGGATCAAGCGGCGAAGTTTTTCCCCAAGTTCAATAATTTCCAGAAGAAAATCGATGAAATCCGCGAAACGAACGAAAAGCTCTTCGAAAAACTGGACGGTTACATCCGCACCGAAGACAAGAAAAATATTATCAAGACCATCGACGAAATCGAGAAGAATGAGAATTTAATTATGGAAGAGCACAAGAAATTCCGCAAGGAGTTGACTGGGGTGTTAGACGAAATTCAAATGGGCAAATTAGTGCATTTTCAGCATGATTTTCCCCGCCGCTTCCGCGATGCGATGTGGGATATAAAGGGTAAAGGGCCTCGTCCGGACCGGTTTGAACCGCGTCCGGGGCAGGGGCCGGGTTCAGGATGGGAAGACCATCATCCCGGCGCGCCGCAGATGTCTTACGGAAGGGGATGCGGGCAAGGTAATGGCGGCGGATTGTATTTGAATCCGGATTGTCCGTTGAAGCAGTAATATGCATTCCCACGCAGGAGCGTGGGAACGAGAAAACCCGGTTTAAAAGCCGGGTTTTTTGTTGCCTGTATCCTGAGGATTTTGCTTATTTTGGGAAAAATTATTATCTTTATAGGTTATAATGATTGTTATGATTTAGGATTTAGGGGTTTGGGGTTTCACTTGAACACTTGAATCCTTTCTTTCGACTTGCAAACTTGTTGATTTGTAGACTTGCAGACTGATTTTCAAGATAAACAATTATCAACATATAAATCTTCAGCTTTAACGGAGGATCATTTTGAGCGCCTTAGACAGCAGTATAATTAGAAACATAGCGATTATCGGTCACGGCGGCGTGGGCAAGACTATGCTCAGCGAGGCGATGATGTTCGATATGGGCGTCACCACTCGGATGGGGACAGTAGAAGCGGGGAATACCATTTCCGATTACCGGAAAGCGGAAATCGACCGGCAGATCTCAATTTCCGCCACATTAATGACGGGAGAATTTAAGGGATACAAGATAAATATCATCGACACGCCCGGATTTGCGGATTTCTTGGCGGAAACTAAGGGACCGATTCGGGTGGCGGACACGGCATTGGTGGTGATCAGCGGAGTAAGCGGGATAGAGGTGGGGACTTCGCAGGTGTGGGAGTTTTGCGATGAATGGAATCGTTCCCGCTGTATAGTTGTCAATCAACTGGATCGGGAAAACGCTAAATTCGACGACCGTCTGCAGGAAGCGCAGGAGGATTTCGGCAAGAAGGCGGCGGCTTTGCAGTTTCCCGTGAATCAGGGGGAACATTTCAACGAAATCATCGATTTACTGAAGATGAAGCTGTTGAAATTCGAACGCGACGGGGACGGCAAATATACGGAAGCGGAGATTCCCGCGGAATTGAAGGATAAAGCTCAGGAAATGCGGCAGACGATTTTAGAGAATGCGGCGGAAGCCGATGATTCGCTGCTGGAAGTATTTTTCGAAGCGGGCGATTTGACCGAAGAGCAATTCATTCAGGGATTGAAAAAGGGAATATTGGACAACACTATCGTCCCGGTGGTTTGCATGGCGGCGGCGGCGAATGTGGGGGTCAGCCGGTTGTTGGAAATCACGGCGGAAATATTCCCCAGTCCGAAAGATTTGCCCAAGCAGAAGGCTTTCAAACCGGGCGGCAAGGAAGAAATGGCTTTGGACAACGCTAAAGCTTCGGCATTAGCTTGGAAAGCGGTGGCGGAAGCGCATGTAGGCGAATTGACTTTGATCCGGGTATTTTCCGGGCAGGTGGATTCCGGGATGGAAATGTTGAACACTACCGGCGGGCAGAGCGAAAAAGTCGGTCAGATGTTCACTTTACAGGGGAAGAACCGCAAGCAGATCGATCCTTTGGCGAGCGGCGATATGGCGGCGGTGGTGAAATTGAAAAATACTCACACCGGAGATACTTTATCAGATCCGCGCTATAAGGTGGAACTGCAAAGTATCAAATTCCCGGAACCGGTGATCCGCACCGCGGTAGTGCCCAAATCCAAGGGCGATGAAGAGAAGATTTCCACCGGATTGCAGGCGATTCACGAAGAAGATCCATCGTTCGTGGTGGCTTACGACCCGGAATTAGCTCAGACTATTGTAGCGGGAATGGGGGAACTGCATTTGGATGTAGTGATTTCCCGTTTGAAGGAGAAATTCAATTTGGAAGTGGAACGGGAAGATCCCCGGATTCCTTACCGGGAAACGGTGAAAGGCAGCGCGGAAGCCGAAGGCAAGCACAAAAAGCAATCCGGCGGACGCGGACAGTTCGGGGTATGCAACCTCAAGATCGAACCGCTGCCGCGAGGAAGCGATTTTGAATTCGAAGACGCAATTTTCGGCGGGGCTATTCCCGGCAAGTTCATCCCGGCGGTGGAAAAAGGTGTGCGCGAACGGATGGAAAAGGGGATTGTCGCCGGGTATAAAGTAGTGGATATTAAAGTGACTTTATTCGACGGCAAATTCCACGATGTGGATTCTTCGGAATTAGCTTTTAAAATCGCGGGATCTTTAGGATTGACCGCGGCTTTTGAAAAAGCCAAACCGGTGATTTTGGAACCGATATACGACATCGAAGTGCGGGTGCCGGAAGAATATATGGGCGATATTATGGGCGATATTTCTTCCCGCCGGGGCAAGATTCAGGGGATGGACAGCGCGGGCAAGATGCAAATCATCAAGGCAAAAGTGCCGCTGGCGGAATTAAATAAATATTCCACTTCGGTGCGGTCGATGACGCAGGGGCGAGGGATGCACCGGCAGAAGTTTTCCCACTATGAAGAGGTTCCCGGCGAAATCCAGCAGAAATTGACGGAGGCTTACGCCAAAGCCAGGGCGGAAGGGAATTAGCAAGCAGGCATTGGGCATTAGGCATTAGTAAAAGCAAAAAAGCAGCTGCTTTTACTTGGCACTTGGTACTTGGAACTTGATACTTTTTTAAATAAAAAACCGGGAATTCACTAAAAGGATTTCCGGTTTTTTGCTTTTTACAGTAAAATTTATTTCATTATTAATTTAGTCGGCAAGTCTACAAGTCAAAGGTCAAAGGTAAAAGGTCAAAGGTCAAAGGTAAAAGGTAAAAGGTAAAAGGTCAAAGGTTAAAAGTCGAAAGTCGAAAGAAAGTAGGGACATGCTATGGCAAAGCCCTGCAAATATATACTTTACTAACAATATTGTATCATTACCGGAATAAACAAAAATGGATCGTCTTTGGGCGCCTTGGCGTATGGAATATATTAACAGCACGGTGGCGGAAGATTCCGAGGATTGTATTTTTAAAATCGGGGATGATGTGTCGCGCGACCGGGAAAAATTAGTGCTTTACCGGGGGAAGACGGCGTTCGTGATGATGAACAAGTATCCCTATAATAATGGTCATTTGTTGATAGCGCCGTACCGGCATATTGGAGAATTTTGCGAATTGACCGATGAAGAATATTTAGAGATGCAGAAGCTGATCTCGCTCTGTTTAAAAGCGCTCCGCGCGTGTATGCGTCCGCATGGTTTCAACATTGGTGTGAATTTAGGCCGGGTAGCCGGCGCGGGAGTGGAAGATCATTTGCATTATCATATCGTTCCCCGGTGGAACGGGGATACTAATTTTATGCCGGTATTCGGGCAGGTGAAAGTGATATCGGAAGCGTTGGAAAAGACTTACGATAAGATAAAGGCGGAATTAGTGATTAGGAGTTAGGAGTTAGGAGTTCGGAGTTAGGAAAAGCAAAATTAATGCTGCAGGTCTTGTACTCTTTTCTAAGCTTTTACTTTTAGATCGCAATTTATTTATAGTTTTGAGAAAATTATTATATAATCATCAAGAATAAATTCCAGGAGACGGCATGCGTTACTTTTTATTTCAATTTATGCTTATTTCGGTCATTTTTATTAGGGCGAGAGAAGCACAAGCTCAGGCACTGGAATTTCAGCAATTATCGCGGATTTTACCCGCTAATATTTATATGTGCTTTGCCAAGTGCGATACATTGCTCTTTATCGGCGGGGATGATTTGGGTATCGTCGATATATCCGATCCCGCGCAGCCGGAATTTTTATCTTTGACTCCGGTGGCGCGGGATCCGTGGGGCAACTTTGACAAAATCAACGCAATATACCGCCGGGGGGATTATCTATATTTGTGGCTGGATTCACACGCTTCCGGGTTGACCGATTCCATCGGAGTGGTGGATATTTCCGATCTTTACTCGCCTCAAGTAATCTCCCGGATTTCCATGCCGAATCAGCAGGAAACGCGGGATTTCGCTATGACCGACAGTATGCTTTTTGTCGCTTCGCAAGTAGATGGTGATGTGATATTGGACATCTACCGTATTTCCAATGTCATACCGCAATATATCGATTCATTCGATCCGGGCTATATTGGCGCTTTGGAAGTGATGGATGATTACGTCTTAATCAGTTCCTACGGAAACTTGGAAATTTATCAATGGAACGGCTCGATAATGCAGCCAATCGGATCGGTATCCGGCGTATGGACGAGCAATAATGATTATAACTGTTATTCCGGCGGATTCTCTTATATTTTATATCAAGGCGTGTCGCAGCTGCAAATCGTATCGGTGGAAAATCCGCAAGCCCCTTATATCGTTGGCGTTTACAATCTGCCGGCTTATCAGCAAGTATTGCAGACGGTGGCGGAAAATTTTATGGTCATCGGTCAGACGCAACTGTTTTTATACGATGTCTCTAGTCCCCTCAATCCGGTATTTATCGACACGCTGAATTCGGTGAAAGGAGGATGGCGAGCGCTCTATCAGGATTCAATACTCTATACGATATACTATAATTATGATGAAAGAGGCGTTGATATTAATTCTTTGGTCGATCCGGCGGCGCCGGAAAGATTATCCACTATTTTCGCCGAACGAAAATATGATTTCTTGAAAATCCCCGGGCAGGATTTTATCGTTGTGGCGGAAGGAATGAGGCTGATATTATTAGATGTAAGCGAACCGGATAATCCGCAAATGGTCTGGTCGATGTTAGAAAATGTTTTTATTCGGGACTTAGAAATATCCCAAGATTATATTTTTGCTCGAGTTAAAAATGATTACAGCGTTGACAATTATTATATCATTGTTATTGACATCTCCGACATCTATAATCCGGAGATTGTCAATCAGCAGACTATTCCTTTAATCTCCGGCGGATCGCAGGATTTTTATATTGGCGTCGAGGGCCGATTATTTGTTTCCTCGGCCCGGGCCTCAAATTTAGACGATACTTGGTATATTTTCAATATTACTAATCCTTTAAATATTATCCTGCAGGATTCGGTGTCGATGTTCGGTCAGGATTTGCAGTGTTTTGCCAGCGCAGGGGAATTGACGGTGGTCTGGGAAAAGGGCGCGCTCTCCTTTACGCAGTCCAAGGTCAATTTCTTCCGCTATACCCCGGACGGAGAACCACGATGGCTTGCCGGAGACACTTTAAATCATGGCTATCTAAATGACGGTATCATCAATAATGATTTATTCATAGTGGGCTCTTCCTCCTCCTGTATCGATTTTTACGATATTTCCAATCCGCAAATTCCCGAGTGGCTGCTTGCTTACAACACCTGTGAGGGAATTTATACCCTGCAAGCTTGTGGAGACACCTTATATGCTGGGGGATATTCCTATATTTGGGCTTTCGATATTGGGAATTTACCAGTCATCGCGGTAATTGACAGTTTTTATATCGGCAGCACTAATAAGGGTCTTATAGTTGAAGATGATTTGATTTATACTATCGGCGCTTATTCGGGATTTCATATTTTAAGTAATTCCCTGCAGAGTGTTTTACCAGTTCCGCTGGTCGATATTATCATTGAAGGGGACGATGTGGGATTAAGTTGGGAGAACTTGCCGGGAGTAATGGAATTTAGGATATATTACTCTGAAATACCATATTTTACGCCTTCAGGCCCGCCCAATGCAGTAGTATTACCGCCTTCTAACAACTGGGTAGATGTGAATGCAGTAAATGCGGGGCAGAGGTTTTACCGGATAATCGCTGTATATTAGTTTTTGAAGTTATATCTGCGGGATTCGGAGTTCGGGATTCGGAGTTCGGGATTCGGAGTTCGGAATTCGGGATTCGGAATTCGGAGTTAGGAGTTAGGAGTCAGGAATTAGGAATTCGGAAAAGCAAACACACCATAAAACCATTCACTTACATAGAGTGTGCGCTTTTGCTTTTTACTTGATCACTTGCACACTTGTACACTTTTATGTGACCTTTTAAACAAAGCTAAAAAGATAGGAACAATGACCGAACGAATTAAAATAGTCGAAGGGGATATTACCGAATTGCAGGTGGACGCCATTGTCAATGCGGCGAACAACGATTTGATTTTGGGCGCGGGGGTGGCGGGAGCGATCGCTAAGAAGGGGGGGCCTTCCATCCAGGCGGAATGCGACCGGATTGGCGCCATCAAAGTGGGGGAAGCGGCGATAACTAAAGGGGGCAAGTTGAAAGCCGATTGGGTGATTCACGCCGCGGCGATGCGCATTGGGGAAAACGCGACGGAAACGGCTATCCGGGCGGCGACCAATTCGGCGTTGGCTTTGGCCCGGGATAAAAGGCTGCGGACGGTGGCGTTCCCGGCGTTGGGAGCGGGGATTGCGGGATTTCCGTTGGAAGAATGCGCTAAGATAATGCTCAAAGAAACGCTGGATTTCTTTATCGTCAACGAATACCCGGAAACGGTGGTGTTTTGTTTGTGGGGGGCGGAAGCGAGGAAAGTGTGGGAAGGGGTGTGGGGGAGGAGGAAGTGAGAACATACCATAAAATCATTATTGGCGATTGTCAAAAAATGCCGGAATTGGAAGATAAAAGTGTCCATCTAATGGTCACTTCTCCTCCTTATTATAATGCGCCATTCGATTATAAAGACAAATATGATTCTTATTCGGAATATCTAAATGTTCTAAAAAATGTCGCAAGAGAAATTTATCGAGTTTTGCAGGATGGTCGCATTGCAGTTTTGAATATTGATGATATGCTTGTAAATGGCGATAAATTTCCGATTACAGCAGACGCCACAAAAATATTTATAGACGCAGGATTCCGCTATAGAGATAGAATTATCTGGAAAAAACCAGATGGTTATTTGAGAATCAGCAGAAGAAGTGGTGTTTTAAAACAAAATCCCTATCCTATGTATTTTTATCCTGATAATCTCTTGGAAAGTATCATTATTTTTCAAAAAGGCAGATTTGATTATAAATCTATTAAAAGAAGTTTAAAAGAAGAGTCAAAAGTCGATATAAAAGAGTTTGACGAGAAAAAGTGGTATATGACACTCTGGGAGATGAATAATGTAATGCCTGGATCTCCCTTAGAAAAGGATATTGCCGCATTTCCCTTAGAATTACCTTATCGAGCTATCAAATTGTTTTCCTATAAAGGGGAAACAGTAATCGATCCATTTTTAGGAAGCGGTACTACAATGAAAGTGGCAAAGAGTCTTGGGAGAAATAGTGTAGGATATGAATTAAAAAGTGAATTAGTCCCAATAATTAAGAAAAAAGGAGGATTCTGTGAAAAGCAAGGCAATATTTTAGATAATATCGAAGATGACTTAACAATAATACATAGGAAGTAAGGATTATGGAAATCCATGCTCAAATAACAGGCATAGAGTATAAGCCGCTGCTTTGTAGAAAATTAACAAATTACCGTCTTGACTGCTTAAAACATGCATTAGATTTCGACACTACTTTTATTCTGGATCTGGACAACTTAAACAGAATTGCCATAAGTTGGTGGAAATCCGCTAAACGAACCAGAACTTATCCTTACGCAAGAGTCTATGACTCACTAAATTTTATTGGAAAAAAGGTCACAATTATACCTGTATATAAAGATGAGGGCAAAGATGGAGATAGAGATTTTTTACAGTGGGATACAATCTCCTTAATGAGCTTGTTGGGAGTTTATGTGATTATAGGTTATTATATTAATGCTGTGAAAAATCCCGATTACGAAAATAAAATTACTCATCAAAAGTTTGATATCGGTTTTCTTAATAATCAGATCAAAGAGCTTGCTTCGTATCAATCTGATGCACTTCATTGGAATTTACGACAGATTGATAACATAGGAGAAATTGGGAGAAAGGCTCTTGATTCATATATTAATATTTCCAAAAACACCAGTGTAAATTTAAAATCTGCAAAATCTGCTGAAAGAAGAATTAACAAACTTTTAATCGGTAAGGCAGAGTTTATGAATCTGTCCAGAGATTTAGCAGAAAAAGCGGCTAAAAGAGAAAGTGTCACGAAGCAACCGAAAGAAAAATTGTCTGGTACAAAAGCCACATTGACCATAAAAAATTATCTTGGTGGAAAATATTATCTGACTGCGGATGAGGTAGAAATTAGTGGCGATACTATTTATATAATTGAGGGGAAACACACAAAAGAAAAAGACTTTCCCGCTTTGGGAGACATAAAAGATGGATTGTTAAAAATGACTCTTTTCTGCAACTTCTCTTCTGTGACGATCGATGGTACTAAATACCAGACCATACCAGTACTTAAGCTATCAGTCGAAAATGGCATTAATTTTGATAATTTGACTCAATCAAAACAGCGGCTTATTGACGCTTTACATAAAGAAGCGGAACTTAACAAATTTGAGCTTAGACTTATATGAATTACAATTTATTAAAATAAGGAATTTATGAACAACCCTATTGGTATAAAAGGGCTTTATCCAAACATCATTGAATGGATGAGGAAATACTTGAAACCCAAGTATAAAGGAGCTATCATTGAAGTCTATGATTCACATAGCATATATTTGTCAAAACTGCTCCAGCGTAAAAAACTCCATACAAATTTTAAAGATTTCGATACATACGCAATAAAAGTCGACTTGACCGCCATAATAACTGATAAAAACAAAACCGAATTGGCGTTTGTCGAAGTCAAATCCACTCCGATTACTCTAAAAGATGTCGGGCAATTATTAGGTTATTGCCGGATTGCAGATCCATTAGAAGCGTTTTTAATCTCACCCAAGGGAATGAGTACCGCTTTACATAATCTATTGATAAAATATGGTAAAATCGATATTCTTGGATTTAATAATAAGACAATCAAGATTGCTAGATGGAATATCGACAATAATGACATCGATTATTCCAGTATTATCCCACGAGGAAAATAACTTTTCACAATAAATTTTAGAGAAACACTATGTCCTCCACCAAAAAAATTACCACCCCTTTGACCAGCGAAATGGTCAAAGATTTACGCATCGGCGATAAAGTGCTGCTTACCGGCATCATTTACAGCGCGCGCGACGCCGCTCACAAACGCATTGTCGATATGATGGCGAAAGGGGAAAAACTGCCGTTCGAACTGCAGGGCGCCACTATTTATTTTATGGGACCGGCGCCGGCGAAACCGGGTTACGCTATCGGCAGCGCAGGACCGACAACTTCATACAGAATGGACGCCTACTCCCCTACCCTGATTGCGGCGGGGCTCAAAGGAATGATCGGCAAAGGCGCGCGCAGTAAGGAAGTGGTCGAAGCGATGAAACAGCACGCGGCGGTGTATTTTGCCGCTACCGGCGGCGCGGGCGCGCTTATCGCTAAATCCATTAAGAAAGCGGAAATAGTGGCTTTCGAGGATCTAGGGGCGGAAGCGGTGAGAAGATTGGAAGTAGTCGATTTCCCCTGCACGGTGGCGCAGGATTGCTACGGGGAGAATTTGTATGAAGAAGGGGTGAAGGAATATAGGAAAGAGTAGATCGGTTAATTGGTTAATCGGTTAAGCGGGTAAGCGGGTAAGCGGGTAATTGGTTGATTGACGAGTGGCGCAGGGTCATTGCACTCTGCGCCAAATAAATAACACAAAACAATCACACCTGTTCGACAGGATATTAGTGAAAGAATATTTCAAGGATTTCGATTTTTCCGTTTTTAACCATCCGGAATATAAAGAAGATTCGGTGCGGGAAGATATTATCAGTCCAATTTTAAAGATGCTGGGCTACAAATCTTCCGGGAAAAATCAAATAATCAGAAGCAAGGCGGTCAAGCATCCATTGGTGAAAACCGGGGCGCAGGAACATGCGATTACCAATTTCCCGGATTATGTTTTGTCGGTTAATGACCGCTATGTTTTTGTGCTGGACGCTAAAAGTCCCGGCGAAGAGATAAAACTGGGGAAAAATGTCGAACAGGTTTATTTTTACGCCATTCACCCGGAAATTAGAGTCAATTATTATGCGCTGTGCAATGGGCGGGAGTTTATTCTATTTGAAATTTCCCGCCAAGAACCGGTTTTATATTTCAGTCTATCGGAATTTGAGAAATATTTTGATAAGCTTGATCGGCTGCTTTCGGCGGCTTCTTTTAGTAAAACTTTTGCCCGGCGGATTGTCAGAAATAATAATCATATTGAATTCGATTATATGTCAAGGAAACTGCTTAGTGAAATTCCCGTCCGTAAACAGGCGGCGAAAAGATACTATGGAGTGCATGGTTATTTCACTAAGCAAGCTTGGAATGTAGTTCAGGAGTACATTAAAAACTTCACTAAACCAAGTGATTTAATTCTTGATCCATTCGGCGGCAGTGGAGTGACTATAATCGAGTCTTTGATTCTTGGCAGAAAAGGAATTCATATCGATATTAATCCATTGTCGAAGTTTATAGTCGATGCATTGTTGACACCGATAAACTGCATAAAACTCAATCAGGAATTTGATAAGCTTAAAAACAATTATCTTAAAGGCGAACCCAAAACAAAGGAAGAGATTAAACTTGCTATAAAAAAATATCCCTTCTTAAAAGATGTAGAGCTTCCCAAAAATGCAGATGTGAGGACCGTCGATAGATTATTTACGGAAAAACAGCTGGCAAAATTAGCATATCTAAAATTTCTAATCAGAGCGATTAGAAATGAGAGTATCAGAAAAGTGTTTCTATTGTGTTTTTCTTCAACTCTGACAAAAATAAATCGCACTTATCATTGTTCCAAACAGAGGACAGAAAATGCCGGGGATGCTGCGGCTTTTAGATATTACCGCTATAGGATTGCGCCTAAGCCTATTGATTTGGATCTCTGGGATACATTTGAAAGCAAATTCGGTCGAATATTGAAAGCTAAAAAAGAGGTTGCTCAATTTGTCAATGAAGACAATTTCGCTGAAGCTGTTATCTTACAAGGAACCGCAACGAAATTAGAATTAATGGATGAATCTGTAGATTATATCTATACCGATCCACCTTACGGATCAAAAATTCAGTATTTGGATTTATCTATAATGTGGAACACTTGGTTAGATTTGAATATTTCCCAAACCGATCATGATTTAGAAATAATTGAAGGAGGAATGGATTATAAAACTTATAATCATTATTCCAGTCTATTGCGTAAATCAATTTTGGAAATGTATCGTGTGCTGAAATTCGATAGGTGGATGAGTTTTGTGTTTGCGCATAAGGATCCAAAATATTGGCACTTAATCGTAAATACAGCAGAAGAAGCAGGATTCGAATATGTCGGCGCGGTTAAACAATCCAATGGACAAACAAGTTTTAAGAAGAGACAAAAACCCTTTTCCGTGCTGGCGGGTCAATTAATCATCAATTTTAAGAAAGTGAAGAATCCGGCGGTCATCCAAAGAGTCAAAATTGGCGCGGATATTTTCCATTTAATCATTGAAACCATCGAAGGAATTATCGCTAAAAACGATGGCGCTACTTTGGAAGAAATTAATGACGAATTGATAATTCGAGGTCTGGAATTGGGATTTCTCGATATTTTAAGCAAAGAATACAAAGATATTACTCCCATCTTATTGAACTATTTTGAATTCGATGACAAAACCGAAAAATTTTACATAATAAAGAAATTTAAATCCCGTATTCCCATCGAATTAAGGATCAAGTATTATTTAATCTCTTACTTGCGCAGGAAAGAAAGAGAAAATATCTATCCCACGACAGATGAACTAGTTCTGGAAATTATGCCTTTGTTGAAAAACGGCGATACTCCGGACAGCCAAACTATATTGAATGAATTAAAGAAAATAGCCATACCTGTGGGATTCGATGGCTGGAGATTGATTGCTCATCAACAATTGGATTTAATATATTAGAAAATATCAACTAACAATTTAATAACAACTATTATGCACTACAAAGTTAAAACCGGAATGTTCGCCTGGATACTGCACCGGGTGACGGGCATCGGGCTGGCGGTTTACCTGCCGCTGCACATATACGCCACCTCGTCGCTGCAAGACCCGGCGAAATTCGATAAAACAATGGCTTTCCTTAATTTGCCATTGTTCAAATTAGCGGAAATCGCGCTGCTGGGCGCGGTGATTTTCCACAGCTTGAACGGTATCCGTATCCTGGTCATCGATTGGTTCGGGGGGACGCGTCAGCACGCTAAATGGTTTTACGCCTTGATGGCGGCGGGGGCAATACTATTCATCGCCGGGGGAATTGCCTTTGTGCAGCATGCCATTGGGCATTAGGCAAAAGGCATTAGGCATCAGACATCAGGCATTAGTAAAAAGCAAAAGTGGCACTCGTCGATCAAAGCTTGAGACACGAGACTTGAGACATGAGACACGAGACTTGAGACATGAGACACGAGACTCGAGATTCGCATCTCGAATCCCGCAACTTGTAACTAACTAAATTTTTTGAGGATAAAAAAATGCGTAATCGCGGACTTGGCAGCGGCGGAGCGTTCGACTGGTTTTTCCAGCGGATTTCCGGTTTGATACTGGGATTTATGCTCGCCGCTCATTTCATTTTACTGCACTTTTCCGGGGTGGAATTGACTTTCGAAGGGGTATCGCATCATTTAGCTCAGCCGGCGTGGAAAATTTTCGATATGATGTTCCTGGTGTTAGGGACGATCCACGCGGTCAACGGCTTCTTTATGCTGCTGCACGACTATGTGCAGGACAACACTTGGCGGGGGATATTGACCGGGACGATTTGGACTTTAGGGATATTGATGATGGTCATCGGATCGATGACTATTTTACGGGTACAGCCCATCGTAGGAGGAATGTAAGATGATAGAACATAAATTCGATACAGTGATTATCGGCGCGGGATTAGCGGGACTGCGGGCGGCGGTGGAAACGGCGGAAGTAGGCAAAACCGCCGTCTTGACCAAAGTCTATCCCACTCGTTCGCATTCCGGGGCGGCGCAGGGCGGCATCGCCGCGGCATTGGCCAATCAGGACAAGGACGATTGCTGGGAATACCATATGTTCGATACGGTCAAAGGGTCGGACTATCTGGGCGATCAAGACGCTATCGAAATGATGGTGCGTTTAGCGCCGGAAGTGGTGATCGAAATGGAGCATTTCGGCTGTCCGTTCAGCCGCACGGCGGAAGGCAAAATCGACCAGCGCAAATTCGGCGGACACAGTTTGAATTACGGGCAGAAACCGGCGATGCGGGCTTGTTTTTCCACCGATTATACCGGGCATGTGTTACTGCATACATTGTATGAGCAGTCGGTGAAACGGCATGTCAATTTCTATGCGGAATTCCAGGCGCTGTCTTTGATAGTGAAGGACGGGAAATGTCTGGGGGTGACAGCTTGGGATATTCGGAACGGCGGCATCCACATTTTCCGAGCGAAGGCGGTGCTGTTCGCCACCGGGGGTTACGGACGGGCGTTTAAAATAACTTCCAACGCTCACGCTAACACCGGGGACGGATTAGCGCTGTGCCTGCGAGCGGGATTGCCGCTGGAAGATATGGAATTCGTGCAGTTCCACCCCACCGGACTATGGCAATCGGGGATTTTGGTGACGGAAGGGGCGCGGGGGGAAGGCGGCTATTTGGTCAACGGCGAAGGCAAACGGTTTATGGAAAGGTACGCGCCGACTTTGATGGAACTTGCGCCCCGCGATATGGTGTCCCGGGCCGAACAGACGGAAATCAACGAAGGGCGCGGCATCGGCGGCAAAGACTATGTGTTCATCGATGTCAGCCATTTAGGGGCGGAAAAGATAATGGCCAGACTGCCGCAAATCACTGATTTGGCGCGTAATTTCGCCGGGGTCGATCCGTTCAAAGAACCGATTCCCATTCAGCCGACGGCGCATTATTCCATGGGCGGGATTCCCGCGGACAACGGCTGCCATGTGTGGCGGACTAAAGATGAATTGATGACCGGAATGTATGCGGCGGGTGAATGTTCCTGCATCAGCGTGCACGGCGCTAACCGGCTGGGGACGAATTCGCTGTTGGAAGCGATCACTTTCGGCCGGGTGGCGGGGAAATCGATTGTGCAGGATTTGCCCAATTTGACGCTGGACGCTTTGCCGGAAGGCGCGGGGAAGGAAGCTGAAGCGGAAGTCAATTGGGTGTTTTCCGCTAATGGCAGTGAAAAAGCCGCGAAAATCCGCGCCGATTTGCAGGAATCGATGACAAAACGGTGCAGCGTGTTCCGTTACGGCAAGGATTTGGCAGAACAGCTTACTTTCGTGAAAGAATGCCAGAAACGCTATAAACAGATCAAAATCGATGATAAAGGCGAAAAATTCAATACCGATTTGATGGAAGCCATCGAATTGGGGCATATCCTCGATTTCAGCGAAACGATAGTACTGGGCGCTTTGGAACGGAAAGAGTGTAGAGGCGCGCATTACCGCAAAGATTATGAAAAAGACGGTAAAGGCATCCGCGACGACGCTAATTGGCTGAAACACACGCTGGCTTACCGGGAGCCGGACGGCAAAATCAGATTGGATTATAAGCCGGTGGTGATTACTAAGTTTCAGCCGATGGAGAGGAAGTATTAAAAGCGGGGGCTGGGGGCTGGGGGCTGGGAGCTAGGTAAAAGTAAAAGCGGGAATTCGGGGATTCGGTGATTTGGGAATTCGGGTGTAGGGACGCAAAATTTTGCGTCCCTGCGTGGAGTAAAAATCCCCCTTTAATTCCCCCTTTAATAAAGGGGGAAAGTGGAGTAGGGGCAGACCTGTGTGTCTGCCCCCCGGGATTATTCACTGGAAATTATGGGGATTATGGGAATTGGATTCACAGTAATGAAGTAATGAAGTACAATCGCATTAGTACCATAAATCTTTCAATATTGGTCATGCTGAGCCTTGTCCTGAACTTGATTCAGGATTGTTTCAGCATCCAGCGCCTTTTGTGATAAGATGGACATAATAAAAACCACTATAAGAAATCTGCAGCGTCTTGAGAGAACATTAGCTGAACCTTATTCGGATATTATCCGCGATGCGGCGCTAATGCAGTTTAGTTATTCCTACGAAGCTTTCTGGCGGATGCTGGCGAAACATCTGACCGATCATCATGGCAAAATTATCAAATCACCGAAGCAGTGTTTCCGGGTTGCGTTTTCGACAGAATTGATCAATGCTAATGAGAGAGAAATTTGCAATATGATGACTGCCGATAAAAATATGGAAATCGATGAGAATTATGAAAAAAACTGTGATATAGTGTTCGGGAGGTTGAAGAGCTATGCGGAGGCGATGGGGAAGGTGGTGGGGAGGATGGTGGTGTAAGATTTACTGGGAATTATGGGGATTATTCACTGGCTATTTTGGCTATTATGGCTATTGGATTCACAGTAATGAAGTAATGAAGTGCAATTGAATAAGAAATCAGGAGATATTATGAAACTAAAGGTGATTGTTCATCCGGCGGAAGAGGGGGGATTTTGGGCGGAAGTGCCGGCGCTTCCGGGATGCGCGACGCAGGGGGAGACTTTTGAAGAGCTTCTTCAGAATATCTATGAAGCGGTGGAAGGGTGTTTGGCGGTGGATTGAAGAAGGGATGGGGGAGGGGATATATAAGGAGGATAGGTGTAATTGTGAAAAGCATAATAATAATTATAAATATAATATTTCAACAATAACGAGGAGAACGATGAATTCAATGACTTCTACAGACTACATAAGCATGTGGACTTTTCAAAGTCAGCTTATGTGGAGTCGAATAAAAACTGCGTCTATATTGGAAGCTGCGGTTCTAGTGTCTTGTCAAGTTAAATATATTGGGTAATTATTTGCAATTTTATTAAATTTTTTGTATATTTCCTCAAGATAATTCATCTATCTTTGAGGAACCTATGAAAAAGTATATTGTTCTTTTAAATCCCGAAGAACGGGAAAAACTTGCCAAAATAATTTCTGCAGGGCGCGGCCCCGCACGATTGTTCACACATGCTCGTATCCTGCTTAAAGCCGATCAGAGCGAAGGCGCTCCGGGCTGGCCCGATGAAAGAATAAGCGAAGCTCTTGATATTACTGTGCAAACTATAGAGCGGCTTCGCAAACAACTGGTCGAAGAAGGTTTCGACAAGGTTCTGTCCCGCCGGGAATATAAGCAGAAAGTATCCCGCAAAAAAATCGACGGCGATGTGGAAGCGCATTTAATCGCGCTTGCCTGCAGTAGTCCACCGGAAGGACGCGCCCGCTGGACATTGAGGCTTTTAGCCGATTCCATCATCGAATTGGAATATGTCGATAGCATTTCCCATGAAACAGTCCGGCAGACTTTAAAAAAAACGAAATTAAGCCTTGGCTAAAACAGCAATGGTGCATACCGCCTAAAGCCAATTCCGCTTTTGTCTGTGCGATGGAAGATATTCTGGATGTCTATAAGCGGCCCTATAATCCTGCTGAACCCTTGATTTGTATGGATGAAACTTCCAAGCAACTCTTCATGGAAACAAGGCTGCCCATACTGGTCAAACCCGGTCAACATGCGCGTTTCGATTATGAATATCAACGAAACGGGGTCAATAACATATTCATGTTCTATGAACCCTTTGGCGGAAACCGGTTAGTATCCGTTACTGACCGCCGCACCAAAATAGATTGGGCTTATCAAATTAAAGAACTACTGGAAATACACTACCCCGATGTCAGTAAAGTAGTCCTGGTGATGGATAATTTAAATACACACACCGGAGCGTCTTTATATGAAGCTTTCCCGCCGGATGAAGCGCGAAAGTTGTTGAATAGACTGGAAATACATTATACGCCAAAACATGGAAGCTGGCTAAATATCGCAGAAATAGAACTGCGGATATTGAATGGTCAATGCTTAAATCGAAGAATTCCGAATAAAGATAAATTGGTTAGCGAAGTATCTATATGGCAAAACGAACGAAATAGCAAAATCGACAATCAATTGGCGTTTCACATGTCAGGACGCCAGAATAAAACTTAAACGATTATACCCAACATTATTATCTTGACGGGACACTAGGAAGTGTCTATAAAGTCTGGGATGTTAGTTTAAACTCTCTTATTTGGCCAATTTCTATAATTGGTTCTCTACTACTTATTTTCATTTGCATTTTAATGTGCAGAGACGCAAGCTATCTTAAAGAGATTATACATAAAAAAGATTTGGACTTTCCCTATCCTAAAGGGAAAGGTAAAGATGGAAAAGCTTATTTGGGAGGAAAAAATATAGCTATAGCAGTTATAATAATTTTGGTACTTAGCAATGCTATCATCGGATATATTTTACGGAATAATTTAAAAGATGAGGAAATAAAGACTTCAACTATTTCTATTGAATGTAATCATTGTGATAAATCATATTAAGCATAACTAATCATGACTACACCGTCCTCGTCCCTTCCCTGCCCGACGGCAGCGCTTACGGGAAGGAGGTGGAGGAGGCGTTGGTGATGATATGTTAAAAATCCCCCTGGCCCACCTTTAAATAAAGGGGGGAGACCAGCAAACATTTGATTACCCCACTTTCCCCCTTTGTAAAAGGGGGAATTAAAGGGGGATTTTAAGACTTCGATTATCATAAAAATTGGGATATTTTGAGGACTTATGCGCAATTACAAAATCATCGTGGAAAAACATTCCGATGGGTATGTGGCCTATCCGATTGGAATTAAAAGCGTCATTGTTGGCGAAGGCGATACCTATGAAGAAGCTTTAGCCGATTGCAAATCAGCTATAAATTTTTACCAAGAAATTTACGGTGAAGGAGAAAACAATGAGAGTTTTAAAGTATAAAACACTTTTACGCGAAGAGCCGGAAGGCGGTTACACTGTAATCGTTCCATCACTCCCGGGGTGTATCACTTTTGGGAAAGACATTGATGAGGCTTTATTAATGGCGAGAGAAGCTATTGAAGGGCATATCGAATGTCTGAAAGATAAAGGCGAGGAGATACCGACAGACGATGGAATTTTGGAATGAACGATAACTATCTAGCCGCTTGTTTAAAAAAGCGGGCGGGTTTGAAACCTGCCCCTACAAAGAAGGATTATTATACAATCGAATAAACACAATCTATTAAATAAATAACTCCTCACACCACCATGCAAAAAACCCTCAAAATCTTCCGCGGCGACTCCAAGTCGCACCATTATCAGGATTACAAGCTGGAAATCCTCCCCGGCTGGACTATCCTCGACGCTTTAAACGAAGTCAAATGGACGATCGACGGGACTTTGGCTTACCGCCGTTCCTGCCGGCACGGCATCTGCGGCTCCTGCGCGATGAAAATCAACGGCAAAAACGGGCTGGCTTGCGAAACCCAGATCAAAGATTTCACAAGCCCCGTCATCGTAGTCGATCCGCTTCCCGGCTTCCAAGTCCTGAAAGACTTATCCGTCGATATGGATCCGTTTTTCGAACTACTGGAAGAAATCAAACCGTATTTAATCAACGATAATCCTCCGCCAGATAGAGAACGGATTCAGATGCCGGAGGAATTCAAACCGATTTCCAGCGCTATCAACTGCATTTTGTGCTCCGCCTGCTCTTCTTCCTGTCCTTCGTATTGGACCGATAAGAATTATCTGGGGCCCGCGGCGCTGTTGAAAGCATACCGGTTCACTTTCGACACCCGCGATCAGGGCGAAGCTCAGCGTATCGAAGCCATCGACAACCGTCACGGCTTGTGGCGCTGCCACACCATCATCAACTGTGTGGACGCCTGCCCTAAGAATTTAGCGCCGACGGAAGCGATCAGTAAGCTCAAAAATTGGGTAGTGGCGCAGAAGTATTAGGCATCGGGCATCAGGAAAAGCGGCTTTGGACTTTAGACCTTGGACTTTGGTAACAGCGGTGTAGGGACACGCTATAGAGAGTCCCTACAAATAATGATAAATCCTCAACCCTAAATCCTGCTTTTATAGCCTTAATAGCCTGTAAATGTTTTTGCTTTTCTCTGTGTCGCTGTGGTGAACGCTTTTGCTTTACTTTTCCTAAAGCCCAGAGCCCAAAGCCAACTTTTTTGCGAAAAAAAGCGCAAGTTCTCCCCAAATTTGTGGATTTTTTCCGATTAAATTGTTATTTTATCAAGTTGTAAAACCTCGTGACCCCTATATTTTGCAGTATATCTTCCACAGGAGTAATAAATGAAATTTCAACATCTTGCTGCGCTGGTTTTTTCCCTTATAGTTTTAGCCTTATTCATCGGCTGTAATGATGACGGCGGCGGTTCCGGTTCGGCTAATACCGCGCCGGTAATTTCCGGTTTGACTGCTAATCCCGCTTCCGGGAGTGTGGATTTGTATGAAACTTCGACTTTAACCGTATCCGCCAGCGACGCTGACGGCGATGCCATCACTTTCACTTGGAACGCAACCGCCGGGACACTTGACACTTTGCACGGTACCACCGTGGAGTGGACGGCGCCGGATGAAGCGCTGCCTTCCATTATCACCGTCTGGGCGAGCGATGGCGCGGCGGAAGTATCTTCGATTTACACATTCGACTTTAGTAATTTCACCCCGGGAGCGCCGGTTCTGGATTCCATTCACGCTACTCCGGCGCATCTATACATCATCACCGTAGCCAATAAAACTCAATGGTTTATGGAACTTTACGCCGGCGTAACTGCGGTGAACGGTTCGGAAATCATCCGGGTGACCGCGGAAATGCCCTCCGGTTCCATCCTGAATCTGCGGGATGACGGCGTATGGCCGGATGTAATTCCCAATGACAATACTTTCGAGGGATTTCCCGGCAGCTACACTATGGTAGTCGATACCGGCTGGGTGAGTTTCAATGCGGTCAATCAGTATTATCAGGAAGCGTCGGACAGTTTCTTTATCGATGTTTTGTGCGATTCGTTTCCTGTGGTCATTCCTGATAGTGTATTTGATAACGAAACGCAGATTTGGGTGCCTTCGGTCGACGGCGATGTCTATGAATACTTGACCGGCACTCCCAATTTCAGGTGGTTTTCCTACACCAGCGCCGATTATTATCAGATTTGGTTGACGCGGATGGATTACACGATGGTTTGGCAGCCGTCGGGGACTTTGACCGATACCACCGCGATGTACAACTATGACAACAGCGCGACTTTGATCCAGTTGGAATTGAACAACGATTACATCTTCCATCTTCGGGTAGACAAAGGCAATTCCTGGGCGAAGCGGGAATTGCAGATCCGAAGAACTAACTAAATATTTTAATCGGGGACCCGAAGATGACATTAAATTTTCGGGTCTTTGTTTTTGAAGTCTACAAGTCTACAAGTCTGCAAGTCTGCAAGTCTACAAGTCTGCAAGTCTACAAGTCTGCAAGTCTACAAGTCTGCAAGTCGATAGTCGATAGTCGATAGTCGATAGTCGAAAGCGCTGTTCAAGTGTTCAAGTGAAAAACAAAAGCTCTGTCAAGAATAAGGAACATGCTATAGAAAGAATAGTTTAATTGAAACAATAAAATTTAGCTGTCTATAACAATCCTTTTGAGGTTTCATATGTGGAAAACAATTTTCATTTTATCTATAGTCGCTTTAGCTTTAGCCGTCGCCGCTTTCGCCGGGGATAAAGCTCCGCAGTTTTCACTGGACAATATGAAAGGTGAAAAAGTCGCTTTAGCCGATTTCGCCGGTAAAGTGGTCATCCTCGATTTTTGGGCTACCTGGTGTCCGCCCTGCCGGGAAGAAATCCCCCATTTCAATGATTTATATACCGCTTACAAAGAAAAAGGCGTGGTAATTCTGGGCATTTCCATCGACCGGGGCGGGAAAAAAGCTATCGAGGATTTCCTGAAGAACAATGCTGTCAAATATCCCATTTTGCTGGGTAACAATACTATTTCCAATGTTTACCAGCGCTATGTCCCGGAAGCGCAGAAGAATGCTATTCCTTTCACTTTTATCATCAATAAGAAAGGTGAAATTTCTCAGGTTTGGGTGGGTTATACGGAAAAAGTTGAATTTGAAAAAGCGATTAATAAGCTATTGGCGGAATAGTATTTGGATAACCGATTTAAAAAAAGACCGCTCGGCGGTCTTTTTTATTTCAAGTGTGGGAATTTGTTATTATGCGTAAACAATGTTTTAGCATTTGCTTCGAGAATAAGTCTGTAAGTCCGCAAGTCAACAAGTCTGTAAGTCCGCAAGTCAACAAGTCTGCAAGTCGAAAGTCGAAAGAAAAAGCAGTGGTGTCAGGCGGCCTCGCCTGACATTATTCCATTTCACTGTTAACACTTATTTTTCACCATATTACAAATGACCGATATGAGAAAAATCCTATTTCCGATAATGATCGGGTTGCTGCTGTTTCAGCCGGCCCGGGCTTTCGAAATCCGGGATGGGAAACCGGTAACAGCGCCGAAAAATGGCAAAACCACCATCACTTTGCTGGAAACCACCGATGTGCACGGCAATATTTATCCTTACGATTATTTCAAGGGTGAAGAGGACAAACGGGGTTTAGCCCAAGCGGCGGCGCTGGTGAAGAAGTACCGGCAGTCGAATCCGTACACGCTCTATTTCGACGACGGGGATTTACTTCAAGGATCGCCGATGACTTTCCTCTTCAACTATAAATATGCGGAATACCCCAATCCGATGATATTGGCGCTAAACGCAATGAAGTGCGACGCTTTTTGCGTGGGCAATCACGATATTGAACAGGGGAAAGCGGTTTACGACAAATGCCGGGCGGAATCGCAATTCCCCTGGCTGGCGGCGAACTCTGTGATGAAGGAGGGTAAAACCTATTTCGATCCTTATGTCATCAAGGAAATCGGGGGAGTGCGGGTGGGGATATTGGGGATATGCACGCCGGGGATTCCTTTATGGCTGAATGAAGATCTGTATCCGGCCATGGAATTTGCCGATATGGTGGAAACGGCGAAAAAGTGGATGCCGATATTGCGCGGGAAGGAGAAAGTCGATGTGGTGGTAGGATTATTCCATTCCGGGACTAACACGGATTACGATGCGGATATCGCTTTGAAGCAGGGCGTACCGCTGCCTAATGCGGCGCGGCTGGTGGCGGAACAAGTTCCCGGCTTCGATGTGATTTTGACCGGACACGCTCACCAAGTTATCCCTTCGGGCAAAAATCCGGAAAATGTGTTCGGCGGGGTACCGGTGATTCAAGCGGGCAGATGGGGCTACAATTTGGGGGTAGTGGATATCGATTTAGCAGAGGAAAAGGGCCGGTGGAAAGTGGTGAATGTCCGCGCGAAAGTCGATTATACCGGCAATACTGCGGCTGATGAAGAAATTTTGGCTTTGACGAAAAAATACCACGAAATGACGCTGGAATACACTCAGCGCAAGATTGCCGATACAGTTATCCATTTATCCGGCAAAACCGCCTTGTTTGAGGATACTCCATTATTGGATTTAGTCAATGCGGTGCAGTTATGGGCGTCCGGGGCGGATGTATCTTTCGCTTCCTGCTTCAGTACCAGGTTCGAATTGGCTCCGGGGGAATTTACCATAAGGGATGTTTATGCGATTTACCGGTATGAGAACTTTCTGAACAAGATCGCTATGACCGGGCGGCAGATCGATGCTTATTTGGAGAATTCCGCCGGTTATTATGCGCAATACCCTTTCAAAACAGGGGAATTGACCGATGACCGTATCCGCCATTATAATGTGGATGCGGCGGCGGGGATTGCATATACTATCGACTTGACCAAACCTAAAGGCGAGAGAGTGGAGATTTCCGCTTTCAGCAGCGGCAAGCCGTTTTACCCGGATTCGCTGTATAGCGCGGCGTTGAACAGCTATCGGGCGGCGGGGGGAGGCGGATTTATCGCGGAAGCCGGCGCGGAAAACGCTCCCACTTTATGGAAATCTTCCGCTGATATACGGGAACTGATCATCGAATATTTTGCGAAAAATCCCGGTATGGCAATCGGCTGCGACGATAATTGGCGGATTATTCCGGCGGAAGCGGAAAGCGAGCTGGAAAGAGCGGTGGAATAATGGTGGATGGTGGATGGTCGATGGTGGATGGTTGATGGTGGATGGTTGATGGTGGATGGTCGATGGTGGATGGTGGATGGTCGATCGTGGATGGTCGATGGTCGATGGTCGATGGTGGATGGTGGATGGTGGATGGTCGATGGTCGATGGTCGATGGTGGATGGTCGATGGTCGATGGTGGATGGTCGATGGTGGATGGTCGATGGTGGATGGTCGATGGTGGATGGTCGATGGTGGATGGTCGATGGTGGATGGTCGATGGTGGATGGTCGATGGTGGATGGTCGATGGTCGATGGTCGATGGTGGATGGTCGATGGTGGATGGTCGATGGTGGATGGTCGATGGTGGATGGTCGATGGTGGATGGTGGATGGTCGATGGTGGATGATAAAAGTATTATTGCCGGAATTTTGCACTTGACCGGCGCTTTTCCTATATTAATTCGATATGCATTCCCACGCTGGAGCGGGGAAACGAGATGATTGCCTGGCAGTGATACCGGGCATCTTGACTTTCGACTTTCAACTTGTAAACTTGCAGACTTACAGACTTAAAGATATATGTACTGACTGATCAGGAGCCTTCAATGAGACTTAGAAAAACACCGGAAAAGCCTTATGACGACCGGGAGATGATTCCGGTGGAAGTGGCGGGAATTTCCGTTTGTCCGCCGTATCAGGGATATGTGGTGATATTGCAGGAGAAAGTGGGGGACCGGAAACTGCCGATTTTCATCGGCGTGGCGGAAGCTCAGGCTATATCCATCTTACTGCAGAATATGAAATACGCCCGGCCGCTCACTTTCGATTTGTTCGGCTATATTTTGGAAGCGTTGGAAGTGCGGGTGGAAGGTATCCGGGTCACTAAACTGGTGGACAATACTTTTTACGCGGTGATTACTTTGGTAGATACCAACGGGGAAATATTTTATGTGGATGCCCGACCGTCGGATTCCATTGCGCTGGCTTTAAAAACACGGTCTTCGATTTATGTAGCGGAAAAGGTTTTAAGCGCTGCGGCTATCCAGATGGATCAGATGCCGGAATCGGAATTGGACGCAATGGAGGAATTGAAGCGGCAGTTACAGGATGCGGTGTCAGCCGAAGCTTACGAAGACGCGGCAAAAATCCGGGATAAAATCCGGGAACTTGAGGAAAAATCCGGTGGTAAAAAGAAGTCGTAAGCGGATGGGCATTGGACATTGGGCATCAGGCATTAGCGAAATCTTGCCGCTTGAAACTTAGCTTTTGATACTTGATACTTATTGTACCCATTCTGATTAATATTTTCCGATTGTAGGGACAGAACACTGTTCTGTCCCTACCTAAACATGCGAAAAGACTTTTAAGAAACAGTATATATGTTACCTGAGCTTCTTTCGACTTTCGACTTGTTGACTTGCAGACTGTCTTCAAATTAAACAACGCAATATCGGTTTATCGGAGGATAAATGGCCGAAAACAATATCGACAAAGAAAGCATACTATTTCACCAGCTGGTTCTATCGTTTCACACCGCTGCCTGGCAGCAACTGGGCAAAGTAGCTAATCCTTTCTTGGGGAAAATCGAACGGGATTTGGAAGGGGCGGCGCTTTCCATCGATATGCTGGATATGATACGAAACCGGATGAAGGGGAATTTGGCGGAATCCGAGCAGAAATTCCTCGACCGTATCCTTGCCGAACTGAAATTGAATTATATGGATGAATTAAGCCGGAAAGAGAAAGAACCTGAGACCGCGCCGACGGACACAGCGGGCGGCGGGGGAGAAAGCAATACGGCAAAGAATTAGTTTCCACATCATAGTTCGCTATAGTAGTAAATATTTTATATTCTGAGCCTCTTGCAAAAGTAAAATTTACCATAATTTATCATTTAAACTTGTTTCATAATCTCTTGTTATTTAATAATATATATTTTCATAGAGACCCTGAAACAAGTTCAGGGTGACAACTTTG
>Ga0172375_10001032_pt1 | contig 45073 bp, 49 predicted proteins | sample LakKiv1m_FD_114537 | JGI IMG/M metagenome (GOLD analysis project Ga0172375, IMG submission 114537) | Freshwater microbial communities from Kabuno Bay, South-Kivu, Congo - kab_092012_11.1m | ecosystem: Environmental > Aquatic > Freshwater > Lake | place: Democratic Republic of the Congo... | reverse complement strand
GAATAGTTATTGCCATACTAGCCATAGCTATAGCTGCGACAATTATTTTGGACAACAAATACCAAATTTTACTGAAATTTGGAGATATGCTTTTTAAGACTTTTAATATTAATTAGTACTAAAAAAGCCTGTCCGTTAAGACAGGCTCGAGTTAAACTTGCCAAAGGATTTTACCATCCCAGGCGAAGAGTGGTCCCCCGACACTCACGCCGCCATCCAACATGACACGTTTATACGCGAATATTGGATTAAGAACTGCGAAATGTCCGGTTATCAGTGTTTTGGTTAAGGGATTACTCCTCAACGCAGCCAATTCAGCTGAAAACAACTGTTTCGGACCGCGTTTATCTATTTGCCAATGAGCACTCCATTTTTCAGCTAGACTGGCTAACTGAACCTCGAAGGACTCAATAGGATCAAGACCGGCATGAATAAAGAATTCGTTTTCGGTTTCGTAAAACCAAGGTAAATTTTTGAAAAATTCTATATGATTTTGAGGTATCACACTTCGTAAAGCACTGATTTTTTCTTGAGGCAACATGCCTTTGGGATTAAAACCATAGCTTAGACAGGTGCCTCGTTCATAATTTAATGTCCATCTTCTGATCCAGTTAACATCATTTTCTAAGGCTCGAACCAGAGTGTACTCATGGTTTCCGCAGAGAAAAACATGCCCCTGTGCTTGAAGAGTGATAGCCAGATCGACTAAGGCTTTTGCGTCTGGTCCGCGATCAAGATAATCTCCTAAAAAAATCAATTGATGATCTTGAAGCATACCGTTTTTGGTAAAAAATTGAACGTAGCTTTCGACCTTGCCGACTTGACCATGCGTATCGGGAATCACAATCCATGGCCAAGACATTACTTTCCTCCAGACTGCCCTATATCAAACAGAATGCCACCAAGATCCAAAAGGATTTCTTGATGCTCAAGTTCTACATTGGTGCGGCGCAACTCTTCACAAAATGCTCTGTGACCATACATCGCCCCAGCAATCGCACCAGCAATTGAACCAGTACTGTCGCTGTCACCGGAGTGATTAACGGCAATTTTAACCGCTTCGACAGGCTCACTTGCCCGGAGGCAAGCAAAAAGGGCTACACCCAAGGCTTCGTCACCGTACCAGCCAGCAGAGTTTGATCTCGTTGCAAACGTTTGATCAATAATTCTACCGGTTTCGCCAGAATCATTGAAACTAGCAAGAGCACGAGCGACGATCCTGACTGTAGCATCAGTCCTGATTGGACTGAAGATTATGGTCATATAGTCAATATTTTTTTGAATTGCTTCCATAAAATCAGTACCGTTGAAGATTTCACTAACAAGCGCAGCTAAGAATCCTGCCGGCATATAGCCCTCAGATCCACCATGGGTAATAGCAGCCGACCTCAAACCGATATCAAAGGCTCGAGCTATTTGTCCAGCAAAAGCAATACCAACTGGGTGAGCTCTCATAATACCGCCACAACCGTTGCTGTGATTAAGCGGTACATCAATGTTGCCCATTTTTCCAGAACGTAAAGCACTCAAGCAGGTACTTCCTGGGGCACGACTTTCTCCAGGTCGAGATTGACTCTCGAGCCATTTCAAATATTCACCCCAGATCGATTTTAAAATAAAATATCGATCATATTCTTTTTTAACACCCTTGATTAAGCCACGAGCCGTAGCCATAGCCATCTGGGTGTCATCGGTAATCGAACCGGCTGGCAAACCAAAAAACGGTTCACAGCGTTCGACCCCATTTCGACCAAATTGATTTAAAATTGCATCGTAATTCAAGAATTCCGGAAGCGCTCCCAGACTATCGCCATAAGCAGCACCGATCATACATCCTAAAGCCCGATCGTTCGGGCTTAATGTTAAATTGTTCGCGAGCATCGGATCCCCTCCTTCTTTGATTATCCGAGAATAGGCTATTATACCTTAAACTGGCGCTTTTGTCAAGGTTAAAGATCAAAAAAATTGGCCTTTTTTTGTCAGCCAATTTTTTGTAATTTTTTTATAAATTTAACTATTTCTATTCCAAAATCGTTTGAAAATATTTGCTCTGGAAGGTTTACTCTCTTCAGTAGAAGTTTGATCCAAATCGATTTCTGGAGATGTTTCCGATTTAACTGGTTCAACAGTCTCTTGAACCGGATTTAGCTCCTGAGAAGTCGTTGCTTGAGCAACTCGGTTCGCTTCATCGCTTGATTCATAGGCTAGGCGCCAACCCATCACATAAGCGGCATCTTGACGCGCTTGAATTACTAGCTTGTCTCCAGGTTGAATTGCACCCATTTCCGGGCTCGGACCACCAGCAATTACTCCTTGTGGCGGAATATTGGCATTCTGAACAAACCAGTCAACCTGACCCGAACCGGCCCGTTCAATTCCAACCCATAACTTAGAAAAACCGAGTCTGGTATACCTTTGGGTTTTAGGATTAATATGGTCAAGATGCTCGGTATCGCCAACCGAGACCTCAATTTGCACAATTTTTTGGCCCGGTTGTAGATCTAGCTTGATTGCATCTGAAGATAGTGTTGCCCCTTCTCCAGGATCAGTCCCTAACTCGTAGTCACCATGACCACCATTTAAGGGAATAGCTCCCTTATAGATTCCTTCTGTTTTCGATCCCCCACCATAAGTCGGCATTAATTGATTATTCTCAATATTAATAAATGAAGTCCCAGGGCAATAGACTCTCTCTTCGTACTTCACGCCCTCCAGCTCAGGAAAAGAAACGACTTCCAAACCATGAATTTGGGAAACACTATAATTCGGATCCTTACCGACGTTGGTTACTCTTATTGCCTCTGGCTCGAGCCGACCAACTGTGGCCAACCAGTCGTGCAAGACTTCGTTTTCGGGGTCAGACGAAGACCGAGGTTCAGCAAATTTATCCGGGTCATAACCCTTGGGATCTGCCCATTGGAGCCATTGCTGACTATTTTTATCATAGATTTCTACTCGGCTGTAGGCACCATAAGGGTCATGTCGATCCGGACCAATATCCTTGCAAAATTGCTCCCCTTTTCGATGTCTCAGTACCAAATCCCTTAGAAAAGCTTCTTTTTTATCACGAAATTCTTCCGGAATCATAAAAACTAACCGTCTCCCCGGACGAAGCTCTCAGCCGCTCATTTCCGGTAAATCAAACTTCAAAGTAGTCGCGGAAACTATTTGCGGATTTTCGATGATCGCGTCAATCGTTTCATCAGATTCTAATTCTTGCCTTAATGACCGTTTTTCTGGAGTGACGGGTGCGCCAGTTACTGGCTCATGCCACTCTTCAGCTCCTTCTGGTATAGAAGTATCCAATTCATTCATATTTCCTCCTTATTAAATTAAAGGCTCTTGTTGGGTTTCCGAATCCCGAGAAACATTTTCTTGACGAGACTCTTCAGGATAACCCATTCGCTCTTTAGTTATATCAATAAATTCTTTGACTCTTTGAGCTGGAATAAAAAAATCTTCTATCGGCACACCGTTAATCTCGAAAGTTCCGCCTTCTCTCAATTGCCTAATTATTTTAAATCTAGTATCCATATCCGTGAAATCATTAGCCTGTTCTTGGGTATAACCGCATTCTAGTATTTTTTGATGAATCGTATCTAAATCTTGGCGAACTAATTCTGCCGCCTCATCGTATGGATTTTCCGATCCAGATCTCATTAGAATACCTACGATCATATCTCTTAAGCCACCTCTCGCCGGCGTGGCCACGGCAATAATTTTGTCGGCCGATATGCCATAACGAAACATTTGTTCATTACATTCACTTAGACCAGAGTTTTTAGCTCGCTCAAACATTCTTTCCGGAGCAACTCGACCAGAAAAATAAGTAGGCGAAGTAGTGCCATACAAATCTTCTTGATAGCCATACCAATCAGTCCGATCGAGAATATCTGGGTTGAATATAAGATGGCATTTACCATAAAGTTGCGAGTTCTCTTGATCATTGGAAGAACAAATTCTTGTAAAAACACTATCAGCCCCGCCGGTATCCAAATCCTCACCAGAAGATTGACCAGCCACGGCAGCACCACGGCGAAAACGTTCGTGCGTCGAAATTAGACCTCCGGCCTGCAGTATTTTGAAAATTGCTTCTTGAGTATAGACGGCATGGTAAATTGCAAACGGTGTCTGATCAAGGTATTCTTTGTGCTTCCCTGGTTCAACCATAGTAGAATAGCCCTGGACTACTTCTTGACGCACCAATTTTTGGTCAATGGAAGCAATTTCCTCGGGCGTCAAATCTTCCAGATTAATTTTGTGGTGCCAGAGGAAACGCGCTAATTTGTAATTTTTCTCAGCTTCTTCGTCAGGCAGCGTCAAAGCATCTTCAAGACCGATTTGGTTAAAAGCAGTTTGAATTTTTTGTTCAATTACATCCGGTGTCAAATCCTCGGTGGTTTTAATCTTGATTTCCACCAAACCTAGCGCACTCCTTTGTTTACCCTTATCAAGGTCTTTATGTTGACTTGGCTGGGCAATTCTAATATCCATATCGTCTAATTCAAATAACCAAGAGTCAGAAATTGCGCAACGGGCATCACTACCATCATCTTTAAAATCGAAACTCATTTCGCTAGTTGTTACTTCTAATTCATTGAGCTTAGAAATCAATTGCTCGTACTGCAACTCAGTAAGTTTAAAAACAACATCATAATAACCTAGATCGCGAGCGTCAATAATGTCTAGTCTTTGCCCCTCAATTTTGTCTTTATCGATCAACATGTCTGCATGAGGCCTTAGACCTAACTCAAGATTTTTTTGTCGCAACTCGCTTTCTTTTAAGTTCGCTACCATTCTTTGACAAGATTCAATGATTCTCGTCCTTGATGGTACAATTGACTCACTGAGAGTTGGATCAACAAAATCTGCGCCTTCGGCTGTAGAATTGTTTATTTCAGCCATAAAATCTCCTTACCAGGCGCTACTTTTGGTTTCTTCGAAAGCTTGCTTTAAAGAATCTAAATTATCAAAATCTTGAGGTGCTAATAATTTTGGTTTAACTTTTTCTTGATAGATTTCTAAAGTCATAGGTTGAAAATTATAGTCGCCGCCGCCCTCGGAAGCCAAGCGGGTAAACGAGAGACTCGTATTGTCTCTCTGAATATTTTCATATCCCATCATTCTCTCTTTTACCGTGTCAAACCAACTAACCATTCTGTTTTGCTCGTTGACATTCACATCCATGGCGACCAGCACAGTACCATCTTGCTGGGACTCAACAAAATATACATCTGATTCTTTTTCCGGACTGGGCATTGTTTCGCCTTCTTGCATAAATACTCCTTTATAGTTTTATTCTTGACCTAAGCGTTCTTGCGTCAATTTAATAAGATCTTTTCTATTTTGACCCGTGGTAATAAATTCTTCCACCGGAATACCATTTACTTCTTGGATTCCTGCCACATTTAGTTTGTCAATCAACCTCAATCTCGCATCACTCGTTATAAAATCCCCCACCATATAGTCATCAATGCCTCGAGACTGACATTCGGCTTTTATAGCTGATGGCCCCTGATCAATCAATCTTCCGACCAATTGACTATCCACATCTTGACCACCGCTCCTTAGTAAGTATAATAATGAATCTTCAACATATGTATTTCCTTCAACAACTACGCCAAGCATTTTATCTAAAGGAATTCCATATCGAAACATTTGTTCATTATTCTCTGGTAATCCATGATTTTTTCCCCTCTGTAAAAGTTCTTCTGGTGTAAGCCGACTTGAAAAATATGACGGGGCGGTTGACCCGTATTTATCGGTTTCATAGGAATACCAGTCGGTTCGATCTAAAATATCCGGATTAAAAATTATTTGGGGATGACCAATTCCACCGGACATGGAATCATTCTCGGTTATAATGCGCGTAAAAACGCTATCAGCACCGCCGGTATCCATATCCGTACCTGAAGACATTCCTGTTTCAGCCGAACCTCGTCTAAACCTCTCTTGTGTCGCAATTAAGCCACCTGCTCTAATAATTTTTATCAAAGCGTTTTCATTATAAATACCGTGTTGGATAGCGAAAGGTACGATCTCAGCATATTCCTTGCTCTTGCCTGGCTCTACCATAGTCGAATATCCGGGAAAAACTTCTTGCCTTTGAAGATTTGCCTCAATTCGAGCGATATCTTCAGGTGTCAAACTAGCTTCGTCAATTTTCTGCTGCCAACAGTAGCGGGCAATTTTGAATTTTCTTTCCGCTTCATCGTCGGGACTCGTCAGAGCTTCTTGGAGCTCCAGTTTCTCAAAGGCTTTTTCTAGTTTTTCTCGAATCATTTCGGGTGTTAACTCTTCTGTGGTCTTAATTTTAATCTCAACTAGACCCAGACCAGCCCGGCCATTGCCCTTATCAACGTCTTTGCTGCTATTAGGCATAGCTATGCGAATTTCCAAATCTTCGGTTTCAATCGTCCAGGCCTGAGTAACGTCAAATTGCTGATCATAACCATAATTATCCTTAAAAGGATATGCAATTCTAGAACCATAAGCTTCAGACATGCCATGCATTTTTTGAACCATTTGGTCATATTGGCCTTGAGTTAATTTAAAATAAACTGTGTAGTAGCCCGCATCGCGCGCATCAATAATATCGAGTCTTTGCCCTTCGATTTTATCTTTATCAATTGTGACATCGGTGTGTCCTCGGAACTCCACTCCTTTTACCCTTTCGGCATCGGTGCGCAATCTCTCAACCACCCCCTGCCAAGGATTTGGTTCTGTTTCTTCTTTTTCCACTCCGAATCTTTCCTTGATAAACTGCAGTCTACCCTTTAAGCCTTCGCGCACTTGTTCGGCCACTTCCCCAGAGAGACCTGCTTGTGCAATAATTTGATCAATAAAAGCTTTATCAATTCGATTAACTAGATTTTGAGCTTGATCGTGGAGCTCTTCTTCAGTCATACCAGCAAAAACCTTACCAGCCGAATATTCGGGATTTAACATGGTCTGAAGCTCGGGAATTTCACTGCCAGAATAGTTTTTTGCTCCCCCTTGAGCACGGTAAATTAGCGATCCACCATTATCTATCCGGTGCATCCGCCCATCAGAACCTTGGACAATATTATCGTTAACAAGGCCAACGACATCCCAGTTGGCCAAAAAAGCATCGGCAAGAAAACCACTTCGGACATCTTGACTGGCCCTCATTTGCTCTCCGGTGGCAGCCTCTGTTCCCGGTATTTCTTTGGCGGCAATCGCTAAACGACCATCATCTGTTTCAAAGAGTTCGGATTTTGCCGCCGGAATCCCTAATTGTGCATAAACAGCATTGGCCACAAACTCAACTCTCGCCCGATCGGGATTGTCATAATATTTGACATAATACTTTTCATGGGTTTCCTGGTGCTCATACCAACCACCAGGGTTAGAGCCTAATTGTTCGCTAATTTTAGCCAGAACAGCTTCGGTTAGAGCCTTAATCTCCTCCTGTTGAGGTGTTTCAGCTTCTACTTGATCTGCAGGTGATTCGACCCCTGTTTGGTCAGTAGCCGGCTCGGCCGATGCTCCCTGTTTTAGCTTACTCTGAAGTATTTCCTGAATTTTCTGTTTAGCTAATTCCACCCAGTTTGGATATTTTTTTAATTCTGGCTGAGGTGTAACACCGCCTGTTTCTGGAGCTTGAAAATCTGTTTCTGATGGATCGGAAGCATATTCAGACATTTTCTTCTCCTTGTTCTAATTCATTTGTGGGATTTGAGTCCGAAGCTTCTTTTTCATTTTTGCTTGAAGCCTGTATCTCATCAATTTTATTTCCTAAACTTTGAACCAAACGGTCAACTTCTGCTTCATTTTTTTCTGGCAAAGCCGTTAAATCACTTTCTCTTAACATAAAAACTCCTTTCCTTTAATATAACCAGAATCAACTCAATTGCCAAGTAAATTAATAAGTCTTCTTTTCTTTAGGTCGGTATTGCAAGGCCTCAGTTAGGTGGTTTTTCTGAATTTCTTTTTCTTCTAAGTCGGCTATTGTTCTAGCCACTTTTAAAATTCGTGTGTATTGCCGAGCTGAAAGATCAAATTGATTCATGGCTGATCTAAAAATGAGTTTTGACTCTTCGTCTAAAACGCAATATTTTTTTATTTCTTTTGGGTTAAGCTCGGAATTAATTTTCCCTGCGCGTTGAAGCTGGATTTCGCGCGCCTTTTCCACTCTCGCTCTCACCAATTCCGAAGTTTCTCCGCTTTCTTTGGCATCCAGTTTTTCAAAACTGATTCTGGGCACTTCAATATGAATATCAATTCGATCTAGAATTGGACCAGAAACTCTTTTTTGGTAGCGCAGAATTTGGTTGGGTGCACAAATACAGTTTTTCTTTTCGTCGCCCAAATAGCCACAAGGACAAGGATTTTGCGCGGCAACAAGAATAAATTTGGCTGGGAAGATTAGTGAACCCTGAGCCCGACTAACAGAGATGATACCATCCTCAAGCGGTTGTCGAAGTGCTTCTAAAACCGAACGCGGAAATTCAGCAAATTCGTCCATAAACAAAACGCCACGATGCGCGAGAGTAATTTCTCCTGGTCTGGGGTAAGTCCCACCTCCCACTAAAGCGACGCTGGAAGTGGTGTGATGCGGTGCTCGGAAAGGACGCTCAAAAATAACCGGTTTTTCCGTATTTAAAAGTCCGGCTACAGAATAAATTTTAGTGACTTCCAGGATCTCGTCAGTTATCAATTTCGGCAAAATGGAAGGAATAGTTCTGGCTAATAATGTTTTTCCCGAACCTGGGGGACCGTTGAAAAGCAAATTATGACCACCGGCGGCAGCGATTTCTAAAGCGCGTTTAGCCTGCTCTTGCCCTTTAATATCCGCTAAATCGGTCTCATAAATGAACTTTGGAGCAATTTCAATATTCGCCTTAGAGTAAGGTAAAATTTTTTCTTTTTTGAGATGAAAAATAAGAGCTTTGAGATCAAAAACCGGTAAAACTTTGATATTTTTTACCAGCATAGCCTCGTTGGCATTTGTTTCCGGTAGGATAATTTCCGGAAATTTTTTAGCTAAAGAGCTAACTATCGGTAGCACACCGTTAATATGCCTGAGTCGCCCATTTAAAGCCAGTTCCCCAACCAACAAAGTTTTTTCATCAATTTCCGGAATTTGCTCATCGGCAATCAAAATCCCAACTGCGATTGCTAGATCATAAGCTGGACCTTCTTTTTTAATATCCGCCGGTGCTAAATTGACAGTAATTCTCTTGGCTGGAAAATCCGCGCCAGAATTTTTAATGGCCGAGCGAACTCTCTCTTTTGATTCTTCGATGGCTTTATCTGGGAGTCCAACAATACTAAAAGCTGGTAAACCATTGGAAATATCTACTTCCACTTCCACCGGATAAGCTTCTAGGCCTAAAACTGCAGCAGAACTAACTTTAGCTAACGACATCTCCCCTCCATAAAGATTATTTTGTTTTAAGGAAATTATTGACTAATTTATCAGCTTCTTCTTGTTTTTGAATCCATTTGATGTTTTTGTCCCGTTTAAACCAAGTCATTTGGCGGCGGGCATAGGCGTGAGTAGCATATTTGATTTTTTGAATTGCGTCTGGAAGTGATAAATGGCCCTGTAAGTATTCAATAATTTCTTTATAGCCGATAGTGTTTAGGCTTGGTAAATCGTAGGGATATTTAGAAATTAACTGGCGAACTTCTTCAACTAAACCATCTTTTTTCATTTGGTCAACTCGGGCATCAATTTTAGCATAGAGCGTTTCGCGCGGTAGGTCTATCCCCAGAATCAGAGCTTTATAAACTGGCTTACCGCGTTTTTGTTGAGCACTAAAAGGTTGATCGTTAAGAATAGTGTATTCCAAAGCACGAATAATGCGCCGTCGATTTTTGGGGTCAATCGTTTCTGAGGAGTCTGGGTCTAGCTCTTTAAGTTTTTGAGATAAATCCTCATCGGAAAGTTTTTCTAACTCTAATCGCAATTTTAGACTTTCTTCTTTCAAGTCCGGTATTTTATAATCATATAAAAAAGCTTCGAAATAGAGCCCGGTGCCACCCACAAAAATTGGCATTTTACCGGTTTTAAGTATTTTTTGCGTTACTTCCTTGGCCATCTGTTGAAAATCAGCCACTGAATAATTTTCCGATGGATCTTTTATATCAATTAGTTCTTGTGGGAAAGTTTTGTCTTTACCTGTGCCCACATCCATACCTCTATAAACCTGACGCGAATCAACAGAAATTAGAGTACCGTTATATTTAAGGCTTAAAAATTTTGCAAGCGCCGTTTTACCCGATCCGGTTGGACCAACTATGGCAATAATCTTCTCAAGCTTCTTCTCTTTCATTTTGTACTTTCTCGCCCTTCTCCTTCAATATGCGTTCTATTTCAAAAACAGATTTTCCTGAAACTTTATGCCCGGTTAAATCCTCCTGAGCTTCTGCTTCCTTGAGATCTTGTTCAATTTGTTCTAAATCATCATTATTTGTATTCATAATATTGGTGCCCGGGAGAGGACTTGAACCTCCACGATCTTGCGACCACCAGCTCCTAAGGCTGGCGTGTATACCATTTCACCACCCGGGCACAAATTCATTTTACCTTAAATATGGTTAATTTTCAATCCCTACGGTGATTAAATCTTTCATACTTTCAAAAGTTTTATCCCCTATTCCTTTGATATTTTTCATTTCTTCAATGGTTTTAAATCCACCATGGGATTCCCGGTAACTAATAATATCGGCAGCCCGAGCCGGTCCAATACCGGGAAGTTTATCGAGCCCTATTGCATTCGCCGTATTGATATTTATTTTGTCACCCACATTTTCAGTTGAAGCACCAGCAATTTGCACCTTGCCCGAAAGTTCGTTTCTTAATTGTTCATTTTCCTGTTTTAGTTGACTCAATTCTGAATTTTTTTTATTTAAAATATTTTGCTGGAATTTGTACAAACCAATAGTCGTAAATCCAGCTAAAATCACTGAAATCAGCGAGCCGCCAATCCAATATTTGTATTTGTCGATAAATTCGTCCAACATATGCTAAATTTCCAATAACCAAGAAACAAATTCCAAACAATATTCAATTTACAATTTTGTTTATTGTATCTTGGTGCTTGTATCTTATTCTAAATGTTTCTCCACTTCAAATTCTTTAAGTTTTTCACAAAGAGCTGGGTAACGGTCCAAGCCATTTTCAATGATTTTTTCCGCCGCCGCTCTCGCCCTAGACAAGTTAATTGTATCAGTAAGGCGCGCCATTTTTAAGTCTTCCAAGCCGGACTGAGCCAAGCCAATTAGCTCACCCGGACCACGAAGCTCAAGATCCTTTTGGGCTAATTCAAAACCGTTGTTAGTTTTTTCCATGGCGCTTAACCGATCTTTTGTTTTAGCGGAATCACTATCGCTAAACAAGAAACAATATGATTGATGCGTTCCACGCCCAACCCGCCCACGAAACTGATGTAGTTGAGCCAACCCAAATCGCTCAGCAGACTCAATCATCATGACCGTGGCATTGGGAATATCAATTCCAACTTCCACCACGGCCGTGGAAACCAAAATATCAATTTTTTTATTTTTAAAATCAGTCATAACCGCGTCTTTATCACGCGATTTTAGTTTTCCGTGCATCAGACCAACTTTAAACTTTGGAAAAATTTTTTTACTTAATTTCTCGTGTTCCGCTACTACCGACTTTCGATCAGTTTCAAACAAATTTAATTTGGTGCTTTCCGTTTCTTCAATTAGCGGACAAATCACAAACGCTTGGCGTCCAGCCTTAATTTCTTTCTCAATAAACTCGTAAGCTTTAGTTCTATTTTTTGGTTCAATAATTTTGGTAAAGATTTCTTGGCGACCAGCGGGCAATTCATCAATAATTGATATATCTAAATCGCCATATAAGGCCAGTGCCAAAGTCCGAGGGATTGGCGTCGCTGTCATTGAAAGCAAATGCGGCAAAACCCTTTCTTCCACCTTGGAGGTGGATGCGAGGTTTTTACTTCTTAAATAGGCGCGTTGCGCAACTCCAAACCGATGTTGTTCGTCGATAATAATTAGACCCAAATTGGGAATTTGGATGTTTTTTTGAATCAAAGCGTGAGTTCCAATCAATAAATCGTCATTTTGAAGATCGGCTTTTTTATTAGCCGAAGTTAGTAAACCAGTTTTGATTTTAAATGGTGCCACCAATTTTGTGACGTTTTCAAAATGCTGGTTAGCTAAAATTTCGGTCGGCGCCAACCAAACAGTTTGATACTTGTTACTGTTGACAACAACCGCCGCCATAGCCGCCACCACAGTTTTACCAGATCCGACATCCCCCTCAAGTAAACGGTTCATAGGATTTTTTCGAGCCAAATCTTTAATTATTTCCCAGGCGGTTTTTCTTTGCGCATTCGTGAGTTTGTAAGGAAGCGTTGATACAAAATCTTTTAGCAAATTTTCATCAATTTTCATTACCGGCGCATTATTTTGCTGGAGCTCATATTTCACAGATAAAAATCTTAAAGCGGTTAAAAACAACTCATCAAAAGCGAGGCGCTTTTTCGCTTCGGCTAATTTTTGGTGATTTTGGGGAAAATGAATATTTTGAATCGCTTCTGTTAAATGCAAAAGTTCCTCTTTTTTTATGATTTCAGCTGGCAAAAATTCAATATCATTTTCGAGTCTAACTAGTTGCGGTTTAATAATTTTTCGTAAAAATTTTTGTGTTATACCTTCGGTGAGTGGATAAATTGGCAAGATTACTCCCTCTTTTTCCATCTGAACAGGACTTAAAGTCTTGCACTTGTTTTTAAAGTCCCAACCAACCTTACCAGCCAAAATCCACTCATCACCTTCTTTTAAAGTATTGGCTAAAAAACTTTGGTTAAACCAGGTCACTTTTATTTCGCTGGTATCATCAGCAAATTTGACATTAATGATACTGAGCCATTTTTTAGGACTGCGCACAGCTTCAACTGACAAAATTTTCCCTTTAATAATTACCTCTTCATCGATTCGAAGGCCTGCGATTTTTCGGAGCGTCGAAAAATCCATCCAAGTTCTGGGCCAATAAAAAATAAGGTCGCGGACAGTTTCTATCCCCAACCTTTTTAGCTTTTCAGCCATCTTCGGTCCGACCCCGAGCAAAAAACTAACACTTTTCTCTTCAATTGATTTCATCATAAAATGCTTTTATCATAGGTAAAACTTCTTTTTCTTCTTCATCTAAGGCGTTCTTTAAAGTTTCGTAAATAACCAAATATTTCTTTTTTTCTAAGCTTTTTTCTAATGACAAATTAAACTCTAAACCGTAGTTTTCCAGGAAAATTTTCTTCAAACTATCAAAGTCACTTTGTGGACCAAATCGAAGAAGCATAACTCGAAGTTGAGCGAAAAACGAGGCGATATCGATCGCCGGATCACCTTCTTTGGTATCATTAAAATCAAAAACTGTAATACTACCTTCATTTATTACAATATTTGTAGGCTGAAAATCACCATGGACAAAAGTGCCCTGAAAATTAGCATGTAACTTATTTAACCATTTGCCACACAAGCTTATTTCTTGACTTAAGTCCTTTCCGGTTTTGATCAAATCTATTAAAAGCTGACCTTGAACGTTCTCATAAGCCACAGCGTTAAAATTTTCGTCGTAAAAATATGCTTTGGGAATCGAAAAATTTTCATCGAAAATGGTTTCGATCTTTTTCATGTAAGTATAGGCATTTTGTCTAGATTCCGTTTGGGAAGCATTGACGCGAATCTGCCTTTTTTTACCATGATCGTCTATTTCATAAAGAAGAGCAAAAGTTTCAGGAGCCAAAACCAATTGTCTTTTTATTTCGGTAATTTCAAAATCACGACTCAGTTGACAGGCTTGTTGATATTTCTTTAAAAGGTTCTTTGCCCCTTCTGGCGTAGTTATGATATCTAGACTATCGATCATTTAATTCCTTTATTTTAGTTTTGTGAAAAGCAATGGCTTTTTTATAAGCCCAAATATATTTTTTAGCTGATTTTTTCCAGGAATAATCTTTTTTCATCGCCCGAATTTGCATTTTTCGCCAAAAATCTTTTTGATTGTAATAAATATCAACTGCCCTTCTAATAGCCCACAAGAAAGCATTTTTATCATAATGTTTAAACACAAATCCCGTAAAACCGTCCTTGACAGTATCGGCTAAACCTCCTGTTTCTCTTACAATAGGAATTGTGCCAAAACGCATGGCAATAATTTGTGAAAGACCACATGGCTCAAACCGACTCGGCATAAGAAGCATGTCTGAACCGGCATAAATTGTTTGGGCAAAATTAGCATCGAAACCAATTTCGGCAGCAATTTCTTTGGGATGCTCTTTTTCAGCTTTAACAAAAATCTTTTCTATTTTATCAGATCCAGAACCTAAAATAATAAATTGGGCTCCCATGTCTACAATGTCATCTAAAACTTCGTCGATCAGATCTAAACCTTTCTGTTCGGTCAAGCGAGATACAACACAAATCAGTGGCAAATCCGCCGATTGAGTTAAGCCTAATTTTTCTTGTAAAAATAGTTTGTTTTCAACTTTTTTATCGAGATTGTTAATCCAATATTTGACGGGCGTATCTGGATTTGTTCGAGGGTCAAAATCTTCATAATCGAAACCATTTAAAATACCCGTAAATTTCTTGTGATTCTGCCTTAACAACCTACTTAAACCAGCGCCATACCTTTTAGTCATAACTTCTCGAGCATAGGTAGGACTAACCGTATTCACAAAATCCGATGTTTCAATAGCTTCAGCCATCACATTGATGTCTTTGGTTTTTAAGAATTTTCGGATTTTTCTAGAATCCATTTTTTTAAGACCAATAAATTTTGAGTTAGAAGTACTAATAATCGGCTGATGATTTAAATTATGAATCGTAAAAAGACTGGCAATTTTTTTGTAGAAAGGATCTTTTTTATAAATAGTATCTAACCACTTGGAAACTAGTCCAAACATACCGTCATGACATTGGATCACATCGGGTTGCCAGTCCATTACTCTAATTAGCTCCAGGGCAATTTTGCCTAGAAAGTAAAAAGCATAAGATGAGCTGTGTTTACTGGAGGTATGATTATAAATATTGTCCCCAACAAAAATTTCCTGAGCCTCAATTAGATAAATGGGGATGATTGTTTCCGGTAGGAAGGTTTTCCAAACGGATATTTTGACCGGCTTACCATCCGGCCCCGGCAAACGAAGACCACTAATAATTTTTACAGCCTCTAAATTTTTCAAATCCAACATTTTATATAAAGGCATGATCACTCTGAGCTCGATTCGGTACGACCGAGCTAATTCTTTTGGTAGCTGCCCAACCACATCCCCCAACCCACCGGCCTTAGCAATTGGCGTCAGTTCGGAAGTCACTTGTAAAACCCTAATTCGATCTTTGTATCTATTTTTCATATCCCCTCAATTATTAGTTTTTTAGTACTTTAAGTATAGCCCAATATGGTAATTAAGCGCAATTTTTTATTACTTTTTTGTAAATTTTTTCGTATTCCAAAACCATTTTATCAAGGCTAAAATTCTTCTCAATATTTAATCGGCTTAAAGCACGAACATTTGCTGTTTCATCTGAATTCATTTTCCAAATTTTTTCCAAATTTAGCCTGAATTCGGTTTTGTTTTTGCAAATATAACCAGTCTGCCCATTTTTAATGATTTCCGACATTGCCCCTCGGTCGTATGTTACCACGGGCACGCCAGAGGCTTGAGCTTCAGCCACAACCAAGCCGAAAGGTTCATCCCAAGAAATCGGATAAATAAAGACTTTGGCTTTTTGAAGCAACTTTTTAATATTAATTGCTGATTGTTCGCCCAAAAATTCAGTAAAAGGATTGTTTAATTTAGGAGCGATTTTTTGAGTAAAATAATTTTGAGCCGCTTCCGAATTATCAATTTTTGCCGCGATTTTTAGAGTAATTTTTAGTTCGATCGCTATGTCTATCGCTTCGGCCAAACCTTTGAACGGACTGGTACGCCCGACATAAAGAGCGTAATTAGCCGGATTCTCAGAAAAACCATAATCAGCAATTGGTAGACCATGATAAATTAGCTGTGATTTTAAAGGAAAAGCTTTTTGTTGAGACTTGGAAATAGCTACATAGTGAATTTTTTTTCCATATTTTAAGAAATTTTTCTTAAAATGAACATTGCTGTAGTCACCATGCATTGTCATAATAATCGGTTTATCTATTGCTTGAGCTAAAACTAGAGTTGAATGGCCAATGTGTGAATGGATAAGGTCAAATTCATTTTGACGCTTAATAATCTCCGCCATTAAAACAGAAAGATATAGGTTTTTATCTGTAATGGTTTTATCTTCCAAGATAGGTTTATCCAAGATCGGAATAATTTTAGCATTTATTTTGCTATTTGCGGCTGTGAGTACTGAAAGATCAAATTTTTTTTTATCAATATTTTGAATAATACGAGAGGCGACAAGTTGCACAGAGCCATAGGCTTTAGGTGGTAAAGCCGTACTGGGCCAAATAATTTGTGCAACTTTAATTTTTTTCATAAAGATCGTTTTTAATTTCTGTTAATACGGCTTTGATTTTTTCTCTCTCAAGATTTAAATCAATTTTTGGTAGTCTTAAAGACTCAACAATCAGTTTACCATTTTTCTTACCGTATTCAAAACAAGGAATTTCATAACGATCACAAAATTTTTTTACCTTTTTCTCATAAGCAATACCAGCAACCGGCACCCCCGCGATTACGCCCATAACTACAGCATGCAAGCGAGCGCCAATAACCCCTTTGGATGATTTTGCCATAGAAAGAAAAGTTTTATAATCAACAATTTTTTTTGCATATTTAGAATCAAAGTCTTCAGCTAAACCAACTTCCAAAGAATCAATATTTTTTTTAATATCTTCAAATTGACCATCGGGGTTAACCCACGGGCGATCGGTATAGTTAAAAATTATTGGGTAATTCTGAGAGTCCTTTGGCGCATCTGCTAATAAAACCAAATCTGGCATAACACCATCAACTTTAATAAATTTATTAAGAATATTGTATGATTCTTGCTCGCGAGTGTAGACTTTTCTAAATTTCTTTAACCAGCCAGTAACCTTTGCCTCATATTTTTCCCATCCAGATTTAACACCTAATGAAATCGCATAACACGGCTCATCAGTAATTGAGTCCCAAATTTTCGGTAAATGGAGCCCGGAAAAACCCTGGATCAAATCTCCACCAGCAATAATATATGCATCGCATTTTTCAATTTTATCTCGATTATTGGCAACTGAGTTGGGAAACTCTTGAAGGAGAATGTCTTTCATAGCCTCATCGCCAGCATTACCATGGCCAAAATAACCGATTATCCCGACTCTAGGATTTTTCATTTCTATCTCCATAATAATCAGTAATTCGTTTGATAATTTCAGCTCTATCGCCATCTTTCCAGTCACGATTCAGATGAATCAAATCATCATAAACTGGTTCTAATTTTTTACCACCAGAAATATTTTTCTCATGGATTACATAATGTAAAACTTTTTTATTGCAAAAATAAAATTTTTTACCCGCTTCGGCTAAGCGAGAGAAAAAATCATAATCCTCTGCCACAATAAAAAAAGAATTGTAGGGGTATTCTAAAGCCAGCTCTCTTCGATAAGCTGAAGTGGGGTGGGGGATAAAATTAAATTTTTTATAAAGCTCAAGGTCAAAGTCCTTGATCGGATTAACTCGATCTTCGTATTTTTTTGTTTTATCGAAATAATAATCATAATCGGCATAAAAAACATCCCACTTCTCTTTTGAAAAACTTTCTAAAATTAATTTGGCGCGATCCGGCAAATTAATATCATCGGAATCCGCGGGCGCAATAATTGGTGCTGTTGCCAACTCGTTACCAAAATTTCGCGCTGAGGCTATTCCTTTTGGCCAACTTTTAGGTATACGATAATATTTAATCCGCCTATCAGCGAAAGTTGTAGCAACCTCCTTGGTCTTATCGTTTTCGTCACTATGATCGTCTACTATAATCAACTCCCAATCTTTCTCTGTTTGGTCAATCAAAGATTGAATTGAATTTTTTATGATATGGTCACGATTTTTTGTGGGCATAACGAAACTAATTTTGGGCATTTTTCTCCTTTATTAGCCCCAGGAAAAATTTTTCATATTCACAGCCAATCCGGTCAATGGAAAGTTTATAAATAATTGTTTGATGAGCCCTTTCAGCCATTTTATTTGCGTTTTCTGGATTTTTTAAGGCCCAGTTGAGTTTAGCAATCATTTCTTTTGTACTATTAACAATAAAACCGTTTTCACCGTTTTTAATTAATTCTTCAGCTACTCCAAGATTAAAAGTAATTGGCAGGGTCTTTAAGAGCATGGATTCAATTAAGGTCAGTTGGCACGCTTCCGCACGAGAGGTGTGAATAGAAATATGGGCTTCCGATAATTTGTTTTTAACTTGATCCCTGGAGGCATTTTCAATTAATTCAAAATTTCTTAAATTTTCTTTGAGAAGATTTGGATAGGCATTTTTTTTCGTAGTGGCTAAAAGGATTTTTTTGTTCTTTGGGAAATGGTTTAAAACTTCCATTAGCCGATCTGTCCCCTTGCCAACAAAACCGTTAAAATCGTGAGGTAGCCTAGAAACATTGATAATTTTTAAACTTTCTTTAAAATCCTTCTTTATTTCTTGGTCCCAACCCTCAGGAAAACTGTTATTTATAACTTTAATTTTGCTTTGGTTAATATTGTAATACTCGATTATTTTGTCTTTCAGCAATCTGCTGACGGCAATAATTTTTGTCGCGTGTTGAGCTTGGTAACTTTCTCCCAGACTAATAACAATTTCGTGATCAGATTGATTTGAAAATTGGGCTAAATCAAATTTTCTAGCTATATTCAGCCATTTATTTAAAACCGCTTTTTCAGCGATATTTTCTTGTTTAATTGAATCCATAACCATTTGAGCGCTTGAGTGATAAACAACACAGATTGGTTTTTTTATCTCCGGTAAAATGGCACTAAACCAGTTAGTCGTCACAACTAAGTCACAATTATTAATAGCATCGATCTCCTTTAACAAATCTTGAAACATCAAGGGCGTGCCAATAGCCTGAGAAGAAATTAACCCAATTCTTTCTTGAGAGTTAGGCATAAAATCAATCACTTCATGACCGTGGGATCTAAGCCAGTCAATAACATATTGATTAGCCGACTCCGATCCGCCCTTGAGAACTTTTCCAGAAGTATAAAGTTTTTCCGGATATCTTATCCAAGCAATCTTCATATGACCTCCAACTCAACGATTTTATCATGCGGATATTCGCGGATTCTCCAATTATCAATATTTTTCCGATCTAAAAGATAAAAAATTATACGGTTAATCATCCCGTGAGCGACAATTAAAACTGTTTTTTTCTGACCAAGACTTTCTATTTTTTCCAGAGCGAGATTAACCCTAGCTAGCGCACTAAAAAAATCTTCTCCTTTAGGGAAGGACCATTTTTCTATCTCGCCATCATAAAAATATTTAGCTGATTTGGGAAATAAAAATTTTACTTCTTCAGCTGTATGCCCAGCAAAATCTCCAATGTTGAGCTCGTTAAGTTCCGGTAAAACAATTATTTCCCGACCGCTTAAAATTTGATCCCGAATAATTTCGGCAGTTTTTTTAGATCTTTTTAAATTACTAGAAAAAATAATATCGATATTTTTAATTTTCAACTGTTCGGCAATTTTCTTTGCGGTTTCAATACCTTTTGGAGTTAATTCAGTATCAACCAAACCGCCAGCAAAAGTATGCAGTTTATCGCCTCCCAAATTATGTCCGGCTTCACCGTGACGCACGACGATCAATTTCATAATTACTCCATAATAGCTAGAAGCTCTGGCAAGAAACTAATAGTTTTATTAGCTTTTTCTCTGATCGTTTTATCCTTTTGCCGGAAAGCAATTGAAAAACCGGCTTTTTCAAAAATAGAAGTACATTTTTCGCTATTAGATATAATGATAGATTGAGCTGGATTAGCATTAGCTCGACGAACGACAGAAATAAAAGCCTTACTAAAACCTTTTTCAATCCCATCCAACCAACGCTTACTGGATCTAGTATAAATATTACCTGTAAGTTTTCCGTTATTACTTTCAAGTGAAACACAATCGATCAATTGAACCCCTAGCCTACGAGCAATCGGATAAACAATTGGTGAAAATAAATAACTGATAACCGCTACCTTATATTTTCTTTTTTGCAAAGCAGAAATCACTTCTTCAGCGTATTTCATTAATTTAATACCCTGAGCCAAAGTTTCTATATCTTTTACCTTTAAACCCTGCATAATTGCTGCGCTTTTTACGCTAAATTCTTCGAAACTTAATTCACCATCAAGATAATTATTTTTCAATTTAGACATCTCTTTTTCGATACCAAGAGAATGATAAATTTTATCCAATTGTTGCGAAGAAACCAAAGTATTTTCTAGGCTAAAAATAACTAATTTATAGTTGTGCTGAATAAGCCCGGCTTTTTTAATCATGGTTTCTAAAACTTGTTTGGCCATTTCCGCTTTTTCGTTGTCTTTGCGGGCTTTATGTTCAAGTTTACCGATATTTATTTCCACCATTCTAGCACCGGCATAAATCGCATCGAGCAAAATACCAATATCTACACCCCATCTGTTTTCAAATGACATTTTTTCCAAAAAAGTTTTTTTAGCACATATTTGACCGCTAATTGGTTGATCAAACTTTAAATGAGGAAAAAGTATACTCATCATCGGCTTAACAGCCATTTCTGTAACGCGTCCGCGCGCCAAACGAAAACCAGCCCGAGAAATATCTACTTCATCATTTAAAACAGGGTTGATGATTTTTCTAATTTTTGTGATTGTAATATTCATCAAATCGGCATCAAGTAAGAGCACGATGTCTTTTTTGGCTTTTTTAATCCCAGTTTTTAGCGCAGCACCTTTACCGCGATTTTTAGGGTGTAGAACATAAACAAACCTCGAATCAGCCAAAAAAACCTTGATTTTTTCTTTAGTTCGATCAGTCGATCCATCATCGACTACAATAAGCTCCTTGACCTCGTCAAGTTTTAAAACTTCCCTAATGACGCCGTCAATTGTTTTGGCTTCATTGTAAGCAGGAATTATTACAGAAATTGATTTGCTAAACTTTTTCATACTAAAAAATAAGTTTGGTTATTAGTTAATGAACTAATAAGTATACCATATTTTATATAATTTTTCAACCCTTTTAGAACAAATTTTTGTGTGTTAAGCTTTTTTCAAGAATTCTGCCGCTACTTCGGGAGAAACGACATCAATGACCACACCCGAACCCATATTTCGGAACATAGAAATTCTGCGCAAGCTTTAGCTTGCAATATTTCGGAACACAGAAATTCCGCGCAAGCTTTAGCTTGCAATATTTCGGAACACAGAAATTCCGCGGTTCGGGAGTTAAGCTTTTTTCAGGAATTCAGCGGCAATTTCTGGACTAACGACATCGATGACCACACCCGAACCCATTTCATAACCGCCAAAGCGACTAACGCGCGGAGCAATCTCAACATGCCAATGGTAGGAATCATGCTCGTTTTCCGAGTGATGGGGTAAAGTATGAATCCAATAGTTAAAAGGTGGAAAGTTTAAAGCTTTATTTAATTTAGCAATTGCTTCATGCATGGCATCTGCTAACTTACTTTGAACTTCAGCGGAAATTTTTTCAAAATTTGAAGCATGACGCTTGGGTACAACCCACATTTCAAAAGGAAAACGAGAAGCAAAAAACGTAAAAACTAGGAATTCTTCATTCTCATAAACTACCCTTTGAGCATTATCTTTCTCTTGTTTTAGCATATCGCAAAAAACACAGGTCTTCTTTTCGACAAAATATTTTCTAGAGCCCACTAATTCTTTTTCAACATAACTTGGTAAAATTGCCGAGGAAAAGAGTTGTGAATGCGGGTGCTCAATGGAAGCACCAGCCTCCGGTCCATGGTTATGGATAATCATAGTGTATTCTTGAACCGGATCTTTGTCATACAGAAGGTAGCGACTTTTATAGACATCGATCAGCTCATTCATAATCGCCTTGCCATCGTCATAAATATCTTCGTCATGTTTTTTGAGGATTATAACTTCGTGAGCACCAATACTTTTTGTGTCCTCGTAAAAACCGTCTCCCTCTTCAACCAAAGAATCTTCTTTTACATATGCTGGATATTTATTGGGAATCACATAAACATTGTCCGTTTCCGCTTCTTTAATCCTGAATTTATAAGCAATATCATTTTCCATACAAAACGGACAATCCGCTGGAATCCCTCTCTTGGGTGACGCGGCGGTAACGTAGTCTTCTGGGCGTTTACTGCGTTCCGGCGAAATAACTACCCACTCACCAGTTACTACATTTTGTCTTAATTTTGGCACAATCCCTCACTTTCGTTCGGTCAAATTTAAAATGCAAATCTCAAAATGCAAAATTATAGAAATTTTTAATTTAATCAAATTTTACATTTTTAACTGTCACTTTGATTTTTGACTTTTAATTTTTAATTTTATTGTTCCATATTTTCTTCTAAATATTTGTGATAATGAGCCATAGCCACAGCCAAAGCGTCAGCCGCATCGTCAAAACCATCTTTTTTACTTCCTGAGACAGTCGCCTCCGGAAAAGCGTTTTTCACTTCCTCCACCACTTGTTTTTTGTCGGATTTCCCATACCCAGTCACCGCCAATTTTACTTGCATGGGTGTATATTCAAAAGTTTGATTCGAGAGGCCATTTTGACCGCAAGCCAAGAGAATTACCCCGCGCGCTTCAGAAATTTTCATAACCGTTTTTTGATTATTGAACATAAATAAAAGTTCCAGCGAAACCTGGTCCGGTTTATAGTCCTGGATTAAATTGTTGATATTTCGGTAAACCGTCATTAATCGTTCTTGAGTACTAGTCAGTTTATCACTTTCAATACAGCCGTGAGCAATATAGGAAACACTCCCGTCTTTTTTGGTGACATCAATCACTCCCCACCCGCATCTTGTAGTCCCTGGATCAATCCCTAAAATTCGCAAATTCCTCCTTAAAATTTGAGGTGACTCATAGTGATTCATTGTGATTGATAGTGATTTATTGCCAAAAATCACAGCGAAGCATAATCACTTAATCACTACAAATCACGATTTTTTAAATCAATTCTTCTTTGATATCAAAATTCGTATGCACTGCTGTAACATCATCGAGTGCTTCCAGCGCTTCCACTAAGTTCATCAGTTTTTCCGCTTGTTCTTTATCTTCAATTGCCACAGTTTCTTTCGGTTCCCAGGACAAAGTTGCTTCTTTTATTTCAAAACCTTGTTCTTCAAGTGTGCGCCTCACTTTGTCTAATTCATTGGGCTTGGAAAATACTGCTAAGCTGTCTCCCATTTCCGCAAAATCTTCGCTTCCGGCATCAATCGCTGCCAATTCCGCTTCTTCTTGATCCTTACCTTCAAGTGAGACTAAAATTTTACCTAACTTTGTAAATTGATAACTGACTGCGCCACTGGAGGCAAACTTAGCACCAAATTTTTGTAGCAGATTTTTCACTTCCGGATTGGTGCGATTTTTATTGTCAGTTGCCACTTCAATAATTATCCCTGTATTAAACGGACCGATCGCTTCATACAAAGCTTCTTCAATCGCCGCTCCGGCAATCTCACCGGTTCCGCGTTTGATGGCGCGTTCAATATTTTCTTTGGGCATGAGTCCAGCTTTAGCTTTTTCAATGGCTAATTTGAGAGAATAATTCGAATCTGGGTTTCCGCCACCAGCTTTGGCGGCAATAATTATAGCATTGGCTAGTTTCGAAAATGAGGCGCTTCGTTTAATATCGGCTGCACCTTTTGCTCGTTTAATTGTAGACCATTTACTGTGACCACTCATAATATCTCCAAGATATTTTTAATTGCTTGCTCCGAGCGTAGTCGAGAAGTTGACCATTTAGAATGTCCGGACATAAAATCTCCTTTACCTAATGCCAATATACAACAATAATCATATTTTGACCAGATACAATTCCCTATTGTCTTGATTATTAAGATTAAATAACGTATAATGAGGTGGCTTTGCACTTTGACAAGGGAGGAAAACACATGGTACCTGAAGATGCCGACGGCCTGGAACTTTTTCAGGGCTGTCTGATGGGTGTCGCCATTGGCGATGCAATGGGTCAACCTGTTGAAACCATGACACGAGAAGAAATCCTAGCCGCCACTGGCGGTAAGGGTGTCACCGGTTTCATTGACCCGATTCAAACAAAAATCGATGAAACCAGAATTCTGAAAGCCGGGGACACTACTGATGACTTGGAATTGACAATGGTAGTGGGCGAATCGCTCATTTTCTCTAATGGTTTTGATTATTCTGACATGGTTCGCCGCCATATCACCGCCTTTAATGAAACAACTATCGGTTGGGGCGGCACCTTAAAAGACGGAATTGCTGAAATTAAAGATTTCTATATTACCAATGGTGTCAGTGGTCGAAACCCCTGGAATCCACCCGTAAAAAAAGCTAAGCGAGGCCTCGGTAACGGTGTGGCGATGCGTATCGCCACTATGGCGCTCTTCTATGACCAATTGCCCAACGATTACTTTATTTCCACCGCCGGCCAAATCAATCAGCTAGCCAAGATGACCCACTGGGATGATCAAGCCTTTATTTGTGCCTACACTTTAGCTAAAGCCATTCACTTTACCCTAGAAAACTACATTAAAGATCTTGATGTTTCGCAACTACTTTTGGAAAAATTAATTCAAGATGCTTTAGTGCTGGAAAAAATCTACAGTAATACTGATAGCCCGGTTAAAGCATCCGACCAATTAATTATCGCGCGAGACAATCTAGGTGATCCAGATGCCATTTTCAAGCTCATTTCCCCCAGTTTTACCGCCCCCACTTCCGTTATTTACGCTATTGGAATTTTCGGCTCATACCCCATTAACTTTGAAAAAATGATTCTCACTTGTGTTAATGATGGTGGAGACGCTGATTCCACCGCTTCGATGGCTGGAGCCCTTGGCGGGGCCAATATCGGAATCGATAGTTTACCACCGCACCTGTGCAGTTTTAATCCCAAGTTTCAAAAACCAGTCGACCTGGCGACAAAACTTTACCATATCTCTCGTTAATTTAACCCGTTTTACAACGGGTTTTTTGATACTTATTTTACAGTCCAACTCACCCCATCGGAACTAATTTCCACCGTGCCGTTTTGATCGGTGCGGTAAATTTGGGCGGCAATAGACTTTAGAAAAGCGATAACACTCGGCGCCGGGTGACCATAATTATTTTTACCGACTTCGATCACTGCTATGTTTGGCTTGGCAATTTTTAGTAAATCTTCGTTTGAAGCATTGGTCGAACCGTGATGCCCGATTTTTATAACATTGACGTGTTTAATTTTACTTAGAATTTGAGTTTGGGATGATTCCGCATCACCGAGGAAGAGAACAGAGAATTGGTTGTAATCGAGTTCCGAAATTATTGACGCATTATTTAAGTTATCAATAGTTTGATTTTTTAAACTTGATAGGGGAGAGAGAACAAAAAATTTGGCCACGCCAAACCACTTTTCATCCCCTGCAGCCACAAACCGATCAGCGATTTTCTTATCACTAATGATTTTTTTCCATTCGTCATAGGTAGCGGACGAGTACTCTACTCCGGTCTCCCAAACTTCTCCAATTTCGAACCTGTTAACGACACTAATTAAACCTGTTAAGTGATCAGCATGTGGGTGGGTTAAAACGACTAGATCGATTTTTCTGTCTCCTGGGTCCATCACCCGCCCCAATTCTGTTAAGACAGAATTGTCCGGCCCACCGTCGATCAGGATATCGGCGCCATTTGGGAGCTTGATATACTCAGCGTCACCTTGTCCAACATTTAAAAAATAGACTCTTAAATCTTTAGTTGTATCGGCGCGATAAGAGCTAAACGCCCCGGCCCAAACAACAACGGCGACAATAATGAGAAAACCAAAAAATAATTTTAGTCTATGTTGCATAAAACTCCAAAGATACAATTACCAAGAAGCAAGTTACAAACAAAATTCAATTAATAAATTATAATGCTCAAAGTTTGATTATTGGCTATTTGAAAACTTGGGATTTGTTTGGTTATTGTTTCTTGTATCTTGATTATTTTTGTTATTCTTTAGCCAAAAAAATATTATTAAATAATAAATCACGATCCACCACCATTCACTGGACTTTAGGGTGATAGCCGCCCAGGGTAAACGCGAGAAAGTTTCTACTATTACTATAGTATATTTAAGCAATACCCAGGCAATTAAACCAACTATTTTCCCTAGCCACATCCAGATTAAACCGGTTATACCGGTGATGAAGCCTAAAAGCATGGACAGGGGTATAACTGGTAAAACCAAGATATTGACGATTGGGGCGACCAAGGAAACTATCCCAAAATTATAAATTAATACGGGTAAAACCGCGATTTGAGCGGCTAGAGTTTCGGTTAAAACGGTCCTCGCCACACTCGGGATTTTTTCAATAATTTTGAGGTTTTGTAACATGGGAGAAATATAAATTAGCCCAGCAAAAGCCAAGAACGAAAGCTGAAACCCAACATCGCCGTGAATCTGGTAGGGATTAAAAAGAAGCATAACCGAAGCTACGAATAAAATCAGGATTAAATGATTTATTCGTCGACCTTCAAGATGGCCCCAGGCAACTAAACCACCCAAAATTCCCGCTCTTACAACCGAAGCGGAGCCACCAGTCAGGATAATAAAAATAATAATTGATGTTAAAGTTGCCAAAAAAGAAAAGCGTCGCGAAATGAGCGCAAAACACAAAGCCAAAACAGAAATAATAATCGTCACATTGTAGCCACTAACCGCCACAATATGCGTTGTCCCTGTTCGGTTAAAAGCGCTGGTTAGTGAGTCCGGGAGTTTAGTTACCCTATTTCCCAACAACAGCCCAGCTTGAAACGAAGCGTACGGCTCAGGCAAAACCTTAAACAAAACTTCTTGGAAACTCTCCCCCACACCATAAATCGATCTTAGAAATCTATACTTTATTTGACTCAGACACCACTTGCACCCTGAGGGTGCAATTATGGTTAAGTTCTCTGGGATTTTGACCATGCCGCGAATATTTTTATTGAGTAAATAGTTGCCATAGCTGAAATTTTCCACTACCGGAATTGTTTTCGGATCTTGAATTTCGGCTTCAAACGACAATTGGTCGCCGATTTTATACTCCGGATAGCGAGGTAAATCAACCAGAATTTTTGTGCCCCGGTAAGCCAAAATGGCTTGAGTTTTAGTCGGTTTAATTTGAACGGGCTCGGAAATTACAACTTCAATTTTGATTTTCTGATCATAAAGAGGCGCGTATTTCGCTTGAAAACCATCGTAAATTTTAAAATAACCTAGACCCAAAAAGAGGCTTAAGAGACAAATAAAAACAAATCTGTAAAGAAGATTGGTGGAAAAAAGGATTAATCCTACAACTAGCCCCAAAAAAATTCCGCTAATCCACCACAAATCCAGCGGAATCCAAGAAGCTACGAAAATACCAACCAAGAAACCTGCCAAAACCCCAATTGTAAACTTAGATTTACCAAGCTCCATAGTTTCATCTTATCATACCTTTACCCTGTCAGCTTTTACCTTACAGGGTTGACAAATGGTAAAATTTAAGATATAATAAGCTATTCTTTAACAATTCAAACCTCGCGAAAGGAGCGGGATATGGATCGAGTAGTTCAAGTAGCTAGTAATCTCACTGTCGATCTCGATGAGCTGACCGAGTTGATCAAGATTGGGAAGCAGGTCGGTTACGCCTCTGGCGTTAAACCGGTTTACGACCCCGAAACTCACATAAAACGGTTAATTCACCGCGTTGGCCCATGGGTCTATGTCGATGAATTCCGCGGCAGTTTCATGGCACCGGGAACGGAAACGGTTTATCACTCCCGGTTCAATACTACCTGGGACGACGAGCAAACTTTCGAACAAAATATTCGGAAATACCTCGCCGTCTGGCAGATGACTTACGCCGGCGGCATGCTCCCAAAATTCTGGCAAGATAAAGAGATGAGTAAATATACCTATGACATCCTCAAAGAATCATTGAAGCATCCTGACGAAGAGTTGCCCTTGAGGGGGCCCGGAGAAGGAATAGCAAAGAATGAAGAAGGATTAATCGGAACATATAATTTTGGAACGCTATTCGGCAGCAACATTCTTCTCTTCTCTGGCACCGAAACTATTCAACTGGAAAATTCATTCATCCAAAGATTTCGAAACGATTGGCCTGAAGCTACAGGCAAGACAAAAACTTTCCATCAACACATCTCTGGCTCGATCATCATTTACGACCACCAGAAGGTGTGAAAATACGCCGACAGGAAACTGTCGGCTTTTTTAGTATCTTCAAAATGGTTTTAACCTGTTAAACCCTTGACAAATGCCCATTTTTGTGCTATAATGGATAGTTAGTCATTCACTCGGAACAGGTTGAAAAGGAGGTAATTCTGATGGTATTCTTGGCTGGCCGGCGCCATTCCGGCACCTGGAGCGAGATTCTCGGCTGCGATGCCCAAGAAGAAATGGCCGTGTTGTCCCAGGGAGCCTATCCCCTCGTTTTCCGGATCAACAGCATCACCCGCGAAAGGGATGAACGGCCGCTTTCCCAGATCACGATCGTCAAGAACGGAGTGATCCTCTTCGATAGCAGTCGAGCCGATCTGATGCTGGCCGTGGCAATCCAAATGCAGGAAGATAAGGAAAACGACTTCTACAAGGACGTGGTCGCCTGCAACAGCGGTTCGCTCCGATTAACCCCTTACGAAGAGCGCCGACTCTTTACGGAAGATGAAATCGACACGATCAAAGAGATGGCCTACGCCACTCACTTTTCTCAATAGGATATTGAAACGTCCCCCGCTCACGCGGGGGCATTTTGTATTTAGATACTTGAACCTTGACACTCAACCTATTATATGGTATATTGTTTTCGAAAAGGAGGAGTATCATGTTATTCATCGCCAACTTCTGGTGGCTCTGGTTGATCATTCTGGTTTTGTGCATAATTATTGCTATCAGCAATCAAATCAACCGCATGAAACGAATGACTAAAAATTTTGGTAACCTTGATCCTAAAAAAACTTCAAATGACTTTTTCAGTGGAATTATAACCCTGCTTGTAACTGGTATTTTAATGTGGGGTTCCCTGATTCTGCTGGTAATCGCTATCATCTTTAAAATCATTGTTGCCGCTAATAACTTACCTCATTAATCCCCTTGATACGGGGATTTTTTATTTACTGATTTTAAATAATATTGTATAATAGCAATTGCTATGGAAAAGAAAAATACCAAACAAATTGAAGAACTAACACAAAAAATCCAAGAACTTGAGGAAGGTTGGCGCCGGACTCAAGCGGATTTTGATAATTTCCGCAAACGAACCGAAACCCAAAAACAGGAAATTATTGAGTGGGAAAAAGGACAAATTCTGGCCAAACTGTCCCCTGTTTTAGATAATTTCCGCCGGGCTTTTGAACATTTAGATATCAATGACCCTAAAATTTCCGGCATCAAACAAATTGAAAAACAACTTGAAGATATATTAGCTTCTGAAGGACTCAAAAGAGTCGATTGCTCAGCCGAGTTTAATCCGGCCAAACATGAGGCAATTTCTTATGAAGAAAACGCTGATGTTAAAGCTGATCACATAATTGCCGAATGCGAAAGTGGTTGGGAATTTAACGGTAAAGTCATAAAACCGGCAAAAGTTCGGGTTTCAAAAGGAAAATAAATAATTTAAAAAAGACCTCTTGACAAAATGTAAAGTAGACTTTACATTATATTTAGAATACTTTACAATTAAATTAACAAGAAAAAACATTAATAACCAATCACCAGCATCCAATCACCAATGAATGATCAATTTTCAATGAATTTAATTGAAAATTTGAATTTGCCTTTAGGCATTAATATTCAATGGTTATTGGTCATTGCGTTATTGGAGATTTGAAAGGAATCTATGTCAAAAGTTATTGGAATCGATCTCGGTACAACCAACTCAGTGGTTTCCGTCGTTGAAGGCGGAAAACCCAAAGTCATCGCCACGGCTGAAGGTGGCAATATCTGCCCATCGGTCGTTGCGACCAGTAAAAGCGGCGAAAGATTAGTGGGGCAATTAGCCAAACGCCAAGCTGTGACCAATCCGGAAAATACTATTTTTTCCGTCAAACGCCTAATTGGTAGACATTTTGACGATAAAGAAGTGCAACGCGATATTAAATTAATGCCCTACAAAATTGAAAAAGCTGGTGAAGGCGTCAAGGTTAAAATGGGTGATAAGTCTTATACGCCACAAGAAATTTCCGCGTTTATTTTAGAAAAACTTAAAAAAGACGCTGAAAACTACCTCGGCGAAAAAGTAACTAAGGCGATTATCACCGTTCCGGCTTATTTTAATGATTCACAGCGCCAAGCCACAAAAGACGCTGGTGCGATAGCCGGGTTGGAAGTTGACCGTATTGTTAACGAACCTACTGCCTCAGCTATGGCTTACGGTTTAGATAAGAAAAAAGAAGGTAAAATTGCCGTTTATGACTTTGGTGGCGGTACCTTTGATATTACAGTCTTAGATATTGGCGATGGTGTATTTGAAGTTTTGTCGACTGGTGGCGATACCCATTTAGGTGGTGACGATTTAGATTTACAAATTATTAACTGGATTGTCGATGAATTCAAAAAAGAAGAAAACTTGGATCTACATAATGACCCAATGGCTTTGCAACGCGTGAAAGAAGCAGCCGAAAAAGCAAAAATTGAGCTGTCCACCAATATGGAGAGTGAAATTAATTTGCCGTTTATTACTGCTGATGCCAATGGTCCAAAACACTTAGTCAAAAAATTAAGTCGCGCCAAACTGGAACAATTAGCCGGAGATTTGGTTGAAAAAACCGTTGAAATTTGTAAGCAAGCTCTGAAAGATGCCAAACTCGAAGCTAAAGATATTGAAGAAGTCATCTTAGTCGGTGGTCAAACCCGCATGCCTCTCATACAAGAAACAGTTAAAAAGATTTTTGGGAAAGACCCATCTAAGGAAGTACACCCCGACGAATGCGTTTCTGTTGGTGCGGCCATATTGGGCGGAGTTCTAACTGGCGAAGTTAAAGATTTGCTTCTGCTCGATGTAACTCCCCTAACCTTAGGCTTGGAAACACTAGGTTCGGTCATGACACCGTTAATTGAAAAGAATACGACTATCCCCGCTTCCAAAAGTCAGGTCTTTTCAACTGCGGCCGATAACCAAACTTCGGTGGAAATTCATGTTTTACAAGGTGAAAGAAGTATGGCTTCCGATAACCGCACCTTGGGCCGCTTTATCCTGGACGGTATTCCACCAGCGCCTCGCGGTGTTCCGCAAGTGGAAGTGACTTTTGATCTTGATGCTAATGGTATTTTGAATGTTAAAGCCGTGGACAAAGCGTCTGGCAAGGAGCAAAAAATTACCATCACATCTAGCTCTGGATTAAGCAAAGAAGAAATTGAACGAATGAAAAATGAAGCCGAAGCGCACCGCGCTGATGATGAGAAGAAAAAAGAAGGTATTGAAATCAAAAATACGGCTGAAAACTTAGTTTATACCTGCGAAAAGACTCTGAAGGATGCCGGCGATAAGGTTAAAGAAGAAGATAAGAAAGAAGTTGAAGAAAAAATCGCTTCAGTTAAAGAAGCTTTGAAAGGCGATGATTTGGAAAAAATCAAAACCGAAACCGAAGCTTTAAGCGAAAAAATTCAAAAAGTTGGTGCTAGCATGTACCAAGCGCCAGAGGCGCCGCAATCCGCTAACAGTCAACCGTCAACCGAAGAGCCGAAGGCCGAAGAAAAGACTGAAGAAAACAAAGATTAATTTGTGATTTAGTGATTAAGTAGTGATTAGGTGATTAAATTGTAGTATGATAGACTACGAATCACTTAATCACTATCAATCACCATTAATCACTTTTTTATTATGGCAAAAGATTTATACAATATATTAGGAGTTTCAAAATCGGCTAGCGCGGACGAAATTAAACGTGCCTATAGAAAACTCGCTCACCTTCATCACCCAGATAAAAATAATGGTGATGACAGTAAGTTCAAAGAAATAAATGAAGCTTATCAAGTTTTGAGTGACCCGCAAAAAAGACAAAGATACGATCAATTTGGGACCGCCGACCCTCAAGGTTTTGGTGGTTTTGGTGGCCCCTACGGGACAAGCGAAAATCCTTTTGGCGGTCAGTATTCAAATACGCAAGGCTTCGATTTTTCCGGTTTTGGTTTCGGCGGTGGTGGTTTAGGCGACATATTCGAGTCTGTTTTTTCTCAAGCTTTTGCTCAAGTTCAAGCCGAAGTGGAAATCAGTTTAACTCAAGCGATTTTGGGCGACAAAATGCAACTTAAAACTAGTGCCAATGAAACTATAACTTTAGATATTCCGACTGGAACTCCCGACGGCGCCACTTTCCGTTTCCGTGGTAAAGGCAACCAAACTAAACGCGGCCGCGGTGACTTATTAATTACCGTGCGAGTCAAGCTCCCCCATCGACTGAGTCGAGAACAAAAAGAACTCTTTGAACAACTCCGTCGCACCGGGCTCTAAAAATTATTGTTTTGTTTTTGGTAATTGTGATACAATAGATTTAAGTGAGATTCGGAGGGGATTTATGCCAACACCGTCATGGGATTTGGCAATTACTGTAATATTTATAGTGGGTATCGCCTTTGGCTATATCCTACAACGAGATAAAATTGTCTCGACTCTTTTGGGTGTTTACGCTGGACTAATTATGACTCAGGCCGTTTCTGGCACTATCCAAAATTTTTTCCAAGGAGATACAACTTTATTTAATCAGGTTTGGATTCGTGCTAATGCTAGCCCCTTTACAATTCGGGCTTTGCTTTTTATAGCTACAATTATCTTAGTTTCCACCAAAGCCAATGTTTCCGCCGGTAAAGCCAAGGGAATACTCTCCCCTTTAGAAATAGTCGTTTACTCGGTTTTAACAACCGGACTTATTCTTTCTTCACTGTTCCACTTCATGCCTGCGGATTCAATTGAAGCGTTTACAATGACCAGCCGCATGGCCAAGCTGGTAATTAATAATTATACCTGGTGGATTGTGCTCCCCATGATTTTCATGTTTATTTCCGGCTGGCTCCACAAAGACAGCTCTAGCGACTAAAAGTAATATTTATATAATATACAAAAAATCACCAAATTTTGGTGATTTTTTGGAGGGCCAGGTGGGGAACTTTACCTAAAGGCGAACCCACGACACAGTGCTGATAAAAAAATTACAGCAACTCATAGAGGGCCAGGTGGGGATCGAACCCACGACACAGTGCTTAAAAGGCACTTGCTCTACCACTGAGCTACTGGCCCTCCATATTTTGCTGTAATTTTAAAAGTCAAATTGCTCTATGACATCGAAGATGTCTGATTTACCACTGAGCTACTGGCCCATAAAATTTAATAGTCCTTTTGCTCAGTGGAGCGCGAAGCGCTGCTCCATGAGCTACTGGCCCATAAAATTTAATAGTCCTTTCACTCAGTGGAGCGCGAAGCGCTGCTCCATGAGCTAATGGCCCATAATTTAAAAATTCCCCTTTTCTTTTAAGAGTATAACATATAAGTAATTATTTTTCAAGACTAAGTAGATATTATTTCGCTTATTCGTTATTGAGTACTTTACTTCTAACAAGTTTAGATTTATAATGTGGCAAGCAAGACTTTGTCTTGCAAATCAGGGGGTGTAGTATGTCTTCAACACAAATTCTCGATCCAGGATCATGCCCAATTTGTCTTGGTAAAACTGTAATTAAGTTAACGACCTATTATAATCAGGATGAAGAAAGTGATGACTTTAAGACTTGGGAAAATTGTGAAAAATGCGGTTGGGAAATTCAGAAAAATTATTACTTCAATGGAGCCAGAACCGATTTTGAACAATTATTTGATCAGGAAAGCAAAATGGAAGAGTATTTTTTATTAGCTACTAAAGTTTTGTCCATTGAAGATAAATCCGTACTAGCAAGTATTATCAGTAAGCTTCGAGCTGATGAAATTTTTCTGCTCTGCGTCTGTCTAGATGATTGTATAAAAAATGAAATGAGCCGAGCAAAAATTCAAGTAAAGGCAACTTCTGAAGAAATTGCGACAAAACTAACAGTAATTCGGGAAATTGCTAAAGCTAAAGTAATTGCATAACTTATCGACGATCAATACTCAACCTCCTTTAGGGAGGTTTTTTGTATCAAAAAAGTCCCGGGTGGGACTTGAATAGTTAAGTTATATTATGCGCTTGGGCTCTTCCATTTCTCGGCAAAAGGCTTAACAACTTTCATAATTTGTTCGTAGATATCTGGTCGACTAACGATCAAGGGTATTGGAGTTTCTAACTCATAATTATGCCAGGAGTTGCCCTCTGCGTCAGAGACTTTTAAACCACAACCTTCAGCAATTGGAATTACGCCAGCAACATCGTAAGTCTGAAGCATAGCTTCGTTTTCATGCCCATCAGCATCTTTTGTGGACCAAAAACTGCGTAGGTCAACATAAGCATCGGTATTATTACGTATGATATTGATAATATCCATGCCCGAGGAACGGCAACCGTCATAGACTTTTAAACCGCTATCAAAAAGTGCCTGTTCGAGCTGACCCTTTTTTGTGCGGTGGCTATTAGAATATCCAATTACTAATATTCTTCGCTTAGAATCACCCTTGGTTTTAATGATTTCATCTTCATAGATCAGTTTATTGTCATGAAAAGCAAGAAAATGACCATCTGTTTTAAAAGCCGAAAAGACTTCGCTGCGATCAAGGGTGTAAACCGCTCCGACAGCTAAGTCTTTCAAACTCTCGGAAAAACTTAAACCCATGGATATTAGTGACGCCGGCCGATATTCGAAAGCCGAAGCCATACATCGTTTTGTATTGGTCGTACCTTCAATCTCATCAATAATCAAAGTCAAAGGATGATGCTCCCTTTTTTCTAAGAAGACGATGGAGTATGGCCTCAACTCTAAACGAACCATGCCCTCAAAATCAGGCAGAAATTCGTCCAGGGTTTTTTGCATCAGTTGGCGAGCGACATCGTCCAAAGACGAAGACTCATGACCTTTGTAGTCGTGAGTATCAAAAATTTCTTTGGTTGAAGCTAGCAGAGCCTCTCCCACCACTGGCACAATGTGCGTCATGGCATGATGCAAATCTTTAATCTCGGCAAATCGCATAGCACCCTCCCTTGTTAATGTGCTGAGCTAATTATAGGCTTTTTCAAAAATAAGTCAATTGCTTAAGAGTCAATTATATGGTAAGATGAATTGAATTATAAATTTTCTAAATTGAAAGGAACTCAATGAGTAAAATTACTGAAATTTTAGCGCGCGAAATACTGGACTCACGCGGCAACCCAACCGTCGAAGTTGATTTAAGTTTAGAAGACGGTTCTTTTGGCCGAGCCGCCATACCTTCGGGCGCTTCCACTGGAAGTTATGAAGCAGTAGAACTTCGTGATGGTGATAAAGCACGTTTCTCCGGCAAAGGTGTTCTAAAAGCCGTAGAAAATGTGAATACAAAAATTACCGAAACGCTTTTAAATAAAGAATTTACTCAATCCGAGCTTGATGAACTAATGATCAAGCTTGATGGTACTGAAAATAAAGGTGAACTAGGTGCTAATGCCATTTTGGGCGTGTCTCTAGCCTTCGCTAAAGCTCAAGCACAAACCGAAGATTTAACTTTAGACCAGTATTTTGCCAAGATCGCCGATTTAGACGAGCCAACTTTACTACCAGTCCCGATGATGAATATTTTAAATGGTGGGGCTCATGCAGAAAACTCGACTGATTTACAAGAATTCATGATTATGCCAGTGGGCGCACCAAGTTTTAAAGAAGCGCTCCGATATGGTGCGGAAACTTTTCATGCTTTGAAAAAGATTCTTAGCGAAAAAGGTTTGAATACTTCAGTTGGTGACGAGGGTGGTTTTGCTCCAACACTGAAAAACAATGAAGCTGCCTTGGAACTTATTGTTGAAGCCATAAAAAAGGCCGGCTATGAACCTGGTAAAGATATTTTCATTGCGATCGACGGCGCGGCCACAGAATTATTCGAAGATGGTAAATACAACCTAAAGTCCGAAGGCCGCCAGTTAACAAGTAGCGAAATGATCGACTTGTACGGCGAGTGGATTCAAAAATACCCGATTATTTCGATTGAAGATGGTCTAGCTGAAGACGATTGGGAGGGTTACAAATTATTCACCGAAAAATTGGGAGAGAAAGTACAAATTGTTGGTGACGACTTATTTGTAACTAATATTAAACGGCTGGAACAGGGGATTCGTGAAAAAGCCGCTAACTCTATCCTCATCAAACTCAATCAAATTGGCACAGTCACCGAAACCATTAAAGCAATCAAAATGGCAAATGATGCTGGTTACACTGCTATAGTCTCCCACCGCTCCGGCGAAACCGAAGATACAACTATAGCAGATTTTGTGGTCGGCCTCGGCACTGGCCAAATAAAAACCGGTTCTCTCTGCCGCTCAGAGCGCATTGCCAAATACAATCAACTTTTGAGGATTGAAGAAGAGCTCGGTGAAGATGCTCAGTTTGCTGGCATGGATGCGTTTAAATTTAATAAATAATTTTGAAAAAGTGATTAGGTAATTATTGGTGATTAAGTGATTTATTGCTTTCAAAATCACCATAAATCACGCGCAGCAAATCACAATCAATCACAAAAGGATCTTATGTCATATTTAATTCTTGTGCGTCATGGTCAATCGGAATGGAATTTATTAAACCAGTTCACTGGTTGGACTGATGTAGATTTAACAGAGAATGGCAAAAATGAAGCCCGTAAAGCTGCTACTTTGCTTCATGATATTGAAATTCATAAAGCGCACACATCAGATCTTAAAAGAGCACAACAAACATTGGATATTATTTTAAGTGAAAAAAGTTGCAGTAATATCGATATCAAAAAACATGCATCAATCAAAGAGCGCCATTATGGCGAATTAGCCGGTATGAATAAAGACGAAGCCAAACAAAAATTTGGTGAAGACCAGTTTAAGCTCTACCGTCGAAGCTGGGATATTGCTCCTCCAGGGGGAGAAAGTCTGAAAGACACTTTTAATCGCGCTATCCCCTATTACGAACAAGAAATCCTCGCCGATCTTAAAGCTGGACATAATTGTATAGTCGCTGCCCACGGCAACTCTTTACGAGCGATCGTTAAACACCTGGATCAGATTGCTGATGATAAAATTAGTGAATATGAGATCGGTACTGGCGTAATTCATATTTATGAAATAGACGAATCCGGCAAAGTTCTCTCTAAAGAAATCCGCGATCACAACAATTAAAGTTTTAATCTAGCAACTTGACTAAACCACTTTTTTGTGGTATTTTTTAGTGTAACTCGTACCTTAAAAGGAGGTCACGCAATGCGTAAAATAGTCTTTGACGGCGGACCCTGTGGTGGAAAAACCACTGTCGGTAGATATCTTCGAGAAAAATATCCGTCACTGATTTTTCTAACACCAGAAGTTGCCAGCTCTCTAACCAAAGAGTTGATCCCCCTTCCCGGAAGAGACGTTGAACTTTCCGCGGATTGGTTATTTGATTTTCAAAATGCAGTTTTACCAGCTCAAATAACCATGGAAAGAATGTGGGAAAATGCGCTCTCCAATTCAGAAATTCAACTGATGATTATTGATCGAGGTACCCTCGGCGGCGCCGCTTACTTCCCTGGCGGACTAGAAAGATTCCTGAACCATTTTAATCTCGATCTTGAAGAGTCTTTCGCTCGCTACAACATGGTCATTCATTTTGAAACGCTCGCCAAGTCCCAGCCGGAACTTTTTGGTAAAGCTGACAATGCCCAACGCTATGAGGATTCTCCAGACCAAGCAATTGCCCTTGATGACCGTATCCAAGATATTTGGCGCGACCACCCCAACTGGCAGTTTATTCCCAGTCATGTTGGTATCGAATCAATTAAAACCATGGTTGACAACCTTATTCAACCACATTTATTCTAACCCGAAGCAATTCGGGTTTTTTGTATGGTAAAATAGATTCATGACCGGAAAAACACATCGTATAATTGGTTTAACTGTTGGCCTGGGCACGTTTTTTACCCTAGCTGAACCAACCTATGCTCCCGCTACTCTTGCGGCGGTTTTAATTTTTTCTTACCTTGGCTCTCTTTTACCAGATATTGATAATTCGGCTGCCGAGATATGGCACACTATCCCTTTCGGTCATGCCGCCGAAAAAGTGGTCGACCCGTTTTTGGAACACCGCAACCTAACCCACTCGCTTTTAGGGACTGCCATTCTTGGAACCGGCCTTTATTTTTTAATTCACTGGTTTCCAACATATTGGGGTATCAACCACTTATTGGTTTTCTACAGTTGTATCGCCGCATACTTAAGTCACCTCTTAGCTGATAGCCTAACTTCCGACGGAATCCCCATATTTTTCCCTCTAAAATGGAACTTCGGCATCCCACCAAAACCCTTGCACGGTCTTCGAATTATGACAGGAAAATGGTTTGAAAACTGGATAATTTTTCCAATAGTTAATATTTGTCTCTTGATTATGATTTTTTCTAATTGGCAGTTTATTCACAACCTTTTATTTAAGTAGCCAATCGTGTACAATTAAAGAGTATAAAAGGAGGGCATTATGCTCAAAATTTTAGTTAGATGGCTACTAAACGCCTTAGCGTTATTTTTTCTACAAACCTTAATTCCAGGAATTGGCTTTGATAATTTTTATGCCGCTCTAGTAACTGTTCTTGTTCTGGGTATAGTAAACGCACTCATCAAACCCTTAATTCTACTCTTAACACTTCCAATCAATATCCTAACTTTAGGTCTTTTTACTCTGGTTATAAACGCCGGGCTATTCTGGCTGGTTTCTACAGTTGTAAAGGGTTTTTACCTGGCTAACTTTATGACCGCTTTTTGGGTAGCTTTAGCCTACTCAATCATTTCCATTGTTTTAAGTTGGTTGGATCACATCTTTTTTGAAAAAAAGAATTAGAATCGGATTCAGCCAATAAAACCAAAAGTCTAGATAAAAGAATCGAACAGGAGGTTGGTTAATATAATGGAAATTGTTTCTGACGACATCGACCGCGTGCTTTATCTCCTAGCTGAACACAAAAATAGTGTTTCTAGTTTATATACAAAATATTCGCAAATATTTCCTGAAGAATCATATTGGCTAGAACTAGCCGAAGTCAAATCTAGACATCGCCAAATGATTCAATCCGTTTATTTTAGTTTTAAAAACGAACACACTGGTTTCGATGATTCAATTTTTCACTCAGCTGCCATAAAAACTTCTTTGGAGTGGGTGACAAGACTCATTGCTGAATCGGAAAAACACGATATCCTAAAGGCCTTGGCTTATACTTTAGACCTCGAACAAAGCCGGATAGAGCAAAAATATTTTGATATATTTAAAGCCGAGTCCTTAGAAATAAATAAATTACTACCAATTATTATGGCGGAAAATGACAAATACTTGAGCTTAATACAACAAAAACTTTTTCAGGCCAGACAAAACAGCCCTCTAACTTAATTATTTAAGATTTTAAAATCTCCAAAAATACATTGTCCGGAATTTCCAACCGGCCAAGGTTTTTCATCTTCTTCTTGCCGGCAGCCTGTTTTTTTAGAAGCTTATCTTTGCGCGTTCTATCACCGCCATAAAGTTTAGCAATCACATCTTTACGCATAGCCGAGATGTCCTCACGTGCTAAAATTTTACCAGGTTTGCCATTGAAAGAATTAACGGCTATTTGAATCATAACTTCAAACATCTGTTTGGGAATTAAATCTTTAAGCTTAAGAGCTAAATTCTTAGCTTGATTCTGAGCTTGAAAAGAGGGGACAATCTTATTAAATTCATCAATTTGATTTCCGGCAATAAAAACATCAAGTTTCACCAAATCGCCCTCGCGCCAACCGATCAATTCATAATTTTGCGACGCATACCCCTGAGAGACTGATTTTAATTTATCATAAAAATCAATGATTATTTCCGAAAGAGGTGCTTCATACTTCAGAACCGCTCGGTCACCAATATAGTGAGTATCTAGATATATTCCTCTCTTTGTTTGAACCAACTCCATAATTCCCCCGAGATATTCCTGGGGTGTAATTATTTCTAGATTGACCCAGGGCTCTTCATACTCAAAATGGGCGCCGACGGGGTGAATTTTGTATTCGACCGAGGGCTGGGTCACAATTAAATCCAAATTATATTCGCGCTCCAAACGCTCTTTAACAATCTCTAAGTGGAGTAATCCTAAAAATCCGCATCGGAACCCATGCCCAAAGCTCATGGAGTTTTCTGGTTCATAAATTAAACTGGAATCATTTAATTTTAATTTTTCTAAAGCGGTTCGAAGGTGATTGGTTTCACCACCCTGAAGAAAAAAGGAGGCAAAAACCATTGGTTGAGGTTTTTTATAACCCTCGATAGGGGAGACCAAGTCAGGGGAGTTAAGGGTTATAGTATCACCAACTTGGACATCTTCCAAATTTTTTGCGCCAGTAATTAAATAGCCAATCTCCCCCGCCTCGAGCGAAGCCTTAGTCAAATATTTAAGCCTAAACTCACCTACCTCCAGAGCCTCACCATTTTTTTGCGTCGCCAGAAATTTAACTGCTTCACCCTTTTTAATTTCCCCTTGCATCACCCTAATATAAGCAATTACACCACGATAAGAATCATAAATTGAATCAAAAATTAAGGCCTTTGTTTGTCCTGTATTATTTGCAGGTGCCGGGACCTTTTCAACAATTTCATCTAAGATATCCTTAACCCCCTCGCCAGTTTTGGCGGAAACGCGAAGTATTTCCTCATCTTCTACCCCCAATAGCTCTTGAATTTCCTGACTCACCTCTTCAATTTGCGCATTTGGTAAGTCAATTTTATTTATTACCGGGATAATACTCAAACCAGCCTTTTGCGCATGTTCTAAGTTTGCTAGAGTTTGCGCTTGAATCCCTTTAGTCGCATCCACAACCAAAACCGCCCCTTCAACTGCTGCCAGAGACCTAGATACTTCATAACCAAAATCAACATGGCCCGGTGTGTCAATTAAATTTAGAATATATTCGCCGTAGTTCATACGAACCGGCTGGAGTTTAATGGTAATACCGCGCTCGCGCTCCAAACCCATGGTATCTAACATTTGCGGTTTAATTTCTCGCGCCTCAACCGTGTGCGTTACCTCAATCATACGATCAGCTAGGGTGGATTTGCCATGATCAATATGAGCTATAATTACAAAGTTCCTTAAATTATTCATAGTTGCTTCCCTTTGTAATTTCCGCGCAAATCAAACTGATTTGCCATAATTACAAAGTTCCTAATATTTTCGCGGGAAAATTCCGCGCCAAGCTTTAGCTTGGCCATATTATTTATATGCATCTTAATTTTCCTAAGAGCTTCAAAGCTTCATCTTTAGTATTAATTTTACCGTCTAAGTAAGCTCTTTCTAATTCATTTTTTATTCTGCCTACTTCGGGTCCAGCGGGGATCCTCATTTTCTCCATTATGTCTTTACCGTCAACTAAATCAAATTTTTTAATTTGATTCTTCTCTTCTTCGCTTGATTCCAGCTCAAATTTTTTTCTTAATTTTAAAGCGTTTTTATAAAGAGTCATATCTGCTTTACCATTTGGCCTAATACTGGCCGACAGATCTGCCTTGGTTAAATCTAAAAGTAAATCAATATTCGCGTCCACAAAAAGTTTTTTCTGCTTACGTTCGCTCATACCAGTAAAAGCATGGACTATTCGCATATGTTGAGAGATAGCCCAGGTAACGCGATTAATAAACTGGTGGGAAAATCGAAAACGAGCAAGAATTTCCTCAGCTTTTCGAGCCGATTTAATATCGTGATCAAAAAAAGTAATACTAGTTTTATTTTTTTCTGCCCTGAATCCAATGGTTTCGGGCTTAGCCGAGTCATGAAGCAGACACGCCCAAACCAATTCTTCGTTATCTGTTTCACCAATATTATTTAGGGCTAAAAGTGTATGGTTCCAAACATCTCCCTCAGAGTGAAATTCGACTGGCTGACGCACAGCCTTTAATTGGACAATTTCCGGCAAAATTTCTTGTAATAAACCAAGTTCATCCATGAGCTCCAGAGCTTTATGACGATTATTCAAAAGTAACATTTTCCCAGTTTCATCACGTAAACGTTCGGCCGAGATTTCTATTATTTTACTAGCATTTTTCATTACTGCGGTTTTTGTGTTTTTCTCTAAATTAAAATCGAGACGCGCTGAAAAACGTGCCGCACGCATGAGGCGCAAATAATCCTCGTTAATGCGTTCTTGAGCCTCCCCAATAAATCTAATTTGTCGTCTTTTAATATCGGTTAAACCATCGACATAGTCAATAATCGTTTCGGAGATTGGGTCGTAAAATATACCATTGACAGTAAAATCTCGTCTTTTGGCATCCTCTTCTGGTTCGGAGAATTCCACTTCTTCTGGACGACGGTGGTCGGCAATACCAACATCTTTTCTAAAAGTGGCTATTTCAAATTCCATATCCCCCACTCTTACCGCTACTACGCCGAAAGACTTTCCGCGGTCATATGAATCGGGAAAAATTTCTTTGACCTCATCGGGCTTAGCGGAGGTAGCAATATCAATATCGTGAATTGGCAATCCCAATAACAAGTCTCGGACCGCTCCCCCAGCCCAATAGGTCGTGAATTTTTTTTCTTGTAATTTTTTAACAATTTCAAAACCGGCCGATTCTTCATCGGTCAGTGTTCGACAAATTTTGAAATTGATTGTTTTCATATTAGTAATTATACCAGAAATTTTAAACTCGGTCGAGAGTTAAACTTCATTTTCTTGTAAATAGTCTTTGATTAAAGACATAATTTCCTTACGCATAATAATAAATCCTGTCTTAGCAACATCGTTATCAAACTTTAATTCTAAAACTTTTTCTAATAATCTTCGCGAATTTTGATCCGGGCAAATTATATAGTTGAATGCTTCTAAGGTATCAATCATATTAAGAAAATAAAAATCTAAATCTTTGTCTTTTACAATTTCTTGCAATATATTTTTGATCTCCTCTAAACGGTTTTTAACTACTTGGTTTGTTCTAATTATTTCCATCTGAAAAACCGTAAATTTTTCCCCAGATAATTCAAGTTGTACAAAATCTTTATGTAAATATCGACTTAAATTTTCACCTTCAATATTAGTCCGAGCTTTAAACATTTCCTCGGCGAAATTTTCTGGGATATTGATCAATGTTTTAAGATAATTTGCCGCTTTATGGTCGCGATCAGTGGTTATTTTGTTCTTAAAATTTATTGTGTTTGAAACGATCGCCCCATAAAGAAGATAAGCCGATTCTATAGACGGAACAATATTATCATTAATAAATTTTTCAGTAATCAGGGTCGCACAAGATCCGACAAGCTCATTTTGAACTTTTGCCCAAGGATATAAATCTGAGTTGTTGACTCGACGATGGTCAATAATTTCAACTAATTTTTTAGGATCAACTTCCCGACCTATAGTCTGAATATGGCTTGAGTCCACTAAAACTATATCTGAATCAATTAAACCTTCGTAAATTTCGAGAGGTTTTAATTCAGCTAACTTCAGAACAAATTTTGTTTCGTCTTCAATTTCTCCGAGTAAAATTGGTTGAGCATTTTTACCAGTTTTATTTAAAAATTCCGCATAACCTACCGCGCAAGCATAACCATCTAGATCTGGATTCTTATTACTGGAAACAAAAATTTTAGTCATTATTCATTCTCGACTATTTTTTCTAACAAACTGATATCTAGTGTGTTTAGATGATTGAATCCGGTTACAATCATTAGTGGAGCACAAAGTTTTTCTGCCGCAATTTCACCGTGCTCTAAGGGTACAACTTGATCCCCTTCTTCGTATATTAAAACAATTTTCTGGGCCTTAGTTTTGATTTTTTCCCAATCAAAATCGTCTTCAAAAAATGGCGAGATGGGAGTAAATTTCATGGGTTCAATGGGCATAGCTGTTAAAATAGTTTTATTTACTACAATATTTTGAGACTCTAAAAAACGCATAATCGTTACTGCGCCAAGAGAATGACCGATTAATATGGTATTCTCATCTGGCGCTAAATCTCTAATTGTCTTCATCCAACCATCAAAATCAGGATAATACCCACCAGGTAATTCCGGAACTTCAACCTGGTAACCCTTTTTTCTCAGCATATCGGCAGCATCTGAAAACCATGCCTCGTGAGGTGTCGCGTTCCAGCCATGCATAATAATTATCCGCTTCATTTAACTTTCCCTTTCAAAATCATTTTTCCATCTTGTAATTCGATTGTTTCCAGATTAATAGTTTGATTAATAAGCCAAAATTTTTGATTGAAAAAGTTTTTTAAGTTATTAGTGAGTGTTTTGGCTAAAAAATCCGGCCAAGTCAAACTCCCAGATCTAACGCTTTTAACAGATAAATCAATTTTTCCATCTTTAACTTGAGGTACGACAGAAATAACTAATTTAGTATTGATGGGGCTGAGTAGTTTTCCAATTATAATAACCTCGTTCGGATTAATAATAGTTTGTATATCTTTAATAGTAAAATTATCAAAACTAAAACCGCTGTTTAATAATTTGGACAAAGAATTATCATCAACAGGAATTTCAACGCTCCCCATTTCGCCTGTGGAAATTTTAAATTGTTTGGATAGAATCTCGTTGGTAATTTTTTGAGGTAATTGAACAATTTTTGATTTTTCTTGATTAAAACGCCAAAATAAGTAAACCGTTAAGAAAATTAAAACGATTAGAATTAAACTAAAAAAAATTACCAGAGTTTGACAGGTGCAACAGCTGGCATGAGCTCGGTGTTCATCTAGCTCTTTGTAGAATTTTTCACTATTTTCCTTCATCAAGCGCTTCTTTTTTGGTAATTTTCGCTATAATTATTTTAAGCGATTTCAATTCTTCGACACCGAAAAACCAAGTAATT
>Ga0172375_10001030_pt1 | contig 45129 bp, 37 predicted proteins | sample LakKiv1m_FD_114537 | JGI IMG/M metagenome (GOLD analysis project Ga0172375, IMG submission 114537) | Freshwater microbial communities from Kabuno Bay, South-Kivu, Congo - kab_092012_11.1m | ecosystem: Environmental > Aquatic > Freshwater > Lake | place: Democratic Republic of the Congo... | reverse complement strand
CAATCGACGAGGTAATTGAAAAGATAGACGCCGTCACGCATGAAGACGTGATCAAGATCGCGGCAGAGCATTTTGTGGAAAGATATATGAACCTGGTCGTAATAGGCGATTTTAAGGAATTGCCGGTAAAAAAGATTTCGGTCTGATGGAGGGGCGCCCGCCTGCCGCGGGCAGGCAATATCAGCGTAAGGGCGGGTTTGAAACCCGCCCCAACAGGAGCAAATATATGAACAAGATCAAAGTCATCGTCAACGGTGCATCCGGAAAAATGGGCAGCGAAACGGTGAAAACCGTTTCAAAAGAAGCGGACCTGGAACTGGTCGCGCAGACCGACGTCAATGATGACCTTGCCGCCGCGATCAAAAAGACCGGTGCCGAGGTGGTGGTCGATTTTACCGTCCCGAAGGCTGTAATGGGCTCCATAAGAACTATCCTGGACGGCAAAGCGCACGCGGTCGTCGGAACGACCGGTATTTCCGAAGCTGACCTTAAAGAGATCGAAGCCCTCTGCAAAAAGAACGGCGTTAACGCCCTTGTGGCCCCGAACTTTGCCGTGGGAGCTGTCCTCATGATGAAGTTCGCCTCCGAAGCTTCAAAATACCTGCCAAAAGCAGAGATTATCGAGCTCCATCACGACCAGAAGCTCGACGCCCCTTCGGGCACTTCCAAAAAAACAGCTGAGATGATGAAAAAAGCATCGGGCAAAGAGGTCCCTATCCACAGCGTCCGCCTTCCCGGCCTTGTCGCGCACCAGGAGGTCCTGCTCGGCGGCCCCGGCCAGCTGCTGACCATAAGGCACGACTCCCTCAACAGGGAATCCTTCATGCCGGGGGTCATCCTGGCCATAAGGAAAGTAAAAGAGCTTAATGGCCTGGTCAACGGGCTTGAAAATATTATTTAATTTAGAATTCACTGAAATTCCCCGGTTTTTATATCGAAATATAATTGAAGGGGGAACAAGCCTGTTGATTTCCTCCCTTTAATAAACGGCAAGATCTCCGAAGCGGAGCTCTGAAAAAAAGAGAGACATAAGTGGCACCGGTAAACTATAATATGGTAAGAAAAGTGAACAATATGGCACAGTCTAAGAACACAGGCCCTCAAAAGAGGGTCACAATGGCCGACTTCAATGCGGCAGCCAGATCTGCCGTTAACAAGAGCGCTGTTTTTAAAAATTTATCCTCTGAGACCAGGGACTACATTTCCAAAATGATCTGCTCTACGGTATTGTCCGAGCTGGTGAATGGCAAGGAAGAAAAATAGGACTGCTCTATCAGCCTAAAAGGACCTGTATCGCTTCTTTCAAGCTTGAAACTCCGACCGATCCTGCAATTTCATTCTTCATTTTTATTCCGTTGCTTTTTGGGTGAATGACTTTTGAGAACCCGAGCTTTTTTGCCTCGGAAATCCTTTTTTCAAGATTGGACACCGATCTTATCTCGCCCGTAAGTCCTATCTCTCCTATTATCGCTGTCTTTGGGTCAATCCCTTTATTCCTTACGCAGGATGCGATGGCGCAGGCGACCGGAAGATCAGCGGCCGGTTCACCCACAAAAAGCCCTGAGGCAGCGCTGATATATATCTCCTGCTCACAGAGCTTTATTCCCGCTTTTCTGTCGAGCACGCCTATGATCATTGAGCACCTGTTATAATCCAGGCCCGTGACCACCCTCCTGGGGGAAACGAGCTTGGAGGGGCTGTTCAAGGCCTGTATCTCGACTGCCAGCGGCCTGTTCCCCTCCATGGCGATCGTGACGGCCGAGCCGGGAGAGCCGAGGGAACCTTCGTCAAGAAGGAGCTTTGACGGATTGAGGACCTCTTCCAGCCCTTTTGCGGTCATTTCGAATATCCCTATCTCGTTGGTTGAGCCGAACCTGTTCTTTACCGCGCGGAGTATCCTGAAGTTCTTGCTCTGCTCGCCCTCAAAATACAGGACCGTGTCCACCATGTGTTCAAGTATCCTCGGCCCTGCGACAGAACCGTCCTTTGTCACCTGGCCCACCAGAAAGACCGGCACGCCTTTCTTCTTTGCCAGGTCTACAAGCCGTGCGGCGCTTTCCTTGACCTGCGAAACAGAGCCGGCGCTCGATTCCACCCCTTCGCTTTCGATCGTCTGAATGGAATCGATTATTATGAAGCCGGGCTTTACTTTGTCGACCTGTTCTTCAATGTCGCCGAGCTGAGTTTCGGGAAAAAGAAAGAGGTCTTTTGAATTGACTGACAGGCGCTCCGACCTGAACTTTATCTGCGCCGGGGACTCTTCCCCGCTCACATAAAGGACTTTTCCTGTTTTTGAAAGCGAGCCGGCCAGCTGGAGCATCATCGTTGATTTTCCGATACCCGGCTCTCCTGCCACAAGGATGGCGGCTCCCTTTATTATGCCTCCCCCCAGGACCCTGTCAAACTCCCCTATCCCGCTCGAAGTTCTGTTCTCTTTGTCGATGACAACATCATTGATGGGAATGGGAGCTGCTTTGGACGAGGGTTTTCTTCTTCTTTTTGAGCCGTTGGGGCGGGTTTCAAACCCGCCCTTACTTTCTTCTATGTATGAATTCCACTGTCCGCACTCGCTGCATTTACCGACCCAGGAGGGTGAAGTGGCCCCGCAACTCTGGCAGGTGAAGTTGCCCATTATTTTGCCGCGGTCTCAGGCGCTTTTTTTAAAGATCTTTTTTTCAGTGCTTTTGAGGTGAAGGCGATCTTATCGTCTTTTACGCCGGCCTTTATGATGCTGTTCTTCGTGAACTCCCCTGCGAGAAAGCCTTCCGAGAGCGGCTCCTCGATGTAATTTTCTATGACGCGCCTCAGGGGCCTTGCGCCCAGCTTGGGGTCGTACCCCTTATCGGCCAGGTACTGCCTTGCTTTGTCGTTCAGCTCGACGGTCATCCCTTTGTCCCTTATCCTCAGATTGACCTCCCCTATCATGATATCGACTATCTGCAGAAGGTCCTCTTTTGAGAGCGGATGGAAGACGATCGATTCGTCTATCCTGTTGAGAAACTCCGGCTTGAACTCTTTTTTCATCTCTTCGAGGATCTTTTCCTTCATCCTGTCAAAGCTCGCGCTGGCCTCGTTCCTTGTGATGAACCCGAAGGTCGATTCCTTCCTTATATGCTCGGCGCCTATGTTCGACGTCATGATCACAACGGTGTTCCTGAAATCGACCTCTCTGCCCTGTGTGTCGGTCAGCCTTCCGTCGTCAAGCACCTGGAGCAGGAGGTTGAGGACCTGCTGGTTGGCTTTTTCTATCTCGTCAAGAAGCACCACCGAATGAGGCTTTCTCCTTACCGGCTCGGTAAGCTGGCCTCCCTCTCCGAACCCGACATATCCGGGAGGTGATCCCACCAGCCTGGAAACTGTATGGGATTCCAGGTATTCGGACATGTCCACCCTTACCATCGCCTCGATGTCGTTGAACATGAACTCAGCCAGCCGCTTTGCCAGCTCCGTTTTGCCGACGCCGGACGGCCCCATGAAAAGGAAAGAGCCGATCGGCCTGTGCGGGTTCTTGAGCCCCGCCCTTGACCGTCTGATGGACTTTGAAAGCGCGGTTATGGCCTCGTCTTGGCCGACGACATGTTTCTTAAGCTCTTCTTCCATCTTCAGAAGCCGCTTGGTCTCTTCCTCGCTCAGCTGGGTCACCGGGACTCCCGTCCAGGAAGATACCACCTGAGCCACAGCCTCTTCATCGACCGCGGGCCGCACCGACTTATCGTGAGAAGCCGTGCCCTGCGTCATTGTCTGGTATTCAAGAAGAAGCCTTTCCTCCCTTTCCTTAAGCTCCGCGGCCTTTTCGATCTGCTGCTGCCTTGAAGCGGAGTCCTTTTCCTGCCTTACTGTCTCAAGCTCCTTGCTCAGCTCCACAAGCTCGGGAGGCGAACTTACATATTTCAGCATGACCTTTGCGGAAGCCTCGTCGATCAGATCGATCGCCTTATCTGGAAGATGCCGGTCCATTATATACTGGGCAGAGAGCTTTGCCGCGGCCTCAAGGGCCTTGTCAGTGATCGCAACATTATGAAAATCCTCATATTTGGGCCTCAGGCCCTTCAATATTTGAACGGTCCCTTCCACGCTCGGCTCGTCCACCTTCACCGCCTGGAAGCGCCGCTCCAGCGCAGGGTCTCCCTCGATCTTTTTTCTGTATTCGTCAAAGGTGGTGGCCCCGATGCACTGCATCTCTCCCCTGGCAAGCGGAGGTTTCAGCATGTTGGCGGCGTCCATCGCGCCCTCGGCGGCCCCTGCTCCTATTATCGTGTGGAGCTCGTCAATGAAAAGGATGATGTTGTCCGATTTGCGCACCTCTTCGATTATCCTCTTCAGGCGCTCTTCAAATTCTCCCCTGTACTTTGTCCCGGCTATCAGAAGCCCGAGGTCAAGGGTTACCAGCCTCTTCCCGGTCAGAGTAGGCGGCACATCATGGGCCACGATCTTCTGAGCCAGACCCTCGACTATCGCGGTCTTGCCCACCCCGGCCTCTCCCGTCAGGACCGGATTGTTCTTTTTTCTTCTTGAAAGTATCTGGACCACCCTTTCGATCTCCTTGTCGCGGCCAACAACGGGGTCCAGTTTATTTTCTTTTGCAAGAAGAGTGAGGTCGCGGCTGAAGCTGTCAAGGACAGGAGTGTTGTTGGCGGCCCTGCCGCCTCTTTTTTGGACGGTGGATTCCTCCCCGAGAAAAGCGATGATCCTGTTCTTTGCCCCCGAATATGAGATGCCGAGGTCGTTCAGCACCTTTCCCGCTATGCCGCTTCCCTCCCTTAAAAGGCCCAGGAACAGGTGCTCTACCCCCACATAGGAATGCCCCAGCTGCCGGGCCTCGTCCCAGGCAAGTTCGATGTTCCTTTTGAGCTGAGCGGAGAAGGGTATCTCAATGGAATGAACGGGGTTCTCGGCCTTTAAAAGCTCCTCGGTCCTGTTCTTTAATTGAACGATGTCAGCCTTGAAATGCTCGAAGGTCTTCAGCACGATGGGCTCTTTTTCCCTTATCATGCCGAGAAGGAGATGCTCTGTCCCCACCGAGGCAGATAGCATTCTTCTGGCCTCCTCCTGGGAAGACAGTATCACCCTGACGGCCCTTTCGGTGAATCTTTCGAACATCGCCATATTATATATTGACTCCCGGGTCAAATTATATCAAAATATACGTCATTAAATCAAATGCAAGTTTCGCGATGGCGAGGACGATATATTATATTGAGAAGGACCATGGGAGCATTGTATGGACGCTAACCTTAATATAAGTGTTGCCAGAACAACGGGGAATATCAATCCGAGCGGAGATATTTCGCTTGTCGACGGCGGCAGCCTGCAGAACCAGGATTCAAAACTTACCCAGATATTTAACAACGGCTATTCACAGCCTGCTTCAAAAGAGGACGAACAAAGGCACGCGGTGATGCGGGAGTTCGATCCCGGAAAAGGCTCAAGCGTTTACTTTAACGTCTGAGCTCCCCGCCGATTGCGGCAGGATGATTATGAACGTGGTCCCTTTCCCCGCCTGACTTCTGACCTTTATAGAACCTTTGTGCTCTTCGATTATCCTCAGGGTTATCGGAAGTCCCATCCCGGTGCCGGTCTCTTTTGTAGTGAAGAACGGATCGAACATGTTCTTCATCTTGTCCTCGGGAATGCCGGACCCCGTGTCTGTTATTTCCACAAATACCGTCGGCACCTGCTTTCCCGACGACTGGTTTGCAAGCTGCTTCACCTGTGAAAGTCCTTCTTTTGTGAGATTGCTCAGCTGTATGACGTGGCCCACGTCCGTCTTTACGATAAGCTCTCCTCCGTTCGGCATGGCCTGGCAGGCGTTAAGCACTATGTTGAGAAAGGCCTGGGACAGCTGGCTCTGGTCGCCGTTTATCATCGGCACCTCAACGAACTTGGTAGCAACCCTGATATTATTTTTCCGGAACTGGTTCTCCAAAAGTTCGAGGACCTCTTCAAGGACCGCGTTCACGCTGGTCGGCTTGAACTCGGGCTTTGACGGCCTGCCGAACTTCAGGAGGTTCTCGGCGATCTTGTTTATCTTATCTATTTCCGGAGGGACAACGGATGAGAACTTGTCCCTGAATTCTTTGTCCTCCCATTTTATGGGAAGCAGCTGCGTAAAGGTCCTGAGAGCTACCAGAGGGTTCTTGATCTCGTGGGCCATTCCCGCCGCCATTGCCCCGAGCGCGGCCAGCTTTTCGGAGGCGATCAGATGGTCCTGGCTTTCGCTGAGCTCTTCGGTCATATTGTTGAACTCTCTGGCCAGCCGCCCTATCTCATCGATGGAGCCGGTCTTTATGCGGTATTTCAGGTTCCCTTTGCGGATCTGCTCCGTACCCGAGATCACGGCATTGATCGGGAGCTCTATGCTCTTGGCAAAGAACATCCCGACTATCACGGTCAGTATTATCCCCATTATGACAAAGATAAGGGAGCTGGTCTCCATCTTTCTCACCTCGCCATAGGCCCGCCTTACCGGCTCGGCCACAAGGATGCCCCATCTCAGCGAAGGGGAATACATGAAAGCCCCTACCTGCCTGTCGCCGTACTCGTCGGCGAACTCTCCCCCTCCCGTCCTTCCCGCCATCAGCTCCCTGACGGCCTCTGCCCTGCCCATGTCTTCTCTTGCGGCAGCTCTTTTAGGGTCCGAATGAACGAGCAGTTTTCCGCTGCGGTCGACAATGCTTATCGTCCTGCCCTCTGAAAAGCTGATCTTTTCGATGTCTTCCTGAAGCTGGGTCACTGTCTGCTCCATCGATTTTCCCTGCCTGAGATAATAGTTTGCCCTCTCAAAGACGCTTACGGCTATCTGCTTGTCCAACGCTACGACCGACTTTGACAGCGAAGCTCTGGAGATGCTTATCGTTGCCAGCGACGTCGCCTCTACCAGAACTACTATCATAAAGACAAAGATCATTGCCAGTTTAAAAAGTATCCTGGTCTTAAGAAAATTGAGAGGCCTTTCGGAGACATCGTCTTCCGGAAGGATTATGTTGCCGAGCAGGAACCCCGAGAACGAAAAGAACGATATTATCCAGGAGATCAGAAGGTGCATCCCGCTCCCGGTCACCAGATAGGCAAGATAAAAGGAATAGCCGGCAAGCACCGACAGAGCCGACAGTCCGGAGATCCTAAGAAGGTTCTTTTCCCTTAAGTTCCTGACCACCCGCGCCTTAAGAAGCAGGACCGCTGCCAGAAGTATCCACGAAACGGCCCAGAAGTACCTGATCAGCGTTATTCCCGTGAACTCCACAACGGGCTCAGAAACGTCAAACCGGTAGATCAGGTTTATCGGAGAAGAAAAAGCAGTAAAGATCAGCGCTCCGGCGATGAGGACCGGGACGTAATAGGCCCACTTCCATTTGAAGGCCGCTTTTTCTCCGGCAAAGTACAAAACGAAGACCGAGCCCACTATCAGCATCGAATTGATCGCTCTCTGGAGCGTCATCGCCAGCGAGACGCGGCTCTCAATATTGAACATAAGCTGAGAGATGACCGTGCCCGCCAGGTATAAAGTGAAGGCCGAAAAGACGGCGCTCAGGTACAGGTCTTGTTTTGCCTTTGTCTGCCCGTACCTTTTCAGAAATGAAACGGCCCCCGCCGCAAGGACAAGGGACGAGAATATTTCCGCAAATATACTGAGTATCGTTAGTGTTGACAGCATATTACTTTATTTTACTATATTGACCGTTATCTGCCCTCTTGCCACGGCTCCCGACCTGTTCCTTGCCCAAACAGGCATTTTTTTAACCCCTGCCGGAACGCCTGCCTGCGGCACCATCTCAAGCGAAAATAAGTCGTCCGCGGCTGAAAGGTCGCCGTTCTTTCCGTCATTGTGCAGGACCGCAAAAGAGCGCCCACCGATCGCCGAAAGGTCCGCGGCCACCTGCGAAATATTTTCCGGACCTGACGGGTCGATCACCCTTGCCGTCAGCCTTACGACCGAAGACCCGTCAGCTGCAACGCTGTAAGGGGTCGCCTCGGCATTGATGATGGAAGGGATGTTCTCAATGGTCACGTTCGTTTTTGCCACAGAAAGCCAGCCTTTTTTATTGACAACCGAGACGGGAAGCTCTTTGTTCCCCGGCCAGACCCTGGTGCTCGTGCTGGTCTGGAGCGTATAAATGCCGTCGTTGGATTTTGCGTCGCCCCACAGGCCGTTGTCGACCAGCGAAATGCTTGACAGTTTCCCCAGGCTTGAAACATCGGCCTTTACGCTGAGAATTTCCGCAAGCCCTCCTGGATCGTCCACTGACACATAAAGGTTGAACGGCGTTCTTCCGTCAGGCGGGACCCTGTCGGGATCGGCCTTGATGAACCTGATGATCGGCGCCATCGTCAGCCTGTTCAAAGAAACAAGGTTGTATCCTACGGCAAAATTAAGCAGCGATCCGATCTTGTCTTTCATAAAATCCGTGGCCGACATCATGACCGCCATCTCTCCCCTTGAAAGGTAGCGCTGCCCCGACGCCGGCTGTTTTTCTGCGGCAAAAGACGGGGCCGCCGCAACGGTAAGTATCAGCATCATAATAACGGCGCTATTTTTCATTTTCATTTTATCTTGTCGAATTTCCTAAGTGCGTTTATGCCCTCTGCCTCTTTCACCCCGTCCTCCGGACGGAACAGCCCGTCAGGGTACGGAGCCATCAGGCCTTTTGAAACGGCCGCCTGTATGAAAGCCGCGGCCCAGTGATCTTTCTTGACATCGGGATACGGATCTGCCGGGACGGAATATACGGGGATGCTTTTCGCCTTCACCAGCCACATCGCAAGCTCGGCGCGCGTTATCTTTTGATCGATATCGTACGGAGCATCCTCTTTTGTCTGGATCACTCCCAGGGTCGCAAGCGCGGAGACTTTTTCTTTTTTCTCCTGCACGGCCTTGACCTCGGTCTCCACTTTTTCCTTTTCCTTTGCCACAGATGCTTTACGCTCGGATATCCTTGCCTTTTCTCTTTCCAGCCGCGCCTTTTCCTGGGCGGTCAGCAGAGGGTCCGCCTCCAGCGACGCAATGGCCAGCTCCCTGCGGAGGATGCTCTCCTGCGTTCTTTCGATCTCAGATTTTTTCTGCTCCAGCTTCATTTCCTTTTGGACAAGGATCCTGGCTTTTCTCAATATTCTTCTCTGGACCTGGATCTTTCTGTTAGCCTCCCCTATCCCTGTTATCTCGATCAGGTTCTTGCCCGTGTACAGGGGGATCGAAGCGGAAAAAGAACTGTCGGGTTTTACGAACACATCGAGGCCGTTGATCCTCACCCTGACCTGCTTTGCGCTGCCTGACACAATAACAAACGCCTCATCGGTGGCATAATTGTCGGACGGCGAGGTAATGGTCAGGCTCGGGAACTCAGTGGCCGACGCAGTCTTTCTTGTTTCGGCCGGGACAAAGTAAAGTGTGACTGCAGGGCTGGTCGATGAGAGCGGATCGATCCCGGCGTCAGCGCTCCATTTGTCAAAAGAGGTCCCCGCGCCGAAAGTAAATACCGATGATGTTCTGTTGTCCCTGAGCTGCTGGTCAAGGCCGGCACGAAGAGTCCAAAGCTCGCCGGCCTCCCATTCCAGCCCCAGATGTCCCAAAAGTATCAGCATTGAGTTCATTTCCGCGTCGATAAAGAGCTGCATTTTTCTAAGGTCCGGCCTTCCGAGCAGAGAGTCCCTGCCGAAAAGCTTCACGCCTGCCCCGGCCCTGACCGACATTGAAATGCTCTCAGATGAGCCGTTGTTCCAGATATTCCTCGCTCCCATGGAATACGGGACGATGTTCTGAACATAAAGGCCGGACTTCAGCCAGCTGTTCATCTGGGACGCGATGCCAAGGTCCAGGTCCCAGCCGCTGCCCGTGCGGATCGGGGAGGTGCCTTCCTTGAATTCTTCGCTGAGGATATATTTCAGGTTGGCGCCCAGGGTAAAAAGCTCCAGCTTTTGCGCGTAGACAAAAGAGGCATAGGTATTGCTGAATGAAAGGGAGCTTCCCGCATCCTTTGCATTGTGCGATGAAAGGCCGATCCCCAGGCTGCCCTGCCCCGCTAAAAATGCCTGCATAAAGGCCATATTCTGCGAATCTATCGAAAAATAACTGCCCTGCAGGCCGGCCAGCCCGGCCGGATTGGAAAATGAAAAGGTCCCGTCCTCTCCCGCCGTTACCAGGGTGCCGCCAAGGCCCAGGGACCTGGCGCCGATGCTCTGGTTAAAGTAGGTTATCCCCCTGCCGAAAGGCAGGCCGCTGACAACCGGCGCGTTCAACAGAAAAAAACAGGACAGAAAAATAAAACAGGCGGTTCTTTTCATTATATTATTTTATTTCCAGCATGATCTTGGCCGTTACGGGAGAGCTGCCGCTGTCGGAAACGGTCACAGGTATCTCGTATGTGCCCGGTTTCATGCTCTCCGGCACCTTGATCTCCTTCATGAAGATCCCGTCCCCTTTTTTATGGTCTCCGCCGCTGCCGCTGTCGCTGAGCATCTGGTATCCCGCCTCCCCAAAAGCGCCGAGGTCCGCGCCCACAAAGTCTATGTCCTGCAGGCCGTTCCTGTCAAACACCTTGACTGCAAGCATTGTTCTGCCGCCGGGGCCTGTTGAAGGCGGGAAAGCGATCGCGCTCAGAACCTCGGGAGGGAAATTTTGAGGCAGAACGGTCAGGCTTGCCGATGCCGTGTCCTGCCAGCCGTTCCTGTCGACTGCGGTGACCGTCACGGTCCTCTGTCCCGGCGACGTCTCGGGCATTATCGGAAAAGAGGTCGAATAGGTAAGGTCCCTGGAGGACATTGCGGTGTCGGGAGCTCCTCCCAGGTCAGACAGGTCCGTCTTTACAACTGAGATCCCCTCCCCGCCGTCCTGCTCCCAGATGTCGGCGGACACGGTCACAGACGACCTGCCGTCTGCAACAACGCTTTCCGGCGTTGCTCTGATCCCCGTTATCCTTGGAAGAGGCTTAACCTCACAAAAGGCCTGTCTCCCGAACCCGGCATTCCAGTCATTTATGGAGGCAACTTTTGTTCTTAAAGGCTCAAGACGTGAAAGCAGCAGAACTGCTTCCGCTCTTTTCATGTTCCTGTCGGCGTCAAATACCTGCATCTGCTCCGATGTCCCCAGGATCAGGCCGTAGCTTGAGGCCAGCCAAAGCTGGTAAGAGATCACCTGTTTTACGGAATCTTCGTCCATAAAATCCGTGATCACGGGGACCTCAGGGACTCCCTGGGCAAGAAGCGCGATCTCGACGGCTTCGGAGCGCTTGATCGTGTCGTCGATGCCGAAATAATTTGCTCCCTTGCTCCTCATAAAGCCCGCCCTGACCACAGCCTGAATATACGGAGCCCTCCAGTGCTGCCTGGGAACATCGTAATAAAGGTCTGTTCCCGCCGGTTCTATCTTAAGGGCCTTGGTCTTTGACAGCCAGGTTGCAAGCTCACCCCTGGTAACATCGTTGTTGGGGAAAAAATTGCCGTCGGGATACGCCTCTATGATCCCTAGCGTCGCCATCTGAAGCAGCACGCTCCTTGACCAGTGCTTTGACCCGAAATAAAGCTCGTCGGAATCCGCGAATTTGACCGTTCTCATTATCCTGCACTGCTTTGAAACTGACGAGCCGCCGGAAAATGACGCGTCGATCTCCACCAGGTTCTTTCCCGGGTGAAGTATCAGCCCGGCATAAAAAAGTCCGTCAGAGCGGGGAGAGATCTTTTTCCCGTTGACATACAGGGCGGTTAGGCCTTCAACGGGGACCGCTTTTCCGGAAAGCTTCAGCCTTTCGTCGAAAGTCCTCAGCCTCTGGGGCGGATAAAATATCTGGACAACCTGTGCCAATGCGGCCTGAGAGATAATATATAATGCGAGCGCGGCAAATACCAGTCGTTTTGTCATCAAAAAAATTATACCACGTGTTTTTTTGTTTGACCAGATTTTTTTTGTTATGATATAATCTTTTTTAAGAGAGGACAAAATAGATTGCACCTAAAAGATCTCACGCTCCGCGGCTTCAAGACCTTCGCGGACAAAACAACGCTTTTTTTTGACCCTTCCCCGTCTGTAACGGCGATCGTGGGGCCCAACGGCTGCGGAAAATCAAATGTCGTTGACGCGCTGAGGTTCGTTCTGGGTGAACAGAGCATGAAAGAGCTGCGCGGAGAAAGCCTCGAGGAGGTCATCTTTGCGGGGAGCTCTGGACGCAAGGCGCTTTCTCTTGCGGAAGTCTCCATCCTTATAGACAATTCCGACCAGCGCCTCAAGTCTGACTACAAAGAGATAATGATCAAGCGCAGGGTGTTCCGCTCGGGCGAGAGCGAGTTTTACATCAACAAGAACCTCTGCAGGCTGAAGGACATAAAAGAGCTTTTCATGGACACGGGGATCGGCGACGGCGCCTATTCCATCGTTAACCAGGGCCAGGTGGATTCCCTGCTCAGCTCCAAGCCCGAGGACAGGCGGCAGGTGTTCGAGGAGGCGGCTGCGATAGGGAAATACAGGTTCAGGAAAAGGGCGGCCGAAAGAAGGCTGATCGGCACAGAGCAGAACCTTCTCAGGATCAACGACCTTAAAGGCGAGATCAGGGACAATCTGGCCTTGCTGGAGGTCCAGGCGGAAAAAGCAAAGGAATATCTTGCCCTTAAAGGGCAGCTGAAAACCCTTGAGATCGGCCTCGGGAAAAAACTTCTCCGCTCTCTTGAAGATAAAAAGAAAGTTTTCGTTTCCAGGATAAACGATCTGAAAGCCCTGACATCGGGCAGTGAGGCCGTGACGCTGAAGGAAGAGGAGGACCGGACCAGGATCAAGGACCGGCTCAAGGATATCGACCGCGGCATAGAGAGCTCCAGGCAGGGGATCGCTTCCTCGAGGGTCTCGCTTGAAGAGGCCAAGGGAAAGATCAATGTCGGCAGGGAGCGCTCGTCCCAGCTTGAGGAAAGGAGCCTCGAGCTGAAAAAAGAGCTGGAAAAGCTCGGTGCTTTCCTCTCTTTAAAAGAAAAAAAGCTTAAAGAAAAAGAGGAGGCGCTCAAAGCTTTCACCGGCAGGCTGAAAGACCCCAAAGCCCTTCTCGGGGACGCAAAAAAGGCGCTGGATGAGATTAACAGGAAGACCGAAGAAGCACTGCGAAACTGGAACAGCCTGAAGAACCCGATCCATGAAAAAGATATCGAGATCTCGTCCGCAAAACACGGCCTGAAAGAGATCGAGCTGGCGCTCGGCTTTGCGGAAGAGACGGCCTCAAAAGACAAAGCGTTCTTTGATAATCTCAAGGGCCTTAAAGAGGACATTCTTGCACTTGAAAAAGAGATGGAGGGCCTGGACGGCATCTCTTGGGAGCTGAAGAACAGCATCATCTCGCGCAAGGACGCCATCTTCAACAAGATCGACGTCGAGATAGAGATACTTCAAAAGAACATCTCATTAAAGCAGGAGCAGGTAAAAGAGCTTGCCCGCCGCAGGGATGAGAAGAAAGCCGGACTGATCGCACTTGAATCAAGCTCCGTTGAAATGTCGGACATGTTCAATGAGCTTCAGTCAAGGATGGCGGCCCACAGCGCCGAAAAAGAGCGGGCAATCGCCTCGCTGGCTGAAGCAAGGCTGAACTCATCCAACTTTGACGACGAGCTGGCCCGCAAACAGGAGGAGGCGGGAGCCGCGGGAGGCGACCTGGCGCAGGCAAAGGACGCATTAAAGGACAAGAAGGGAGAGATCGACTCTCTTAAGCTCCGGCTTGAAGGCACACTGAAAGAGATAGAGGACTGCGAAGCGCTCGCGCCTAGGCTCACCGCAGAGGAAAAGGCGCTTGAAGCAAAGCTCCAGGAGCTGATAGCGGAAAAGGCCTCGAAACAGGAAAAGCTGGAGGCTCTTGAGGAAAAGATCCGTTCCATGACCAGCCGGGACAGGACCGTCCGCGATGAGCTTACAAAGGAAGAGGTCGGCCTTGCAAAAATCGAAGGCGAGCTGAACGCCGTCATCATGCTGATGGAGCAGGAATACCAGTTGACCGGCGAAGAGGTCCTGAAAAGCGATGTTCCTGAAGCCTCAAACACTTCAAGGGCAAAAGAAGAGATAGAATCTCTCAAGGGCCGGATAAGGGACCTGGGGCCCGTGAACCTTTTGGCGGTCGAAGAGTATGATGCATCAAAGGAACGGCTTTCGTTCATTGAAACGCAGTACGGCGACCTGGTAAGCGCCAGGGACAACCTTAACAGCCTGATCAGGGACCTTGACAGCGAGGCCAAACAGAAGTTCCTCTCCACTATATCGGAAGTGAACAGCCGCTTTTCAGAGCTCTTTTCAACGCTCTTTGAGGGCGGAGAGGCGCGTATCGAGCTGGGCGAAGGCGACCCGCTTGAGGCCGGCATCGAGATCCTTGCAAGGCCGTCCGGAAAAAAATGGCTGAATATCTCACTGATGTCTGGCGGGGAAAAGGCGCTGACCGCGATAGCCATACTTTTTTCCCTGATGAAAATAAACCCGAGCCCGTTCTGCTTCATGGACGAGGTGGACGCGGCCCTTGACGAGATCAACACCATAAGGTTCGGCAAGCTGCTCAAGGAATATTCGTCGTCGATGCAGGTGGTCGTGATCACCCACAGCAAAAGGACAATGGCCAGCGCCGGGACCATGTACGGCGTCACGATGGAAGAGCCCGGGATATCAAAACTTGTTTCGATGAAGCTGGTAAAGGTTGCGGACTAGAATTAAATATTATCTTTCAATAATCATCCTGCTTGCATCGCTGTCTTTGGCCGCCGCTGCGGCGGAAAGAGTGGAGATCGCGCCCGGGCTTGTCTATTCGAGCTTCAGCAGGAACTTCGGGGGCGCAAAGCCCGTCAGGGTCCATGTTCTGACCGCGGACACCAGGAACCCTCATATAGAGATCAAGGCGGCGCTTGCGCGCGGGACCGTTGGAAGGCTCCAGCCGGTAAGTTATATCGCCGAAAGGAACTGCTCTCTCGCGGCGATAAACGGGACCTTCTTCAACCGCACCTGGCCGTACACGCCGATAGGGCTACTTGTCATAGACGACAAGATCGTCACAAAATCCCTTCTGAACAGGTCGGTGGTGGGCATATCAAAAGAGCACGGCATCAAATTCGGGGTCCCCAAATTCGTGGGCTTTGTCATCAACACCGAGACAAAAGACAAGATACCCGTCTGGGGCCTTAACAGGCCGAGAAAAGAGAACGAAGTCATAATCTATACTCCGGAGTACGGATGGAAAACAAAGACCAATGACAGCGGGGTCGAGATAATCGTCGAGGACTGCATGGTGGTCGGCATCTCTGACGGCAACTCTCCTATTCCGAGGAACGGCTATGTCATTTCATTCCACGGCTGGACAAAGAACTATACAAATTCGCTACCTCCGGGAGCCGCCATCGAATCAAAATACGATCTTTCCGAGGGATGGGAGAACTTTGAGCAGGTCATAACCGGAGGGCCGCGCCTTTTGGACGGAGGAAGGAACGTCGTGCTTGACAGGATCGGCCCCGAGGGCTTTGACAGCGAGGTATTCGGAAGAAAAGCCAGGACCGCGGTCGGAAAGAGCGGGGACAAGCTGATCTTTGTCGTGATCGAGGGAAAACAGTCCCGCTATCTAAGAAGAAAACGCGGAGCGACATACAATGAACTGGCGGAAACGATGAAAGACCTCGGCTGCAGCGATGCCATCGGACTTGACGGCGGAAGTTCCTCCACTATGTTTGTGAACGGCGTGGTGGTGAACCTTCCTTCAGGCGGATACCAGCAGGGCGTGAGCAACGCCCTGATCGTCAACTATAACTGAACCGCTTTTATCTGGCCGCCTTTTTGAGCACCTCGGCTTTATCTGTGTTCTCCCACGGAAGATCAAGCTCCGGCCTGCCGAAATGGCCGTAAGAGGCTACCTGCCGGTACAAAGGCCTTCTCAGGTTCAGGCCGCTTATGATCTTTCCCGGCCTCAGGTCAAAATGTTCGCTCACCAGCTTTGCTATCTTTTCTTCCGGTATTTTTCCGGTGCCGAAAGTATCGACCATCACCGAAAGCGGCCGCGCCACGCCGATGGCGTAAGCTACCTGGACCTCGCACCTGTCCGCCAGACCGGCAGCAACGATGTTCTTTGCAACGTACCTTACCGCGTAGCTTCCCGACCTGTCGACCTTTGTCGGGTCCTTTCCTGAGAACGCCCCGCCGCCGTGGCGGGAGTAGCCCCCGTAGGTGTCGATTATGATCTTTCTTCCCGTAAGTCCCGTGTCCCCCTGAGGCCCGCCGATGACGAACCTTCCGGTCGGGTTGACATAATATTTGGTGTCTTTGTCCAGCAAATTGGCGGGGACGATCTTTTTTATGACCCGGTCGATGACGTCCTGTTTTATCTTTTCCGGCGCGGCATCGGGATCGTGCTGTGTCGCGATGAGGACGCTGTCAACCCTGACCGCTTTTCCGTTCTCATATTCCACGGTCACCTGCGATTTTCCGTCGGGCCTGAGATAGTTCAGCTCTTTGCTCTTTCTGACGTCGGCCAGTTTTTTTGCGAGTTTCTGCGCAAGGCTTATCGGAAGCGGCATAAGCTCCGGAGTCTCGTTGCAGGCATAACCGAACATCAGGCCCTGGTCTCCGGCGCCGAGCTCTTCAAGGTCCTCTTTCACTACCTCCCCTCCCCTGATCTCAAGCGCTTTATCAACGCCTCTTGCTATGTCCTTTGACTGCTCCTTTATTGAAACAAGGACGCCGCAGGTCTCAAAATCAAACCCTATCTCCCTGCTCACATAGCCGATGTCCTTTATCGTGCTCCTGACTATGTTCGGGATGTCGACGTATGTGCCCGTGGTCACCTCGCCCGCCACCACGACAAGGCCGTTGGTCGTCAGCGCCTCCACCGCTACCCTGGCTGGAGGGTCTTTTTCGATAATGGCGTCCAGTATCGAGTCCGATATCTGATCGCACATTTTATCGGGATGCCCTTCCGTTACAGATTCCGACGTGAACAAATGCTTCGCCGCCATTTCAATTTCTCCTTTTATTTTGTTGGAAACATAAAGATTTTACCATTATTTGCCATCACTCTCAACCGGTGGTAGAATATTTCCATGGGAAACCTCAGTGAACACTTTAACAACAGGGACTTTGCCTGCCGGTGCGGGCAGTGCCGCGGCCAGCTCAGGGTCCACCTTGGCCTGGTCGGCGCGCTCGAGGCCATATCCGACCATTTCCGCAGGGTCCCCAGAGTGGTCGACGCGTTCAGGTGCGAGTTTTACGCCGAAAAGCACGACACGCCGAAAAAGAACGCCCACCGCATGGGAAAAGCCGCCCACATCCAGGTGGAAGGAGCGGGCCTTAAGGACGTTTATCTTTTTGCCAAAAGCCTCCCCGAGATCTGCGGCCTCGGCTTCTATCCTTCGGAGAACTGCATACATATAGACACGCGCGAAACAAAGAACCCCGGAGAAAAGGACGAGTGGGTAAAAGAGGGCGGAAAGATAGCCGTCCTGACATCGGACCTCAGGTCGAAATACGGCCTTTGACCTTTCACAGATGCAAAAGAGCATTGACCTGTTCCTTGACCACCTGAAAAGAGAAAAGAACCTTTCGCCGCATACGGTAGGCAATTACCGGCTTGACCTTGAACAGCTGGCGGATTTCATAAAGAAACAGGGCTTCGGGAGCTTTTCTGATCTTGATAAACTTCTCGGCAGGACCTTTGTGATGCAGGCCGAAGAAAAGGGCCTTTCAAAAAGGTCTGCCGCAAGAAAGATATCCTGCTATAGATCGTTCTACAGGTTCCTCATGAGGGAAGGCATTGCCCGGTCAAATCCCTGGAAGGTGATCTCCATCCCGAAGATCCATAAAGCCCTCCCTTCATTTCTATATATGGAAGAAATGGAGCGGCTGCTTGAAATGCCTGACAAAAGGACCCCTTCAGGGATAAGGGACCTTGCGATCCTTGAACTGCTTTACGCGGCGGGGGTCCGCGTGAGCGAGCTGACGCGCCTGAATCTGAACGATGTGAACAGGTCGGACGGCGAAACGACCGTTTTCGGCAAAGGATCAAAAGAAAGAGTGGTCCTGATCGGCTCTTCCGCCGTCTCGGCGCTGAACGATTACCTTAAGTACGCCAGGAAAACATTTTCAAGGTCTTCTTCCGCCGGCAGGGCCCTTTTTCTGTGCAGGTCCGGGGAAAGGCTGACCCCCAGGTCTGTAGAGAGGCTGATAAAAAAGTATGCCAAAAAGGCCGGCATCGATAAAAAGGTGACCCCTCATACTTTGAGGCACAGTTTTGCGACTCACCTCCTTGAAGGCGGGGCCGACCTTAGATCGGTGCAGGAACTTCTCGGACACAGCTCCCTTTCAACGACCCAGATCTATACCCATGTGACCAAGGAACGCTTGAAAGCAGTTTACGACAAAGCCCATCCGAGGGCACGATAAGCAACCGGCCCTTGACCCTTGCCCCCTGCCCCCTATATAATGAAATTTGTACATGAAGATCGACCTGACCGACCTCCTGAAGGAGACAGGGAACACCCGGGAAATCAAAGAACAGGCGGACCTGTCATTTCCTGAGGACGGCCTGAAAGCCGCAGGGCCCGTCAGGCTTGACATCCGGTTTTTGAATGCCGGGGGTATAGTTCTGGTCACAGGCAAGGCCGCCATGGATGCTGAGCTGGCCTGCGACAGGTGCCTGAAAAGCTTCAAAAAGAGGCTCGAGGTTGATATCGACGAGAAGTTCGGCAGGGATGAGCCGAAAGATCAGGAAAGCGCCGAAAAAGAGACCGGGCTAGAAGATGAGGATTTTGTATATCCTATTGACGCCGACAATACGATAGACCTGGCCGAGGTCATCAGGCAGGAGCTGATCTCGGGCATGCCCATCAGGTCGCTGTGCTCGGCCGACTGCAAGGGGATCGAAGGATACAAAAAGGAATCTAAAAAGACCGATCCGAGACTGCAAAAACTGAAGGAGGAATTCTACAATGCCCGTACCCAAAAAAAGACACAGCAACACAAGGACGAACCGAAGAAGAAAGGCTAATTTCAGGGTAAAACCGGTCAATTTCGCCTCATGCCCGGCCTGCGGAGAACCAATCCTTCCTCACAGGGCTTGTACCTCATGCGGCGCTTACCAGGGCCGTCAGGTGATAACGCTCAAGGAAAAAAAGGACAAAAAGAAGGAGAAATAAGCCTTGATCCGTATCGCAATAGACGCGATGGGCGGCGACCATGCCCCTGAAGAGATTATCAAAGGCTGCGAGCAGGCTGAAAAAGAGCCTGATATTTCACTGCTGCTGGTCGGCGACAAATACCGCATTGCTCCTTTGTTAAGGTCAAAGAACATCGAGGTCTTCCATGCCGACGAAGTGATCGGCATGAACGATTCCCCCGTGACCGCGGTCAAACAAAAGAAGAACTCCTCGATAAACGTCGCTCTTGAGCTTGTAAAGACAAAGAAAGCGGACGCGTTTATCTCTGCCGGCAACACAGGGGCTCTCATGGCCGCCTCCCTGTTCAAGCTTGGAAGGATAGAAGGCATAGAGCGCCCGGCGATCGCCACGATATTTCCAACGGTCCGCGGCGGAGAGGTCCTTCTTCTGGACATGGGCGCAAACGCCGACTGCAAGCCCAAGCATCTCCAGCAGTTCGGCCAGATGGGCTCTCAGTACGCAGAGCACGTCATGCACGTAAAAAACCCCAAGGTCGGGCTGCTCAACATCGGCACCGAAAAGGAAAAAGGCAACGAACTGGTCCGGGAATCTTACCCTCTTCTGAGCGACAGCCGGGTCAATTTTACCGGCTTTGTCGAGCCCAACGATATCCTGACCGGAAAAGCGGACGTTATAGTGTGCGACGGTTTTGTGGGGAACATAGTCCTGAAGCTCGCCGAGAGCACAAGCAATATCATAATCACATTATTAAAGGACGAGATAAAGAAAGGCATTGTCTCGTCCGCGGGAGGGCTCCTTTTAAAGCCTTCTTTTTCGAGGCTGAAGAAAAGGATCGATTATGACGAGCACGGCGCCGCTCCCCTTCTCGGCCTGAACGGGATAGTTTTCAAGGCCCACGGAAGGGCCAGGTCAAAGGCCGTGAGGAGCGCGATAAGGGTCTGTGCCGAGGCGGTCAGAGAGAACATCGTCGAAAGCATAGCGAAAGGGATCTCATGAAAAGCGCAAAGATCACGGGCATAGGCTCCGCCGTACCGGATAAAGTCCTTACGAACGAGGACATGGCAAAGTTCGTCGACACCTCCGATGAGTGGATCAGGACAAGGACCGGCATCAGGGAAAGAAGAGTGGCAGACGAAAACACTTCTTCATCGGACCTCGCGCTGACAGCGGTCAAAAAGGCTCTCGCGATGGCAAAGTCCGATCCTTCTGAGATCGAACTGATAATAGTCGGGACCTCCACTCCCGACACCCTGTTCCCTTCGACCGCCTGTATAATCCAGGGAAAGATCGGGGCCGTTAACGCGGCCGCGTTCGACGTTTCGGCGGCCTGTTCGGGATTTAATTACGCCCTGACGGCCGCCCATGCTTTTTTTATGACGGGAAATTACAAAAAAGCGCTTGTGGTCGGAACGGACACCCTTGCAAAATATCTTGACTGGACGGACAGGGGGACATGCGTACTGTTCGGCGACGGTGCCGGAGCGGTAGTGCTTGAAGCCTGCGATGAAGGACACGGCATGCTTGCCGATCATCTTTCTGCCGACGGAAAGGGGGCCGCCTCGCTGGTCATGCCCGGCGGCGGGAGCCGCGACCCCAGGCCAAAGTCAGAGAAGGAGCGCTGCATCAGGATGGAAGGAAAGGAAGTTTTTAAGTTCGCCGTCAAAGCTCTTGAGACTTCGCTGATAACGGCGCTTGAAAAAGCGGGCCTGACAACAAAGGATGTCGATCTTCTGATCCCTCACCAGGCAAATATAAGGATCATAGACCACACTATCAAAAAACTTTCGATCCCGGCCGAAAAGGTCTTCATCAACCTTCATAAATACGGAAATACATCCGCCGCTTCCATCCCTCTGGCGCTTGACGAAGCGTACAGGGACGGACGTGTCAAAAAAGGTGATATAATTGCTTTGGTAGGATTTGGCGCGGGTCTCACGACCGGCGCCAATATTTTGAAATGGGAGGTATAGGTTAAATGGATTATCTTTTGACTGAAGAACAGAAAATGATCAGGGACCTGGCAAGGAAGATAGCCGAAGAAAAAGTGAAGCCCGTGAGAGCCGAACTGGACGAGAAGGGGGAATTCCCCTGGGACCTGATGAAGGTCTTTGCGGAGGCCGATCTCTGCGGACTTTATATCCCGGAAAAACTTGGCGGGTTCGGAGGCGGCTGTATGGAGTTCTGCCTTGCGACCGAAGAGATCAGCAGGGTGTGCGGCGGCGTGGGCGTCACGTTCGCGGCATCGGCTCTCGGGGCCTACCCTATTCTCATGTTCGGGACAGAAGAACAAAGACAAAAATACATGCCTCCGATAGCTTCCGGAAAAAAACTTGCCGCATTCGGCCTGACCGAAGCCAATGCGGGCTCAGATGCCGCGGGCATACAGACGACCGCTAAAAAAGACGGGGATTATTACATCCTGAACGGCACCAAACAGTGGATAACGAACGGCGGCGAAGCGGAGACCTATACTGTGATCGCCATGACCAACAAGGCCAAAGGCAGCCGCGGCGCGACCGCCTTCATCCTCGAAAAGGGGATGCCCGGTTTCACTTTCGGCAAAAAAGAGAACAAGCTGGGCATCAGATGTTCCGCCACAAGGGAGCTGGTGTTCCAGGACTGCAAGGTCCACAAATCGCAGATGCTCGGCAAGGAAGGTATGGGCTTCATTGTCGCGATGAAGACGCTTGACAGGACCAGGCCCGGAATCGGAGCCCAGGCGGTCGGGATAGCTCAGGGGGCTTTTGAGGAAGCGGTGAACTATTCAAGGACAAGGGTGCAGTTTGACAAGCCGATATCGGCTATCCAGGCCGTCCAGCACATGCTGGCCGACATGGCAACGCAGATAGAAGCGGCGAGGGCTCTGGTCTATGCTTCAGCAAGGACCGTTGACACCGGGACCGACGATATATCCAAAGATTCCGCCATCTGCAAACTGTTCGCAAGCGACACCGCCATGAAAGTAACGACAGACGCCGTACAGGTCCTCGGCGGATACGGCTATATGAAAGAATATCCCGTTGAAAAGATGATGAGGGACGCCAAGATAACGCAGATATACGAAGGCACCAACCAGATCCAGCGCAACGTTATCGCGCTGTCGCTGATAAAAGAGGCTGCCGCTAAAAAGTAAGGGCGTATTGCAATACGCCCCAACGGAGATGTAGATATCCATGAACATCATAGTCTGTATAAAGCAAGTTCCTGATACCACGAACGTCAAGATCGACCCAAAAACGAACACTCTGATCCGCGAGGGCGTAAAGAGCATCGTCAACCCATTCGACGAGAACGCGATAGAGGAAGCCCTGAGGCTCCGCGACATTCACGGCGGCAAAGTTACCGTCATCACGATGGGCCCTCCGCAGGCGACCGAAGCCCTCAAAAGCGCCATCGGCATGGGCGCGGACAGCGCGATACTTGTCAGCGACAGGGCCTTTGCCGGAGCGGACACCTGGGCGACATCCTACACCCTTTCCCGGGCCATAAAAAAGATCGGGGAATACGACCTAATCCTTTTCGGCAAACAGGCGATCGACGGGGACACCGCGCAGGTAGGCCCGGGGGTCGCGCAGTTCCTTGACATCCCGCAGATGACCTTTGCCATAAAAGTGGAGGTCGAAGGAAAAAAACTGACCGTCAGGAGGCACCTTGAAGATTCGGCCGAGATACTTGAGACCGGACTTCCCGCAGCCGTCACGGTCCTTAAACAGATGAACGAACCGAGGATGCCGTCGCTCAAAGGCCAGATGAGGGCAAAAAAGGCCGAGATAATCATCTGGACCGCGGCCGACATCAACGCGGACCCTGAAAATATAGGGCTCAACGGCTCTCCCACCCAGGTGGTAAAAATATTCACTCCTCCTCCCAGGGGAAAGAGCGAGATGCTTGAAGGCGAGCACGAAGAAGTATCGGAAAAACTTTATAAGAAATTAAAGGAGCACAAGATAATCTGATGCCGGCAGGGATCAAAGTTATACCGGAAAGATGTAAAGGCTGCAAACTATGCATCCCCGCGTGCCCGTTCGGAGCAATCGAGGTCAAAGGAAAGCTCGCGGTGATAAACGACAATTGCGTCCTGTGCGGGGCCTGCGTGGCGCCGTGCAAGTTCAACGCCATAATCATAGAACCTAAAAAAGAGACCGCACCAAAACAGGACCTGTCGGCATATAAGGGGATCTGGGTGTTCGCGGAACAGCACGAAGGCCGTGTAATGAGCGTAGCCCTGGAACTTTTAGCGGAGGCGAGAAAACTGGCAGGGACCCTGAAAGAGGATGTCTGCGCCGTACTTCTCGGGGACGACAAGATAAGGGAAAGCGCCAAGGACCTGATCGCCTGCGGGGCCGACAAGGTCTATATCGCAACAGACCCGCTCCTCAAGGATTACCGCACCGAACCCTACACCGAGGTCATCACAGACATGATCGCCAGGTATAAACCCGAGATCATGCTGCTGGGGGCCACCACGACCGGAAGGGACCTTGCTTCCCGCATCGCGGCCCGGATCAGGGTAGGCCTCACTGCGGACTGCACCGGGCTTGAAATAGATAATGAAAAGAAGATCCTCAGGCAGACCAGGCCGGCCTTCGGCGGCAATATAATGGCAACCATCATATCGCCCAACTACAGGCCGCAGATGGCCACTGTCAGGCCCAAGGTGTTTAAAAAACTACCTCCTGACCGGTCAAGAAAAGGCGAAATATCAGAGTTCAAGCCGGTGATATCCCAAAAGTCTCTGAGAACAAAGCTCATAGAGATCATCCAGTCCACGGAACAGAAAGTGAACCTGGCCGAAGCTGAAATAATCGTGTCAGGCGGCCGGGGGATCGGCTGCCCCGAAAATTTCAAGCTCGTGCAGGACCTTGCCGAGACCATCGGCGGTGCTGTCGGCGCGTCGCGCGCCACGGTGGACGCGGGATGGATCTCGCAATACCATCAAGTGGGCCAGACGGGAAAGACCGTCAGCCCCAAACTTTATATCGCCTGCGGCATTTCGGGCGCGATCCAGCACCTGGCGGGGATGTCCTCTTCCGACATCATTGTTGCCATAAACAAAGACCCTTATGCCCCTATCTTCGGTGTCGCCACCTACGGCATCGTAGGGGATGTTACCGAGATCCTTCCTGTGATGACAAAAATTTTCAAGGAGCTTAGAGGTTGAAAACCGCTTTCATTTTTCCCGGCCAGGGCTCGCAGAAGGCCGGGATGGGAAAAAATATATACGAGAACTTTGAGGCGGCCAGATCTGTCATGGATTCAGCGGCCAAAGCTCTGGGTTTTGACTTAAAGACTATCCTTTTTGAAGGTCCCGAAGAAAAGCTGAAGCTCACAGAGATCGCTCAGCCGGCTATTCTTACCGTCAGCATCGCAACGCTTAAAGCTTTTGACAGACAGCCGGACATTGCCGCGGGGCACAGCCTGGGGGAATATTCTGCGCTTGTCTGCGCCGGCGCCGTTTCTTTTGAGGACGCAGTAAGGATAGTGAACAAGAGGGGGAAGTTCATGCAGGAGGCCGTTCCCGCCGGAAAAGGCGCCATGGCCGCGGTCCTCGGGCTGGACAGGGAAAAAGTGATCGACTGCTGCAAAAAGGCGGGCTCTTTCGGGATAGTTGAAGCCGCAAACTTCAACTGCCCCGGACAGACGGTCATCTCGGGAGAAACAGCCGCCCTGGCAGAAGCCGGAAAACTGCTTAAAGAAGCGGGGGCAAAGCGCGTTCTGCCTCTTGCCGTCAGCGCGCCGTTCCATTCCAGCCTGATGAAAAGCGCCGCGGAAAAGCTGAAAGCAGAGCTTGACAGGATAACGGTAAAGGATGCCCGGATCCCTGTTATATCCAATGTAACCGCTTTGCCGGTCACAAAAGCGGATGAGATAAAGGACCTTCTGGTAAGGCAGGTCACGGGAGCCGTGCTCTGGGAAGACTGCGTCAGGAACATGGCGGCCTCGGGAGTGGAGGCCTTTGTCGAGATCGGGTGCGGCAAAGTTCTGACGGGACTGGTTAAAAAGACCAGCGAACATGCTAAAATATATAATATTGAGGACGCTGGTTCTATAAAGGAGTTCGTTCTGTGAGGCTAAAAGGCTCTGTTGCATTTGTTACCGGCGGCGCCCAGGGCATCGGAAAGGCCATCTGTACAATGCTCGCCAAAGAAGGCGCGGACGTGATCGTGTCCGATATCAATATAGAAGCCGCCGAAGCAACGGCGAAAGAGCTTGCTTCTTACGGGACCAGGGCCGTAGCCGTAAAGACCAATGTGGCCGACACAAAAGAGTTCGAAGCCTCGATAAAGGACACCCATTCTAAGTTCGGAAAAATAGACATTCTGGTAAACAACGCCGGGATAACCCGGGACAACCTGATAATGAGGATGAAGGAGGAAGACTGGGACCTTGTCATCGATGTGGACCTCAAAAGTGTCTTCAACGGCATCAGGGCGGCCTCCCCTGTCATGATGAAGCAGAGATATGGAAGGATAATAAACATAGCCTCCATCGTAGGCGAGATGGGGAATGCCGGCCAGGCCAACTATTCGGCCGCAAAAGGCGGGGTCATAGCGCTGACAAAGACGGCTGCAAGGGAGCTGGCCTCCCGCGGCATAACAGTGAACGCCATCGCCCCCGGTTTTATTGATACGGAGATGACAAAAAGGCTTCCGGATGATATAAAGGATAAGTTGAAGGCCCAGATCCCCATGGGGACGCTTGGCCAGCCCGAAGATGTTGCAAAAGCCGTTGTTTATCTGGCGGCCGACGCGGCCTACACGACCGGCCAGGTGATAAACATCAACGGCGGAATGTACATGTAAAACCTCACCCCGTCTCCGCTAAAGCGGAGCCACCCCTCTCCATCTTCGATGGAGAGGGGAGATCCGAGCGGAGCGAGGATGGGGTGAGGATTTTGAGTTTTAGAAATTTGGATTTTGAATTTGTTTAGGATTTAGGGTTTAGAATTTTGGATTTACTCTGAGAAGGGGGTGAGTTTATTGGCACTTGATGAACAGAAGATATTCGAGGACGTTAAGAAAGTAGTTGTCGAACAGCTCGGGGTGAGCGAGGCGGAAGTAACCAAGAACGCTTCCTTTGTGGACGATCTCGGCGCGGATTCGCTGGACACGGTGGAGCTGGTCATGGCGCTCGAAGAGGCATTCAGCCTTGAGATACCTGACGAAGAGGCGGAAAAGATCAAGACCGTGGGCGACACTGTTTCTTACGTAATGTCCCACGCTAAGAACTGATTTTAATTTAAAAAGATAATTTTGGCCTGGCATCTTTCCGGTGCTCGGCCAATTATTATCGACATTTATTATGAAACTACCAGAACTTAAGATCGGGGATCTTGTAGCAAAGATACCGATAGTGCAGGGCGGAATGTCCATCAGGATATCCACCGGAAAACTGGCCGGCGCCGTTGCCGCGACAGGCGCGGTGGGCGTGATAGGGGCTTCCGGCATGGAGCACGATGAACTCGCCGACGAGATAAGGCAGGCCAGGAAACTGGCAAAGGGCGGCATTGTGGGGATAAACATCCTTTACGCCGCCAAAGACTTCCTCGGGATAGTCAATACCGCCATAAAAGAAAAGATCGACTTCATAACTTCGGGCGCCGGGTTTTCAAGGGACCTTTTCAAGATAGGGAAAGATTCAAAGACGCCGATACTCCCTATAGTCTCATCAGGAAAGTTCGCCCGTCTTGCCAGGGCCCTGGGCGCCACCGCCATAGTTGCCGAAAGCAAGGAGGCGGGCGGCCACCTCGGGACCCTTGATAAAGACACAGTTACCCTGCTGAAAGAAGTGAAAGAGGCGGTTTCCGATATACCAGTTATCTCTGCCGGGGGAATAACCGACGGCTGCGGGATAGCAAAGGTCCTGCGGCTGGGCGCTGACGGGGTCCAGCTGGCGACCAACTTTATACTTGCCGAAGAATGCGCCGCGGCCCCTGAATACAAGGCCGTCCACCAGAAAGCGACAAGGCCCGAGGATGTCATCATAATACAAAGCCCTGTGGGCCTTCCGGGAAGGGCGCTCAGGACCAAACTGACCGAGAACTTTGAAAAAGGCACCTACCCTGAGATCCCCTTTTGTGACGACTGCCTGAAAAGCTGTTCAAAAAGGTACTGCATCTTTGACGTCCTGAAAAAATCGCAGACGGGGGACATCGATGGCGGACTGGTCTTTTCGGGAGAGCAGGTCTGGAAGATAAAGAACAAAAACATAAGGCCGGCGGCCGAGATCATTAACGAGCTTGTCAGCGGCGCCGAAAAATGTCTTTCGGAGGCAACAGATGAGCGTAAATAAAAGAGTGGTCGTTACGGGGATGGGGGCGGTCACCCCTGTGGGGTCGGGAAAGGACGCGTTCTGGAACGCGCTTAAGGAAGGTAAAAGCGGCGTAACAACAATATCGCATTTCGACCCCGCTGCCTTTGACTGCAAGATCGCCGGAGAGGTCAAAGCCTTTGACGCTTCACCGTACCTCGACAAAAAAGAGGCAAGAAGGCTGGTCAAGTTCATCCAGTACGCAATTGCCGCTGCGCGGCTGGCGCTAAGCGATTCGGGTTTTACCATAACGCCTGAGAACGCCCCTTCTATCGGGGTCCTGATCGGCTCGGGCATAGGAGGTATCCAGTTCCTTGAGGAACAGGCGCATATACTGAGGGAAAAAGGCCCTTCAAAGACCTCCCCTTTCATGGTCCCCCTGATGATAAACGACATGGCAGCAGGTATGGTCTCCGTCAACACAGGTGCCAAAGGGCCCAACAGCTGCACAACAACGGCCTGCGCATCCGGGACCAACGCGATCGGCGACGCATATGAAATAATAAAAAGAGGGGCTTCCGACATGATGATGGCCGGAGGGACCGAAGCCTCCGTTACTCCCCTGGGCGTGGCCGGTTTCTGCGCAGCCCAGGCGCTTTCAACCCATTTCAACGATACTCCCGAAAAGGCCTCGCGGCCGTTCGATAAGAACAGGGACGGCTTTGTGATGGGCGAGGGATCGGGCATCGTTATTCTTGAAGAGCTGGGTCACGCAAAAAAGCGCGGAGCAACTATTTACGCGGAAGTCATCGGCTACGGCATGAGCGGCGACGCGTTTCACATGACGGCGCCGGCCAGCGACGGCAACGGTGCCATCCGCGCGATCAAAGGCGCCTTAAAAAGCGCCAATATCTCACCTGAGGCGGTAAGCTACATCAACGCCCACGGGACCTCTACCCAGCTGAACGACAAAATAGAGACTCTGGCAATAAAGACGGTTTTCGGCAGCCACGCAAAGAACGTCGCGATCAGCTCGACAAAATCGATGATAGGCCATCTTCTGGGAGCCGCGGGCGCGGTGGAATTTATCGCGTCCGTAATGTCAATAAAAGACAGCTTTGTTCATCCTACGATCAACTACGAGACCCCTGATCCCGTGTGCGACCTTGACTATGTGCCAAACATCGGAAGAGAGATGGATGTGGATACGGTCATGAGCAATTCGTTCGGATTTGGCGGCCACAACGCGATTTTGATAGCCAAAAAGTTCAAAGGGTAATTACTACCTCGGTCCCCTTCCCTGCTTCACTATGAACCTGAACGGCCCCTCCGTGCCCTTCGATCACTTTTTTTACTATGGCAAGACCCAGGCCTATCGCGTTCCTTTTTGTGGTAAAGAAAGGGTCAAATATCTTCGGCAGTATATCAGAAGGTATCCCCTGTCCCGTATCGGCGGCTTTTATTACGATCTTCCCGTTCTCCTGCTTACCTGATATCCTGATCCTCCCTCCGTACGGCATCGCTTCCATTGAGTTCAGGAGCAGATTGAGCAGGACATGTCTTATCCTGTCCTTGTCAGCACTAATCTTCAGCGAAGCATCCACATCCTCTTCAAGCGTTATGTTCCTGTTTCGCGCCTCGTATTTTATGAGGCCCAGCATCGCGTCCGTGATCTTCTTGAGATCGAGGCCTTCCATCCCGTACTTTGCCTCCCTGGAATACTCAAGGATGCCTATCAGTATCAGGCGCAGGCGCTCCACTTCGAACGGCAGATATTCCTGGGCGGCTGAAAGGAACTCAGGGTCGTCCCATCTGTGCTTGAACTGAGCGCTGAACTCGATTATCGGAGCAAGCGCGGCCCGCGCTTCTTTTGCGACGTTGGACGCGGCGCTGCCCAGCTCCGAAAGCCGCTCCACCTGCAGTTTCCGCTTCCTCGCCTCGATCATCGCCTGGTACAGCACAGCGTTCTCAATATTGAGGACCGCCTGGTTGGCGATCGTTTCAAGCAGCAGCACATCCTCTGTAGTGAAATTGTCCTGCGATTTTTTTTCATCCGCTATGAGAAAGGCTATCAGGCGGTAGTCCTTTTTGCCTGAAAGGCTGGGAACACAGATGCGGGCGTTCAACCCTTTCAGCTCTTCATATAAGCCCGATGACGCGGACCTTCCTTCCTGCTGCATCATTGCTTTCTGTTCGTCTCGCAGTATAACCTTCTCGTTCTTCTTGATCTCCGCCACCAGCCTGTCATCCTCGCCCATCGAGCCGCCGTTCAGCCCAGCCATCGTTCCCCTGGCATCGTAACAGATATATTTTTTCTGCTCTTCGTCAAAGATGTAAGTCGCGCAGCCGTCAAGCTTAAAGACCTTGAGGGCCGACCTGTTTATGTACTCGGCAAGGTCTCTGACGTTCATCAGCCTGCTGATACCTTCGGAAAACTTGGCCCTTATCTTGTCGGCCTCGTATTTGGCCTTGAAAAAGGTCTTATCTATCCTCTGCTGGAGGTCGTTCTTCAGCGGCTGGAAGAATATCGCAAGCACAAACAGCGACGGGATGGTTACCCAGAGGAAGTTATAGCCGGTGAGGGTCTTAAAGAAAAAGTCGGAAATATAGATGAGCACAAGGTAGATCGCAGACAGGACGGCGGTCAGAATTAAGTAGGAAAGTCCCTTTCTTATTTGCATTTTGATATCCTTATCTTATATCCCCGCCCCAGATGAACTTATCAAATCTCGGCGAAAGACGGCGGCCGACAAGATAAGCTTCCTTAAGTTTTGCCATTTTCGCGAGGGGTCCCAGGTCTTTCAGGTCTCCCGCTGTCGGCGTCTCTTTTACCTCGAGCGCATACCGGCTGTTCAGTATAAAATCTATTTCTCTGCCGTTCTTTCTGCTGTAATATTTTATTGAATTGCCGCGGTTCAGCTGATTAAAGACCGCGTTCTCAAACTGTCTTCCGCTGTCAATTTCCGCCAAAACATTCAATATCCCGTTATCGCAAAAATACAGTTTTTTTGCTTTTACTATTTCTCGGTCGGGGCTTTTTGTGAATACCGGCAGCAGCTCGATCAAATATGTCTTTTCAAACAGCTCCAGATAATTGCGCGCCGTATGCCGTGATATCCCTGAGATTTCCCCTGTTTTTACATAGTCCACCTTTGACGCTACTCTTGCCGCCAGGATCTTCAGCAGATTGTATATATCAATCCTGCTTTTAAAATCAGAGAGCGTTTGAATGTCAATATTAACATAGGAACTCAATATGTCGTTCAGCAGGTCTTTTTTTTGCTTTCTGCTCCTTGAAAGCACCGCTTCTGGGAACCCGCCGAATGCCAGATATTCTTCATAAAAAGCCTTCAACCGCTCATACCTGTTTTTGTTCACCGTTTCCCCGGGAAACCCCACGGCTTTTTCCTCAGCCCCTTTGAACAGCAAAAACTCGCCGAAATCAAGCGGATAAAGCTCAAATATCTTTTTTCTGCCCGACAATGATTCACTGAACAGGTTCTTAAGGTAATACGAGCTCGACCCGGTCAACACAAATTTTATGTTATGGTGGTCGTAGAGATATTTGATCGCGCTTATCGCGTGAGGCGCGTATTGGATCTCATCGATGCCGACAACAGCCTTCCGCCTAAGATCGATGCCGAGATCCGAAAGCGAGATCAGTATGTTCTCATAATTTTTTTCCCTGAAAAGTTCCCTGTAATCTATCCGCTCAAGATCGATATAAAGCTTGTTTTCCCCGTCTATTTCGTCCAGAACGGCCTTTACAAGCGTTGTTTTGCCGACCCGGCGCATACCGGTGATCACGGTTATCTGTTTTTCCTGGACGTGTTTTTTTATATCCTGATGCAGGCGCCGTTTAAAATATTGCATTACCATATGTTATTTGAATTATACATTTAGTATTACTATATGTCAAGGCATATAAACCCGTATTTCAAGATGGTACGGGGGGGTCAGATGTTGAAAGATGCTATACCCCGGGGGAAATCGGCTTAACAATGATATTTTGTGAAATTCCCGGAAATTTGCTCCGATAACGAAATATAGACGTTTAACATACAAGGAGGTAAAATCGAAATGTCAGCAATCAATCACGCGGCGGGCAGAGCGGCGGCGAACACTTTAAGACCGGTCTCTGAACAAATGGGCATAAGCAGGAGGACGGCCCCCGGGACCTTCGCGCCGTTAAGGACAGCGCCTCTGATATCCATCGGCAGCGACCTGAGACCCACCTTTCAGCAGGCCATTCTTATGAAGGCGTACAAGGTCGATATTTTTCTTTCCGGGCTCGGGATCACTTCATCCCAGGGTTGCGCGCCAGGCTGTCCTTTCGGGGCGCTGTTCAATCCCGTGACATCGCTGGCCGGATTGGGTATTGGTCTTTATGAGCTTATGGTAAAGAACGAACATGCCTGGGGTTATGGCCTGATCGGCTTCGGTATTATCTCCGGGCTCTCCAGCTTTATCCAGCTTATGAGCTTTGGGGCCAGAATGCAGCAGAAGAACCTGGAAATGATCAAGTTCAGCACGGCCGATGAAGGCCGCCGGCTCGGAAAGACCCACCTTGAGCTCGCAGCCGAGCTCCAGAAACTGACGCCTTTCGAGATCGCGGCCCAATTGGTGGTCATCGGAGATTCCTCTCCGAACCTTGCCGCGCATGTCCTGTTCGATCTGGGAGCCGATTATACAGTTCCCGTGGGTCTGCCGCTCTCCGCGTACCAGAACACCGCCATAGTTCTCGGCCCTGTGAGGATGGGAATAATCCAGCAGTTGGACCGCCTGGAAAGCAGGGTGGCCGGAAGAGTGCTGGCGCGCTTCATTTTTTTCCTGGGACCCAGGTTCGCTGCCGCGATCAAGCAGCTTTCCTACAACGTCGCCACGAGGCAGTTCCTGCTGCAGGAAATAAGCAATATCAATCCCTTTATGGCCGCTTATTGCTCCAGGTTCCTGAGTTAAATGTCCGGGTTTGATCGCATCTTCAGGACTCTCTTTGGAAAAAGACAATCTCTTCCCCCTGGCATAAATAGAGTTCAGATATTAAAACCCTTCTCTACCAGGTTCGGCCTCAGCGACAAACCGCTGCCTCTCGCAACCGACGGAGAATTTGAGGATTTTACCCGCTCTAGGATAAGTGGAGCAAGAGATCCAAGGACAGCTGCGAACGAGGTCGGCCGTGTAATTAAAGGGGAACTGGGTGTGGCTTACGACGAAAATCCTCTGATCAGGGAAACAGGCCAGAAAAGCGCGCTCGAGGTCTTTTATGATACCGGCCTCAGCGCTCAAGGGCAGCTGCAGCGTTTTGCGCTTTGTGCGGAGGTCACCTACCTTGCCGTTGCCATGCTGGGGATCCTGGGGATCAAGGCAAGCTGCGCGCATATCGGAAGGCCTCCTTCAGATACGTTCATGTCCATCTTTACGGTCAAGCATATGCTTGCCGTCGTTGATATCGACGGTTCGCCCAATTTTTTAGACCTGACCAGAAGCTCCGCGCTCACAGCCCCTTACACCGTCTCCTTTCACAGGATCGAGGACGCGGACATGCTGCTCAGCATCAGCCAATGCAACTCCGCCTGGATGTTCAGCCAGCAAGGCCAGTCCTTCACCGCCCTGGACCTGGCGCACAGGGCAACCGTTACCTGCCCCGGCAACTGGGACGCCTGGATCATCCTCGGGCAGATCAATTTTGTCAACGAAAAGTTCAAGGAAGCGATCGATTGTTATAAAAAGGCGATCAGTATCGGCAATGTCCTTAACGAATGTTTTTTCGATGGCCTTTCCCGTTATCTGCTCGGAGAAGCCCTCTACAAGTCGGGTGATACGGCTTCCGCCAAAGAAGCCTTCCTCGATGCCGTGCGCATCTTTCCTCTTACCATGGAGATGCTCAGGTCCGAAAAGCCGGAATACTTCAGCTTGATCGATTAACGTCAAAAACAGGCCGGTTAAACCCCGAACGCCACCCTGAACGTCGTCCCCACCCCGACCTTGCTTTCAACCGACAGCTCGCCCCTGTTGGCTTCAACCGCTTTTTTTACGATGGCAAGCCCCAGCCCGGTGCCCTGTTCCTTTGTCGTGAAGAAGGGTTCGAATATCTTTTTTAGTTTCGCCTCCGGTATGCCGCAGCCGGTATCGCTGACGATGACAGAAAGCCTGCCGTCCTTATTATCGGTAGCAACTGAAAGCTTTCCGTTCTTCGGCATGGCATCAAGAGCATTGAGGAAGAGATTTAGAAAGACCTGCTTGATGCTGTTCTTGTCGACTTTGATGACAGCAGCCGGATCAAGGTTCACTTCGACGGCAACATTCTTGCCCTTTGCCTGGTCCCTCACCAGAACAACGCACTCATCGATGAGCTGTTTCAGGTTCTCGTCCTTTATTTCTATGGCGGCCGGGCTGGAATAATCGACCACGCCTTCCATCAGGATGCGCATGCGCTCTGTCTCTGACTCAAAACTTTGTGTCGCGCCTTTCAAAAATTCTTTGTCGTCTTTTTTAAGATGCAGGGCCTGTGAAAACAGGTTGATATAATTCAGTGCATTCTTGGCTTCATGCGCGACGCCGGCCGCGGTCGAGCCCAGCTCGGACATCCTGCTTTTTTTCATCGATTCCTCGATCTCGTCTATCTGCGCCTGGTACATGAGGGCATTCTCGATACTGATAGAAGCTTGCCTTGAAAATGTCTCAAGCAGAGAAATGTCCTCCGCAGAGAACATGTCTCCGGACTCCTTTTCTCCTCCTATCAGAAAACCGACCACTTCCCCTCCCCTTTTGGACGAAATGCTGGGAACGCAGATGAAGGCCTCAAGTTCATCCAGCCGCTCCATTATCTTTTTGAAATGGCCATTTTTGCTGCCGGCAGCCTGTTCCATACTGAGCCTTACTTCCTCTTTTACTATCGCTTTTTTGGCCCTCTTCATCTCCGCGATGACGATGTCTTCTCCGGGATAGAAGGCGCCTTTATATTTTCCAAAAGACCCTCTCGCATCAAGGCACAGGTACTTATTGTCCTTTTCGTTTATGACAAAGATCGCGGAACCCTTCAGCTTAAAGACTTTCACGGCCGCGCGTGTTATGAAGGTCGAGAGGTCGTCGATGTTCATCAGTTCCTTGATGCCGTCGGAAAACTTTTTGGCTATCTTATCCGCAAGGTACTGTTTCCTGAAAACGTTCCTTTCAATTATCTCCTGAACTCTTTCGCTGATGGGCTGAAAAAACAGAGCCAGGATGAATATCGCAGGCAAAGTGATCCACATTATATTGAACGGGACTATCGGCTCCAGCAGATATTCGGAACCGTAGATGATGGACATGTAAAGAAGCGAAAAGACCAGCGTTATCGCGGAATAGACCGTACCTTTGCGGATGATGACGTTGATGTCCATGAGGCGGTAGCGGGTGATGGCGTAGGATATTGTTATAAATGTGAATAGTATTGGGATGTAGCCAAAAGGATAATATTCAAACCCATAATTTACAAGAAAGTCTGAGGCCGCAAATGTATAAAACGCCAATGATAAAAGAACATATTTTGTTTGTTCTCTTTTTATTGAACTTACTTTCTCGTTAATCATTTGTTTATAAAGTAAATAGATTGCCCTTAAGTCCAAGATTGATAGCACTAACAAATATACTATGTGCAAATAATTTGCTTTTGGATAGAATCCCCAGGAATAAATATAGAAGCCCTTAATGAAGTATTCCGAGAACCAATTAAAATATAGGAACGCTAAACCGATTAAATACGATAATCTTACGTATATTTTATCTTCATCTGCTTTAGCAAACTCCACAAAAAAATGATAGAGGGTGATTGGAATAAATATTATCCCTGAATATCCAAGCCTTACCAACACCGAAGCTAGTTGATCGTTTGAAGTGGAAAAAAGAAGTGCCCATGAAAACTGCCACCAAAATGTTGATAAACACGCCATGAAAAATGCAACATTAATCTTTGATTTGATATTTTGCTGTAGAACAAGAACCCCAATCGCAGCAAAAAGCAAGGAACTAATTAATGGGGGTATCGTATAAGCATTCATGCTTCTTTTTTATTGGAATATTTTCCCTAATACATATTTGACTTCGTCGGTATAAGGCCTAGCTTTTTCAACAATCTCTTTTGGTATTTTGATTGGCCTTCCTTCTTTATCAGCAAACAATATAGATTGATACCCAACCGCAAACAATAATTTATCCCTTTTTCTCCTATAATTAAAAATCAGATCTGAACTTGCCGGCTTTACTGCCCCCACCTTTATGCCGATTTCGATATCATCGTAAAGATAAACTTCGTGTTTGTATTCCACAGCAGCTCTTTTAGTAATTAATTTTGTGCCTGTGTTCATTAAATAGAATGGATCTGGCATTATAACTCTGAAGAAGGCTTCTCTTGCCATGCCTTGCCACTCAAAGTATTTAGAGAAGTATGCGTTCCCGAAAGCATTCGTATCACAAAGATAAATCGTCTTTTCGAAGATGAATTCTTTTGACATTTAGTTCTCCTTTATCCGTATATATTAGTCGATTATTTCCATATTGGCACAAGTTTTACTTTCTGTTATGGCATTGATTCGAATTTTTCGCGCGTTCTGTCCCTGAGGGGCTTCTGTGCGCCTTATTGTGAGGTCTCTTATGCAGTCTCGAGCGTTCATTCTGCCAAAACTTAACGTAAATTTATCCTTTTTTTCGGACAATCTTTACTTGCCGCAGATGAAACTCTGTTGGTTCTCGATACCGTCATTTTAGCTCTGAAAAACAGTTTTGTTTATCAAAGCTTTAGAGTAAAGTTTATCACAGATAATATCAGTTGTCCATATTTTTGGGGGTTTTTGGGGGTTATTTTTGGGGGTTATTTTTGACATATTTTGGGTGGGTGGGTTTGCGGGAAAATAGTGTATATTGTAAAATCATGTCGTGAATAACATATTTACCCTGCTTTGTTCATCATTACTTATACTCATCCTCTTTTCTTCAACATCATTTTGCTCCCCCGCCCCCGCTGTCCCTGACAGCACGTTGATATGGCGAACGCCGCTTTATATGGCGATAAATCAGTATCTTTCTGTAGCAATTCATGAAAGCGGCCATGCCGCCGCTGAAATATTAACTGGCAACAAGATCAAAGGAATGAGCGTAGGTTTATTTTACGGTGAGGTGCGAACGGATAACACGGCCACAACTGAATCAGTTTTTGCCGACTTGGCTGGCCCTTTTGCCAATAGATTAACAGCCGCCGCAATCAATGCATATCTTGATAATAATGAATATTCCATTGACGAGAGTTTGAGGTCTTTTCTTGGCACCACTTATATTTGGAACAGGGCAAGTTTTGCCTGGCTTCTTATGGTTCCATCATTGAAATATGTTCTTTTTGGTATTCCTTATGGCACTGACTGGTCAAATGCTGCCATGACTATTTGTAATAGAGACGAAAGTAAAATGGATATTGTGATGAGCGCCTTTATCGGCCTTGAACTTCTAGACTTATATTTGACAAGATTTGAAATAGAAAAGAATTTCAACAGGATGATGGGCAAATACCCTTCGGGCACCGCGCTTTGGACAAGTTCTCTTGCATCCCCTCTTCCCTTTTCAGTGGTACCCTACGGCAACGGCGTTTTGGCCGTGAAGCAGATGGCTTTTTGATTTCAAACCAATGAACTCTATCAGGCAGCGGACAACAGTTTTATCACATTCTCTTTTGTTAAAAGCTTGACGTCAGAAGGGTTTTCAAGAAACCGCTCGACATCCGACCTCGCCTTTGCCCAGTCGCATTTATCCGCCATTTTATGGACGAAGTTTTTCCAATCGCCCATGGCCGGAATGTCGCCTTTATATTTTGTCTGCTTCAAAGAATTTCTGAGCAGGGGTATATTGGGAGCAATACCCTTCCATTTTGACAGATACCATACAATATCAAACCAATCACGGCCTTTTGTGTAACTTCTGCTGGCAAGGGCGTGAAGTTTTCCTGCCAGCAAAGAAGATCTGTCAAAGGTCGTAAAAGTGAGAGGAAAATATTTATTGACTATCGCGCTATCAACGATCGCCCCCTTGGGAGGTTTTATGTCAAGCTCGATCTTTATCGATAGTTTTTGTTCTTTCAAAGACGAAAGGCCCGCGTCCTTTAATAAACCGCTGAACCCGACAAAAGCGTGGTTTACGTTCTTTTTATCATTATAAGAGATAGATACGGCGTATCCCGCAAGTTCAAGTTCCGATCTTGTCCTTTCAAGCATCTGATAAAAATACCGGCCGGGCTTTCTGCGCGTGAGCGAAAGATCGATATCTTCGGAAAATCTTGGAAGATCATAGATAAAACGAAGCGCTGTCCCGCCGACAAATGCCGCATACTCAAAAACCCCCGCATCCGACATTATTCTCAATAAATAGGATTGCAGGTACTCCCTCATGATGTTCAGCTTTTCCGAAGTATTCTTTTCTTCGATAATATTGAATAAATGGTCCCTCAAAGTTTCTTCTCCCCTTTTTTGGCCGTTCTAATATATTTTGCCAGAAGCGCGGCTGCCGCAATTACCCTTCTTTTTCCAAACACCGCGGCAAAAGCTTTTAATCTGTTGACATTGAATTTGTTCAGGTTTTGAAGCCTCATCTCCTTGATATACCCCCTAGTGACCCTTTCATTTCTTAGATAAAACAGATCAAGGACCGCCTTTTCCGGCAGAGCGATCAGGGCCGTCTGCCTGTCAATGGTGACAGGCGCATATCCCCAGAAAAGAGATGTTTTTACGTGGTTGTATGAAAACCTGCCGATCCTTGTTTTGAATGACGCCGGTCTCTTTGTCGTCACCGACGTAAAAACGGGGACAGCCTCCGGTATAACGCCGTGATATTCAAGCGACTTTTCAAGGCTGAGATAAGAAGGCCTCTTGATCATGTTAGCCAAAAAAGGCTCAAATATCCGAATCTTTCTATATGCAGGGGGCAAAAGATAGAGCCCGCGCCTGATCTGCACAAGCTTTCCTGATCTCACCAGCCGGCTGATCTGGACTTTCGCATAACGGCCGCCCCTGCCCCCCTTTAGCAGCATTTTCGTCTCTATCACCGGCATCTTGTTCCCGAGCTCTACGAGGTGCTCGTATTTCATGGCATTATGTTATCATATATGATAACTTATTGCAATGGCATAATATTCACTCCCCCTTAAAATCATTTACATTCACAATATATACTGCTAAAATAAATTATCAAAATGAGGATCGTGCGCTTATTATTAGCAATCATCTTGCTGGCGGGGTTGTTTTTGCCCGCCTACTCTGACACGTACCCCCAGTTCGATGTTACGGGCTTTAAAAAATGGTCGTACTACCGCATCTCTTCGGACCCGGTCTCCAACTACTTTCTGGCCCTCACCCACCTTGGGGGGCAGTCACAGAATGCGCTTGCGGGGCCCTGGCAGGAAAGGCTGACCTTAAAGATAGACAGCAAGCTGAACGAGCACCTGGGGGTCTCCTACGACATACTGCAGGAGCCTGATGTACCGCAGATATCGGACGTGAAGGTAAAATACGACAATACGGAGCTGACGTTCGGCGATTTCACGGCCAGTTTTTCAGGCAACGAGTTCGCCTCGGCCACAAAGTACCTGAACGGCGTAATGCTGACGTCATTTTCCGACGATTACAGCCTGACCGTTGTCCCCTCCGCCAAGCTTAAAAGCAACAACATGGCGCTCAGCACCGTCTACGGAAACAACACCCGCGGCTTTTACAGCCTCGGCCACGGCTCGATACTGGAAGGCTCTGAAAAGATAATCCTGAACAATATCCCGCTCAAAAGAGGGGCCGACTATACGATAGACTATTTCGAGGGCAAGATAATGTTCAACCGCATCCTGACCCCTGCCGACCAGTTCACTTACACCTATGAATACACCAATCTTTTTGACCTCTTCTTCCCCACTGTTTCAAAAAGGGACTTTTTCGGCGTCCAGGCGTCCTACACATCAAAAAGGCTGTTCTTTGACAAAGAGGTCGTCATCCAGTCAAAGGCGATCTCATATGAAGCAAATGAGGAGTTCCCGTCGGAAATAACTTCATCGATAGCCGGTCCTGTGGCCATCCCTACAGTAAAGTCTGAAGACATGGATATCACCTCGACAAAAGCTGTCCCGGGCACAAAAGAGACCGCTTCCGCCATCGCCACGGCGCCCACGCTTATTAGCGAAGAATCGATGGGGCTCTACAGGCTGAAACACTTCCCCGTGGTCGAGTTCTCGGAGTTCATCTACTACAAAGGCACCCTGCTCAAAAAATATGAGGACTACTCGATCGACTATACCTACGGCACAATAGCTCTCTTTATACAGGACCTGCCCGTCAAGTCCGAAAAGCTCACCATAAAATACAATTACTACAATGTCTCATCCGAATCTGAAGTTATTACGGGCTTTGACAGCAGGGGCCCCTACCAGATGAAACAGTACCCCGTGGTCAAGAACTCGGAATACATCGAGGTCGACGGCAAGCAGAACTACAGGGACCTCGATTACACCGTCGATTATTACACGGGAAAGATCACATTCAACACCAAGATAAACGCGGCTTCAAAGATAAATGCCATATACAATTATGTGATCCACACGGCCCCGTCTACCGTTCCCAGCAAAAGTTCCTTCAGCCTCGGAGCCACTTATCTCAAGGAATCCGCAAAGAAGGGCTCCAGCACCGCCACTATCACGATAGTCGAGGCTCATAAAGGCAGCGAGCTCGCCAACAACCTTCTGAGCCTGAAGCATTTTCCCCTTGATCCTTCGCAGATAATAACGGTTACCGTCAACGGGACCGCTTTTGCGAACTACTACGTGCCAACTGCGGACGCCATAACGCTTCCTCTCCCCAACCTCAACGACAGCGCCGATCCGTCCGACGGATATGCGACCGGCGCGCTCAAGTTCACGTCTACTCTTGACGCCACGGCAGACATCTCCGTTACTTATACTTACAAAAAGAGCATCTTCGGAAAGTTCAGCGGACGCGGCAACGGCTCCAACGGCCCGTACTATCTAACGGCGATCAATTCGGTGGTCCCGGGCACCGATACCAACATGCAGGTCAGGACCGACGGCAGCACGGTGATCGAGACGTACACAAGGAACAGCTCTAGGGAGGTTGCGGATGCCAAATACAAGATCAACTACAATTTCCCCTACACGCCGTATATCACTTTTAACGATCCTTTCCCGTCGCAGAAAAAGTTCGAGATAACTTTTTACTACATTCCCGCAAGCGCTTCGGTGCAGGACAGCGACCTGAACCATGACGTGACCGGGGTGAACACGGCCATTAAGATCGGCGATGACACCGTAATCGACGGGGCGGTGGGTATGAGCAGGACCGACCAGGCCATCATATCGGAATCTGCTCAGGACACGCTCACCGGCAACAACAGCCGCGGCCCTTTCAGCCTGTCGCACAGCAATGTGATAGAGGGCTCCGAAAAGGTCTTTCTGAATAACTTCCAGATGAACAAAGATGTCGATTATTTTATGAACTACCAGAGCGGCCAGCTGAGCTTTTACTATCTCACCATAAAGCCGACCGACACAATGGTGGTTCAGTACGATTTTCAGTCCTCTTCAGGGCTGTCCACCGACACCACCGTCAGGAGGGGGACGGCCTTCCGCGTGAACGCGGCCACAAAGTTCGGGCCCCTGGCCGTGGGAGGCAATATCAAAGAGATAGATGCGGATTACACTCCGATGGAATCAACCAACATCGGCACCGGAAGCCAGCAAAAAAACTTAACGCTCGGTTTTTCCCCCAACCAGTCGCTTTCGGTCACTTCCAGCCTTCTTGAGATAAAGAGCCAGATCGGCACTTATAAAGGCTATTACAACTGGAGCACCGACAGGAACATCGGCTTCGGCGCGAACCCGAAAGGGCTTGCGCAGATAAACTTCAACTTCAGGAACTACAAGGTCATGGACGACATCCTTCCCGGGGCAACTTCCCATAATTCCAACAATATAACCAACTCATACGCGCTTTCATTTGTTCCCAAGGTCCTCGAGACCAAATACACCTCTTTCACCAACAGGGAGGATTATACGAGGACGGAAACGACCAATTTTATAGACAACTCCTCTTCCAACCTCAGATTTTTCCATACGGGGAACACCCTTAACCTGGCAAAAAGGATGAACCTCGGCTACGACTACCAGTACAGCGAGCCCTTCAACCAGTCGGCGGGAAACACGACCTTCAACGAGATCTCGCGCGACTCTACCTACAACGCCGACTGGGACCTGACATTCGGCTTCCTCAAAAAGTTCTCGACCAGGGCAAAGCTGGTCCAGCACGACCAGTACAACACGGTTACAACCGCCAATATATTCACGAAGAACGAGGCCTACAACGTCGCGCTCGACCCGCTCAACAACCTTTCGGGCACCTACGACAAGAGCAGGACAGAGACCCTCAGCGTCCAGGTGGGGCAGGAAAACCCGAGATCGGAAAAAGAGATCTACAATGTCAGGTTCTCCCCCTTCAACGTCCTTTCTCTGGGCTGGGGAAAAGCGGACGATTCTTCCCTTCAGGAAACGGGGACACGGAGCAGGGGCGGCAGCAGGACCATTTCAGCGGACTTCACCCCGTTCACATTTTTGCGGCTCGGCTCAAGGTGGGACACCCAGGAAAGGCAGTCCTCCGCCCCCAGCGGCTCTTCCGAGATAGTGACCGACCTCAACACCGAGACCAAGAACTTCAATGGCAGCCTGACGCCGTTCGGGCTCCTCACGCTGAACTCTGAATATATAGTGGAGGATTACAACAACAATACCAGCGACGGGCTTATAAACACAAAGTCAAAGAACACGACCACAAAATACGGGATCAGCCTGTCGCCTTTGTCAATGCTCAGCCTGACAGGGAACTATATGCTCAAGACCACCAAAGACCTGATCCTTAACGCCGAAAAGCCCAAAGAGAACCTTGACGCACAGGCCACTTTCCGTTTTGCCGACTGGGGCACTCTCGTGTACAATTGGGCGCAGGAGCATAACCAGGGCGAGGTCCAGGCAGGAGCGATAGTCAACCTTGATATTTTAAAGATCACGAACAGCTATTCGGTGAATATCACTATCCCACAGGAAAGCCTGATAATCACCAGCATAGTGCTGTCGGGGGTGTACAAAAAAGTGGATTATTATGACTTTCTGGTAACGACCAACAATTTCAAGGCCAGCATGTTCACTTTTGAGGGGACTATCAATTTCTGATCAAGCTTGTTGTCTGCCCTCACCCACCCTATCGGGTCCCCCCTCTCCCTGAGGGAGAGGGCTGGGGTGAGGGGGCATGTGGATCATTTCAATACTATCATCTTTCCTTTTGCCGTGCTGACCCCTCCGCCGGCATCGCGCGCGATTATCTGGTAAAGGTAGACGCCGTTGGCCGCCGTTTCTCCGCTTTCAAGCACGCCGTTCCAGGTGAAGTCGTTGTAACCCAGCGACCCGCTCTGGGTGAAGGTTTTCACTATCTCTCCGGACATCGAAAATACCCTGACGGTCACGTCCGCCGGCTTTGAAAGATAATATGAAAAGGTCGCGGTCGAAGACCCTGCCGCAAAAGGGTTAGGGCAGGTCTGGTTGCCGGATACGGCAATCTCGTCCCGTGAGGTGATAGATATCGTATTATATGAAGCGGGCGCGCCGGCCGGAGAATAGGACGTATTGCCCGCAAGATCATAGGCGTAAATATAATAATCCAGGTTGCTTTTGACATCGGAGGCGAGGATCTTTCCCGTGTATGTAGTTGACCCTGTTTCCGCGGTCATCGCTCCCGTTGTCCAGACATTGTAAAGGTTCCTGTACTTCAGGACCGCCGTCGGAGTGAGTATGGTCTCGTCCGTCACTTTTGCCGTTATGGTTATTTCCTGCCCGAAAGCCGCGCTTGCCGCCGGAGTATGCGTTATGACAGGTGCTGCCACATCGGGGTTCATCGAAGATTCGACTGCGGCCAGGGCATCTATCCTGCCGTAGCCGTAATCATAATTGGCTTCCGAGGTCGAATAAGGAAGCCTGACGGCGGTGGCAATGATCTTGTTCTTTATCGCGGTGTTGCTCACGGTGGAATTTGCAGCCAGCATCAGCGCGGCAACCCCTGCCACGTGAGGGCTTGCCATCGACGTGCCGGGCATGGCGCGATAGTAGGCCCCTTCATATAATATATAAGTTGAATAAATATCCTTGCCCGGGGCGCAAATGTCGGGCTTTAAGTATGTTGTTGTGTCCCAGACGATCGGACCTCTCGCGCTGAAGATGGTCACGGTATCCGATGAATCAATTGCGCCCACGCCGATCGCGTTCGGCACATTCCCGGGACTCCGCGTCGATGACGGGGGAGCAACCCCGACCAGATGATTTCCGATGGCGCCGACTACCACTATTCCAAGACTTGTCCACCTGTCTACCTGCGTCTTCCAGAAAGAGTCCGCGTCGCCTTCGACGCCTCCCAGGGACAGGTTGACGATCTTTGCCTCATTTGAGATCAGCCAGTCAACGCCTGCCGCGACCTGAGCGTAAGTCGCGATCGGATTGGGAGATGTGTCATCAAATACTTTCGCACAAAGAAGCGTTGAAAGCGGGGCGACGCCGATATAAGCTCCGGAAGCATTCCCCCCGGCAACTATGCCCGCCACATGGGTCCCGTGGCCGTTCGTATCTACGACGGTATCGCTTGTCTTGCTGCCGAGCTCATCAAAAGTTGCTGACATTAAAATCCTTGCCGAAAGGTCGGGATGGTCGAGCATGCAGCCGGTGTCTGCTATCCCCACCTTGACCCCGAGCCCCTTGTTGCCGTACGTGGCCCAAACGCGGTCGGCCTTTATCTGGACAAGGTTCGGCTCTATCGTTACGGAAGACGTTCTTGAGGCTGCGGGGAACAATTCTGCCGGCTCTTTGGGCAGAGAAAATTTCCTGTTCAGGACCACCTTTTCAACATCGCTCCTTGAAGCAAGCTCTTTTATCGTCTTCGGGTCCGCCGAGACCGCGACGGCGTTAAGGCTCCACAGCGAGTTGAACGCCCTCACCCTTTTGCCTGTCCTGCGCCTGACAAGGAACTCCACAAGGTCCTTCTGCGACCTCTGGGAGATGCTCTTCAGCATCTGAACCTTTACCGCGGCTTCCTGCGGCATCATCGAAATATCCGCGGTGCGCCTCAAAAAGACGATGGCAGATATCCTATCGGATGAAGAAGCCGAGCTTAAGGACCGCGACAGCTGAGGATCCATCTGCGCCGCAAATAAAATGCCCGTGATCGCGGGCAAAAGAAAAAGGCCGGTTAGGAATTTCTTCATAACTGACCTTTAGTATAACAAAAGCGCCCGATCAAGACAACGAATGCTTGGCTTAATTTCTTGGATGCAGCATGTTCCTTTTACCGTCTTCCATGTCGATCATATGCCTGAACTCAGGGGAGCTCAGGTCAACGGGCCTAGGCACAAGATGGCCGGTTTCGTCTTTCGGCAGCTCCGAATAAGGGATCGAGGTCACTCCGCCGTTCGGCCCAAGGCCTACCATCCTGCCTGACTGAGAAGGGTCCGACAGCAAAAGGCGGACCGCTTCGTCGCCGAACGAGGTCGCGAGATTTATGTCGAACCCGATCGGGGAAAGGCATCTGAAAGGATAGCCGAATTTCTCGGCGACAAGCTTGAAGGGCAATGTGATGCCGGCTCTTTTAAAGCCCTCATTCACCGCGCTGATTATGAGCGGGAGCATTCTGTGTCCAAGCCCCACGTCAGAAAGACGCGGGTTCGCGTGGGCAT